>Ga0326727_10027632_pt1 | contig 10401 bp, 7 predicted proteins | sample MB2enrmetagenome_FD_207643 | JGI IMG/M metagenome (GOLD analysis project Ga0326727, IMG submission 207643) | Lab enriched peat soil microbial communities from McLean, Ithaca, NY, United States - MB29MY | ecosystem: Environmental > Terrestrial > Soil > Wetlands > Peat | place: USA: New York...
TATGCGATCCCTGGCGGCGCCGCGATTTGCCGCAGGATCGATCTCGACCCCACACCAGGCCAGCCCCGTGCAGGCCTGCTCGCGCACCTGCCAGTTCTGCACCCCGATGTCGTCGGTAAAGGCCAGCACGTCCAGCCCGCCCAGCACGGCCGCGTAGCTGCCGATGTACTTGCGGATGCGGTACGCGTACATGGCGCAGGCCAGCCGGGCACGCTCGTCGCCGTCCTCCTCCGCTCGCCGCTGCAGGTCACGGAGGTCGCTCGAGTAGCCCGACAGCCCGAGCAGGCCGCTCTGCCCGTTCATAAGGCCGGTGAGCTCTTCGGCGCTCCAGCCTCTCTCGGCCAGGTAGACCGGCACCAGCGGGTCGAGGTCGCCGCAGCGCGTGCTCATCACCAGTCCCTGCAGCGGGGTGAAGCCCATCGAGGTGTCCAACGAGCGGCCATCGCGGATCGCGGCCACGCTGGAGCCTCCTGTGCCCAGATGGCAGACCACCATGCGCAGGCCCTTCGCGGGCCGGCCCAGGAATTGCGGCACCTGCGCGGCGACGTAGGCGTACGACAGGCCGTGGAAGCCGTACTTGCGGAAGCCATGGCGCCGGATCACGTCGGGCGGCAGGGCGTAGGCCGAGGCATAGTCGGGCAGGGTGGCGTGGAATGCGTTGTCGAAGACGACGAATTGGGCGACGCCGGGCAAGGCCTCCTGGCAGGCGTAGATGGCGTTCAGCGAGTTCGGATTGTGGATCGGCGCGAGGGGGCGGCACAGCTCGAGCGTGGCCAGGGCTGCTGCGTCAAGCAGCGTGGTGCTCTGGAAGTAGCTGCCCGCGGTCAGAAAGCGATGGCCCACCGCGTCCACGGCCAGGCCCCCCGCGGCCAGCGCGGCCAGGATCAGCTCCGCCGCACGACGATGGTCGGGGATAGCCACGGTCTGCCTGGTCGTCGTCCCAAGAGGGCTGTCGGCGGTGCCGCCGTGGCGATGTTCGAGGAAAGCCGCCTCGCTGCCCTTGACTCCCACGCGGTGGGCCTTGCCGGCGGCCAGCACGCCAAAAGCAGACCCTTCGCGGTCTTCGTAAAGCTTGTAGCTCAATGACGAGCTGCCACAGTTGAGAACCAGGATGCGCAAGGCTACCTCCTTCGCCTGTAGTTATCTTATCACAACGGCGGATTCCGGGCACGGTTGACAGAGCAACCTTTCTCTGTTATATGATGGTTGAGCTTCACTCATCGTGCATCCCAGAACCCTGATCATACGGCGTGCGGCCCGCCCCGTGGAGGACGATTGATGCCTGCTCTGACCGAGCCTTCATCTCCTTTCTTGCTTCGATTGCGTGATCGAGTCGATCTGACGCGCATCCCGTTCAGCGATCGCATGTCGCGCATGATGCTGTTCCGGCAGGACGATGCGATTTTCATCCGTCTGGCGGAACGCTGGCAGAAGCAGGAAGCCGAGATGGGTGACTACCGGCATCGGCCGCCGTTCCTCAAGGATCTGCGCTTCAGCAGCCCCGACGGCCAGCCCATGCCATTCACGCTCGTGACGTATCCACACAAGCTGGTGTTCGAGACGCCGCTGGGCGAGGTGCAGTGCGCCTTCGCGGACCCCGAGACGCTGTTCTTCTCCTTGCCCTCGCGCCCGATCGGCTGCCAGTTCGACGTGCTGGCAAACGACGCCCGGCTCGACCGGCGCGGTGCCACTTTCCATGGGTTCCGCAACACCGCCTGTACCTTCAACGTCCGGATACAAGATCAACGCTGGTCGGGGTTGGACGGCGGGCTCTGGCATGCTGAGTTCGTGACGGCCGGTGGGCCGGGCCTGAACGGCGAAGACCCGTGCATGCTCCTCAACATCAGCCCCAGGCTGGGCTACAACCGCTGCGCGCCCGCCGCATTCGAGGTCTTTGCCGCCGCCGAAAAGCGCTGGCACGATTGGTTCGCGGCCGCGCCGTCCGTGCTGGAAGAGCTCGAGTCGCAGTACTATTTCGCCTGGTGGGTCATGCGCACCGGGCTGATCAGCCCGCGCTACTACATGACCCGCGAGGGGATGGCGCCCAGCAAGACTTACTACGTCGGCGTCTGGCAGTGGGACGCCTTCTTTCATGCGCTGGCGTACCGGCATGTGGATGCGCGGCTGGCCGAGGATCAGCTGCGCCTGATGTTGGACCACCAGCGGCCCAACGGCATGATCCCCGACGCCGTTCACGACGAGGGCATCGTGACGCATCTCAAGACGCCGGTCGACGCGGACGTCACCAAGCCACCGATCATCGCCTGGGCAGCCCTGAAGCTGTACGAAAAGAGCGGCCATCTCGACTTCCTGGACGAGATCTACGAGCCCATCTGCCGCTGGAACGAATGGTGGTTCAACGAAAACGACGAGGATGGCGATGGGATCTGCCAGTACAACCACCCCTACTCCTCCGGCCTGGACGACAGCCCGCTCTGGGACGGCGGCATGCCCGTCGAATCGCCCGACCTCAGCACTTATCTCTGCCTGCAGATGGAGAGCCTGGCGCAGATCGCGCGGCTGATCGGCGAGAAGGGCGATGCGGTGCTGTGGGAGGAACGCGCGCGAGGCCTGGCCCAACGCATGGTGGACCATTTTTGGGACCCGGACGCCGGCCTGTTCTGGGCCGTGCGCGACCACCGGCAGATCCCGGTCACCACGCCGTTCAACCTGCTCCCGCTGTGGATCGGCCACCTGCCGCGTCCCATCACCGACCGGCTGGTGGCGCATCTCACCAACCCGGACGAGTTCTGGTGCAAGTACCCGATCCCCACCGTCTCGCGCGCCGACCCGGCCTATAATCCCGACCAGATGTGGCGCGGCCCAAGCTGGATCAACATCAACTACCTGTTCATCGACGGGCTGGAACGTTCGGGCTATACAGCCCTGTCGCACGAGCTTCGCAGGCGCACTCTCGAGCTGATCATGCAGCACGACGACGTTTACGAGTACTACGACCCCGAATCCGGGGCGCCGCCGCCGAAGGCAGCCCCGATCTTCGGCTGGAGCTCGGCGCTCTTCATCGACCTGGCCATCCGGGCCAGCGAGGAAGCCAGGGCCGGCGCGCGCCGGCCTTAGAAGCTGTTTGTCTGGAAATATGAGAATCGCCGTCTTGCATTACAGCGCGCCACCGGTTGTCGGCGGGGTAGAGCAGACCATGCTCTATCACGCCAGATACCTGGCGCGGGCCGGGCACCGCGTGCGCATGCTGGCGGGGGCCGGCCAGCCGCTCGACGATACGTTCGAGCTGGCACTGATCCCGCAAGCCGGATCACGCCACGACGAGGTGCTGGCGGTGCAGGCCGAGCTCGCCCGCGGCCAGGTCGGGCCCGCGTTCGTCGCGCTCCGCGACTGCCTGGGTGCGGCGCTGAACCAGGAGCTGGCGGCTGCCGACGCCCTGATCGTTCACAACGTCTGCACGCTGCACAAGAACCTGGCCCTGACTGCCGCTTTACACGCATGCGTTGTTGCAAAGCAGGGCCCGGCAGGGGCCTCCTTCCCCGTGCTGGCCTGGCATCACGACCTGGCATGGACGAACCCGCAGTACCAGCGGCAGCTCCATCCCGGCTATCCCTGGGACCTGCTGCGCACGCCCTGGCCTGGCGTGCGCCATGTGACCGTGTCTCACGCTCGCCAGGCCGAGCTGGCCGCCTTGTACGGCCGGCAGGCCGCTGAGATCAGCATCGTCCCAGGAGGCGTTGACCCCGAGCTCTTCTTCAAGTGGCACCCTTTCACCGGGGAGCTCGTCGACAGGTACGGGCTGCTCTCCGCCGCCACGCTCTTCCTGCTGCCGGCGCGCCTCACCCCGCGCAAGAACGTCGAGCTGGCGCTGCGCATCCTGGCTGCTTTTCGCGAGCAGACCGGGCGCGATGCCCGCCTGATCGTCACCGGCCCGCCGGGCCCCCACAACCCTGCCAACACGGCCTATCTCGCGTCGTTGATGGCGCTCCGACAGGAGCTCGGTCTGGCCGCCTCGGCGCATTTCCTGTTCGAGATCAACCCGGCCGTCCCGGATGCCGTGCTGGCCGACCTCTACCTGCTGGCGGACGCGCTTCTCTTCCCGAGCACGCAGGAAGGCTTCGGCATCCCTATGCTTGAAGCCGGGCTGGCGCGGCTGCCCGTGTTCTGCAGTGACATCCCGCCGCTGCGCGAGACGGGCGACGGTGCGGCGCATTTCTTCGACCCGGGCGGCGACCCCGCCGAAATCGCGGCCGGCATGGCCCGGGTCCTCGACGGCGACCCGGCGTTCCGCCTGCGACACCGCGTGCTGCCCGCCTTCACCTGGTCGCAGATCGTCGAGAGACAGGTCCTGCCACTCTTGTGCCACGATGAACTCGAGGAGACAAAGTGATGAATGCCGGGGACTGCCTGCTGCTGCCCGTGTGTTGCGCTGATGACGCGGAGGGCCTCTTGCCTGTGGCGGCGGCGCTTGCCGGTGCCTGGCAAATGCGGGTTTCCCTCCTTGGTATTGTCTGTATTCCGCCTGACGAATCGCTCAGCCGGGGAGCGTCGAGGGCACAAGAGCTGCGCCAGGAGCTGGCCGGGCTGACGACGAGATGGGCGGCGGCTGCCGCGCTGCCGATCGCCAGGGTGAGCCACACGCCCTGGGATGAGATCGCCGCCGCCGTAGCGGAGAGCAACTGCGGTCTGCTGATCCTGCCGTGGCCGGCGGACGGCTTCATCTTCGGCAAGGCTCTTGCAGAGGTATTGGACGACCCGCCGTGCGACGTGGCGATCGTCCGCCCTGCCTGCCAGGCCGGTGAGGGCGCAGGGCGGGTGCGCAGCATCTTGTTGCCGATCCGGGGCGGCCCACACGCTGCGCTGGCGCTGCGGGTGAGCGAGGCGCTGGCCGAGGCTTTCGAGGCCGGGATCACCGCCCTGCACGCCGGGCTGCCCACCTATTCGCCCGCAGCAGATGCGCCCTTCGTGGGCCTGCTGCCCGCCCTGCAGGAGCTGCCCTCGATCACACGCCTGGTGACGCTTCCCAGGGCTGATCCGGGGGCGATCCTGGCCGAGGCGCAGCAGCACGACGCCGTGATCATGGGTGCCACGGCCCACGCGGGCGTCTACCAGGGCCCCGAGGCGATCGGCCCTTTCACGGCGCGGGTGTTTCGGGAAACGAAAGGCACGGTGATCGCCGTCAAGACGCGGCAGGAGATCGTCTATCCCGAGCCGGCGCCCGAGCGCACCGCCGAGGCGCCGGTTGAGGGAGGCGGCACCTCGAACCTGGTCGACAAATGGTTCGCCGAGAACACCTTTCACAGCCGCGAATTCCAGGACTTGCAGGCCCTGCTCGAGCTCAAGCGCGCCCAGGGCCTGAGCATCAGCCTGGGCCTGCCGGCCCTCAACGAAGAGCGCACCGTGGGCAACGTGATCACGACGCTCAAGGGCGCGCTGATGGACGAGGTGCCGCTGCTCGATGAGATCGTGCTGATCGATTCCGATTCTACCGATCGCACCCGCCAGATCGGGCTGGAATTGGGCATCCCTGTCTATGTGCACCAGCAGATACTGCCGCAATACGGCGCCTTTCCTGGCAAGGGCGAGGCCCTGTGGAAAAGCCTTTACGTGCTGAAGGGCGACATCGTCATCTGGGTCGATACCGATATCACCAACATCCACCCGCGCTTTGTCTTCGGCATCCTGGGCCCCCTGTTGCGCGAAAAGCGTGTGCAGTACGTCAAGGGGTTCTACCGCCGCCCGATCCACGTGGGCGAGGTCCTCGAGGGCAGCGGCGGCGGCCGCGTCACCGAACTGGTGGCCCGGCCGATGCTCAACCTTTTCTACCCGGTGCTCTCGGGGGTGGTGCAGCCTCTCGCCGGAGAGTACGCCGGACGGCGCAGCGCGCTCGAACGGCTGCCTTTCTTCACCGGCTACGGCGTGGAGACCGGCCTCCTCATCGACGTGCTGAAGGTCTTCGGTCTGCCGGCCATCGCGCAGTGTGACCTGGAAGAGCGCATCCACAAGAATCAGAACCTGGCCGCCCTGGGCAAAATGTCTTTCCAGATCCTGCAGGTTTTCATGCGGCGGCTCAGCGAGGAGCGCGGGCTGCTGCCGGCCGAGATCAACCGGACCATGAAGCTGGTGCAGCATGACCAGGGGCGCTTCTATCTCGACATGCAAGACATCGAGGAGCAGGAGCGCCCTCCCATGATCGAGCTGGCGGAATATCGCCAGGCCCGGGGGCTGTCAATCAGGGAATAGGGAGTAGGAAGGGAACGCGATGGGCGAAACGGGCGAGGGGTTGCTGCCGCACCTGCAGGCGTTGTACGGCGAGGCGGCCGGGCAGATGGCGTGCGAGCGTCTGCAGGCGCTGATCCGGGATCACGCGGCGCATGTCCCATCGCCCGGTCCGCGCGGGCTGCGGGAGAGGGGCGCCGCAGGCGCCGGGCAGCCCGGCGTCAGCGAGCGCGATGCCATCCTGATCACGTACCCCGATCAGGTCCAGGAGCCGGGCAAGCCGCCGCTGCAGGTCTTGGGCGAGTTCTGCGCCGGCCGCCTGCAGGGCCTGGCAAGCGCCATCCATATCCTGCCCTTCTACCCCTCCACCTCCGACGATGGTTTCGCCGTGGTGGATTATCGCGAGGTGGACCCGGCGTTCGGGAATTGGGGCCACCTGGCCGGGCTGGGTCAGGGCTTCCGCCTGATGTTCGACGCGGTGTTCAACCACGTCTCGGCTCACAGCGCCTGGTTCCAGGGCTTCCTGCGCGATGACCCCACGTATCGCGACTACTTCATCGTCCCGCCGGCCGGAGCCGACCTCTCGCGCGTCGTGCGCCCGCGCGCCCTGCCGCTGCTGACGTCATTCGACACGCCGGCCGGCCGCAAGGCCGTCTGGACGACGTTCAGCACCGACCAGGTCGACCTGAACTATCATGACCCCGAAGTGCTGTTGAACATCCTTGACACGCTGCTCTTCTACGTTGCACGCGGGGCAGAATTCATCCGGCTCGACGCCATCGCCTACATGTGGAAAGAAGCCGGCACGCCCTGCATCCACCTGCCGCAGGTGCACCATATCGTCAGCCTTTTCCGGGCGGCCCTGGACATCGTAGCCCCGCATGTGGCGCTCATTACCGAAACCAACGTGCCGCACGCGGACAACGTGGCGTATTTTGGCGATGGCTACCACGAAGCGCAGATGGTCTACAACTTCGCTCTGCCACCGCTCACATTGCACACCTTTCAGACGGGGAGCGCGGCCGCGCTGGCGCGCTGGGCCGGCGGGCTGTCGGTCCCTTCGCCGCGCGCCGCCTTCTTCAACTTCCTGGCCTCGCACGATGGGATCGGCCTCAACCCGGCGCGCGGCCTCCTTTCCGATACGGAGGTCGACGCCCTGGAGGAACGCACGCGGCAGCGCGGAGGCTTCGTCTCGTACAAGGACAACCCCGACGGGACGCGCAGCGCCTACGAGCTGAACATCAACTATTGGGATGCCCTCTGCGATCCGGAGGCAGACGAGCCCCTTGACGTGCAGGTGGACCGCTTCGTGGGGGCGCAGGCCGTCATGCTGGCGCTGGCCGGCGTCCCGGGCATCTATTTTCACAGCCTGTTCGGCCTGCGGGGCTGGCCGGAGGGCGTGCGCCAGACCGGGCAGAACCGGACGATCAACCGCCGGAAGTGCCACCGGGCCGAGTTGGAGGAGGATCTGGCGCTGGCCGGCTCACGACCGGCGCGGGTCTACACGCGCTATCGGGCGCTGCTCCAGGCCCGCTGCGCGCACGCGGCCTTCCACCCGCAGGGGGCCATGCGAGTGTGGCAAGGGAACGAGTCGGTCCTGGCGATCGTGCGCCTCGCGCCGGGCGGGGGAGAGCAGGTCATCTGCCTGCAGGAGGTCTCGGGGCGGGGGCAAGCGATCGGTGAAGCGCTCGACGAGCTTCTGACAGCCCAGGCTGCGGCGGCGCGCGAAGCAGGCCGTGACCAGCCGTCGCCGGCAGGGCGGCCCGCTGCGTCGTGGCGCGACCTGATCACGGGCACTCGCTATGACGCGCCGGGCCCTGTGAGCCTGGCACCCTATCAGACGTTGTGGCTGGTCGCCGGGCGCTGAACGGCGCGGCTCAATGCCCCAGCTCGCGCAGGATCCCGGCAGAGCCCTGCACGAGCAGATCCGTGTCGGTGCCGATGGTGACGAATTGAAAACCGTGGCGCAGCCAGCGCTGCGCGTCGGGCAGATCGAAACAATAGAGGCCCGGGATCTTGCCGGCCCGGCGGCAGGCGTCGCGCACCGTCAGGATGGCCTTCTCATGGGCTGCGGCGCCCTCGGGTGTCCGTAAATCGATCCCCAGCGAGCGGCCCAGGTCGGACGGCCCGACCCAGCAGCCGTCCACACCGTCGACGGCCAGGATCTCCTCGGCGCAGGCGAGCCCTTGTGCCGTCTCGATCTGCACCGCGAGGAAGACCTCCTCGTCGATCCATCCCGCGTAGTCAGGGCCGTGGAAGCCGGCCAGCGTGGCCCCGATCGAGCGGCCGCCGCGTGGCGGGTAGCGCATGGCGAACGCGGCGGCCTGTGCCTCGGCGGCTGAGTTGACCATCGGCACCACGATGCCCAGCGCGCCCCGATCGAGCAGCCGCCCGATAGCGTAGAAGTCGTTCCCCCGTACGCGTGCCATCGGGACTGCTGTCCCCAGGCTGATCCCCTGGAACGCGCCCAGGCTGCGCTGATCGTCCCAGTCCCCATGCTGGTTATCGACGAGCAGGAATTCGAATCCGGTGCGAGCGAGGGCCGTCGCGACCAGCGACGAGCCGGCCTCGAGCACGAGGCCGAGTGCGGGCTCGCCGGCCAACATCCGTCGTTTGGCTGTATTGGTTCTCATTCAGTGCCTCGATGTCCCGAAAAACCCGTGCTGCAAGGGCTGCAGCGGGTCGATGGTCACGAAAGACGTGCGGTCCACCTTGTCGACGATGGCCTGCACGACAGGCTGGTCGCGGCGGGCGACGGCGCAGTTGACGACGGTATAGCTCCCGTCTCGACCGGCCGCCATGATCTCCGTGGCGGCAAAGCCGGCGCTGCGCAGGGCCGCGGCAATCTCGCCGCCGTGCAGCGGCGAGTAGATGCGAAACATGCCGAAGCCGATGGCCAGCCGTTCTTCGATGAACATGCCGAACATCACGCCACCGCCGAAACCCAGGCCATAGCCCATCACGTTCGGCACGGTGAGGGGCCCCTTCAAGACCTGGCTGACGGCCACGAGAAAGACGGTCGCTTCGACCACGCCGATGCCTCCCGCCAGCCACTTGCGTCCCCGGACGGCAAAGAGCATACGCAGCGTGTCGAGCGACATGTCGGTCACACGCATGAAAAAGATAAGCAAACCTCCCAGGATTGCTGTCATTCCATCCTCCTACCTCTCATTATAGATGGACCCCGCCGGCAGGCAACTCGGGGCAGGCTCGTCGCTGGCGCTCGAAGACCTAAGGGGTGCGTGATTGCCGATTTGGGCGGGATGCGTGCTACAATGGCAGCCATACGACCCGTTTTCGCGTGAAAACGGGTTTTCGATGCCCGGAGTCCGCGTCGTTCTCGAGGTAGCTGGATCATGGAACTGTACATTATACGCCACGCGCAATCGACCAATAACGCGCTGGCTTCCCAGGAGCAGCGGGTCGAGGACCCGGCGTTGACGGACTTGGGCCAGCGCCAGGCCGAACGGCTGGCCGACCACCTGGCGCGTGGCTGCCAGCCGCTGTTCGGCGCAGCACCGGAGGGTGTGCGTGCGGAGGGCCATCTGAGGGGCTATGGCCTGACTCACCTGTACTGCAGCCCGATGCTGCGCTCGCTGCAGACGGCGGATTACCTCGCGCGTGCCCTGGATCTCAAGCCACAGGTTTGGATCGAAGTGCACGAACAAGGCGGCATTTTTCTGGAGGAAGGCGCACCGGGCGCCCGGCTGATCCTCGGCAAGCCCGGCATGACGCGCCCCGAGATCCTGGGCCGTTTCCCGAATTTCACTCTGCCGGAGGCCATCACCGAGCGGGGGTGGTGGAACCGCGGGTTTGAGGAATGGGCGGCCTGCCACGCGCGGGCGGCCGAGGTGGCCGAAGAGCTGAGGGCACGAGCGGCATCCGGTGCCGGCCAGCGGGTCGCCATCGTCTCGCACGGCGGGTTCATCGATGCGTTGTTGAAAGCTCTGCTGCATAGCAGGACGCCGCAGGGCAGCAATGGCCATTCCGGGCCACCCCCTGGGGACCCTGGGATCTTCTTTCTGCACTACAACGCGGCGATCGACTTCGTCGCCATCCGCGAAGACGGTCACGTGCGCGTGGTCTATCTCAATCGCATCGAGCACCTGCCGCCGGATCTGACATCCTATTGAGCCGCGTGTCGCCACTTTCTCAAAGAGAGGATCAAGCATGGGTATTCCGTCCCGTCCCGACCTCAGCCAGGCCGATCAGGGCGTGATC
>Ga0326727_10027634_pt1 | contig 10399 bp, 11 predicted proteins | sample MB2enrmetagenome_FD_207643 | JGI IMG/M metagenome (GOLD analysis project Ga0326727, IMG submission 207643) | Lab enriched peat soil microbial communities from McLean, Ithaca, NY, United States - MB29MY | ecosystem: Environmental > Terrestrial > Soil > Wetlands > Peat | place: USA: New York...
GCAACATTGCAGCGGATGAGCAAGGAAGATTCAGGGAAATGGCCGAGTCCGACCTTCTCAGCCTGCATGAGGGAAATTTCGCACGCCTGCAAGTTAGGCCGAGCGAATTCGCGGCCTGGCAGATCGCATGGGAAAACAAGGAATTGATCTTCCCTGCACCGGAAGAACGCTATGACGCCAGTCGTGACGCAATCGTGTTCTGGGGTCAGGACCGGGCGCAGCGGATACGATGCGCAATCAGCAGAGAAGCGCTCGATGACCATTTCCACGGCGACAACAGAAACAAGCTCGAAGTGTTCCGCGAAAATCGCCCGGCCATTGAAGGCATCGCGCGAAGCAAATACCTCTCCGGCCGTGTCGAACCGGACGGAACCATCCTGATACGCACGGCAGATATTCCTTAGTGAGGAGACGCAGCGCTGCCGGTGTTGATGATGATTATGTTAACTGCGGTGGAGTGCGTAGATCGTAGAGTTCCGCCACATCCAGAGCACTCCGTCATTCGGCGAGAAGATCGCTTGGGCGTTTGATCGGAACTGCAATCTTTTGTCCAGCACGGTTCGGGTTCCTGGCCATCGAGTAAGCTTTGGGATCGATCGACTTATGAATGAACTTCAGTCCTTACCAGAATCGATAAGCCATGCTTACAAAATAATTCGCCAGACTTGTCGCGAAAAAAGCATCGTCTTGCCACTATTTGTACGGGGCGCTTGAAGATTCACCAAACCAGTCACGGATTGGGGCTGGAGCGTCATTCGGCACTTGTCGGAAGGATTGCGGTACCGCGAAAGGTACAGGGGGGAGGATCGATCCTGAAATCGAAAATGGGCGTCTATTCGGACGCTTGGGTGTGTTTCTTCTTTTCACGCAGTTCCATCAGCAGGCGCGTGCATTCCGCGCACTTGAAGATGTGCAGATCGTTGAGTTGCGCCAATGTTACATCGCTGGGATTTTCGATCAAGTTCTTCAAAACGGATGGGTCGGGACACCCTTTGCGCTCCGGGTTGGGGTAGTGGGCTAGAACGTGCTCCTGCAGTTTTTCAAACAGAAGCGAATCGTCCTCGTTATCGAGTGGGATAGATGGATGCTCAGTCACAGTCACGGCGTCCTTTCGAGATGAACAAGACAATGCGACAATCATGATTCATGCTGTTCTCCTTCCTGCTTTTCGCGGATTCTTTCAATCGCTCGTTTGCAACGGATACGCACGGCTGCCTCTGTAGTTCCCAGGGCAGCAGCGATTTCACTCCACCGGAATCGGCTGTAACGGAGCAGGAGGGCAAGGCGCACGTCAGGATGTTCGCCCTGCAAGATTATCTCCAAATCCAGAGCACAATCAATCTGAATTTGCGGGTTTCGTACTGGCTTCGGGGGCAGTTCTTCGCTCGATCCGACAAAGACCATGCGGCTATTGGCCCTGCGCCGGCGTCTAACCTCTTCGAGAACAAGGCGCTGCAAAAGTTGCGTTACCGGCTCAGGTCCAAGCGGGTCTCCAGTTTTTAGCCGGCACACGGCGTGTTCGATGGCGGATTCAACGATCTCCACCACATGCGATCCATGGCCATTGCGCGAGTGCGCGGCTTCGAGCGCTCGCGGCCAGACATTTTCGACCGCAATGCGCAGGGTACGCTCTATCCATTCCTGATCGGGAGAGCACTTTACATTCCAGCATAAATCCGCAGGTGTAGGTAATCGCATCTCGACCGTCTTTCAGCAGGTTTGTCCGGCAGCGTCCGCCTCAAGGCCAAGTTGGAGGATACCGGTTGGGCCAATGAACTGAGCCAGACTGGTCGAGCCGTCGAGCTCTCTAACGAATGACTCAGGGGGATCCCATGAAGCACGGGCGACCATTCGTTTGCTGATATTGTTCTTTTTGCGTGTGCTTCGATCGAGCTCGCGTGGCGGACAAAGTCGTGAGTGTGGCATCCGCCTGAGTGCGGGCAATAGAGCATTCCGCACAAATCGCAGAGCTGGTATTGGGTATCGACGCAGAGCCTGTGGAAAAGTTGCGCGCAAGTGTTCGCTTTTTCTGTTTTCGATGGCTATCTATATAAAGGGTCCTTTCGCATCCCCCTTGCGAGGTGATCTATGGATATTACGCAGAAGAAAGGCTCGTCCTTCGGTTGGAGCGAAGAAGCCATCTTGCTCGCCAAGCAGGCCCGGATGCTATCGGGCGAGAAACTTGATCAGCTTGTGCGGCGTCTGCAGCGAAGCACTGGACGTTCGCGAGAGGCCTGCTGGCGATTCATCATGCAGGCTGGCCTGAAGATTCGCGATGAACACCGACGGTGGACAGAGGACGAGTACGAAAGGTTGCGCGAGCATCTTGCAACCCACTCCGTTGCGGAAACCGCGAAGTTGTTGGGGCGAAGTGAAAAGTCCGTTCGCTGTGCGGCTGAGCGCAATGATCTCAGTATCCGCAATATTCGCTGCGATCTGATGTCCATTCACTCCATGGCTCGAATACTGCACGTACGCAAATCTGAGATTCGATCCTGGATCGAAAAAGGCTGGCTCGAAGCGAAGGTATGCACCAACGGCAAACGGTCAACAACGATCATCACGCCGGAAGCATTCCGTGCGCTATACACACGCCACCTCAGCGAACTCATTGCGCAGAAGAAGATCCCCAGCGTGGCCCTGTTCGAGGCTTTCTACAACTTCTGCTTCGTGCCCAAGCACACCATCGGGACGCAACTGTTGACTGTTCGCAGGGACAAGCGTGAGCGGGCCGCTTTCATGGCAATACAGAATGGGGCAGAATCCGAGGAGGAAGACGATGAGACGCAGGAAAGATTTTACATCAGCTTCGACGGGGATACGGACTCCGCAGAGGATGCAAACACCTATTCGGAGTGACCGCTGCGAGCACTGCGGCACTTGGCTGAGTTGGGCCCCAATATCGATCAGGGAAACAGCCGCAAATGTTGTCTGCGGTATTCTCTTGCTGGCCGTGCTCGCGCTTGCCGGGCACGCTGCCTTTCAATGGATGGAACGCGAAGGCTCTTTCCTCCAAACGGTCTGGCATGAGCCACTCGAAGACTGGAGTCGTTGAGTGAACATACCGAGTTGCTGCCGTATCGAAGCACACCATAGGCACTCAACGACTGCAGTCCGGATCGTTAACGGTGAACGTCCTTTGATCTGGATTTCTGCCGTGAAGAACACTGCGTCTGTTCTGCACTATCAACACTCGCCAACACGCGCCACGAAAAAGTACCCGTTGTGGCGCATTCACCGATTGGAAGGTTTCGAGATTTCAGTCGCAATGCCGACATTTCAGGACTTATTACATGAATGATCGCTCCCGCGTGTGTAATTCCCGTCCCAATGCGAGCACATCCCGACTCGGGCTAGGACTAGGCCCCTCGCGCAGAGCCTAGCCGCTCCATGTTTGGTCACAGCATATTCAGCCAACTGTTCTCTCATCCTCTGTCCTCCGCTATGTTCCATTCATAATTCAATCTGTTCGTCTAGATCGATATTCAGACGCCGTGCCGCATCGAGAATTGTGTCGCTTAATTGGAACCCTAAACGCTGAGCTCCTCCCAGAATTGCAAGCCCCTGGCGAGCTTCTGCTTCCGTAAACCTCCGTTTACGCCCAGAACGCACGAGTTCCCAAAACTTCATGGATTCTTGCGAGAGGTCATGGTGCCCCTCTCTTGCTGCCCACAACGAAATCTCATGCCACTCATTCGCTGCAATTGTTGCCAGGAATTCGATTGATTTGGCGGTTTTGCTTCCGGCCAAAACGTCTCCGAGCTTTGCGGATTGTTTTACAGACGACATCGAATCCGGCGGCTTCAAGTATCGAGAGGGCAGGCTCTGGTAGAGGACGTTTCTTTTCGGTGTCGCACTTGGTGCCATTACCGCATGTGCAGGCATTGAGCGGCTCATATTACAAAGAATCATGTCCGCTGCTTGCGTCTGCGGCACCTTGCGTATTGCGGGAATATCCTGAGCCTTGTATCCCTCCGGCCTGGCGGCGATGACAAGCCAATTGGTCCACGGACTCACCAGACGATAGCGGAGTGCAGTGGCCAGGCCCTCGTTTGCGTCCTGTTCTTTGAGCCGCATCGATGCTGCAAACCGTGCGACGGTGGAAATTGTGTCTTGAGTCGTCGATAACGGCGCCTCCGAGATGGTCAGCTCCTGCCGCACCGTTTCTCCGGTGTCCGTCTCAACCTCCAGAACAACCGGTCCATCAATCGTCGATTTGTCGAAGCGGGCGGTGGTGATCACTGTGTCTCCGTCAAAAACCGATCCAAGCTTGTTTGGAGCGATGTCGCAGGCGGCGCCGGGCCAGTGGACGACGACGCGCTTCGCACGGGGAGCTCTCATGCGCTCAAAGTGGCGGATGACACGTTCCGCCATGTCTTCTCGCGGGGCAACGAGCTCGCACTCACCTCCCGTACTGGCGGCCAGTTCGCGCACAAACGCCTCAGAGACGGCGTTGCCGACCCCGACTGTGAAGATGCGGTGCCCGGCACGCTTCGCCACCTGGACGACCGGCTGCCAGGAGGAAACCTCTCCATCTGTCACCAGCAGGATTTCCGCCGCGTCGATGTCTCCCAACACTTCATAGGTGGTTTGCAGGGCCTTGCCAATCTCAGTGCCGCCCATGTTGGCAGCGAGTTGCCTTGCAAAATGCCCGGCCACTTCACGGTTCGCAGGGGTACACGGGGTGAGCCGGTCCCACAGTGCATCGGTCGAGTTGCCAAACGCGATCAACGCAACCCGGTCCGCGGGTTGCAGGGAATCGACGATGCCTTCCAGCGCTTTCTTTGCCTGCTCGATGGAATCGCCCTGCATTGACCCGGAACAATCGATCACGATGGCAAGGCTCAGTGGCCGGGGCTGTTGAAGGCCGGGGAAGAATGGCTGAAAACTTGCCACCGCCGCCACTCCGTCGCGGTCCGGCCCGCATACTGCGAAGCTGCGCGAAGCCTTCAGAGCCTTCACATTTAAGATGAAGTCCCGGTCCATGGCAGCCTGCTCCTGCTTGAGCGAGACGACAACTTTGTCCGCGAGTCTGTTGAGAGAGACCTGGTGCGACGGACAGGTGAACTGGGCATCCTTCAGGCTTCCGAGGATTTCCATCCGAAGCGAGAAGTGGTTCTCCGCTGCCACCGAAGATTCGGGCGCCTGATGGGGTGCATGGGGTGAATCGCCGAACCGCGTAGCGATTGTGGTCGGGATGAAAAGGCGGAGGCGCTCATCCACCCAGCGATACAGGATCGAGTAGCTGAATTTGATGGTGGCGTCTTCGTTGGGCAGTATGTTGCCAACGTTCATCGTGTAGAGACCGGGCTCCAGTTGTTCCAGCATCACGGCCGCATCCCCGGCGGCTATGGCATCCTCGTACTTCTCCTCGGCGGCTTTCTTTTCAACCACAACGCCTTTGAGCACCCGCCCGCCGATCTCCACCTGCAGGTCAAGCAGAACCGCATCGAGCGGGAGGGGGAAGGTGTACACCGCCTCAATATTCACCTGCTCTTCGTTGCGATAGGACTGGCACATGGTCACCTCTGCGAGGAGATCATGCAGGACTGCGGAGACCGAGACGTAGGTCAGGGCAACCCGTTCACCTTGAACGCTCTTTAGTGCACACGCCAAACTGCTCATCTTTCTTCCTTTCCGTTCTCAATTTGCTCGTACACCTGCGCCACTCCGCGAAAGAACGCCCGGACCTGTTCCGGAGTCAGACTTGCACGGCCGGGGTCCAAGGTAACCTCAACGCCATCCGCCACTACAAGGTGGCTCCAAACCTCGACGGTGCCCTTCCGCCGCGGTGCCGGCGGCAGAGGCCCGCTTGTCTGTTGCTTCAGCACTTCCCCGATCCGCTCCAGGGAGAGCCCGGCCAGTTGCCACTTGCGCACGAGAAGAAGCTGCTCCACGTGTCGCTCCGTGTAGTAGGCCCCCTTGCCGATGCCTTGCGGGCGATCCACCAGACCCGTCTGAATGTAGTACCGAACAGTCCGCCGCGGCAGTTCGGCCAACGACGCGATTTCGTCAAGTGTGAAGGTCCTTGAGTTGTTCACGAAAAGAATACTAGACAGCTTTACTGTAATTGTCAACTGTCACGTAAAATGACTTCATCAGGACGTTATTGCCCTTGCCCAAGGAGAACGAAACAACCACTGCTGTAGGCATGTGTCCGCAAATAGATTTGGAACCCTATACGCTCAAGCTCCGGGCAACCATCTCACCGAGGGTGTATTCTGGCCGAGAAACCCAAGTGGAGGTATCGCGACTGGCGCGGGAGGGGACGCCGGGAGGAAATATGGCTGATTCGTGTACTGACTTCAACGCTATTTGCGACGGGATCACTCAGCTGGGCGGAGGACCGATATCCCAGTCGCCGTGGCGACTTTCGGTACTGATGTGGCGCGAGATACTGTAACGGTGCCAATTCCTCCTGAAGTCGCCTTTGATCGCTACCTTCGTGGACTAAATCTGGTCCAACAGAAGATCTACGAAGGAAAGTACGATCTAGAGCAACTTGAATCCGCCCCTCTCAAAGAGCTTTTGATTAAGCTCCAAAGTGCATTGAACTTCGCACTGGCAAATGAGCGATCAGTCCCAGAGCATCGAGACCACCCGCCCTTCCATGTTGATTACATCAGGTCTACTGAAGTGAACGCCTTGGCGTTTCGGCACGACGGCTATTCTTTAATCGGCCTGACAATTCCGCTGATCGAAGTGGCTGGCCAACTTTGCAGTCGATTGTGCAATTCCGCCGACTTGCTTTCCGCGTTAGGCCTGAGTGTGACTCAAGAAGTGTCCGAAGAACTCGGAGCAGTACTCCTTAAGATATTGATTTTTTTCGTGGTGTCTCACGAATATACACACATCGTTCACGGTCACCCACTCTCCGAGGCCACGGATTCGCAGCCAATTAACGAAGTTACGATGGATGGTCGAGCCGGAAGTCTCGACGAACAAATCCTGGAAGCTGATGCAGACTCGTATGCCATCTACCACATTATGGAAAACTGGATCAGAGGAGTGGAAAGGTCTCCAACCATATCACTCCTAAAGATGAACTCCGCTTTGGCCGAGGATCAAGACGAATTGCTATTTGCCTGCATAGTCGTGGCGATCGGCGCATACTTTGTTCTGCGTCCAGTGCCTCAACTCGACGCCAAGAAAGTCTACACTCTTAGGCATCCACCACATCCTGTCAGGCTAAATTCTCTAATGGAGACGGCGATCGGCTGGTGCAAGCAGAACCGCTCTGGCCTCGAAGATCGCATGAGACCTGAACGGTTCAATTCCCTATTGTCGATTGTTGCTGGCTTGGTTTGGGAGTTCGACGAGCTCAAAACTCAGAATTGGAAATCACAGGTTGCCTTTCTTCAAACTCGCGATGGTGCTTCATATGTCGCGGAACTGCGGAGACGTAAGGATAAATATCGGGCCTCGCTTTAGATGTTCTATATCTTTGATTAAAGCTTCTAAAGGCACGTCATGGTAGCAAAAAGATTATTTCCAAGAAACCGACTCGGGACTAAACCGTGATGGGGCTGCTTTGGCTCAAATAGCCGCTAACCCAGCGAGCCTCGCATAATTTGCAGGCCTATTGCGGTGGGAGTGTGGCGGGCTTTTATTCTTACAGGGCAAGGAGATCAATGAATGCTCACGCCTCAAGAACTCGCCACAACTCGCTTTGCCATGAGTGCGCCACCCCAACCGGGCGGAGAGCCAGGCCTTTACGAGGAGCAGGTAGCGCAGTGGGTCGCCGAGAAGTCGTTTTTCAGAGACTTCGTTTACCGGAACGCGAAAGGCAAGAAGAAGGGAGACCAACTGGTCGACGGAATCGTCCTCTTCGGTGATGTCATGCTTCTCATTGAAGTCAAGGCGCAGATCGGACTTGCCAAGCGAGATGATTGGGTGAGGGATCGTCTGGGCAAAGCCGTGATCCAGTTGGAGAAGTCAAAGGCCCTATTGCAAGAGGGAAGCGTCCCCAAGCTCCGGAATGACTTTTACGGCGAGCTTGACTTCGTCCCACAGAATTACCCGAACGTGTTCGGAATTGTTGTTCTGGCCCACGATTCCGACCCGTATTACGCACCCGATCTCGTGCCGGAACTACTGGCCAGCACTTTTCCCATTCATGTCTTTTCGTTGAAGGACTTCGCGCTCGTCGCTGACCGCTTCGATACCGCAGGCGACATGATCAATTTTCTTGAAACTCGGACCGACACTTCGAGAGTAGATCGCCTTCTTGTCCAGGACGAAATCCAAAACCTGCAGAGCATGATTAGTAAATTTAGGACGATCTGGGAGCCGTATTTTCTGAGCGATACGCCTGGGCTTCTCGATAGAGCAGTCCAGACATTCGAAGAGAAGACATCGGGTAAATTTCAGCTCGGCGAGCATTGGAAATACGGGCTACTCATCGACGACCTGATAGCGCACGTTCACGATTTTGACCCCAGTCTCTCCTGGAATGAAAATACGACCCACGAAGCCGGGCTCCGGGTCGCGAGTTTTCTGGGATGGCTTACGCGCGACCGGCGGATCAAGCTGGGAAAGCTAGCGTATGAACATGCGGAATTGGCGCGAGACGGCAATGCACACTATTTCCATCACTTTCATCCGAGCAGAGGCACATGCTTCATTTATCTGGCCTCATCGGCGAGTCGAACTGACCGCGTTAGGTACCTGCAATTTCTCGTCAGTTACGCTCAGATGACTCACGGCTGCCAAGAATCCTTGGGCGTCGCGACGGAGGCCACCGGTGGCGGCGGCCGGTCCTACGATTTCGTAGCTCTTCGTGGTCCCCAGCCCGCCGATCAAATCGAACATCTAAAAGCTATGGCGAACCCGTTCTCCTTGAATCTCGTGCCGCTATGACCGCGATCTGGCGTTGGATTCCCAGCATCAACGCGCTTCCACATCAAGACGAGCCCTAACAAGTTGGGTCCTGACAAACGCCGCAGGCAACTCCTTTATCCCAGCGTGATGTGGATCACTTTACGGGCTTCAGGATCTATCCGGCCATGGAGCGAGAGAAATATAGTGCACCGGCCAGAGATCACCCTCTGCTCGATCCTTTTTCCCGATTACTCCACCAATGGACAGCCTGGATGTTTTCAGGAAGGTCGTCTCGCCAGGCGCCGCCGCGCGGATTGATGTCATCGGGACGATGTCGGCGTAATCTGTGACCGTTGCTCTTTCCGGCACATTCGCGCCGTGCGATCTCTGAATCCAGGATGGTTATGAATCGGAGCTGGCCCATGGTGCCTCTTCAATGAAGGGTCTATACTCTGAGCGTAATTTCTGCGGAAGACCGTCCAAACAATGAAAAGACATGGAAGCCAGATAATCTACTCTCCCAGCGATCTCGTTCGCTATGCTCAATCGCCGTTCGCATCGTGGATGGACCGGTATTACTTGGTGTACCACGACGCGGTAACGCCCGACCAGGAGACCGAGGATCAGAAGCTTATCGCGCGGACCGGAGACCAGCACGAGCACGCCGTGCTGGAAGAATTCAAGTCGTCTATCGCCAGCCTGATGGAGATTGCAAAAGACGATGCTACTGCTGCCCATTTGGAGACAATCGCCGCGATTCAAGCGCACTCTCCCATCATTTATCAGGCGGCATTGGAAGATCGGGAGTTCGCTGGCTTTGCCGACTTCCTCATCCTCGATGAGGCGGGACGATATCAGGTGTGGGATACGAAGCTTGCCCGCTCACCGAAGCCGCATTACGCCATTCAGCTTTGCTGCTATTCGGAGATGCTTGCCTACATGACCGGGGAGCAGATGCCGGAGAAGTTTGGGATCATCCTCGGAAGCAAAAACCGAGTTGAATTCCGAGTAGAGGACTTCATTCACTACTACCGGCGCGTCAGGGCGAACTTCCTTTCTATGCAGGAGAACTTCACGGGGAACATTTCAGATCGCCCCGAACCGCTCCCCATGGCCGATCATGGCCGCTGGACGTCATATGCGGAGAAATTCTTCGACCACTCAGATCACCTTGTGAGAGTTGCGGGAATCACCGTCGGTCAGATCAAGAAGCTCAAGGAAGCCGGCATTGCAACGATGGCGGCCCTCGGTTCGGCCTCTGGAGCATTTGTCCCAAAACTTGCCGCTGACTCGTTCGAAAAGCTTGTCGCCCAGTCTCGCCTCCAATGTCAAACGCGCACTGATCGGCTGCAGCGACCGGATGCACCTGCGCGATACGAGGTTCTGCCCCAGGTAGGCCCGAATGGCGAATCCTTTGGGCTTGCCGCATTGCCCCCCGATCATCTTGCCGACGTGTTCTTCGATATCGAAGGCTATCCTCTGTTCCCAGGGGGTCTCGAGTATCTCTTCGGGGTCTGTTTCGTGAATGAACAGACGGGTGCACTAGAGTTCAAGGATTGGTGGGCACATGACCGGACCG
>Ga0326727_10027635_pt1 | contig 10399 bp, 9 predicted proteins | sample MB2enrmetagenome_FD_207643 | JGI IMG/M metagenome (GOLD analysis project Ga0326727, IMG submission 207643) | Lab enriched peat soil microbial communities from McLean, Ithaca, NY, United States - MB29MY | ecosystem: Environmental > Terrestrial > Soil > Wetlands > Peat | place: USA: New York...
CTCGTGCAAAAGCCGGCCCACGATTCCGCCCATGAACAGCACCGGAATGAACACCGCGACCAGCGAAATCGTCATGGAGAGGATCGTGAAGCCGATTTCCCGCGAAGCGTGAAGCGCCGCCTCCATGCGCGATTCGCCCATTTCCATGTGACGCACGATGTTCTCCAGCATGACGATGGCATCGTCCACCACGAAGCCCACCGACAGCGTCAACGCCATCAGCGATAGATTGTTGAGGCTGTAACCCAGCAGGTACATCGCGGCAAACGTGCCGAGAATCGATAGCGGCACCGCCGCGCCGGGAATGAGCGTCGCCGAGAGGTTGCGCAGGAAAAGAAAAATGACCATCACCACCAGGCAGACGGTCAGCATCAGGGTGAACTTAACGTCATCGATCGAGCGCTTGATCTGCTCCGAAGAATCGTACGCAATCGCCATGTTGATGGAGGGTGGAATGACGTGGCGCAACTGCGGTAGTAGCGCCCGGATGCTCTCGGCCACCTCGACCGTGTTAGTTCCAGGCTGCTTCTGAATCGCCAGAATGATGCCGCGCACGCCGTCGTACCAGCTCGCATCCTTGTTGTTTTCCACGTCGTCGATCACATTGCCGAGTTGCTCCAACCGGATCGGAACGCCGTTGCGATAGGCCACGATCAACGGGCGATATGCCGCCGCGTTGGTAAGTTGGCCATTCGACATCACCGTGAACGACTGCCGTTCGCCGTCCAGCTTGCCCGTAGGCAGATTGGTATTGGACAACGCTATGGCCTTCTGTACGTCGTCAATCCCGATGCTGTGCGCGGCAAGCTGATCCGGGTTCACCTGCACCCGTACCGCATATTTCTGCGCGCCATACACTACCACGCGCGATACACCGCTCACCATAGAGAGACGCTGGGCCATGAGCGTCTCCGCATACTCATCGATCGTATAGAACGGAACCGTCGAAGAACTGAGCGCGATAAAGAAAATCGGCTGCTCGGCCGGGTTGACCTTCTCATAGGAAGGCGGCCGCGGCATGTTGGGCGGCAGACGCCCTCCTGCGCGCGAAATCGCGGCCTGGATATCTTGCGCCGCGGCGTCGATTTTGCGGCTCAGGTCGAACTGCACCGTGATGGTCGATGTGCCCTGCGTGTTCGACGAGCTCATCTGCTTCACGCCGGCGATGGTGGAGAATTCGCGTTCGAGCGGCGTCGCCACCGATGACGCCATGGTCTCGGGATCCGCACCGGTCAAGCTGCCCGTCACCTGGATGGTCGGATAATCCACGCTAGGCAGCGCCGCGACCGGCAGCACGCGGTATCCCACGATGCCGAACAACAGGATGGCGAAGACGACCAGCGTCGTCATGATGGGGCGCTCGATAAAGATCCGGGAGAAATTCATGGGGCCTCTACGATACGCCCGCGTCGCCCTTGGGCGCAGTCACCACATTCACGCGAGCGCCCGGAAACAACATCATCTGTCCGTCGGTCACAACGGTTTCGCCGGGAGCCAGGCCGCTCTCGATAATGACCTTGCGCTCCACGGTTCGCCCCACCGCGACAATCCGCGGTTCGACCGTTTTGTCGGCCTTGACCACGTAAACGAGCTGGCCCTTCTGACTGGCTTGCACCGCCTCCGACGGTATCACCGTCACATTGACGCCGCGATCGAGCGTAAGCACCACTTCGACGAACTGCCCGGGCCAGAGCAACCCTTGCGAGTTATCGAATGTAGCCTTCAAATGGATCGTGCCGGTCTGGTTATCCACCGTATTGTCGACTACGCTGAGATAGCCCTCGACTTTCGCCGTAGGATTATCACGCGGTGTCGCCTCGACTGGCAGTTTGCGCTCCGCCCCATACTGGCGAACCGCCGCGAGATGCTTCTCCGGCACGTTGAAGCTGACGAAAATCGGCGTCACCCGATTGATCACCACCAAGGCTACATCGTTCACCTTCACCAGATTGCCTGCATGCACCAGCAGGTTGCCGGCGCGTCCGGCGATGGGTGCGCGAATGTCACAGTAGGTCAGGTCGAGCTTTGCCCGTTCCACTGCGCTCTCATCCACTTTCAGACTGGCCTTCGCGCTTTCAATGCCGGCTTCGTCCGCGCGGATAGCCTCTTTCAAGCTCTCGGCATTGGTCGTGTACTGCAAATTCTGCTGCTCGGAAACGATCTTCTGTTTGGCCAGCGCGGCAAAGCGTTTGGCGTCGGCCTCAGCCGATTCGTACTGCACCATATCCTTCTGGCGCGCCACTTCCGACTGGTGAATCTGCGCCCGGTCGCGTTCCACCGTGGCCTGCGCCTGCTGCAGCGCATCCAGATAAGGCTGCGGATCAATCTTCAGCAGCAGTTGCCCCTCGCTCACATTCTGGCCTTCGGTGAAGTGAACGCTCATCAACTGCCCGGCAACCTGCGACTTGATCTCAACTTTGGCCGACGGCTCGACGTTTCCCACCACGCGCACCTCGAGCGGCACCTGCTGCGCGGAAGCAACCGCCGTCGTGACCGGCATGGGCGGCGGAGGTCCCGCGGCCTGCTTCTTGGCCGTCTGACAGCCGCCAAGCAAAATGACCGACCCGAGAATTAGAAGAAAAAGCGAACGCGACACTTTAAACCAGTGTATCAGTGGTCAGTTGTCAGTTATCAGTCGTCAGTTGTCAGTTAAACCCGGCTGCGGCTACTGACAACTGAAAACTGACAACTGAAAACTCGCTCTACCCCGCGCCCCACCGTGGCAAAGTGATCGCCTGATTCCACGCGGGGGCGCCGGCGCTGTGCAGTTTCCGCTTGTAAATCTTACCGCCGCTCACCACGTACAGCGTACTGAAATCCTTGCCGCCGAAACAAAGGCTGGTCACGGCCTGATTGCCCGGAAGAGGCAGAATCGCCACTACGCGCCCATTGCGATCGAAGATCTGTACTCCGCTGCGCGTCGCCACATACGCCAACCCGGTACGGTCCGTCCACACCGAACCCGCGCCGCTATCATCCGCGTCCCCCGGAACGCTGAAATCGTAGAACGGCTCCCTGGCATCGACCGTCCCGTCGCTGCGCACCCGATAGCTCAAACCCCAACGCGAATGGCTCTGCGCCACAAACAACCAAAACCCGTCCGGCGACAACGCGATTCCCGATGCACCGTTCAATCCCGCATCAAGCCGCACCTTCCCTCCGCCCGATCGGATCAGCCAAACCTCATCCCCGGTAGTCGCGTAGATGTCACCGTTATTTTGAACTGTCAAGCTAAGGACACGAAGTCCTGACGCGATGCGTTTGCCGGACGAGAGGATCCCGTCATTGGTTGCAATGTAGGCCTCGCCGTTCGGTCCGAAGGCTAACGCGGGCCCCAATGACGGGCACTTGGTGGTCACAGGCAAGGCCTTCTTCGCGTTCGCATCCGCAACGAAAATGTCGCCATCGGGGTTCGCAGCCAGGTGCGCTCCCGAACAGCCTTCCGCCACGGCTTGCCATTCTTCCTTCGGCTCCAAAATCGTCTTCAGCGCCGGATTCCCCGGCTCCTTCGCTTCAATCGGATTAGGCCAATCTCGCCACAGCCAGCGCATCGCATCCGGGAATACCGCTTCAGCTTGCTTGCCGTTGTGCGTCCCCGCGCCCCAGATGTGGCGCACATCATAGCCGGCAAAATCGAGGGCGCGTTCCATGGTCAGGTTGGACATCCACCAGTCCCCCATTTCGGGACCGCCCGGCCATTCATCATGCACGCCATCCTGCATAAAAACGCGTAGAGGCTTCGGCTCCGTCTTGCGGACCAGCACATAAAACCGCTCGCCGCCGCGCATCCCGACAAATGTCCCGATAGACGTAAACACACGTCGAAACGCATCTGGACGTTCAAACGCGACAGTAAAGGCGCCAATCCCTCCGGTGCTTCCGCCGCCGATCGCGCGATCATTTGGATTGCTCGAAAGCACGATCTTCTTGCCGTCCTGCGTAGTATGTTTCTCGACTTCGGGAAGAACCTCATCGATCAAAAAGCGCGCCAGCCGGTCCGTCACGCTGTCGAATTCGAAACTCCGGTCGAAGCGCGGATTCTGCGCCGCCTTGGCGGAATTCACCTGTCCCGGCGACACGCCAATCGCAATCGTAACCGGCATGGCATGCTGCGCGATGAGGTTATCGAACACCACGGGCACGCGAAACCCAAGACCATCGAGCCCCACGTACACACACGCCGGTTTCTCCGCCTGGTATTCGGCCGGCACGTAAACCGTGATCGTGCGGACCGTATCCGGAAAAACCTTCGATTCCGTCATCTCAAACTTGAACGTCTTCCCGGCAGGCACGCCGGCCTGAGGCTGCGAATCCGGCCCGTCAACATAATCGTTCGACGCGGGAGGTACGGTCTCATCAATCGGCGGAGGAGGATTTTGTGCAAGGGCTGCGGCCCACGCCAGAAGCAACGCCGCGCCGCGAGGCACCGGTTTTCTCATAAGGACAGATTATCCGACTTGACTGCCCACCCGAGCAGCACCGCAAGCGAAAGATAGATTGCCGCCGTCGCGCTGATGCAGGCGCTCATGCCGTAGTGCTGCGACGCCGCGGCGATCGCCACCGGCGCGATACCTCCGCCGAGCCATCCCAGCGAGTTCAGAATCCCCGCCGCGGCCGCGCGTCTTTCCACCTTGACCACGTCATAAAGCGAAGCAAAAATATTCGCATCGTACATGCCTTTGAAATACCCGAAGCCCGCCATCGCCAGCACCAGCACCGGAACTGAAATCGTCCATCCCGTCAAAAAGAGAAACGGCACACCGCAGGCCAATCCCAGCGCCTGAGTCAGCATACCGTCGGGCCCACTTGTCGGCCAGCAAGCCTCCCGTGATCACGCCCAGCACCGACGCCATCTGCAAATATGCCGTGGCATTAAAGCTCGCCAGCGAAAGGCTCATGCCGAACTTGCGATAGAGGAAAGACGGCAGCCACGTCAGGAAGATCATGGCCACGAAATTGGCGCCAATAAAGACGCCGATCAGAATTGCCACCATGGAATTGGAAAAGATCTCGCGCAGTCCCTGGCGGACATCCCAGGCTGCCTGCGGCGCATCGGGAACCCTGCGCGGCGGTTCACGAAGCAGCGCCAGCAGCACCAGTCCCCACAAGGCGCCGGATGCGCCAAACACCAAGAAGCTCGACCGCCAGCCCCAATACTGCGCCACCCATCCGGAGAGCGCTCCGCCCGCGATACTGCCCGCATACACACCGGATTGATGCAGTGACATGGCGCGCGAGCGCGTGTCCTTACCGTGGTAATCACTGATCAGCGACATGGCGGCCGGAAAATAGAATGCCTCTCCGAGTCCGCCGAGCGCGCGGAAAATAATCAGTTGCAGGTAATCGTGCGATAACGCAGTGCCTGCGGTAACCGCGGACCAGAAGATCAGCGCCCCCAGGATAAGGCCCTTGCGCGACAACCGGTCGCCGATCCATCCCGCCATGGGTCCGGTGATCGCGTACACCCACATAAACGAAGATCCGACCACGCCCAACTGTATGTCGCTCAGACCCAGTTCGGATTTCAGCAAGGGAAAAACGGAAAAGATCGCTTGCCGGTCTGCGTAATTGAACACGCAGACCACCCACAGCATCGCGACCACCCACCAGCGATAGGATTTCACGCATCAGGCAGTTTATCAGTTGTTAATTGTTGCTTGTCCCGGCAGATTCACACATCGGCGTGGCGCAGCCTCTCAGGCTGCCGTCTCGGCACTCCTGCCGAGACGTTTTTCGAGAGCGCAGGCCGAGCGTGTCCTGCTTTACTTCTTGAAGCCTAAGTTCGTCGGACCATCAGGCAATGGACCCTTCTTGCTGCTGTCTGATTTCGTGACACCAGTCGGCGTCACGGAGCCGGCCGGCAGCAGAGTTCGCCAAGCCGAACGAAATCCCCTCGGGACGCCGGCCGCGGCAGACTTGAATATGAAACCTCCCGAGTCCTCTTCACCAGGGCGGCGAAAAAGAACCTCGCGATGCTGCTGCTTGCGGTCGTCTTCGCCAGGCCCGTCACGGCTTGCGATGAGGCGGGCCGGGGCGCCGGGGATCTCGATAATCTCCGGCTTCAACATCAGGACCACGTCGGCACTGGAGACGCGAAATTCGACGCGCATCAGACGGCCCCTCACCTCCGTACCTTTGGGTGCGAGCCGCTTTCCACTGGCGTCAACCAGAGGCGCGGCCAGCTTCGCGGTGAACGAATCGCCGGCCGCGGCCGAGTTGAAATCAATCGGCGTGGTCAGTTCCAGGGTGAATCGTAAGTCCGTCGGCACAACCGGCAGCTCCGACTTTTCCTGGGTGCTTGGTTTCGTGCCCTGGTCCGGGTCATCAAACGTGATGGTCGATTCGGCATGGTACTCGCGGCAGCCGGAGAAGGTAACGGTATTCTCAGTTTCCTGGCGGTCCCGGTTGAGAAATCGTTGGCGAGCCACCTTGGGCAAAACCAATTGAAATCCTCCCACGTCCACCTTGCCAAAATCGATGCTGGTCAGCGTCCGGCAACTGCCTGCCGCGGGCGGCAACTCCGCTGTCTGCGCGGTCAGACTGACGACATCGGCGCTCTCGGAATCGATCCCGACCGTTCCACTAAAAGCCGTCTTCGCCCAATCATTGCCCGCGAGAACCAGTTTCACCCGGTAGGGACTATCCGCCTCAGCCACCTGAAACGAGTACTCCATGAGGTTGCGCCCGCCGACATTTACGGTTCTCAGAAAGGTCAGTTTACTCGCGTGGAAAACAGCGTCCAGGAAACCGGAGAAAATACCAGAGCCGATGGCGCCGGAAGTCACCACGCGGTCGATCGACGCGTCTTCAAAACGGGAGGCAGCAGCCCACGAGAAGATCTCGCCTCGCTCCGCGACGGTCACTTCCAGGCGCAGACGGTCCGTTGAAACCAGCCGGCTGTGCGCGGCCCGCTCATAGGGCAACGAGGGACACCCCCTCAACGGGAGATTCCTAGAGGCACGGAAGTAGTTCCGAGTCACTGTCTCCACGCAGGCATAATTGGGAGCCCGCTGAGCGCTCTCCGATACTTTAACCCTCGCGCGTTTCAACACCGCGCCACTCGACTCTTCCGGCGGGCCGGCCTCAGCAGCCATTGTCAGGCACGTGCTCCAGATCAGAATCACGACCCACCGGAACTTCGTCATGGCATCACCGTCATCCAATCCGAGCGTAACCCGCTCTTCATTACCGGGTGGTCGCCAGTGAAACGAAATATGGCATACCTGCCCTCGCCGGGCAGAGGCAGGTCGATCTCGGCTCCCCTCCGCCGCAGTACGCGCGAACCGATTGGCGTGTTGAGCACGATACCGCCAGAGGCGTTGCGCACTGGACTTAAGGCGATGGGAGCCTTGACACCGTTGAACTCAATCGTCTCCCACCGGACCGCGATAGTGATCTCCGGCGGGGACGAATAACGAGTCTCTACACGCATCAGCCGGCCGGACAATACCGCACCCACGGGTGCCAGCGTGCGCTTCAAGAAATCGACAATCGGGCTGGCGAGCCGTCCCTCGATGCGATCTCCCGCGGCGGCCTGGTCGAGCGCAATGTCGGCGGCAAGTTCCACCGTGACCGGGAGACCTACAGGCCAACCATCAGTCTCAGGCTTTGCTTCGTGCCCTGCTTTCTCCTGCACCCCACCGCCGAACGATAGCGTCGCTTCAGCCTGGTATTCGCGGCAGGAAGCAAAGCTGATGGCATTCTCCGCTTCCGATCCATTGCGGCTGATGAATCGCTGGTGAGCCGATTTCGGCAGCAGGTATCCCAAACCGCCCAACTGCACGGTGGTGTAATCCAGGGTGGAATCAACCTCGCATGCCGTAGTGGCGGGCGGAAGTTCGTCGGTGCGAACGGTGAGGCGGACCAGGGTTGCGGTCCGGGGCTCGACCAGCAGAGTGCCGCTGTAGCCGGTGATCAGCCAATCCGTACCCGCCTTCACGCGGTATTCGCTTTCCTCCCTGGGCATGGTGAAGGAAAACTGCATCAGACGCTGGCCGGCCAGACTGGTGTCCCCATCATAGAAGAAGCGCGGATTGCGTGGGGCAAAGATGCTCAGCAGCATGGCGGCGAACGGACCGGTGCCGATCGGTCCTTCGGGAATCAACTCGTCGATGTCGCCTTCTTCGAATCTGGAGGCGCCCGCCCAGGAATAGATTTCACGGTCTTCGGCCAATGCGACGTCGAGGCGCAGGCGGTCCATGATGTCAGCCTTCAGGAAAGCCCCCGCACCCGATTGTTGCCTGCGCGCCAGCAGGGCGTCGCATGAGGTGGGCGCGTGGTGCGTGGGCTGAAAGCGATCTCGCTGGATCGTTTCGACGCAGGTGTGATTGGGGATGCGTTGGCCGTGGGCGGTTACCTGCTCGCGCAGACGCAGCAGGACATCGGTGGGATCATCTTGCGCGGCGGCAAGTGCGGCAAAGGCGCCGAGGAATAGAAGACCCTTAGCCGGCAAAACTTTACCTCCTTTATGGAAAGCGTAGTCTTGTGTATCCGGGTATCATCAGCTTTCATTGTACGCACCGTCAGCCGGACAGTAGGTCTGTATATTCCACATCCCAGCCGGTTCCGCCCAAACGAAGGCGCGCCACCGTGACCGGCAATCGAAAACGCCGCGGGCCGGCGCTGCCGGGGTTCACGTAAAGCACGCCGTGCCGTTCCGAATGGCCGGGCTTGTGCGAGTGCCCGCTGACCACAACCCGGAAATCGGCGGCACGCGGATCGAGATCCAACTGGTGGATATCGTGCAACACGTAGATCAGCGTCGAGCGCACTTCCGCGACGGCCGTCAGAGGCAACCCGGATGCCCAAGCGTCGTTATCGACATTCCCTCGCACCGCAACTACTGGCGCAATCTCCCTCAACCGGTCGAGGATCGCCGGCGCCCCGACATCCCCCGCATGGATGATGAGTTGCGACCCCGATAGAGCCGCCAAAACCTCCGGACGCATGAGGCCGTGGGTGTCGGAGATCAGCCCGACCATGGCACTATTGTCCACCGCCTGATCTTACGCCGCACCGCGCGGTTCGATGTCGTAGCGCGCCTGTATGTTCATCCAGTATTCCGGCGTGGTGCCAAAGTAGCATCCCACACGCAGCGCTGTATCACCCGTTATCCCTCGCTGTCCGGCGACGATGGCGCTGATCCGGTTGGCGGGAACGCGAATTTCCTGCGCCAGAAGTCCGAAGTCATCCAATGTTTCTTTCAAAATCTCGCCGGGGTGTACGGGCGGCCGATTGGCCATCTGTCGCGAGCGGTTAGCCGTAGTGCTTGGTGATTTCGACGTCATAAGCGTTCCCCTCTTTCCAGATGCAGCAGATCCGGTGCTGGTCATTAATTCGGATACTGTGCTGGCCTCGCCTCTCGCCCTGCAATGCCTCCACCCGGTCGCCCGGTGGTATGAAAAGATCGGTCAGAGCTTGCGCACCGTCGAGCGCCGTCAATCGCCGCAACCCTACAGTCGCGATGTTTTCAAACTCTCTCCATCGCTCGCGCTTCCATAGCCGCTCGATCCGTGTGCAACGGAACGTCCGGATCACGAGCTAAGTCCACCGCAATTGTGCGCTATAGGTCGAACGGACAATCACAACCGCATCTCATCCTGCGGCTGCCAGTGCAGAAATACCTGCTCTCCCTCGGCAAACCCTCCATCGCCGCGCGGGATCTCCGCTATCGCCTCTTCTCCCGACTCCAGCCGCGCGTGCACTTGTAGTAAATTACCCAGGAACACGGATCGGGTCACCTGCGCTCGAATCCCCTTCGAGATCTCCGTTCGCGAAATCCGCGTGGATTCCGGCCGGACGCCGACGCCATCGATCCAATTGACGATCCCCAAGAACCCCGCAACGAAGCGCGTTGCGGGCCGCAGGTAAACCTCCTCCGGGGCACCGAATTGCTCGACTAAACCCTGATTCATCACAGCAATACAATCAGAAAGTGAAAGCGCCTCTTCTTGGTCATGCGTAACAAACAGGAAGGTGATGCCGGCGCGCCGCTGCATGTCTTTCAATTCGGCACGCATTTGCTTCCGCAGCTTGGGATCGAGCGCTGCCAGAGGCTCATCGAGCAGCAGGACGTCTGGCGCGATCACCAGCGAACGCGCCAATGCTACGCGCTGCCGCTCTCCGCCGGAAAGCTGGGCCGGAAGACGGTCGTTCTTGCCATCCAGTTGGACCATCCGAATGGCCGCTTCAGCCTTTGCTCGAACCTCTTCTATCTTCTTTTGCTTCAATCCGAATTCGACGTTTGATTGAACCGTCAGATGAGGGAATAATGCGTAACTCTGGAAAACCGTGGAGACATTTCTCTCGTACGGCTTGGCTTCGTTGATGACTTGGCCGTTTAGCCGGATCTCCCCGGAGGTTGGTTGTTCGAACCCGGCAATCAACCGGAGTGTGGTTG
>Ga0326727_10027636_pt1 | contig 10399 bp, 4 predicted proteins | sample MB2enrmetagenome_FD_207643 | JGI IMG/M metagenome (GOLD analysis project Ga0326727, IMG submission 207643) | Lab enriched peat soil microbial communities from McLean, Ithaca, NY, United States - MB29MY | ecosystem: Environmental > Terrestrial > Soil > Wetlands > Peat | place: USA: New York...
TTTCATAGATGTCGGCCAGGGCCCACACGCTCGACAGATCGGAGATCGTATAGAGCTCCGTATCAGGCGTGATCGAAGCCTGCGGAAAGGCCTTGCGGTCGGTGACGAATCCGCTGACCGGCGAGTAGATCGTCAGCGTGCGGATAACCTTGCCGCTTTGATCGAGCTGTCGAATCTGCTCGTCGGAAATGTCCCAGTAGCTGAGCCGTTGGCGCGCAGATTCCAGCAGAGATTGCGCGCCTTGCGCGATCTCTTTGAAGGGTGCGCTGCCCAGCGTGCTGTCGCCGCGCTTGGCGATCAAATACTCTTCTTCGGTGGCCACCAGATCGGGACTGTAAAAGGTGAAGAGCGGCTGCCCCTTGCGCACTAACTGGGCGATGGAATTGACATAGACCCGATCAATAAATCCTGAAACCTTGACGTGCACGTGAGAGATTCGGCTTTCGTCGGCTACGATCTCGGCGGTGGTGTGAATCTCTCGAGTCAGAGTCTTGCGCTCCACCAGCGCCGTTCGCACTCCAGCAAGAGTCTGCTTCTCTGCGGGCACGACAATGGCGCCCTGCGGCAGTTGAGCCGCGCCCTGCTCGTTTGAAGCTGCGGAACTCGGCTGGGATGGCGGCGCAGCCATCATCGGCACAAGATCCATGCCATCCGGGGCCTTGCCGGGCTTGTTGTAGTGGTTCTGCGGATTCATCGCATCGTACCAATAGAGGACGTTACTCTTTGCGTCGGCCTGCTGCGCCGCACGCTGCGCAAACGGCCAGCGATGCGTGGCGGCAAGATAGACCGCGCCCAATGCGATACCGAGCAGCACCAGAGCGATTCCTTTTCTGACGAAGCCGAGAGTTCTTTGATTCATGGCGGCATTCTGGAGCATGGTCACTTCTCCTTCGGGGTGAGCTGCTTGGCAGGCTCTGCGGCACTTGAGAGAGCCGGGGCAACCTCTCCCGTCAGGCTCTCCATGCGAGCCAGGGCGGTTTGATAGTCGGCTAGCTGGCGATAATAGTCGGTCTCGTAATCGAGCAGAGTAGTGATGTTCTCGATGACCGGTTGAATGGCGATCTTGCCGGTTTGATATGAGGCCATCGACGACTCCAGCGCCAGCGAGCTCTGCGGAATCACGCCCTTTGTATAGAGGCTCATCAGCTTTTCCGCTGCCTTGGCCGCCAGATACTGTTGCCGCACGGCGAGGCGAACTTGATTCAAGCGCCCGTCGTGCGTCTTTTCGGCGCTGATCAGGTTTTCGCTGGCCTCGCTGATCACCTGACGCTGCTTCGATTTGGAAAAGACAGGCAGGTTTACGCTGAAGGTGAGACCGTTCATCACCGGTTGATCGGCGCGCTGCTGAAACATATAGCTAACGCCAAGATCGGGGCGGAGCTGCTTCTCCGCCAGCGTCACGGCCAGGCGGTTGCGTTCGATCTGCTTCTGATCACCTTGCGCATCGGCATCGTTTTCTGCCGCGAGTGCGTAAAGCTGATCGAGCGAGGACGGCATCGCGACTGGCTGAGCTTCTTCGGCGGGCGGCAGAGGCGACTCGGGGGCGCGCTGCATCTGCGCATTGAGCTGCGCCTGGGCCGCGGAGCGCTGCGCCTCCAGCACGATGATCTTCTCCAGCAGCAGAGAAACCTCGACCTGGGCGCGCAGCACATCGGGTTGCGCAGCCTTGCCGGCGCGATACTGGGCGGCGGCGATCTGCGCCAGTTCCTCTAGCGTCGTCTTGTTGCGATTGGCTGTCTGCAGGGCTTTATCGTCGTAAAAGTACTCGTAGTAGGCGGCCTTGACTTCGGCCGTGAGGCGGCGGCGAATAGCCTCATAATTGGCTTGCGCGGCTTCCACATCCTTGCTCGCGATAGCCCCTTGCAGCTTCCGTTTGCCGGGAAAAGGGAACTGCTCGGAGACCGTCACACCACGATAGCTCGACGCATCGCGCGCCATGATGCTAAAGGGCGCTGGATTGCCCGCCCATCCCACTGCAACCGTGGGGTCGGGCAGGGCTTTGGCCGGAGCAATGCGGTGCTGCAGCGCCTTGATCGCGTGCAGAGCGCTTTCCGCCTCCGGGCTTTTTTCGAGCGCCTCGCGAACGGCATCGTCCAGGCGAAGCACTTGCGCGTCAGCGGAGACGCTATTGCCGCCGGTTTGCGGCGCGGCATTGCCTTGCTGCGCCCATCCCGGCGTTGCCGAATACGCCACCAATAGGGCGTATAGCCACAGAGATTTCATGGTTTGCTCCTCGATTGATTAGAAAAAACGCCAGCAGACCCCTTGCGGGAGCCGCAGTTTTTCTTTTCGAGAGAGCGATCAGATCTGAAAAGTGCAGAGGACGGACCGGGAGCGGCAACTGAAGGTATGGAGAGGCGGCGTTCGATAGCCCTCCGGCGCAAATTGCGCAAGACCGGGCAGAAGCAATGCGAAATCCACCGAGGATGCAGCTGGCGCCGTGAGCTTCTGCGCCTCTTGTGTCATCACCGGCGCCGATACTTCACGGATTGCAACGCAGTTGCACAGGGGCGCGGAAGACTCGGTTGGAGCCGGGGTGAGCGCCATCGCCGTCGGCGCATTCATCGCCGCTTCGTCCATACCCATTCCCTGGCAGCAACTCGCGCAGTGATCCGCGGCGCAACTGCTCCCAGCGCATGGGATCTCCGCGAGCACAGGGAGGGACCACAGCAGGATGCTGAGTGCTATGGCGACGGATTTGGCGAAAAATCTCATTACCTTGATGTAAATTCTATCTCGAATTGCTCCGCAAAGAGCAAACGTGATTTATCTCACATGATAGCGCACAATGATGTCGCACCCGTGATCAGTGAAAAAATGCGACCAGCAGAATATCAGTCTGCTCGCTCTCGCAGTCCTACTGATATAGCCTATTATCAATACATTACTCAAGCAGTCCAAGATCCGTAACGTGAAGTCGGCCAGTGTCCGGGATACTACCTGCCCTCGCCGACGCCTGTTTCCCGGCCGGATCGGCGTTCTGGGGACCGATTTCAGACTACGCGTCTGAGCCAACTGGCTCGCGGCAAATCTCATTGATTTGTTATTCAGAGATTCAGCGCTCGCCGGCATCTGAACACCGAACTTATCGCCTGCAAATGCGAGAAGCTCATGACGATCAAGAAGCTGACCGTGGATAACGCTGCCAGCCTTTGATTTGAGCCACTGGCTAAATCTGCCCATCTTTTAGCCCATCGAACGTCAGAGCGAAGTGTTCTTGGCAAAGGGGCTCCAACTGCCACAACTTGAGAGCGGAAACGGGGTCTCTTTACGCAGAGAGTGATTTTTCGCACACTAATGTAAATTTGACGCTAACATGCAAGGGGGCAGGTTGAGTCATCTTGCTTCTCATCCCGCGGGCAGTGAGGCCCATCCGGGCCTTCATCCGAGTCTCGATGCTGCTTTGGCGTCTGGGCGTGGAGACGATGCGGTTGCGCGCGGCAGGATTGATGAGTTGGTCTTCGCCCACCTCTCGAAAGCCGGAATTGCGCCGGCTGCACTCTCTTCCAACGAGGTTTTTCTGCGGCGGGTCTGCCTGGACGCTATCGGCACTTTGCCAACGGCACAGGAGGCGGCGGCATTTCTGGCCAGCACCGACCCCGACCGGCGCACAATTCTGATCGATCAGCTTTTGCAGCGCGACGAATTCTCCGTCTATTGGGCGATGAAGTGGAGCGATCTGCTGCGCATCAAGGCCGAGTTTCCCATTAATCTGTGGCCCACCGCCGCGCAGGAGTATTACCGCTGGCTGCTGGAATCGCTCCAGAAAAACAAGCCTTACGATCGGTTCGCGCGCGAGCTGCTGACCTCCAGTGGAAGCAACTTTCGCGCCGGCCCGGTCAATTTTTATCGCGCGCTGCAGAATCGAGATCCGCAGTCGCTGGCGCAGGCCGTGGCACTGACGTTCATGGGCGTGCGCACGGAGAAGTGGTCCGCGGCGCAGCGCGCCGCGATGGCGGTCTTTTTCTCGCTGGTGAGTTACAAGCCGACGGGAGAATGGAAGGAAGAGATCGTCTTCTACGATCGGAGCAAGACTCTCGCCACTGCCGATGCGGTCTTTCCGGACGGAACGAAAATCCGCTTGCAGGCCGGTCGCGATCCGCGGCAGGATTTTGCCGACTGGCTGACCGGCCCGCGAAATCCTTATTTTGCGCGCAATATTGTCAATCGCATCTGGGCCTGGCTGTACGGTCGGGGCATTATCGACGAGCCGGACGACATTCGCCCCGACAATCCGCCGGTCTATCCCGACCTACTGGCTTTTCTTGAGAAGGAACTGGTTTCCTCCGGCTACGACCTCAAACACATTTACCGGCTGATTCTGAATTCGAGCACTTACCAGCTCAGTTCGATTCCGCGCAGCGCCAAGCCAGACGCGGCAAAGAATTTTGATCATTATCCGGCGCGCCGCCTGGATGCCGAGGTACTGGCGGACGCGCTCAGTCAGATCACGGGGACGAGCGAGCAATATTCCAGCGCGGTGCCTGAACCCTACACGATCATGCCCAATGGCGAGCGGGCCATCGCATTGCCGGACGGCAGCATCTCCAGTCCCTTTCTTGAGCTTTTTGGACGGTCGCCGCGCAATACTGGCATGGAGTCGGAGCGCAACAACCGCCCCACGGCCGCGCAACGCCTGCACCTGTTGAACTCCAGCCAGATTGAGCGCGGGATCGAACAGGGACCGGCATTGCAGGCGATCTATGGCAAATCTGACCCGCACGCCGTGCTGACCAGCCTCTATCTGACCATCCTCTCCCGCTATCCGACGGAAGAGGAAGTAAAGATTGCCGCCTCGTACGCAAAGTCCAGCGGATTGGATCGCCGCAAGGCCGCCGTCGATGTGGCCTGGGCATTGATCAACAGCGCGGAGTTTCTCTATCGCCACTGATGGGCGGTTTTACTACGCAGGAGACCAAAGCAATGGGCAACGACGACCGGAACAAGATTCTGAAGCTGCCGCAATTTGCCGACATCACGCGGCGTGACCTGCTGCGGTTGGGCGCCATCGGCGGAGCCGGAGCAGCATTGGGCAATCTGTGGTTTCTGCCTGCCTTTGCGGCTCCGCCCAAGCCGACGGCCAAGGCAAAATCGGTGATTCAGATCTGGATGTGGGGCGGGCCGTCGCATCTCGATACCTTTGACCCCAAGCCGGAGGCGGGCAGCGATTACTCCGGCCCGCTCGATCATCCCATCGAGACCAACGTCAGCGGCATGCGCATCTGCGAACTGATGCCCAATCTGGCCAAGTGCGCCGACAAGTATTCGATCTTGCGCGGCATGACCCACGGCGTGAATGGCCACGAAACCGCTTCCTACGAGGTGCAGACGGGCCGCTCATCAGGGGGCACGGACGTCTATCCCTGCGTGGGCGCGGTGGTTTCTTACTTCAAGGGAGTCAATGCCGGCTACAAGGGGTTGATTCCGCTCTACATCGTTCTCACCGAGCCGCAGGGGCGGTTTTCGGAAGAGGGATTTCTCGGCCTGCGCTACCAGCCGTTTGCCACCGGCGGCGATCCGGCGCAGACGCGCTTTGCCGTGGAAGGCGTGGTGCTCCAAGGCGTCTCCGACCCGCGCCAGCGGAGTCGCCGCCAACTGCTGCATGACCTGGACGCGCTGGACAGAGCCCTGCGCGACGATCCCCGCATGACCCCCTGGCAGGAGAGCGAACGGCAGGCTTATGAACTGATTCTGGGCGACGGCGGCAAGGTCTTCGATCTCACCCAGGAAAAGGACGAGATGCGCGATCGCTACGGAAGAAACACCTTCGGACAGTCGTGCCTGGCGGCGCGGCGGCTGGTGGAGCGCGGCGTTCCCTACATCACCATCAACTACCAGGGCGGCTGGGATACACACAAGGAGAACTTCCAGACCATGCGCCGGCGTGTGCCGGAGATGGACAAGGCGATGGCCGCCCTGTTGATGGACCTCACAGACCGGGGGCTGCTGGCGAGCACCATCCTGTGGTGGAGCGGCGAGTTCGGACGCACTCCAAAGGTGCAGTGGGAAGCGCCTTGGAACGGGGGGCGAGGCCACTGGGGGCAGGTCTTCTCGGCGGTGGTTGCCGGCGGAGGCTTTGCCGGGGGGCATGTAATCGGCTCTTCAGATGCGCGCGGCGAAGAGGTGAAGGACAGGCCGGTCTATCCGATGGACCTGATCTCAAGCATTTATACGCAACTGGGAATCGACCTGCACGCCCATCTACCCCATCCTCTGGGCCAGTCCGTTTTCGTCGGCCCCGGCAAGGAAGAGAATGTGAGAACCGCAGGAATGCTGCACGAGATCATGGGAGCGCGCGCATGACCCGGCCCATCCGCGGGTTCCTGCTCCTGCTCATGGGTGTTGCAATGGCCAGTGCGCAGCAGAACTCCCCGCGCGCCGCCTTTGTCTATCCGGCCGGAGGCAGGCTCGGAAGCAGCTTTGAGGTTACTGTTGGCGGCCAGTTTCTTGAAGGAGCCAAACAGGCATTCTTTGCCGAAGACGGCGTAAAGGCCGAGATCACCGGGTTCTCCAAGCCGCTCTCGCAGAAGGAACTGGATGAGCTTCGCGCGCAGTTGAAGGAACTGGAACAAAGCCACTCCAACGCTCCCGTTCCCGCCCCCCCAAAGCCTGCACCGAGTTCACAGCCAACGCAGCCGCCTGCAGGAACCGCCGCGAACAAGCCGGAGTTTACCGTCACTCCAGCCAACGCCGTTACTCCCTCCGCCAAAGACGGACCGCCCGAGCCGCAAAAGCCTCGCACACCCACGCCCTGGACGGCGGAAGACAAGAAGCTCGCCGCCGATCTGCATAAGCATATTGACGCAACGATGCGCATGAGAGCCGCTCCGGCGCTCTCGCAGTCGGTTCGGTTGCGCGTCACAGTGGACGCGCACGCTACCTCCGGTAACCATGAACTGCGCTTGCTGACCAGGCAGGGATTGACCAATCCGCTCAACTTTCTTGTCGATCAGTTCCCGGAGACCTCGCGCCCCTTCCGGCTGGTGCCGCTTTCGCTGGCTGCGGGCGGTGGTTTGCCGCTCTCCGCACAGGCGCACGCCGACGCGGCCGAGGCTCCAATAAAGATCGCCTTGCCGGCCATCGTGAATGGCCAGATGATGCCGGGCAGCGTGGACCGTTACAGCTTTCATGCCGCCAGGGGGCAGAAGATCGTCATTGCCGCTATGACCCGCACCCTCATTCCCTATATGTCGGATGCCGTGCCAGGATGGTTCCAGGCGGCTGTCACCCTCACCAATTCCAAGGGAAAGGAACTGGCCTCCGCCGACCACTTCCGCTTCAATCAGGAAGCGGTGATCGAAGAGGAGATTGCCGACGAGGGAGACTATACCCTCTCGGTGCGCGACGTTTTGAACCGTGGCCGCGAAGACTTTGTTTACCGCATCGCGATCGGCGAGATCCCTTATGTGACCAGTATCTTTCCCATGGGCGGCAAATCCGGCGCTCACACCAAAGTGGAAGCGGCAGGCTGGAATCTGACGGCATCTCAGTTCAATTCATCGCTGGGCCAGCCGGGAATTCATGAGTTCGCCTCCAGAGAAATGCCGTGGGTCGGCGCAAATCCCGTTGCGTTCTCCGTTAACACACTGCCGGAAACCATCCAGGAGCATTCGACTTCCAGCGACGCCAATGCCCGTCGCATCAAAATGCCGCAGATCGTCAACGGACGCATCGAGCACCCCGGCGACGTCCATTTCTTCCGCATTGAGGGCAAAGCCGGAGAAGAGATGGTGGCCGAGGTCGAGGCCCGACGCCTGGGATCGCCGCTGGACTCCGTGCTCACCCTGACCGATGCCCACGGCAAGCAACTCGCCTTCAATGACGACTTCGAGGACAAGGGCGCAGCCCTTCTGACCCATCAGGCCGACTCCCGGCTCACCTATCGCTTTCCAGCCAAGGGCACATATTACCTGCAACTTGCCGACACCGAACAGAACGGTGGACCCGATTTCACCTACCGTCTGCGTATCAGCCATCCCCGGCCCGATTTCGAGCTGCGCTTCGCGCCCTCCAGCATCAATCTGCGTCCCGGCAGAACGATTCCCCTCCAGGTGCTCCTGCTGCGCCGCGATGGATTCAGCGGTCCCGTCACGCTGCGCATCCAGGACGGGCCGCCGGGGCTGGCGATCGGTGGAGGCACGATTCCCGCCGGAACTGATACCGTCCGCGTCACTCTGACCGCGCCCCCAGCAGCCATCGAGAGCCCGTGCAGCTTCGCACTCGTGGCAGAAGCCTCGATCAACGGACAAACCGTGCGCCACACCGGCGTTCCCGCCGAGGAGATGGTGCAAGCCTTCGCATGGCACCGCATCGTTCCCGTGCAGCAAGCGCTGCTCGCGGTTTTTGGCGATGAGCATCGCAAGCCGCTCTGGAGCGCTGTTGAGAATCGCCTGCAACTGCCCATCGGTGGGTCCGTGCTGCTCCGTCTCGAACTCCCGCCGGGGCAGAGAGGAAATCAGATCCAGTTAGCGTTGAGCGATCCACCGGACGGTATCTCCATTGCGGATGTCAGTCAGACCGGCGAAGTTCTCCAGGTTCATTTCAGCACGGATGCGAAGATCAAGCCAGCATTGGCCGGGAATCTGATTGTCGAGGCCTCCGCGCTCAAGCCAGCCGGAGCATCAAATCCGCAAGCGAAACCCCAACGCCCTGTGGCGCTGGGATTTCTTCCGGCTATTCCGTTTGACGTTGTGCAGCCGTAGTTAGAACGGCCAAATATAGCTTGTTCTAACTCTTCTTGGCCTTCTTGGCCGCGGATTTTTTGACCTTCGGCTTGGCTGCCTTGGCTGCTGGCTTGGCGGCTTGTGAGGCAGATTTTTTCGCAGGCGCGGGCTTGGATTTCGGTCTGGATTCGACCTTGGAATTGGAAGCCTTGGCTGGCTTTTCCGCCTTTTCCGGTTCATGCGCGGCTTCAGATTCGGACGCAGTTACCGGTTCAGAGGCAGCCTCAGCCACGGGGGCAACTGGAGCAGCGGCCAGCTTCTCTTCCTCTGCCTCCATGGGAGCTTCCGTGGGCTGCTGAGCCGGCTTGGAGGGCTTGGACCGGGACGGCCGCTTGGTGGCGCGCTTCGGCGGCGCAGCGTCCGGAGCCGGTTCGGGAATTGCTCCCGAAGCCGGTTCTGGATGCACGTCCTCTTCCTCGTCTTCGTCTTCGTCTTCGGCAGCGGTGATTCCCAACTCCTCGGCGAGACTGGCATCCAGCCCGGCCTTGGGAAGGCTCAGGCCCAAGTCGAGATCATCGTCTTCTCCGCCGATATCATCCAAATCCTCCTCCTCATCTGAAGATTCTTCAGACTCCTCCTCGTCGTAGGAGTCCTCCTTGATTCTGGCCTCGGCGCCGCGCTTGGCGCGCGGGCGCTTGATGACCTCCTTGGGAGGCGGAGCGGGTGGCGAAAAGGGTTCGAGGAAGGCGCGGAGTTCTTCTGGTGTACTCAGCTTGCCGTCGAGCAATTCGAGGAAGATGGTCTGCACAATCTCGCCGTAAGCGGGCAGTTCGGGGGTGATGCGCATCTCCTGCATCAGTGCGTGAGGAATGCGCTGGCGATTGGTGGGCCAAACCTCAAGAAAGAGGTTGAAACGCTCCCTGACGGCCTCATCCTCGCTGGTAAATCCCAACCAGAGGATCGCCTCGGGATCATAGCTGGTAAAGAGCTTGTAGCTTGCCGATGGGGTCGAGTTTTTCTCGGAAAGCAGCGCCTGGGCAAATTCGGCGGCCAAGGCATCCAGGCTGTTCCACTCCTCGACAAAGCCGGGGCGCAGCATCAGCTTCTTGAGCGCGGCCAGATCCCGGGCGGAGAGCTTGGCGGTAAGCAAACGCATCTGCGCCGCCGATGTATCGGCATGAACGCCCTCGGCGAGCAGCTTGGCGACCAGTTCGTGCAGGGCCGTCAGCCTTTCCTCGTCGGCCTTGGCGGAGGTCCAGGCCGGGAACAGAGACTTCATCCAGCCCTCGGCTTCAAGGGCGCGCAGAATCTTCAGGCCCTCTTCCTCGTGACCAATCTGCTCCAGCTCCTGGCTGCGCGCCTGGGCGGAGAGGTGCTCGATCACTCCCTCTTCCCTGGCGTTCTCGTAACGGGTACGCGTCTTGGGCTCCATCTCCCAGCCCAGCCGCGCCATGTAGAGGGTGGCGCGAATCAGCAGGGAAGGATCTTCAAGAAATCCGTAATTCGAGACCAGGCGCAGCGTCTGCGACTCGATGTCGGCGGCGCCATTCATGGGGTCCATCAACAGGCCAAAGGAGCCCTCGTTGAGCGAGATGGCCATGGCGTTGACGGTAAAGTCGCGGTGGTGAAGGTCTTCTTGTATGGAGGTGGCGTGATAAACAGGCTTGCCAGGCTTGGGATACTCGGCGCGTTGGGCGCTGACAACATCGACGCGAACGGTGCCCGGAAAACACAGG
>Ga0326727_10027637_pt1 | contig 10398 bp, 5 predicted proteins | sample MB2enrmetagenome_FD_207643 | JGI IMG/M metagenome (GOLD analysis project Ga0326727, IMG submission 207643) | Lab enriched peat soil microbial communities from McLean, Ithaca, NY, United States - MB29MY | ecosystem: Environmental > Terrestrial > Soil > Wetlands > Peat | place: USA: New York...
AGGGCCATGCTGCGTGGAATCGGCCGGGAACTCTACCGGCGCGCTGCGGGCCCCCTGTTCGACAGCGCCTTCTGGAAACTCGTGGACCGGGAGAAAAACGGCGATTTTCAGTTCCGCACCATTCAGATTTACACTAATAATCCGTCGCTCCCGTGGGAACTCATGGTGCCGGTTCACGGGGAGCGTTCGCGAGATGGTTTTCTGGGGACCGAGTTCCAGATCGCTCGCTGGCACATCACCGACGAAGTCTCTTCGCACGACAAGCCGCCGCGAACGCTGGACCTCCGCCAGGTGGTGGCCATCGCGCCCAGCTACACGGGCACAACCGCGCTGGCGCATCAGGACGACGAGATCCAGGCAATCCATCGGTTGAGCGGGTTCCGCCAGGTGAAAGGCGAGCTGGCGAGTATTCGGCAGTTGCTCCGCGATCCGCCCGACGGCATTGTGCACTTTGCCGGGCATGGCGTGGCCGACCGGACGCCGGGAGGAATGGTGGAATACGCGATCCAGCTCGAGGGCGGCGCGAGTCTGGATTTGATGAGCTGGCGGGGGCTGATGCGCGATGAAGCGCGGCGCCACCCGCTCTATTTTCTGAACGCGTGCGACGTTGGCCAGGCGAATCGCGTGCTGAATTTCGTGGATGGCTGGGCCCCCGCGGTGCTGGATGGCGGCGCCAGCGGATTTATCGGAGGTCTGTGGCCGCTATCCGACAAAGGGGCGGCGGCGTTCGCAACCCACTTCTATCGGGGTCTTGGCGATGCGGTGACCGGGGGCCAGTTCGCGTCGGTGGCGAAGCTCGTCACCAGCTCCCGCGGCGGATTCTTTGAGACCGGCGATCCCACTTTTCTCGCCTACGTCTTCTACGGCGACGTGAATCTAAAGCTCGGCAGGTGAGCAGGGCGTCGCGGCGAGGTGTGGCACTCCGATGGGCTGGACTGATAACCGCGGCGTTATCGCCTCTTCAATTACCGCTACACGTCTCGGGAAGGCTGTAGACTTCAAGATCATTTGGTTCGTCACGCTGACAAGGCGTCCAGACGGAGAAAGATCCGCGTGATACTGGCCAGAGGCCCCAAGCAGCTTGCCTTTACTCTCCATGCTCAAACAGACCGCACCGGTTACCGTGTCGATCACCCTGACTATTTCTCCGTTAGCCTCCTCTGGCGCCGGGACCAAGATATCTGTCAAGGCATCCATTAACCGATCAGCGGGAGACGGGGCGCGTGTGTAGTGATCAACCAGCACTCGGGTGCCATCCGCGCTCCAACCGTGCCGAAAGCCCCATCCATCCGGCCGATGAATACGGGCGATCTGTTTCCCTTGGAAGTCAACGATTCGATACTCCTTCGAAAAGTGGACGAACAGCCGGTCGCGTCCAGCAATCTCGGCGATGGGCGCGCCCTTTGTGTCGGACGGGACCGGAATTGAACCGAGTAGGCGACCGTCCTGAGTCTCGATACGAATGGCATCGTCGAGTCGGTAAACGACAACATCATCCGAGACCGACAGAAGTTGGCCCGGCCCTTTCCTGATAGCAGGCATTTCAGGGGCGAGCCGGAACAACGTCCAGTCGTGGACGTCCGACTCCCCGATTGTCGCGCTTCGTGGGAAAAAGGAGCGCAACAGGAGGCGCTGCCGAACAGGAAGCTCCAGCGTCTTACGAAGATCTGAAGAATAGAGTTCGGCGTGACGCACCGCCCCAATGAGGCAGCGGCCGTCAGAAGCAGCGTATATCTCGTCACCCTCGTTCGCTTTGCTGGTACTCGCAACAATCTGTAGCTTTCCGCCCGCCAATTGAAGCACAACCAACCCTTGAATCCCCGGACCGAGGACGACCCGAGCGCACTAAGAGACCGATTGAGTCATCGGCGAGGAACACTGGAGACGCATCACGATTAGATGACGCGACAATCTCATCGAGATTGATTCGGGCAACTGACTGCAGTTGAGGAGAGGCAGTAAGGCTCCGCATAGCCTCACAGATGAGGCTGGAGAGTATCATTACGAGCTTGTGCGGTCGCAGCATTGTCCGGGACTGCGCTCATTCTTGCAGGGCCACCGTCGAACTCCAGTTCCCGTTACGCGTTACGGCGTCTCGAAACCGGAAGCATTAGTCATGGCTCATGCCAACTCCAGAATAACGGGAACCCAATGTCCCCGGAGCCATGGGTGTGACACTTCCCAAAGTGTCACAAATCCTCACGACCAGTGATGTCGCCACGAGTCCCGATGGTGACGTAGACTCCCAGATGGGGGAGGAAACCAGGACTCCCGCTCACGCGCGAGTGAGTCAATCGGTCGCAGCGCTTTGCTCGAGGGCGGCGATGCGCTGGCGAACCTGATCTGCATCCACGGCCTTGGGCGCTTCGTCCAGATATTTGCCCAGGTGTTCGATGGCGCCTTTGCGATCCCCTCTGGCGTCCAGCAGCGTCCCCAACAGAAACTCGGCTCGTGGATACTCGTGCGTGGCGTCGAGCTCGGTGGCACGCAGCGCGAACTTCTCGGCTACGTCCTGATGGCCGAGGCTGTGCTGTGCGATCGCGTAATAGAAGTAAATGGCCGGGAACTCAACCGGATTCTGAGCCAGCGCTTTCTCCGCGAGGTCGCTGGCATCCTGCGGCCGGTTCTCCACGATGGCCATGCGAGCGAGCGGAAGGTAGGGCTTGATATACCTGGGGTCCGCCTTGACGGAGCGTTCCCAGGCCGCGCGCGCTTCCGCGAGTTTCGATTGCGCCAAAAGCGACGCGCCAAGATCGTCCCAGGCGGGAGCGTATTCCGGATAAATGGCCACCGCCTTCTCGAAATCTTTCTGCGCGATGTCCCATTTACGGTCGGCCAGCGCCGCGGAGCCCTGCTCGTAGGCTTTCCGTGCGTCCTTCGGAGCGTTCAGCGCGGTGGAGGAGACGGTTAATCCTTCCTGTTCGCCAATTCGCTTCATGACAATCACCGCGTTCTCCTTCAGGGTCACGTGCACGGATTGATACCCCTTGACACTGATGCGGACCGCGCAGCCGTCCTGTGGATTCGGATCATAGGCGCGTGACCGCGGATCGATGGCGTATTCGATCAGGCCCCCGCTCAACGATTGAATCAGGCAACCGGGGACCAGCCTCTCGGTTTGATCGGGAATTATCTGCGGGTCCTTCGTGAAGGGAGCGCCGCCTTCAAGGACGATCCTCGCGTGGTGTACTGCGAACTGGATCTGCGCATAAGCGCCGATCACGCCGGCAAGCATGAGCAGTGGAAGGGCACACGAGCTGTTTCGAAACATGAGATCTCTTATGCTACGACGAATCGCGCGGCAACGGCGTTTCGGAAAGTAGCCTCGGTCCGGGTTCTTGATCAGTGCGTTGCCGTGAGCTGGATGTGCAGCCAGTCTTCGCCGCTCTCCTTTGTGTTTTCCATGTTCAGCGAACAGGCCGTCAGCGTCCGCGAGTAAGCCGGCCGCTTGCCCAGATACGTCTGGTATCCATCCGATTCCCGCGCTGGCGGTGGCGGCACAGGCTGACCGCTGAGGACGACTGTTTCGCCATTCCTGTTGGACTGAATCTCATCCGCCAGGGTGTGAAGCGCCCCGCGGTCGGCGCCAGGCGGACCATCCGCAAGAAAGCTTTTGGCGATATCGTTCGCGAATACTCCCTGGCTGCCCGCGATGAATCTGTGCGCCAGGTCCAGCCTGAGCGCGATGATCCGGCGCTGATCTGTCACCGTCGCGCGCAGCGTTACGAGTTCACGAAATTGCGCTCCGCCGGGCTTGAAGGTCACAATCATGCCCGCGCCCGCTGGCTGCCGGCCCGTTTCCTCGAGATGGAAGAACGTGAAGAAATCCGTGTTGGGCGCTTCCGCCAGCGGCATTCCCAGAAGACCCTGGAAGGGCGGTGACGGCTGGCCGGAACGGGCCGCGGCAAACGGTAAGCACAACAGCAAGGCAATCGAGAGTCTGCGCATGTCTGTAGCGCACCTCCTTTTAGAGAGTGTCGCGCAACTCTCGGTCGGCAGTTCGGCACCCGGGAAATCCGATTGGCCGCAGGCATCGTAAATCAAGCAGCGATGCTCGGATCGAAAGTACTCAGAATCCTGCCGCTGTGCGTGCCACTGTGCGTGATGGTGGTGCGCTGTTTCGCCGGCCCGGCGGCAACCGAACCGCTCACGTGGCAACCGTGGACCCCGGACTTGTTCGCGCAGGCGCGGCAGCAACACCGGTTCGTACTGCTCGATCTGGAGGCCGTCTGGTGCCACTGGTGCCATGTGATGGCGGAGATTACCTACCGCCATCCGGAGGTGGTCCGTCTGCTGAAATCCCGCTATATCGTCGTGCGCGTGGACCAGGACTCACGGCCCGACTTGGCCAGCCGCTACGAGGACTACGGGTGGCCGGCGACCGTCGTGTTCGACGAGAACGGCCACGAGATCGTGAAACGCCAGGGGTACATGCCGCCGAAGAAAATGGCGAGCATGCTGCAGGCGATCATCGACGATCCGACGCCGGGGCCCTCGGTGCAACCGGAGCGCACGGTGGAGTTTTCGCAATCCTCGGCGCTGGACGCGACGCTGCGCGCCGGCCTGCAGAAGGCCAGTGAACAGCGCTATGACGACAAGCTCGGCGGCTGGGGGACCGTGCACAAATACGTGGACGGCCAGTCGCTGGAATACGAGTTCGAGCGCGCGCTGGCGGGCGATGCCGCGGCCGAGCACCGGGTGAAGCAAACCCTGACCGCGGCGCTGAAGCTGATCGATCCGGTGTGGGGCGGCGCGTACCAATATTCGGTGGGCGGGGACTGGAACGAACCGCATTACGAGAAAATCATGCAGATTCAGGCGGACGACATGCGGCTCTACGCGCTCGCGGGCGCGGCCTGGAAGATGCCGGAATTCGAGAAGGCGGCGCGCGACATCCAGCGATACGTTGCGGCATTCCTGACCGGTCCCGATGGCGCGTTCCATACGAGCCAGGATGCGGATCTGGTTCCCGGCGAGCACAGCTCCGAATATTTTGCGCTCGATGACACAGCGCGCCGGCGGCGTGGGATTCCGAGGATCGATCGCCACGTTTACGCGCGCGAGAACGGCTGGATGATCGAATCGCTGACCGTGCTGTACGGAGCGACGCGCGATGAGGGCTGTCTGCGGCAGGCGTTGCGCGCCGCGAAGTGGATCGTGGCGAATCGATCGATTGCGGGCGGGGGATTCCGGCACGGCGAGCAGGAAGTCGAGCAGAACGTCTCGCATAATTCAGGGGGACCGTATCTGGGCGACACACTGGCCATGGGGCGGGCGTTCCTCGCGCTGTATTCGGTGACGGCCGATCGCGATTGGCTCCGGCGTGCGCAAGCGGCGGCCGATTTCATCGAGCGGACATTCCGCGACCCGGCGGCTGGTTATGACACTGCATTCGGACGGACCGATGCGGCGTACCGGTCGAAACCCGAGCGCGACGAGAACGTGGCGCTGGCCCGGTTTGCCAACCTTCTTTATCAGTACACCGGCGCGGCGCAGGACCGCGCGATGGCGGACCGGGCGATGCAATATCTGGTGACACCCGAGGTGGCGCAGAGACTGCCGGCGGCGGGCGTATTGCTGGCTGATCGGGAAACATCGCGAAGTCCGGTGCACGTCACGATTGTCGGTAGCAAAGACGACACAGCCGCTCGCGCGTTGTTCGTGACAGCTCTCTCGGTGCCTTCCCCGTACAAGCGAGTAGAGTGGTGGGACCGGAAGGAAGGCGTGCTGCCGAACCCGGATGTCGAGTATCCGCAGATGGCGAAGGCGGCTGCATTCCTGTGCGCCGATGGAAGGTGTTCGCGGCCGAGCTTCGATCCGCAGCGTTTTATGATGGCCATCGCGCGGGCGCAGGAGGCCGCACGGACCGGGCACGAAAACTGACGGGACACGCGGCGTGGGAAGCTGTAAAGGAATCGGCGTCCTGACCATCCTGACCACTCGGTTACCCTCGTGGCTCCGTAACGTCCTGCAAACTGGGATATCGGGACCGAGCCGCGACGGTTACGGAGCGGTCCGCCGGGACCCACTGGCGGACGAAGTCCAAAGGGAAAAGTGACGCTAGTGCGATTCGGGGTGAGACGGCATTGGCGACGCGCCTGATCGCATGCGGCTCTCGGAGTCGATCAGAAACGTCCCGGAAGTGACAATGCGTTCGCCGGCGTGGAGACCGGCGAGAATCTCCACCTGATCGCCCACCCGCCGGCCGATGTGCACGGCGCGCGGCTCCAGATTGCCCTCGCCGCGATCGACGTAAACGGTCTGCGCGGTTCCGGTGTCCATCACGGCGTCGGCGGGAACCATCAGGGCACGTTTCGAACCCATCGGAAACTGAACGCCCACGAACATGTCCGGCTTCAGCCGCAGGTTTTCGTTGTCGGCTTCGAGGCGGACCTTCGCAGTGCGGGTTTGCGGGTCTACCTGCGGCTGTACATAGCTGACGCGGGCGGTGAAGGCAGGGCCGTCGGGCGGGCTCACCGCGGCGCTTTGGCCCACGTGAATACCGGCGATGTCGTTTTCGAAAACGTCGGCCATGATCCACACGTGGCTGAGATCGGTGAGCGCGTAGAGTTCGGTCTCGGTGGTCACGTGCTGGCTCGGATACGCGTTACGTGCGGTCACGAAACCGGTTGCCGGCGAGTAGATGGCGACAGTCTGGACAGTCCCGGAGGCGTGGCTGTCGGAACTGCCGCCGCGGGTCGAGAAGAGCTCCTGTACCGTGCCGCCCTCAAGCGGGGAACGCGTTTGCTCAATTTCGCCGATCTGCGCTGGCGTCAGATCGAACACTTCCAGACGGCGCCGAGCCGCCTGCACCAGCAGTTCACTATTGCCCCACGCTTCTTTCACCGGACTGGCCTGCATCTGGTCGCGCACGCGCAGGGCAAGAAGCAGTTCCTGCTCGGCGGCCACCACCTCGGGGCTGTAGACGGTTACCAAGAGATCGCCCTTTTTTACCGACTGGCCGTTAAAATCGACGAATATTCTCGACACCCATCCCTCCATGTGAGGATAAACGCGAGTAATACGCGTTTCGTCGGGCACGACACGGCCGGGCGCTCGAATGGTCTCGCTGGTCGCGCCGGAGGAGACCTCGCCAAATCGCACGCCCACCATCCGCTGCATTTCCGGGCTGACGTGAATCGTCCTGCCGGGGGCGGGTTCGGCCGTCTTATGGTCGTCTTCGTAGACGGGCTCGAGCTTCATGCCGCAATCGGGGGCGATGCCGGGTTTGTCGGACTTATAGGAGGGATGCATGGGGTCGACCCAATAGAGGATACGGCGCGGCGGCTGCTGGCTGGCGGCGTTTACGTTGCCCGAACGCCAGTGCAGCCATCCGTACCCCCCCAGAAAAAGAATCGCAATTGCGGAGAATATGTAGACATTCCTCATAAAGGCGGCTTCAATGGATGAGCTCAACCCCGGTAAGCTCTTCGAGGCGGATCAGCGCAAGAGAGAAGTCGAGCTCAAGCTCGTCCCGTTTCTTCTCGGCGTCGATGAGGGCCGTGTAGTCGGTCAGCACGTTGAGGAAGTCGCTCGTGCCGCTTTCGTAGGAGACCAGCGACGCGTGCGCGGCGAAGCGAGCCTGGGGCAGGATAGTGCGCTCGTATACGTTCCACTGCGCCGCGGCAACCTGCGCGGTCCGGTAATCCTCTCTGATGGAATCGGCCGGAGAGTCCGCACCGGCTTTCGCCTGCAGCTCTTCCAGGGTCACGGCCAGCGTTTTCGGTAACTCGCTTGTGGGGCGCCCCAGGGCCGAATCCCGAGGGCGGCCGAGGAAGGCGTTCAGTTCGGCCTCCTGCGCGCGCAACTCGGACTGCGTTTCAATCAGGCGTGGCTCCAGCAGGGAGATCTGAACCTGCGTCTTGAGAGCATCCTGTTCCAACCCTTTCCCGCTGGAATAGTTGGCCTCGGCGACGCGCAGCAGGCTGCGCAGAAGTTCACGTTCCCGCTCGATGGTTTCCTGAGTGCGCCATGCGTGCTGCAGGCGAACATAAGCCTGTTTCACGCGGGACGCGAGTTTGCGCTGCTCGAGCGGCGCGGCGGCGCCGGTGGCGTCATGGCGAAGGGCTTCCTGCACCAACTGGTCCACTAGCAGAGGCGATTCAGCCGCGGCCGCCACTCCCGTTGCCAGCAGACACAGCAACGGCGGAATGCGCATTCGACCTCCTGAACTGTTTCGTCGTGCTCATCATACATCCGCAACAATGGCGCCGGCGAACGCGCGAGGGCCTGATAGACTGGTGCTTAATTCCCAGCCATAGTCGAGGGTAGTTTTCGTGAGGGACAGCTCGTGGCGATTTATCGTCGCCATTCCTGCGCTTCTGCTCGCGGGCGTCGCACTGGCGCCGCTGGCCGGAAGAGGTCAAACGACGCAGCGCATGCGCCTGGAAGTTCTCGTCGTGAAATCACTCGAGGAGGCCCGGAAGATCGAGGCTCAATTGCGCGCCGGGGCCGATTTCGCGCAGCTCGCCAGCGCACATTCCACCGACGTAAACGCGGCAAGCGGCGGCTATCTGGGGGTGGTGGACCCGGAGACGCTCCTGCCGGACCTGGCGCGTGCGGTCCGCGGTCTGAAACCGGGAGAGATTTCCGCCATTGTTCAGATCGCCTCGGGCTACGCGATTCTCAAGGTGCTCCGGGTGCAGGAGGATACCGTCGCCGACAACATTGTCGCGAGCGGTCCCGAGAAGAGCGGGATGCTCGGCGGGAGCGGCGGAACCGACTGGCGGCCCACCATCGACACATCCGGCTATGGCGAATTTCTGGGGACTCTGAACCGCGTCCGCGAAAAGACGCCGGGATTCGGACTGGACGTAAAAGAGGTTTGCGCCGCCCGCCAGCAGGCGCCGCGCGCGGACATTGCCTCGTACGAAAAGGTCTTGGCCGGCGTGAACGCGCAGACCGAAGCGCACGTCATTCGCACGGCTCACTACAAGCTCGCGCTGCTGCACGCCTCCATCGGGGAGATCGACCAGGCAATCGAACAGTGGGAGGCCCTGTACCGGATGCCCGGAGCTCAGGCGGGCGAGGTGGGGCAGCAGATGGAGGAGACGCTGGGAACTTCGTACCTGCGTCGCGCGCAGATGGAGCAGGGCCCAATCGCTGGGCCGGTGGACGAAGCCTGGCTGGTTCCCGCGCATCCCGGCGCGCCACATCCGCGCGCGGGCGATGCGCAGAAGGCGATTTCGTATCTCACGTCGGCGCTGAAGCGCGAACCCGGTAACATCGAGCTGAAGTGGCTGCTCAACCTCGCCTGGATGACCGCGGGAACGTGGCCTTCCGCGGTTCCGGCCGAATCTCTGATACCCCCGCCGGTTTTCGCTTCGACGGAGGACCTCGGACGTTTTCGCGATGTCGCACCGGCGGCGGGCGTGGCGGTGTACGGCGAAGCGGGCGGCGTCATCGTGGACGACTTCGATAACGATGGGCTCCTCGATATCGTCGAATCGACCATGGAAGACTGCGACTCCATTCATTTCTTCCACAACAACGGCGACGGAACATTCTCCGACCGTACCGCGCAGGCGGGCCTGCTGAACCAGACCGGCGGGCTGAACATCATCCAGGCCGACTACAACAACGACGGCTGCATGGACATCCTGATCGAGCGCGGCGGATGGGAGTTCGCGCGGCGGCGGTCGCTGCTGCGCAACAACTGCGATGGGACATTCACGGATGTGACCGCGCAAGCCGGACTGCTGGAACCGATCCGCGCTTCGCAGGCCGCGGTGTGGACGGACATCGACAACGACGGCAATCTGGATCTGTTCATAGCCAACGAGAATGGCCCGGCGCAGCTTTTCCTCAACAAAGGCGACGGGACTTTTATCGACATTTCGCGCGAAGCCGGCGTCGATCGAATCGCGTTCGCCAAGGGCGTGGTCGCGGCCGACTACGACAACGACGGCTACCCCGATCTTTACGTCACCAACCGCAGTGGCCAGGGGTTCCTCTACCACAACAACGGCGACCGCACTTTCACCGACGTCACGCGCGCGGCCGGCATCCGCGCTCCGAAGTCGCCCTTCGCGGCGCTCTTCTTCGATTACGATAACGACGGCTGGCCGGACCTTTTCATCACCAGCTACTTTCCTTCGGTTGAGGAATCGGCGCGCAGCTATCTGGGCATGCCCATCAAAGGGCAGACGGGCAGGCTGTACCGGAATATGGGCGATGGCACGTTTCGCGACGTCACGGCCGAAGTGGGGCTCGACCGCATTTTCATGCCCATGGGATGCAATTTCGGCGATATCGATAATTCGGGGTTTCTGAGCATCTACATGGGAATGGGGAATCCGTCGTTCGCGGCGCTGCTGCCCAACGTGCTGCTGTACAACAAAGACGGAAAACGTTTTATCGACGTCTCCGCGTCTTCGGGTACCGGCGCCCTCGCCAAGG
>Ga0326727_10027638_pt1 | contig 10398 bp, 10 predicted proteins | sample MB2enrmetagenome_FD_207643 | JGI IMG/M metagenome (GOLD analysis project Ga0326727, IMG submission 207643) | Lab enriched peat soil microbial communities from McLean, Ithaca, NY, United States - MB29MY | ecosystem: Environmental > Terrestrial > Soil > Wetlands > Peat | place: USA: New York...
CGCCGACGTTGCCTATAATGTGTGGCTGCAGTCCCTGCCGGATTCGCGGCTCGAAAGTTTGGGGCTCATGTCGGATCCGGGCTTCGAAAACGCCCCCGGTACGCTGCCGTTCGACTGGCACGCCCAAGTTGGGATCAACGCTTCTCTTGAGTTCGTTCCTTTGAACCAGCCCGGCGGCAAACGTCTGTTGCATATAACTTTCAACGGCGGCCGCGTCGAATTCCCCGAGGTCGCTCAGGTGCTGCTGCTGGCCCCGGGACGCTACCGCCTCGAAGGCAAGGTGCGCGGCTCGATACAGGGGCCACGCGGGCTTCGCTGGCAAATTCGCTGCCTGACAGGCAAAACGCTGGGCGAGACGGAAATGCTGATGGGCAAATCGTTGCAATGGCGCACGTTCTCGCTGGAAGCCGAGGTGCCCAAATCCCAAGACTGCACAGGTCAGTCGGTTAACCTCATTCACGATACCCGTTCCGCGTCCGAAGAATTCATGTCCGGCGAGGTTTGGTTCGGCGATCTGAAGCTGGAGCGGGTTGCGGACCGCGCCGCCGCGCATAAGTAGCGCCGGCAAAGCCGTCTGGCGTCTGTCCCGCCGTTGTGGAATCGCTGGAAACTGTGGAAAGTCCCCCCTCACCCCAGCCCTCTCCCCGAGGGGAGAGGGAGTAGACCGCGACCGTTGCACCGGCGTTCCCTCGCCCCGGCGGGGAGAGGGACAGGGTGAGGGGGTCTTGAAGCGCTTCCATTAAAATAGGACAGACACTAGCCCTGGATTACTCTACCGGCTCAGCTTTGCATGCCGCCGCAATGAGGCGGTTGTGCCTGCCTTTCTTGCCGCAAGCCTTCATTCCCGTGCGGCCTGACGGAGGTTGCGCAATTTTCGCTCACCGCTAACCCAGGTAGCCGTGAAAGGCCTGCAGGGAACGCATAATTCCCTCGATAGCACGCATATTGTGTAGCATGCAGCGAAAGAGCGATTGCAACACGAATCGGCTATTTTTACACCTTTCGGGCACTGCCGCAAATAGTAGGCATGTGTTAACTGCACTTTTGTTGCTCTTCTGCATCAGCAGCTCCGTGAACCGAACAATTGCATTGTCTGAAATAAGATTGCAGCTTGCTTGTCGGCCTCCGCTCTGGAATGGATAGGGCGTGAAGACCCGTTGGGCGCAGTTGAATTGGATGTCACGCGTTTTGGGGGGCTTTACGGCATAATGGGTTCAACTAGCCTCTGGGGAATAAGTTATGAATACGGGGAATACGTCTAAGACCGCACTCGCTGCGGCTCGCATTGCACTTTTGGCCGGCGTCAGCGCTTTCGCTTTCGCAGGCGCCGCATACGCTCAGGACACCGTCGGGATCGACGTCGTACCTGGCGCGGCAGGGTCGGGTTTTACCTCGGCAACGCCCGCTTACACCACGCAACTTGCCGGCGGGTATCTTGCTAGCTACCAGAACGGCACCACCAACTTCACGACAATCCAAGGCTCCACGATAACCACCGGCTTCGACGGTGCTTATGAATCGACACTGACCATCAATGGCACGAGCACCGGCGGCAACAGCCTCACGGCGACTGCGAACGGCGTCACCCAGACGAACTCTTTCAGCAACAACGCTATCGTCACGAACAACGTTGGAAATACCTACGCCGGTTTCGTAGCGAATGTGGGCTACACCAGCCAGAGCGTCGTAACCTCTGGAATTGGCACTTACGGCACGAACGCGGCTGGCGCCACCACCTACTTTATCAACTCTAGCGACGGCAGCGCTCAGTTCGCCGCGCAGGGCGTTAATGGTGGTGTTCAAATCTTCGGCAACGGTAACGTCAACCTGGGCAACGGCGTGACCGTCCAAAACGGCGCGGCCATCAACGGCGGCGCTAACGTCACCGGCGGCCTGACCGTCAGCGGCGGCGCGACCTTCAACGGTGCAACCGATACGACGAAGGTGAACGCAGCTGGCGACATCACCATTACAAATAACGCTCACCCGGCGACGCAAAACACGGTGATCACCTCTGATGGCGCAACCTTCACGGGCGCAACCGTCACCGTCACGAACGGCACCGTTGCCGGTACGACAACGATCAATAACGGCGTCGTGACTGCTGGTACGGCGGTTGTGACCCCCAACGTGCTTGCGAACAACGTGCTTGCGAACAACGTGGGTATCGCGAGCAACTTGGCAGTCGCCAACGGCGCAAACGTCAACCTGGGCGACAACGTTGTTCATGGCGTCGCTGCCCCGATCGTCGGCACGGACGCTGCTAACAAGGCCTATGTCGATACCAACGTTGGCAAGGCCAGAAATCAGGCCTACGAAGGCACGGCTGTTGCGCTCGCGATCTCTCAGCCGATTTTGGCCAACGGTCAAACCTTTGCGATCCGCGCCGGTTGGGGTGACTACGAGAGCGAGAGCGCTTTCGGCGTCAGCGCTGCGGGCGTGATTGCACACGACGTGTTCGGTTACGGCTCGACGGTTACGCTCGATGGCGGCGTCGGCGTCGGCACGAACTACAACGGCGTTGGCGGCAAGGCCGGCGTGACCTTCGGCTTCGGCGGCGTAGCTCCCCTGAAGTAGTAATCTTGGGGGCGCCGGTGGCGCTCCCTCTCTAGAATCTGCCCTTATGCCTTTGCGAGCTTCGCGGGCGTAGGCTCCTGCCCCCCGGGGGCGTCTAGACCCGCGGGCTTACTAGAGACAAGATTCGACATCCCGGAATGCGGGGCTGCCTGGTTAAGGCAGCCCTTTTTCGTTTTTGCAGCGTTAGCGGCAGAGCGGGTGAAAACAGCCGCAGCGCCGGTCCCTCGCAGGCGGGGACACAGTAAGCGCTGCGCTATGGCATTGATTTCGCTGATCGTTGCCGTTGAGATTACTGGATTCCCTCCTTCGAGGGTGTGAAGAAATCGATTTGGATCTCCACTGTCATGGCCGGGCTTGACCCGGCCATCCAGACTGTCCTTGAAATGTCTCGCTTTTTCCTGGATGGCCCGGTCAAGCCGGGCCATGACACCAGAGTTTGCCTTCTTCGCGGGAATGACAATCCGAGGCCAGCAAGCATCGTCCCGCCAGCGGACCCGAAACGCAACTGGCGGTTACGGATAAAGCCTCTGCTTCGTCCAAGGCGCATCCGGACTTTCGCGCGAAAATAGGATGCGGTCGTGGAGGCGGTACGGCCTGTCGGCCCAAAATTCTATCTGCAACGGGACCACGCGAAAGCCGGACCAGTAGCGAGGCCGCGCCGGGCTCATGCCCTCGAACTCCTTCTCGAAGCGCGCGACAGCCTCTTTCAGCATGGCGCGGCTTTCAAGCGGCCGCGATTGCTGGCTTGCCCAGGCACCTATGCGGCTTCCGAGCGGGCGGCTTGCATAATAGGCGTCGGCTTCCGCGCCGCTAACCTGCTCGGCCACGCCCCTTATGCGAACCTGGCGCCGCAGGGATTTCCAGTGAAAGCACAGCGCAGCTTTGGGGCTGGCCAGAAGCTCCCGCCCCTTGGCGCTCTCGAGATTGCCATAGAAGACGAAGCCGCGCGCATCCATCCCCTTGAGGAGGACGATCCGGGCGTTGGGCATGCCGGAAGCATCGGCGGTTGCCAGCGTCATCGCGTTGGCGTCGTTGATCTCGCTCTTCTCTGCCTCATCGAACCAAGCATTGAAGAGAGGCTCTGGCTGGCTGGCCTCGGTGAAGTCGTCTAGATCGGCATTCGAGTTCATTTTGGGAAACCTGATTGAAGAGGGCTTTGGAGACTTGGCGCGACTGCGTTTCGCCAAGCGCGTGGCGCATGTTATCGCGAACGCAGCCGCCCTTGCACCCCCATTCTTGACAAGTTTTTTGGTAAGCACTGCGTTACTTTCCCGAAAACGGCAGGGAAACGGGCGATACCCGGCGCAAAAGCTAACACTTTACGGCGTCTTCTTAATGTGTAGGATGCAACGCGGTGAACATTGGGGAGTGAACGTGGCTCAAGCAGGACCATTAATGCAAGGCAAGCGCGGCTTGGTCATGGGCATCGCGAATAACCGTTCTATCGCCTGGGGAATTGCGAAGGCTGCCGCGGACCAAGGCGCGGAGCTCGCATTCACCTATCAAGGCGAGGCGCTGAAAAAGCGCGTAGAGCCGCTTGCCGCTGAGGTTGGCGTGAAGCACGTACTTCCGTGCGACGTCACCGATGCCGCTTCTATCGATGCCACGTTCGAAGCTTTAAGGGAAAGCTGGGGCACCCTGGATTTCGTGGTGCACGCCATCGCCTATTCGAACAAGGAGGAGCTCGACGGCCGCTACGTCGATACGACCGCGGAGAACTTCTCCAACACGCTCCTGATCTCCTGCTATTCCTTCACAGCGATCGCGCAGCGGGCCGAGAAACTGATGAAAAACGGCGGCTCGCTGCTCACGCTGACCTATTACGGAGCGGAGAAGGTCATGCCGCACTATAATGTGATGGGAGTGGCCAAGGCCGCGCTGGAGGCCAGCGTCCGCTACCTCGCCGAGGATTTGGGCCGGCAGAGCATCCGCGTCAATGCGATCTCGGCAGGGCCGATCAAGACGCTTGCGGCCTCGGGCATCGCCGACTTCCGTTACATTCTGAAATGGAACGAATATAACTCCCCGCTCAGGCGCGTCGTGTCGATCGAGGATGTCGGCGGGGCCGGCGTCTATCTCCTTTCGGATTTGAGCCGCGGCGTGACCGGCGAGGTCCATCACGTCGATTCCGGCTACCATATTGTCGGCATGAAAGCGGAGGACGCTCCAGATATTGCCGTCGTTCAGTCATCGAATAGCTAAAATCCAAGAAAATAGTCACTATCACGTCTATTTTCCTGCGTCGGGGTGACGGGAATCCATGGAACCATTCAAAGCGCTTACCTTTCTTGCGGCGGCGGGCGTTGCTTCGCTCATCGGCGTGGGAGCCGTAGGTTTTTACGCGGGCTATTCGGCCGGCCGTGGCAACCTCAACGAGATCAAAGCGCAAATCGCAAATGCGCCGGTTGCCATCGCGACCGGACCGGGCGGCGCCGTTTCGCTGAAGCCCGTGCTCGAGGACATCAGAGCGCTCTCGAGGCAGGTCGAAGCCCTCGCCGCTTCGAACGGGCGCCCGGCCGCCGATTCCGGACAGACCGCCAAACCGGTGCTGGATGAAATCAAGGCTTTGGCGCGCCAGGTCGAAGCGTTGAAGGCAATGGGAATGCCCGCGGCTCGCGCGCCGGAGAGCCAGGCAGTTGCTGCCGGTCCCGACTACACAGAGTCCCTCGAGGATATCCGCGAGCAAATCCGTGCCTTGAACACAAAGTTCGAGAAGCAGGAGCCGAAGGCGCCAAGGGCGCTCATCGATGAAATCCGCTCGCTCAGCGCATCGGTGCAGGCCCAGGAGCCAAATGCGCGCCGCGCCATCGCCGAAGAGCTCCGCTCCGCTGTGGCGGCATTGCAGAATGCCGAGCCCAAGGTCCCCAAAGCTCTTATGGACGAAATCCGCAACATATCCGCCAATGTCCGCACCCAGGACTCCCGGCCGCAGCCGGCAGTCAGCGACCAGATCAAGGTGCTGGCAGCCTCCATAGAGTCTCTTAGGTCGAGGCTTTCGGAGAATACTGCCCCAAAAAGCGGCGACAGCGGCCTAGGCTCCGATATCGCTCAGCTTCGCCAGCTGGTCGCCATAGCTTCGGATCAGTTCGGAAAGTGCCAGACGCAGCTCGTTTCCCTTGCAGGCGGCTCGCTGGCACAGCAGCCTGTGGCGCCGGCCGCGAACACAGTGGCTGTTTCTCAAAGCGTGCACCATGAGCCTTCGACGGTCGTGTTCTACGACAACGTGATGTTGAAGAAGGATCAAGAAAAACAATACGACGAAATCGGCGTCAGGCTCGCGCTTCAATCCGTCGGCCCGCGTCAGGTGCGCGTAGCGGTGAACCGCCAGGGCTTCGGCCTCGCGTTCGGCGAGCGCAAAGTGTTCCGGAGCCAGGACGTCGAGTGCGAGCTCAATCTTATGGAGACGAACTTGAACGACTCCCAAGCTCGCGTCACCATCTCCTGCAAGCGCTGATTTTCAGCTGCATGCCGCTGATCTATTTCGTACGGCACGGTCAAACCGATTATAACGCGGCCCGGCGCATCCAGGGCGTTATCGACGTGCCCATCAATGCGCAAGGCCGCACCCAAGCGCAGCGAAATGGCTGCGTTCTCAACGAGCTGACCGGCGATAAGCTGCGGTTCGATTTCGTGGCGAGCCCGCTTCTTAGAACGCGTCAAACCATGGAGATCGTTCGCACCGCGATGGGGCTCGCTCCTGACGTCTATCGCACCGATGACCGCCTGCAGGAAATCCATTTCGGGGCATGGGGCGGTATGACCATGGCCGCGATCGCTGCGAGCGATCCTGAAAATTACACGCGCCGGAACGAGGACCCTTGGAATGTTGCGCCACCCGGTGGCGAGTGCCTGCGCGAACTTTACGCCCGCGTGATGGACTGGCTTGCGGGCGTTTCCGCCGACACCGTCGTCGTTTCGCATGGCGGCGTAAACCGGTGCCTGCGCGGGCATTTTCTCAAGCTCGCGCCGCAGGAGATGCTGCATCTTGACGTGCCGCAAGATAAGGTGCTGATGATTGAAGGCGATAGACTGACTTGGCTCTGATAAGGCCGCCTCACCATGTCCTACAACACCTTCGGCCATATGTTCCGCGTCACCACATGGGGCGAGAGCCACGGTCCCGCGATCGGCTGCGTTATCGATGGCTGTCCTCCGGGCGTTCCGCTATCCGAGGAGGATATTCAGCCCTATCTCGACAAGCGCCGGCCGGGGCAGTCGCGCTTCACGACGCAGCGGCAGGAGGCAGACCGGGTCAAAATCATGTCGGGCGTGTTTGCAGACGATTCCGGCATTCAACTTACCACCGGCACGCCCATTGCACTTGTCATCGGGAACGAGGACCAGCGCTCCAAGGATTATTCGGAGATCAAGGACAAATTCCGCCCCGGTCACGCGGACTATACTTACCTTCTGAAATACGGCATTCGCGACTATCGCGGGGGCGGCCGCTCCTCGGCGCGCGAAACCGCGATGCGGGTGGCTGCCGGTGCTGTGGCACGCAAGGTGTTGCCCGGCGTGACGGTCCGCGGCGCGCTCATACAGATGGGCACGGAAAAGATCGACCGCGCGAAATGGGATTGGGACCAAGTGGATCGCAACCCTTTCTTCGCGCCGGACCCGGGCGTGGTGCAAGGATGGGAAGCCTATCTCGACGAGGTGCGCAAAAGGGGCTCGTCTTGCGGTGCCATCGTGGAGGTCGTCGCGGAAGGCGTGCCGGCCGGCCTTGGCGCGCCCATCTATGGCAAGCTCGATTCCGACATCGCTGCCGCGTTGATGAGCATAAACGCGGTGAAGGGCGTTGAGATCGGCGCCGGTTTCGCTTCCGCCGCTTTTTCGGGCGAAGACAATGCCGACGAAATGCGCATCGGGCCTGACGGGAAGCCTGTGTTCCTCTCAAATCATGCCGGCGGTATTTTGGGCGGGATCGCGACGGGGCAGGCGATTGTCGCCCGTTTCGCAGTCAAACCAACCTCTTCGATCCTCAGTCCGCGCCGCACGATCGATACCCAAGGCCAGGAGACGGACGTCCAGACCAAAGGCCGGCACGATCCTTGCGTAGGCATACGGGCAGTGCCGGTCGGGGAGGCTATGGTTGCGCTCGTGCTTGCCGATCATTTTCTGAGGCATCGCGGACAGACCGGCCGCTAGCCCTCGAACCGGCCTTTTTGGGCATGGAACGAGACTGAGCTATGGCCCGGCGCCCCGAACTGCCTGCCTATTTGCAGGAAGGCTTCATCCTTCCCTACAACCGCGCCGAAGCCGCACGTTTCCACGTGCTTGCGGCGATTGCGGCGGCAACATTCGCCGCTTGGCTGACCTGGGGCTATCAACTCCTTTCGATAACCGCCATCCTTGCCGGCTGCTCGGCCTATTACTTCTTTCCCTTCACGGAAAACCGGCCGCGCCTTGGCGCGAACCAGTACGGGCTTTTCATCGACGGGTTCGGGCTTATCGCCTGGCGGGCGATATCGGACATCAGCCTCGTCACCTATTCGGTGCGCACGCTCGAAATGGAGGAGCTTCATATCAAGCTCAAGCAGCCGGTGAATTCTGCGCTGCTCGCCGATTGGCGAAGGCTTTCCATTTGGCGGCTTCTGATGCGCCTGCCTTGGTCGATGGGCTACGATAATATCGTGCGCATCAATCTCCAGCCTTTCGCCCCGTCCGCCGAGGAGATCGACCGCACCATCCAGCGCATGTGGCGCTATTACCGGTGATCCTAGCTGCTTGAACGCCGGCTTCTTTCCAGCAGCAAAACGCCTATGTTTTCTTCGATTGGGGCCTGGTCAGCTTGGAGCTCCGCATGACAACCGTCTACGATTTTTCCGCCAAGCCGCTCTCCGGCGAGGAGATTCCCTTGAGCAATTTCAGGGGGAAAGTGCTCTTGATTGTGAACACCGCGAGCAACTGCGGATTTACGCCCCAATATGCAGGGCTCGAAAAGCTCTATCGAAAATACAAAGACCGCGGCTTCGAGGTACTCGCGTTTCCCTGCAATCAATTCGGCGTCCAAGAACCCGGCGATGCTGAGGAAATCAAGAATTTCTGCTCGCTGACCTACGGCGTTACGTTTCCAGTCTTTGCCAAGGTTAACGTGAACGGCGAAAGCGCGCATCCGCTGTTCAAGTTTATGAAACACGCCAAGAGGGGCTTTCTCGCAACGGAATCGATCAAATGGAACTTCACGAAGTTTCTGGCGGACCGCAATGGCAAGGTGATTAAACGCTTTTCGCCGGTGACGGCGCCGGAGACTTTGGCAAGCGATATCGAGGCGCTGCTGTAAAACCAGCTGTGGATTGCGTTCTTTCCGCTGTCGCATCGCCCGCGGCGTGCCGCACACTTTACCAAGTGATTCGACTATCGGGGGCAAGCATGGCGAAAACGGCGGAGCGCACATTCACGGTCGACATGTGGTGGACCGATCTGCACGATGTGGAGATCGGTTTTTTCATCCATTCGCGGCACCGGGCCAAATCGCGCGAGTTCACGCAGGATGCGGACGTGATCGGCGAAGTGCTGGAAGACGGCGAGCGCACCGGGCTCATCACCTATCGCGAAGGGCTTTGGAAATCCGAGCTTCCGGGCGAGAAGCGGCTCGTGCTGAAACTCTTCACGCCCGCGATGAATTGGCGCGCGAGCATGGATATGCTCGTCGGCCGCAGCGTGCAGCTCTCAACCGGCGCCGGCGGCTTTCCAGTCATCGCCTATTCCATTCACATCGATGGCATGGACCAGGTTATCCAGCTCGAACGCTCGGCGCGCAAATGGCCCGGCATGCCCGAGCAATTCTCGTTTTTCCTGATGGAGGACGGCGAGGCGCGGCTCTACCGGCTGCGGCAGGACTGGATCGATCTCGGCGGCGACTACACGCTCTACGATCAGACCGGCGCCAAGATCGGGCGGCTGAACGGACATCTCTTCGACATCGGCGGGCGCTGGGATGTGACCATCGCCGGCGAGCAGCCGAAGCAGCTCGCGACCGTTCTGCAGCTTGTCAGCGCGATGCTCAAGTTCAACAATGCGGCGCGGCGCCACGTCGGCCGGCTCACGCAAGGGGTAACGGCCGGGGCGATGAAGCTCGCGCTGGAGAAGCAGGAAACCGACCTTTATTTGAACCCGCGCCGGCCGCGTTAGGGGCGGCTTGGCCGGAAGGCGCGGGTGTTACCGGGCTGCCCGCCGCCAGAGCATGCGCGCACACATAATCGCTTGCCGCGGAGCCGGTTCTAGGGAGTTTTCTCTGGACCGGCCAGCGCAGGGCGGCATTGGCAAAGCCAGGTTCTGGGCGGGTGCGGCCATTCTCCTTGACGCAAAGGGCGATAGTGACCCAAATGTAACATTCTAGGTTCCGCCCGCACATCGAATGGCGGTCTATTTCCACTAGGCAAGCGTAGTCTGCAAAGCGTGCCGAAACTCTAGCAATTCCGGCAGATTGAGATCGGACACCGCAGCATAAGTGAAGCCGCCTTGGGTCCAGCCTACGACATGATAGCCGTCCAAAGTTTCTGGAGCGGCCGTCATTTGGCCCTCGGGCCACACGAACAGGTTAATCACGTGCCCATGGCGTTGATAGACGAGCGCCGGGACTACGCGGCCGCCAAGATAGTCGAGGCGCCCGCCGACGAGTGGGAAACCGCTTTGCGCAAGATCGATGACGGGCGGGGCAAAGTCGAGCTTGCCAAGGAACCAGGGCTTGACGGTGTGCTGATCGGAGGATGCGACGTCGGTCAGGTGCGAGACGAGCAACGACCGGACGTGCGCTGCGACGAGTTGACTGTCGAGGCTTGGAGTCCGGTTCCAGCTACCCACGAAGAGAATGAGGCT
>Ga0326727_10027640_pt1 | contig 10397 bp, 7 predicted proteins | sample MB2enrmetagenome_FD_207643 | JGI IMG/M metagenome (GOLD analysis project Ga0326727, IMG submission 207643) | Lab enriched peat soil microbial communities from McLean, Ithaca, NY, United States - MB29MY | ecosystem: Environmental > Terrestrial > Soil > Wetlands > Peat | place: USA: New York...
TCAAGGGCGGCGTCATCATGGACGTCACCAACGCCGACCAGGCCAAGATCGCCGAAGACGCCGGCGCTTCCGCGGTGATGGCCCTCGAACGCGTCCCCGCCGACATCCGCAAGGAAGGCGGCGTCGCACGCATGGCCAACATCGGCAAGATCGAAGAGATCATGCGCACCGTCCATATTCCCGTCATGGCCAAGGCGCGCATCGGCCACTTCATGGAAGCCCGCATCCTTGAAGCGCTGGGCGTGGACTACATCGACGAGAGCGAAGTGCTCACCCCCGCCGACGAGGAGCATCACATCGACAAGGCCGATTTCAAAGTCCCCTTCGTGTGCGGCGCCCGCAACCTCGGTGAAGCCCTGCGGCGCATCGCCGAGGGCGCGGCCATGATTCGCACCAAGGGCGAGGCCGGCTCGGGCAATATCGTCGAGGCCGTGCGCCACATTCGCACCATCGTGAAAGAGATGAAACAGCTCACCGTGCTCGGAAAGGAAGAGCTGGTGCACCACGCCAAAGAACTCGGGGCGCCGCTCGAGCTGGTGGAATGGGTGGCGCGGCACGGAAAGCTGCCCACCCCCAACTTCTCGGCCGGCGGCATCGCCACTCCTGCCGATGCGGCCCTGGTGATGCAGCTTGGCGCCGAGGCGGTCTTCGTGGGATCGGGTATCTTCAAGTCGTCCGACCCCGCCGCGCGCGCCCAGGCCATCGTGCACGCGGCCAAGAACTTCGACAATCCCGAGAAACTGCTCGAGGCCAGCCGCTTGCTCGGCGAAGCCATGCCCGGCCTGGACATCGCCAAGATGCCGGAGTCGGAACTGTTGCAGACCCGAGGCTGGTGATGAAGAAGGTCGGCGTGCTCTCGCTTCAGGGAGACTTTGCGGCGCACGGCGCGGCTCTCGCGCGCGCCGGCGCCGAACCCGTCTATGTCCGCCAGCCGGAACAGTTCCGCGCCATCGACGGCCTGGTGATCCCCGGCGGTGAAAGCACTACCATGCTCAAACTGCTGCACAGCGACGGGCTGATGGATGCCCTCGCGGAATTCGGCCGCCACAAGCCGGTTTTCGGCACCTGCGCCGGCGCCATCCTAATGGCCGCCGAGGTCTGGAACCCCGCGCAAGAGAGCCTGGCGCTCATGGATATCGCCGTGGAGCGCAACGCCTACGGCCGCCAGATCGACAGCCGCGTGACCGTGCTCGACCCCGAACCCGAGTTTCAGAAACGCACCGCGCCCGGCAAGCTCGAGGCAGTGTTCATTCGCGCGCCCGTCATCCGGCGCGTCAATGGCGGCGGGAAGGTGCTGGCGCGCTACGCCGGAGATCCCGTGCTGGTGGAGCAGGGCCGCCACCTGGTGGCCACGTTCCATCCCGAGCTGACCGCGGATTCGCGCGTGCACACCCTCTTTCTCGAGAAGCTATGAGCCAGCCCCTCAAGCGTGTCCTGTTCGTGTGCGTGGGCAACGCCTGCCGCAGCCAGATGGCCGAGGCCTTTGCGCGCGTCTACGGCCAGGACGCCCTGGTCGCTGCCAGCGCCGGTCTCACTCCCGCCATGGCGGTGATGCCCGATACCGTTCGCGCCATGGCCGAAAAGAAAATCGACCTCAGCGGCCAGTTTCCCAAAAGCATCCGCCACCTGGGCCGCTCCCAGTTCGACCTGGTGGTCAACATGACCGGCTTCGCGCTGCCCGACGACATCGGCGCGCCCGTCCTGGAATGGATCGTGCCCGACCCCGTCGCGATGAAGTATGACGAGCACTGCAAGGTGCGCGACGAAATCGAGCAGTTGGTGATGACCCTGATTATGAAGCTGCGCCGGGAGCAGCGCGCCCCCCGGTTCCGTGGTCAAGGTTCAGGCCGCCTGAAGATCTGATCTCACCCCGGCCGTGCACATTCGCGTGGTTCGTCCGCCGGAACGGAAAGCAATTCTCTTGGTGAATCGAAGATGGCGAAGGGCTGGCGAGGCTCTCCACCCAGCGGCCGACAGCTTGCGTTTCGGCTTTCCTGACGTGACCGCCGCGCAGCCAATCGCGCCGAACCTCCTCACACAGCCAGAGCCGTCAGCGTCTCTTCCAATATGCCCCGAACCAACGGCACCTTGTAACCGTTCTCGCCGAGCGGCACGGCAGCTTTTACCGCCGCCGCCGCCGCTGCCGCTACCGTGGCGGCATCCAACGCCTTGCCCACGATCGCCTGTTCCGCCTCCGCCGATCTCCACGGCACCGGCGCCACCCCACTGAGCACCACGCGCGCCGTGCGCACTTTGCCCTCCGCCATCGCCAGCACGATAGCCGCCCCGGCCAGGGCGAAGTCAAACGACCCGCGCTCCCGCACCTTCCGATACGCGCCGCGGGTCCCGGACTGCGGCGCGTCCAGCAGCACTTCCGTCACCACGTCCCCAGGTTCCAGCACGTTCTCCTTGGTGAGGCTCACCTTGGGAAGCACGAAGAAGGATGCCAGCGGCATCTGGCGCGTGCCGCGCCGCCCCGCCACAGTGACCCTCGCGTCCAGAGCCACCAGCGCGGGCGCGGTGTCCGAGGGGTGCACCATGAAACATTCGTATCCGCCCAGGATGCAATGCAATTGGTTCTGGCCGGCGGCGGCGAAGCACTCCTCACCACCCTTCCGCAAGCAGTGGAAGTCGCCGCGGAAATACCAGCAGCGCGGCCGCTGGCACAGGTTCCCGCCCAGGGTCCCCTGATTGCGCAACTGCGGGCTGCCCACCGCGGCCGCGGCTTGCGCCAGGACCGCATAGCTGTCCAGTATCTGCCGGTCCTCGGCGATCTCGGTGAGAGTGGTCAACGCTCCGATGCGCAACCCGCCCCCGGGCCTCGGCCGGATGCCCTGGAGCTCTTTGATGCCGTTGAGGCTCACCAGGCGGCTCGACTGGAACACTCCATCGCGCAGGCATCCCAACAGGTCCGTTCCGCCCGCGAGAATCCGCGCATCCGGCCGGCTCGCCGCTGCCGTCGCCTCTTGAATCGATGTTGTGCGCTGATATGAAAATTTGGCTAGCATGGCTTATCCCCTTGTTTTGCGTTCCGCCAAAAGAGTAAGAACTTGCGCCGCCGTAATGGGCGCCTTGGTGACCCGTACGCCGGTGGCGTGGTAGAAGGCGTTGGCGATGGCCGCGCCGACGGCAATGGTGGCCGGCTCCCCGATTCCCTTCACGCCGTTGATATTGCACTCGGTGTCATGCGGATCGATGGGGAGACAGGTGATTTCGCGCGGCGCATCCTTGGCCGTCGGGATCTTGTAGTCGTGGAAATTGGCATTCACCATCCTGCCGGTGCCCGAGTCCATGATGCGGCGTTCGGTCATGGCGAAGCCGAGGCCCATCACCACCCCGCCGAAGACCTGGTTGCGATAAGTCAGCAGACTCATCACCCGGCCGCTGTCATGCGCGGCCAACATGCGCAAAACCCGCATCTCGCCCGTGCGCATGTTCACTTCCACCTCGGCGAAGTCGGTGGAAAAGGGACGCACGACCTTGTCGGTGGGATCGGGACCCCGCCGACCCACCCCCACCACCATCTGCCCTCGCAACTGCCTCAGTTCCGTGATGGCCAGCTTTTGGGCGCCGCCTTGCGCCAGGATCACGCCGTCCTTGAAGACCAGATCCGATAGCGGAACCTTCAACTGTTCTGCGGCCATCTCGAGCAGGCGGGCTTTTACCTCCAGCGCGGCCAAACGTACGGCGGGCGAATCCGCAAGCACGGTCTTGCTGCCGCCGCTGACGTCGGTGTACTGGGTGGTTCCGGTGTCGGCATTTTCGATCTGGATGCGGTCCAGCGGCACGCCCAACTCCTCGGCGACCACCATGGCCATCACAGTCCTGGTCCCGGTGCCCAGGTCAGCCGCGCCGATGTTGAGGTTGACGCTGCCGTCGGCGAAGAGCTTGACGATGGCGGTGGAGTTCCCGGCGTGCTGGTACATCCATATGGAACTGGCTACGCCCACGCCTCGGACCCAGGGCCCATTTCCCTTGGGCCGGCTGCGGGCTTCCTTCCAACCAAACGCCCGCGCGCCCTCGGTGAGGCACTCCCGCAAGCCGGTCGAGGTATATGGCTTGTTTTGCTGCATCTGGCAGACGGTGGGGATATTCTTCAGGCGCAGCTCGACCGGATCCATGCCGATTTTCTCGGCCAAGGCGTCCATCATCTGTTCCAGCGCCCAATTACCCTGGGGAAAGCTGGGCGCGCGAAAAGCCCGGTTCTGACCGGCGTTGATGTACGCCTGCGACTCTGAAATGAGCACATTCGGGCACTTGTACAAGTCCCCGATCTGATAGCCCACGGTGGTGTCGGCCGGATAGGCTCCGACTTCGCCCAGCCCGGTCAACTGGAACGCGGTGAGGGTGCCGTCCTTTTTCACGCCGGCCTTCAGCTTCATGATGTGCGCGGGCCGGTTCCCCACGCAGAGGAAGGTCTCTTCCCGGGTGAGAAACAGCTTGACCGGACGCGCCATCTTCTGGGCCAGCAGCGCGGCGATGATGGTGTACTTGCCGGCTTCCTGCTTGCTGCCGAAGCCGCCGCCCATGTAGTGCGAGATGACCCGCACCTTGCTCAAGGGCATCTTGAGAGCACTGGCAATGTCGGATTGAATCCCAAATGGGCCCTGGTTGGTGTCCCAGACGGTGAGGCGATCGCCCTCCCAATGGGCGACAGATCCGTGGACTTCCATGGGGGCGTGAATCTCGCAGGAGCTGCGATAGGCCTCCTCAAGCACGACGTCGGCCTCGGCAAAGCCTTTCTCGACGTCGCCGCGCCTGGTTTCGCGAGGCGCGCCCACACGGTTGCCGCCTTCCTGCACCGCCGGAGCGCCCGGCTTCAAGGCCTCTTCCATGCCGGTGACGAACGGCTGCGTCTCATATTCCACCTGGATGGCCCGTACCGCGTCCCAAGCCTGCTGCGGGCTCTCGGCAGCCACCGCGGCCACTTCTTCACCGGCATACCGGCAATGCGGGTCGAAGAGCCGGCTCAGCATCCGCCTGCCGCCGGGGCCAGGAGGTCCCGAAGCCGCGTACCAGCCAACCCGTGCTTCCGGATCGGCGTCCGTCAGCACGGCGCGCACCCCCGGCATCTCCCGAGCCTTCCCGACACTGATTTTCTTCACCGTGGCGTGGGCGTGCGGGCAGCGCAGGATGGCCCCATACAGCATATCCGGCAGGATTGTGTCCAGCGCGTAAACCGCCGTCCCGCTGACCAGCTCATAGCCGTCCACCGGCGGAATGGGCTTGCCCAGAATCGTGGTTTCGGTCCATGGTTTCACAGTCGTTTCGGCCATTGCTCACCTCCCCGCCTGGCGCAATTCCGCGGCGCGCTGGGCGGCGCGGAAAATGTGGTTATACGCTCCGCAGCGGCACAAGTTGCCGCTCACCCCCTCACGGATCTGCTCGAAGGTGGGCTGAGGAGCCTTGCGCAAGAGCGCCTCCACGGCCACCACCTGTCCCGGAGTGCAATAGCCGCACTGCATGGCGTCCTCTTCCACGAAGGCCTGCTGCACGGGGCCGAGTTGCTCGCCGTGCATCAACCCCTCCACCGTGGTGATCTGGGTCCCCACGGCTTCCAGGGCCAGCGTCTGGCACGAATACCGGGCTAGGCCGTCGATCAGAACAGTGCACGCTCCGCACTCGCCTCGTTCGCACCCCGACTTGGTCCCGGTGAGGCCCAAACGGTCGTGCAAGACGTGTTGCAGGGTCCATCGCGGTTCCACGCTCAAGCGGTGAGTCTGGCCGTTGATGCTGAGGACGGCCGGAACCATCTCGCCGTCCGCAGCCTGCCCGGCTGCGGGCTGGGCGGCCATCGCGGCCGGCAGGGTCAGTACGGCCGCTTCGGCTGCGCCGGAAGCTACCGAACCAAAGAAACGCCTGCGGCTCAGCCTGGTCCGGCCTTGCGGTTCGATCTTGGGTTTCTTCATGAGATTCTCCCGAACACATAATAAGACCGCGTTCTCCCGAATACAAGCGGGTGGGCACGCCGGGCACGCCGGTTCCGTAACATCCACGGGCGCGCTGGCCCGGGATGTCGGCGGCAAAACTGCCGGGCGCCGCACCCACGCGCCAACGCCATTCACGCCCCTGACCTTGGATTTGTGGCGCGCAAGGTCCTCCTAAGGGCGGACTTTACCACGGTGTTCGCAATTGCAGGGGCTTGAGCGTTGAATACCAGGCCGCCAATACGACAGTGCGTCGAAATTGCGGTGCGTGGGACTCATTTGTTTTCGGCGGCGTTCTCTGGAATCCTCCACAGGTAGATGGTGTGCCCTTCGACCTCGTCCTCTTTCTCCGGCTTCCAGTCCCCCATGTCGAAGGTCTGGGACACCACCCGCGTGCCGGGTTTCAGGTCGTGCCATAGCTTGGGCCTCAGCTTGAGGTTGAGCGACGTTAACAGGTACAGAGTCACTACCGACGCTTCGTGAATGTCGGCTTCGAACAAGTCCTCGTTGCGAAACGTCACTAGGTCGGTTACCCCGGCCTGCTGGGCGTTGGCATTGGCTTCGGCAATTCTCTTGGGATTGATGTCGATGCCGACTCCCTTGGCCCCGTATTCTTTGGCGGCTGTAACCACGATGCGGCCGTCGCCGGAGCCCAGGTCATACACCACGTCGCCCTTGTGCACCCCCGCCATCTTGAGCATGGCATCCACCACGGCCTGCGGCGTCGGCACGAAGATCACGTCCGGCTCCCGCAGCGGCTTGTTCTCTTGGGCACTGCCCGCCACGGGGACCAAACCAACAACCAGCATGAGGCAAAAAACGGCCTTAGCGAATCGCATACCATCTCCTTTCACGAGAGATCCACTGTATACCAGGGCTGGAACGATTTCAACCCCAGGCACATCGCGAAGGTAACAGTGCCCAGTCGGAGCGAAGCGATAAAGTTGGAAAACCGCCGCGAATTGGAGTATACTGGTCCACAATCGAGCAATCGCGGGCGACACACTGAAATGCGGCTCCTCTCACTGCTCTTGTTGGTTGTAGCCGGTCTCGGCACTTGGGGTGTATTGCGCGCCCAAAAGCCCTTTCGCGAATATGAAGCGATCGAGTACGAAAACTTTCCGCTGCCGTCCGATTATCAAGAGAAGCACGAATGGACCCGCGCGCGGCTCAAGTGCCCCGGCATCAACCGGGGCTTCCGGTCCAGTCTGAACTGGACGATGGATTATCCGCGCTCGGATCGGCATCTGCTTCAAGGCGTGCGGCGCCTGACGCGGATCGACACGCGATCGGTGGAGCAGGTGGTGGAACTCGACGGAACCGATGACGTTTACAACTGGCCGATGATGTACGCAGTTGAGGTCGGGCATTGGTACTTGCCGGACGATCAGGCGGCCCAATTGCGCGAGTTTCTGCTGCGCGGAGGTTTCCTGATGGTCGACGATTTCCACGGCTCAGAAGAGTATAGGGGAATGAATGAGTGGCAAGTGTTTACTGCAAGCATGAGCAAGGTATTCCCCGACCGCCCCATCGTGGACATCGAGAACAGCGACCCGATTTTCCACACCATTTATGATCTGGACGACCGGTTCCAGGTACCGGGCTGGCAATGGACTCGCACTGGGCTTACCTACGAAAAAGGCGAGACCGGCAAGCCAGCGCACTGGCGCGCGATCTACGACGACAAAGGTCGGATCATGGTCGCCATCTGTCATAACATGGACCTGGGCGATGCCTGGGAGTGGTCTGACGACCCCCGGTATCCGGAGAAATGGGCTACGTTAGCCTACAAGGTCGCGATGAACTATTTCACTTACGATCTAACGCATTAGTCGCCTGTCGCTTAGGCTTCCGTTTCTAAAGTGTCTGCCCGAAAAGGGTTTAGCCCCGGTTGGAGGCCGATACAGGCCGGAGACCGAAAATGAGATCAGCAGGAATCTCACTCGAAGGCTGGAAGAACGGCGAAGTCCCCACGCACGTGCACGGGAACCTGAACAGAACTTGCCGGAACTGGCACCAGTTGGTGAGCCTCAGTGTTCCAATGGCTTACAGAAGAGGCAGGATTCTAGACAAACACTATGATTCCGGATACTCTGCGACATCTTGCATCGGCTTTTGATTCGCAGAAGCCTCACGCGGCGTTTGGAACATCTCGAATGCCGCTTCCAACCGGCTGCCAAGCCGAAAGTAATCACCATCGAGCCTATTGACGAGGAGCGTAGGGTCGTTGATTGCACGGACGGTTTGCGCGCCGGCCCCGACCGAGGCGGGCCAGCGAACGGGATCATGGCGAAACTACTGATCCCGCAATCGCTAGTACTTGCCTGAAATTCCGCAGGCGCGCTGTTGACGCAAGAAATCCAAAAGATCCACTTGTGGGCTCCTGGCATTAAAAATGCTGTAGCTGCTATAGACCCAGCATGGCTGGCTTTTTCTGAATAGTGGATTGGACCCCACTAAGGAGAGACCATGACGACCGCACCAAGCAATAGAGAGCAAGCTCCCTTGCTCTGGTTCGAGGAGTTTGGAATTGCCGATGTCTCCATCGTGGGAGGCAAGAATGCTTCGCTCGGCGAAATGATCCGGAACCTCGTACCTAAAGGCATTCGCGTGCCAAACGGATTTGCCACGACGGCGCAAGCATACCGGCGGTTTCTCGAATTCAATGGCCTGGACGTGAAACTGCGCAACCTCTTCACGGGCCTATCGGTTGAGGACCTCAATCAACTCCGCCAGGTAGCCAAGCAGGCTCGTGCTCTGACCCTGGAGAGTTCATTCCCCGAAGATTTGGATCGCGCTATCCGCAGCGCTTATGCTCGCCTGTGCGAGCAATATGGTCCGAACACAGACGTTGCCGTCCGTTCCAGCGCCACGGCGGAAGACTTGCCCGATGCCAGCTTTGCCGGCCAGTACGAAACGTATCTGAACGTGCAGGGCGCAAACGCCGTTCTTGAGGCATGCAAGAAATGCATCGCTTCGCTTTTTACCGATCGCGCCTTTTATTATCGCCAAAGTCACGGCTACGATCACCTTCGCATGGCGCTTTCCATCGGTGTACAGAAAATGGTGCGCTCGGACCTGGCCTGCTCGGGGGTGATGTTCTCGATCGATACGGAGACCGGCTTTACGAATGTCGTGCTGGTCAGCGCTTCCTACGGCCTTGGGGAAAATGTCGTGCAAGGTTACGTCAATCCCGACGAATTCATGGTGTTCAAACCGACCTTGAAACAGGGATTCCGCCCGATCATTTCGAAGAAAGTGGGCAGCAAGGAAACCAAACTCATCTACGACATGGGCGGCTCAAAATCCACCAAGAACGTTCCCGTCCCGCCCAGCGAGAGGAACAAACTGGCGCTGAGCGACGAGGAAGTCCTGGAACTGGCGCGGTGGGCTTGCGTGGTCGAAGACCATTATTCGGGCGTGCACGCCAAGTACACGCCCATGGATATGGAATGGGCGAAGGATGGAATCACGGGCCAAATGTTCCTGGTTCAGGCCCGCCCGGAAACGGTTCAGTCACAAAAGAAGAAACTGGTTCTGCGGACCTATCGATTGAAATCGGCCGGGAAGCGGCTGGTCACCGGGCATAGCGTCGGCGAGGCGATCGGGACGGGCAAGGCGCGGATTATTCTGGACGAGCATCGCATGGGTGAGTTCCAGAGCGGCGAAATCCTGGTGACGGACAAGACCGACCCCGACTGGGAGCCCATCATGAAGAAGGCCGCCGCAATTGTAACTAACCAGGGCGGGCGCACCTGCCATGCGGCCATCATCGCCCGCGAAGTGGGCATCCCGGCCGTGGTTGGTTGCGAGAATGCGACGGGCGTGCTTAAGACCGGGCAGGACATAACAGTTTCGTGCGCCGAAGGAGAGGCCGGCTACGTATACGAGGGGATACTCCGCTTCGAGGTATCGGAATTGTCCGTGGATCAACTTCCCAAGCCGCGCACAAGAATCCTGATGAACATCGGCAATCCCGAAGATGCGTTCAGCCTCTCAGCCACTCCCAACGACGGCGTTGGCCTGGCGCGGCTCGAATTTATTATCGCCAATCACATCCAGGCACACCCGATGGCGCTGGTCCATTTCGACCAATTGACCGATCCGAAGGTAAAGGCGCAGTTGGCCGATCTCACCGCGTCCTACGAGGACAAACCTCAATATTTCGTGGATGCGCTGGCGCAAGGCGTGGCTTTGATTGTCGCGGCTTTTCATCCCAAGCCGGTCATTGTGCGTCTTTCGGACTTCAAAACGAACGAGTATGCGCACTTGCTCGGTGGGCAGCAATTCGAACCCGTAGAAGATAATCCGATGATTGGCTGGCGCGGAGCGTCACGCTACTACCATGATCGCTACCGCGAGGGATTCGCCCTCGAATGCCGCGCCATGAAGATGGTGCGCGAGGAAATGGGCCTGACGAACGCGATCCTCATGATTCCCTTCTGCCGGACTGTGGCCGAGGGACGCGCA
>Ga0326727_10027641_pt1 | contig 10396 bp, 13 predicted proteins | sample MB2enrmetagenome_FD_207643 | JGI IMG/M metagenome (GOLD analysis project Ga0326727, IMG submission 207643) | Lab enriched peat soil microbial communities from McLean, Ithaca, NY, United States - MB29MY | ecosystem: Environmental > Terrestrial > Soil > Wetlands > Peat | place: USA: New York...
CGCGCTTCTTCAGGTGCAAGGTGAACAATGACGCCCGCACCTCCGCATCCGGCAAATCCACAAAAAAGATCTCGTCGAAGCGCCCCTTGCGCAGCATTTCCGGCGGTAGAATCGTGATGTTGTTGGAAGTCGCCGCCAGAAACACGCCGCCCTCGCGGTCCTGCATCCACGTCAGCAGCGTGGCCAGCAGCCGCTGCGAGAGTCCCGCGTCCGCGTCGCCGCTCGATCCCGCGGAAGCGAAAGCCTTCTCAATTTCATCAATCCACAGCACCACCGGCGAAAGTTTCTGCGCCAGGTCCAGCGCCTTCCTCAGCCGCTTCTCGCTTTCGCCCACGAATTTGTCGTATAGCGCCCCGGCATCCAGCCGCGCCAGCTCGTAGCCCCACTCTCCCGCGACGGCGCGCGCCGCCAGGCTCTTCCCGCAGCCCTGCACTCCCGTGATGAGCACGCCCTTCGGCGGCACCAGGCCAAAGCGCTGCCCTTCCGGCGTCAGCGCGCTCTTGCGCTTGCCGATCCAGTCGCGCAATCGCTGCAGCCCGGCCACGTCGGTGAACGAGGCATCGCACTTCACCGTTTCCAGCAACCCCTCCGTGTGCAAAGCCTCGCGTTTCGCTTCCAGCACATTTTCCAGCAACCCCGCGTCCAACTTGCTCCTCTCCAAAACGCACTTCCGCAATACCCGCAGCGCTTCTTCTTCCGGCAAGCCCACCAGATTTTTCGCCAGTTGCCCGATGCCTGCTAAATCAAGCGCCACCGGCAATGCTTGATCGCGGGTGACTTCCGCCAACACGAATTTCACGCCAGGCAGCAATTCCTCCGCGGAGGGCAGGCCCAGCTCGTATGGCGCGGCATCCGCCGCGACTTCCGGCGGCAACTGAATCGACGCGGCCAACAGCACGATGGACCGCCGCGCCGTGCGGAACCCGTCGGCCAGATCGCGCAGCCTCCGGCTGATGCGGTCGTTGTCGCAATAGCGGGCAAAATCCTTCAGCAGAAAAATCGCGTCGCCTTGAATCGTGGCAATATTGGCCAGCGCCTGCTCCGGTTGGTCCGAATTGTAGAGCGCCGCGCCCCCGGCCTTCCCCAGCCCTTCCGTCACGCTCCAGATATACAGCGGCACATTCAGCTCTTGCGTCGTTGCCGCGAGCACTTCCAGGAAGCGCTGTTCCTCGCTAGTTTCCACCGTGATGATCGGGTTTCGCGAATTGATCAGCAGGCGGAGCTTTTCCCGCTGTCCCGCGGATGCCGTGCCCTGCGAAGATATCGCCAAAATCGTGTTGGTGCGCGCCGGAGTCAGCGGGTGCGGCGCCTGCGAAAACGTTTTTGGATCGTTTGACAAAGGCATTGGTCCCGCTTCAGACTAGAAGTTTAAGTATTACGCACAAGGAGCGATAGATGGCCCAAGGTCAGCCTACCAAAGTTAAGAAAAAGAAGAAGTCCGTTCTAAAGCGCGCGGCACAATCTAATCAACGCGCCGAAGTGAACCGCGCCAATCGCACCCGTGTCCGCACCATGATGAGGCGCCTGCGCATCGCGCTCTCCGCGGGTGACGCCACCGCTGCCGCGAACCTGCTGCAGCCTACCATTTCCGCAATCGATCAGGCCATCAGCAAGGGCGTGCTCCACGAGAACACCGCCAACCGTTACAAATCCCGGCTCACCCTGGCCTACAACCAGGTCAAAGCCAAGGCCGCCAAGTAGCTCGCCGCTTCAGACCATTCCGATCACCTCACCCGCCGGTTCACCCATCGCGGGGACTGGTGTCTCCACGCTGGCTCCCTGGCCACCACCACACACTGTCATCCAGACCGGAGGCCCGCGCCGTTTGCGGGCCGCAGCGGAGGGATCGTGGCAATCCCCCAACCACCACAAGTACCCCGAACTCTTGCACTTTCGGCCTTCAAATTCTTCTCTTCGCCTTCTGCGTTAGTTTTTTCTGCTGGCGTCATCCCGATCCTGCCAGACCTGCCACCAAAAACTCTAGCACCACGCGTTCATCGGCCCCGCTCTTCAGCCGGTCGTCCGCCTTCTGCAGCGCCTTCAAGCCGTCCAGCAGGCGTTCTCGCGAAGTCTTCCGTGCGCTCTGCAGCGCAATCTCCGCCTGCTCCGGCCGCATGCCCAATGCCCGCGCCGCCTGCCATCCGTTTGTCGCCCGGCGCAATTCACTCGCCTCGATCAGCTTGCGGTACATCCACGCCATCGCCCCCACCATCATCGGCGGCTCTTCGCCCTCGCGCAGCAAGCGCTCCAGAAACTCCAGCGCCCTTTTGGGCTGGCGCGTCGCCAGCAGGTCCGCAAGCTCCCACACAGTCGTGGTTTTTTCCGAGATGACCAGCGCGGCCACGTCCTCGCGCCGCACGCGCTGGCGCTCCGCGGCGTACGTCGCCAGCTTGTCCACCTCCGTCTTCAGCCGCATCAGGTCGCCGCTCACAAACTCCGCCAGGTCTTCCGCCGCGCCCTTCTCGAACTCGATGCCCTGCTCTTTCGCCAGCGCTGTCGTGAGTCCTACCGCCACCGCAATCCGCTGATTCGCATCTTCGCTCGCGCCCACATCCACTACCAGCGCCTTTTCCGCCAGCAATTTCGATAGCTTCATGCGCTGGTCCAGCCCGGAGGCCTCCAGCACCAGCACCGTGAAAGGCGCGGGATTCTCCAAATACCCTGCGATCGCTTCGACTGTCTCTTCGCGGTTTTTCTCTCCCAGCTTTTCGATGGACTCGGCCTCTTCCAAAAAGACCACCTGCCGCAACGAAAGCATCGGCAACGTCTGCGCCTGGTCCAGCGCCGCTTGCGTCTCTCCCCGCTGCGCCGAAAACCGTGACACGGCCCAGGCTCGCGCCGCTTCCGGAACATACTTCTCAATCAATTCCGCGCGGCAACGGTCCCGCAAATACGGCTCGTCGCCCAGCAGTAAAAGCGCCGCCACCGCCTGGCCATTTTCCAGCCGTTCCAGTAATTCTTCCGCGGACGTTCGCGCCATCAATAATTCTCCGTCACCGCCGCCACCAGCCGCTGCGCAAAATCCTGCGACATGCGATCCAGCGCCGGATCACCTTCCTGGAAGAAACTCGCCACGTTCGCCGGGCTCAAGCTTGTGGCCAGTTGATATTCGTTGCGGAATAGAAAGTTGTCGGTGTGATACAGCACTTTGTCGGTAGCTCGCTCCGTCAGCGTCACTTCGCATTTCATGGTCACGAGCATCACCGTAGCCTGCGCGACGCTCGTCGTGGGCGTTGAGGTCGTCTGAAACACCAGCGGCGTTACTTCCAGGCTGACCACCTTGCCACGCAAAACCGCGTCGCCCGCATTGGGATCGGAAACCACATGGTAAGGGGTCTTCGCCAGGAGTTCATGGATCGTCGCTGCCGTCAGCTTCTGCTCGATCCGGTACGTGCTTGTTTTGTTTTCCAGCGCCGGCACGGCAATCACGTGGATGCTTTTCGGCAACGCATTGCTGTGCCCCGCCAGGTGATACCCGCAACCCCACAATGCCGCGATCACTCCCAAAAGAAGTACGCCACTCACCAGCCGCTTCATGTCGTCAGCCATTCCGCCAGCTTCACCCCGCTCCACGCCGGCACGCGCAAATTATCGCACGCTCCCCAGAACCACCAGCTTCCCTCTCGCACTGCATCCCTTACCGGCTCGCTAAGGTACAGGCTGGTCTCTCCAGCCACGCTTACGTTGCTCGGCGCTGGTTCTCCGCTTCCCTGCACCACAAAGCCTGCGGCACGGCAGCTCTCCACGAGCGCCTCGCAGTCCACCGAAGCCGCCAGATCCGCGCACGCGCTGAACGTCGTCCCGTAAAACACCGGCGCGTGGATCACGTTCACCGAGATCTTCGCGTCCTCCTCCGCATCGCCTATCGCCGCCGATATCTCCGCGCGAATCTCCAGCAGGCGGGCGCGCAGGTCCTGCCGCCTCTCTTCGCCATAGCGCGACAACATATTGAACGCCGTCTGCGTCCCGAACACGCGGCGGCCCACCTCCCGGAACGTCAGCAGTTGCGACGTTTGCGCCTCCAACTCCTCGATCCCTTCACGGCCCGCCTCCGATGCTGGCCAGTAAATTGTCGCCACCAGCCTCTGCAGTCCGTGACGCCGCAAAGCCAGCGTCAGGCTCGTCACCGCCATGCCGCCCGGCGAAAACACGCTGAACGTGCGCGCGCCTTTGGCCACGCTTCGCCCGGTCAAGTATTCAATCTTTGGGAACCACGGCGTGGCATCGGGATCGCTCAGGCTGGCATGCGTAAAATCGATGATGGTTGCGCCGGCCTGCCGCGCCGGCCCCAGGCACAGCTTTCCAAACTCGCTCGACCCGGCCAGAAACGCGATCCGCGCCCCATGAAACGTGTCCTCTTCCACGCGCTGGATCACTGCGGGCTCGCCGGCCGCTTCCATCAACGTTCCCACCGCCAGCTCTTCATCCACAAGACACAGATCCCAGCCCGCGAAGCGGCTCTCCTCCAGCAAGGACTTGAGCTCCCCGCCCAGAAGGGACGACGCCCCGGCGATCACCATGCGTTGGGAGTTTCGCTCTGCGGACATGGATCAGGCGGTCCTGGCGACCAGCCGGTGCCGCACCACGCGCACCACATGCAGGGCAATCCCGATGACAGCATAACTGCACGCGATGATCACCAGCACATATTCCGAATACCGCCAGATCACCCCCGCCAGCAGGCAGATCACGACGATCGTCAGGGAGGGCTGCTTCCTCGTCCACGGAATATCCTTGAAGCTGTAGTACCTCACCGTGCTGGTCATCAAAACGCCCAGCAGCAGCAACAGCACGAACCACGCATACGACCACTTCTCCATCGCGATGGGTCCGCCCCAGTGCCGCGCGTGCACGATCGCCGCCACCACGCCCGCCGCCGCGGGTGTCGGCATGCCCACAAAATTCTTCGATCCACCCGGCGCCATGCCTTGCACGTTAAACCGCGCCAACCTCCACGCCGAACAAATCAGAAACGCCAGGCAGCACAGCCACGCAAAGTGCCCCAGAAACGCCTCGCTGCCCTGCCCGCTCAGGCTGCGGTAGCCCCACGCGTACGCCAGGATCGCCGGCGCAATCCCGAAACTCACCACGTCGGCAATCGAGTCAAACTGCACTCCAAAATCGGTGTTGGTGCCGGTCATCCGCGCCACCCGCCCGTCCAGCGCATCGAACACGATGGCCAGGCCGATGGCCTTCGCCGCGTGATCGAAATTCTCGGTGCCGCCAATCAGCGACGCGATGGACGCGTAATAGCCGCACAGCAGGTTCGCCACCGTAAACAGGCTCGGCAGCAGGAAAATGCCACGGCGCAGCCGCGGATTCCGGTAGCGCCGTTCCTGAAATGGAATTTCGTGTTGTTGGATTTCAGCCATTGGTTTCACATCATTCTGCAACAGAGTACTACGCCCGGCCGCCCTCTTCCCTCAATTTCTGCTTTGCACTCTGTGATTTTTCCGGCGCGCTCAACCGGCTCGGCACACCGGTCAGCATGCGCGCCACCACCGTCGAGCCTCCCTTTACGCTTTCTCCCACTTTTACCGCAATTTCCGCGTTTTCTGGTAGCCAAAGATCCACGCGCGATCCGAAGCGCACCAGCCCGATGCGCTCCCCTCGCGCCACCGTCTCGCCCTGCTTTTTCCAGGACACCACCCGTCGCGCCACCCAGCCGGCGATCTGCTTCAACACGATCTCTCCGTGCTCGCTCGCGAGCGTGAACGCATTCTGCTCGTTTTCCGCCGAAGCCTTCTCCGCCCACGCCGCCAGGAACTTTCCCGGCCTGTATTCCAGCTTCGTGATCGTCCCCGCGGCCGGAGATCGATTCACGTGCACATTCCAGATTGCCAGGAAAATACTGACGCGCTTCCCCGGCCGCCCGGCGTTCGTCTCCTCCTTGACTACCACCACGCGTCCATCCGCGGGAGACACTACCGCATCGGCCTCTGAGGGAATCGCACGCTCCGGATCGCGAAAAAAATAAAACACGAAGAGCCCCAGCCCCACAAGCGCGATCCCCGCGGCAATCGTCCATGGAGTTTGAAACAGCAGCGCCGCGAACCCCGCCAACAGCGGCGGAAATCCGAATGCATAGCCTTCTTTGACCATAGCCTTCCTCACTCCGTCGCGGTTTGCATCCGCGGGAGGGCTCTGGTCATTTTACTCTAGTGCCGTTCCAACTTGTTGCTGCGAATGTCTACCAGCCAAGAAGCGAGGCGTGGTTTGAGATAGCGCCCTCCGTGTGCCGTTTTCAGGTAGCGCCCTCGCCGGTGGGCGTCGTCCATCCTCCAACATCCCTCATAGTCGATCAGACGCAAGGGCCGGCGATGGGTGGTGGAACGCACCAAGCCTGAGCTGTGTTTCTGCAAGCGCGCTCGCAAGTCCCCGGCGCTGCCGATGTAGAATCTCCCATCCTGCTCACTCGACAAAACGTGGGAGTAATTCATCGAACCTCCCAGCCATTTGGTGAACACAGTTGGAACGGCACTAGAAAGCGGGGCGAATTGGGCGCGAATCGAGGCAGGCTACTGCGAATGTCGCGCGCGCGCACTGTGGATGCGCGCGGCGAGAAGTTCCATCTCGTCTTTCACGTGGAGCTTCATCTTTTTCAGTCGGGTTTCTTCGATCAAGTCTTCGGAGTTCAGGTAGGGGGATCGGGAGAGTTTCTGGAGTTCGGCCTCGTACTGCTGGTGTTGCTGCCACAGACGCTGGTATTCGGCGTCTGTATCGACTATTACGTCCCGAGGGCTCCGCTGCGCGCTTGCCATGCGTTCCTCCTCATGAATGGAGTGTTGAATACTACATGTGCGCAGACTAGCACCGTAAATTTCCACGTCAAGAGGTTTTCGGTACCAAACTTGTGGATTCCCGTGTCCTCTCGTACACCAGGGCTGCCTCCTGCGGCTCCTGGTAGTAGCCCTCGCGCCTCCCCAATTGCCGGAATCCCATCCGTTCATAGAATTCTATGGCCCCACGATTGGACTCGCGAACCTCTAGAAAGACGCGACTTACGCTAGATTTCGCAAATCGCCGCAGCAGTTCCTCCACCAGCGCTCGCCCTTCGCCCTGCCTTCGGCACTCTTCCCGCACAGCCAGGTTCAGTATCTCCGCCTCATTCGCCACTAGCCTTCCCAAAACGAAACCGGTTGGCCTTCCTGCCCGCTCGCTCATCAGCGCCACCGCTCCGGGCAGCGGCATAAACTCAACCAGCGCCTGGATTGACCAGCTTGCCGACTCTCGCGCTTCCCGCAAGATCTCGCTCGCCGCCGCGGCGTCCTCCGCACGGAACTCCCGCACCACAAACGCGCCGTCTTTGTGTTTCTGCTCACCGCCCATGCCCTGCCGCCGGCCCCTTCCAGAGAATCTCCGCGTCCGATCGCCGCACGTAGTTCGCATCCAGTTCCAATGGGTCAGTAAACTCCCCTTTCCTCGCGCGCTCTTCGGCAATCTCCCCGATCTTGTCTGCTAGGTCTCCTTCTACCCGCTGCATGCTATCCCCGTTGCCTGCGCGCGATTCCCAACCTTCCACGCCCGTGATTAGCTGCGGGTCCAGCGTTACCCACGCAATCCTTTCGCGCCCCGCTTCCTCGGTCGCCATCCTCAAGAAACTGGCTGCCTCAATCACCATCTCCTCTTCGATCCGTTGCAGCCCCCCATCCTTCCACCGGTACATCGCCGCGAACATCTGCCCGCGCTGCGCGTCATAGCATGCCGCAACAAATGGCGCTTGGGCTTCCGCACACCGCGCTATCGCCTCCAACCGGGACACTCCCACCACCTTTTCCCCGTACACTTCCGCCCACGCCTTCACCGTCGTCAGCCCCACTCTCACCCCAGTAAACGACCCCGGCCCCGTGCACGCCGCCAGCAGATCCACTCCTTCCATTCTCACTCCCGCCTCACCCAGGCATGCCTCTACCGCCGGCAACAACCACGAGGAGAAGTCCTCGCTGGACTCATGCCGCCGCACTGCCGCGCGCCGTCCCTCTCTTCGGACCGCCACGCTTCCCCGCCGCTCGCTCGTATCTATCGCCAACGTAATCACTTCGGCAGTGTAACCCAACCTCGGCCGCGCTGCTGAACCTCCATGAAAACGATTGGCTAACACGAAAACGCGTAATCGCCGTCTCACCCTATCTCATTAGAAAGACAGCGATTCTCCATGATTTCACGCGGGGAACGCCCCAGTGAGCAATTCACGTGCCAAATTGAAACAGCACCCCCTCTATCTCCCTGATTCCAGAGGATATATCTTGACTCTTCCGACACTCCAACTTATACTCTTCTTAGCTCCGAGGGGGACAACCTAAGCTATGGATTACAAGATTGGCGACAAGGTCGTTTATCCGAACCACGGCGTTGGTGTTGTTGAGCAGATCAGTTACGGTGTTTTGAACGGCAGGACCGAACGTTACTTCATGATTCGCGTGCTTTCCAGTGGCCTGCGCGTCATGGTTCCTCAATCGAACGCGCTGACGGTGGGACTTCGCTCCGTCATCCGCTCCAATGACACAATGAAAGTCCTCGGGTTCCTCGAAAAAGGCAAACTGAATTCCCATCACGATTGGAAGCATCGTTTCAAGGAGAATTCCGAGCGCATGCGCACGGGTTCTCTCCTGGAAGTGGCCGTGGTTCTCAAGAGCCTCGTTTCCCTCAGCCGCAGCAAACCGTTGTCCTTCCGCGAAAAGAAAATGTTGGAGCGCGCCAAGTATCTCCTGGTCAGTGAAATGGCCACTGCGCGCAATCTCACTGCCGAAAACGCCGAGGGCCTCGTTGTGAAGTCACTCGCCAAGGCCAAGTTGCAATTTCCCCAGATGCAGGAAAAGTTCGAGTAATCTCCTAGCCTTCGCATTGTGCCCAGGCCCCGACCCGCTCGGGGCCTTTCTTTCTTCTGCCTCCCTCTTCTTTGGCGTCCTTGGTGGCACAGACACTCTTGTCTGTGCTCTTCTCTGCCGGGTGCCCCAGGCACGGAGTGTGTGCCTGGGTCTTGGGTTCCTCTTCCCTCTACGAACTTGCGCGTCCGCCGCGGCCAAGGCAGAATTCGCGCCCTGCCAACGATTGTCATCCCGATCCCGCAAGGCGGGACCCGATTTTCTATTCCGCGCCGGTTTCCGGCGCGTCGGGCCGCGTAGTGGAGGGATCCCTCTTCCGCCTTTCTCTTCTCTGTGACTTCCGTGTTCCTACCTCTGTGAACTCTGTGTTACCGTCCCTCTTCTCTGCCTCTCTCCGTGTCAGTCGCGCTGCGGTTTAACACGACCCGGTCGGGGCGTTATTTCTTTCTTTCTTCCTGATCGCTGATAACCTCTTTCTCAGAGCCTCTGCGTCATCCTGTTCCTTCTTCACCCCAGCGGCATGCTCGCCTTCGCATTCAACGTCGTATCCGCCACTCTCCCGCGGACAAAATCTCCATACGCCGCCGCCGCGATCATCGCCGCATTATCCGTGGAAAGCGCGCGGTCCGGAAAGAACACCTCCAGCCCCTTCGCTCGCCCCCGTTCCGCGAACACCGCGCGCAATTGGCTGTTCGCCGACACTCCGCCCGACACCAACAGCGTCTGCACCTCGCACTCCTCCGCCGCCATCATCGTACGTTCCACCAAATCCCGCACCACCGCATTCTGAAATTCCCGCACCAGCCCCAGCGTCTCCGCACTGCACATCGGCAGCAGTTCCGCAAACCCGCGCTTCCCCGCCGCCACCGCCGCTTCCCTCTTCCGGATTTCTTCGGTGTATTCCGGGTGTTCCCGCACGTGGTACAGCACCGCCGTCTTCAATCCGCTGAAGCTGAAGTCCAGCGCATTGCCGCGCGTCTTGGTCGGCCCAAACTTCACCAGGGCTTTCGCGTTTTCCGCAGTGGCAGCCGCCGCCAGCCGGTCCAGGATCGGTCCGCCGGGATACCCCATCCCGAGCAGCTTCGCCACCTTGTCGTACGCTTCCCCCGCCGCATCGTCGCGCGTCTGCCCCAGCTTGCGATACGCAAACGCGCCGCTGTCACTCGAACCCGCGCCTTCCTTCACTTCATACAACACCGTGTGCCCGCCGGATACGATCAAGCACACCGCCGGCAATCTCGGCACTTTCCCGTTCTGGTACGCCTCCAGAAACGCCGCGTGAACGTGCCCATCCAGATGATTCACCGCCACCAGCGGCTTCCCCAACGCCGCCCCCAGCGTCTTTCCATACGTGATTCCCACCAGCAAAGATCCCACCAGCCCGGGACCCTGCGTCACCCCAATCGCATCGAGCTCCTCAAACCGTAGTCCAGCCTGCGCGAGCGCCTCACGCACCACGGGCACAATCTGCCGCAGGTGCTCCCGCGAAGCCAGCTCCGGCACCACGCCGCCATATTTCCGGTGAATGTCAATCTGCGAAGCCACCACGCTCGACAGAATCTTCCGCCCGT
>Ga0326727_10027642_pt1 | contig 10396 bp, 8 predicted proteins | sample MB2enrmetagenome_FD_207643 | JGI IMG/M metagenome (GOLD analysis project Ga0326727, IMG submission 207643) | Lab enriched peat soil microbial communities from McLean, Ithaca, NY, United States - MB29MY | ecosystem: Environmental > Terrestrial > Soil > Wetlands > Peat | place: USA: New York...
GCCAAAGTCACCATGAGAAAATCCTACGGCTTCCGTACCTACCGTGTACTCGAACTCGCCCTCTATCACTCACTTGGCAAGCTGCCGGAACCGGAGTTGACCCACGATTTCTTCTGACGAGCCCAGAATATGGTGAGCCGGAACGATCCGTTCCCGGGCTACGCGATTCCCTACCTGTTGAACCGCGACGTGTCCCAGCCGCCTTTCCGCAACATTCTCATCATCGGGGCAGGGTCCGGGAATGACGTGAGCCGGGCGCTCGCGTGGGCCGCGCCCGATGCCCGCATCGACGCCGTCGAGATCGATCCGGTAATCGAGAACCTCGGCAGGGACAACCACCCGGACCGGCCCTATCAGGATCCGCGTGTGGAGGTGTACCTGACGGACGGGCGGAATTTCCTACGTTCCACCCATCGCAAATACGATCTGATCGTATTCGCCCTGATCGATTCGCTGGTGCTGCACAGCAGCGTCAGTAACCTCCGACTGGAGAGCTATCTGTTCACCGAAGAGGCGCTAGCCGATGTGCGGCGAGCGCTTGACCCGGACGGCCTGTTCGTTATGTACAACTACTTCCGGCAGGGCTGGATCGTTGCCCGGCTGGTAAAAACCGCGCTCGCCGCCTTTGGCCGGCCGCCGGTGGTTCTGACTCTGCCGCAACGCGACGCGATTACGGTGGGCCAGAAGGCCGAAGGATTCACGTTGATCTTCGACGGCCCGCGGGCGGCGGCCATCGAGCGCGGGTTCCGTGAGAAAGGCCCGTACCGGATTCCAGCCGGAGCGCCGGCCGGCCCGTCCTCGCCTGACGGTTTTGTGGCGCGCGAGGGTGGTGACTCCATACGCCTGAGTCCTGCCAAGGTCGAAACTCCGGCCGATCTGCGTACGGCCCGGGACGCTTGGCCCTTCCTCTATCTGCGGAGTCCCATGATTCCGGACTTGGTCTGGCGGGGAGTCATCGTGATGGGGCTGATCTCTTTGGTGATGCTGCGCGTGTTCGGCTGGCGAACGGACGGCCGGGAGTCCGCCGGTCCGCATCTCACGATGCTGTTGCTGGGCGCCGGTTTCATGCTGCTCGAAACCAAAGCGGTGGTTCACATGGCCCTCATTTTCGGCAGCACATGGATCGTGAACGCGGTGGTGTTTTCCGCGGTGCTGGTCATGATCCTGATCGCGAATCTATGCGTTCTGAAGCGGAAGCCCGCTGGCATGGCGCCCTACTACGCAGGGCTGCTCGGGACGCTCGCGCTGAACGTAGCGGTCCCGTTGGACAGCTTTCTTGGCTGGCCCCTGCCGGCGCGGGCGGTCGCCGCTGGGGCGTTGGTCCTGGCGCCCGTTTTCTACGCCGGGGTCATCTTTGCGATGCTCTTCCGGCAGGCGAAGAGACCGGAGCAAGCGCTGGCCTATAACACCGCCGGCGCCATTCTGGGCGGATTCGCCGAGAGCAGTTCACTGCTAATCGGCTTTCAATATCTCCTCGCCCTGGCGGGCGCGATCTATCTGGCCTCTTGGGCGCTTGCCGCACGAGCTACGGCGCACCGTGTTATCCCCTGACCGCCCCGACCGTCGTCGCGTGCCGTTGGCGGCGAATTCCCGGTCTTAGAGAGCTGGTGGCATTACAGTCGAGCGTGCGCAAGCCTGGCGCGGGCAGGAGTGCGAACACATCGGCCTCAGCCCGGGTAGTCGGGTTTCGGCCCCCCACATGGGCATCGTCCTTATACGGAAATAAACGTTGTCTCCTTCAGCAGACGACGATCACAACGGCTTACAACCGCGCGCGGCAAAGCACGCCTCGTGCCAGTTCCCAGTGTGGCGTCCTGGAGTCCGCGTGGAGTCCGGACGCCCCAAGAGTCGCCCCGTGGCGTCCACCGGCGTCCAAATCGCCTCCTGTTAAGTCCTTTGTTTTGCGCCAGAATGCCCGCAAGTGATTGATGTTTCTTAAATGGCATGGAAGAGGTCGTGAAACGCGAATCTCACCAAGTCCACCAAAACGTCTCAAACGCTCACAGCCACCAGCCTCCCGCCGGAGGGCGCGGGCGCCAATGTTTGTGGCAGCTTTCATGCCGGGTGTATACTGATGAAAACCTCGCATGACCAGATCTAAAATTATCTTGATAGTGGCGGGTGCCTTGGGCGTCCTGCTTCTCTCCATAGGCGTACACTTCATCCTTTCTCCAAGGCACGTGGACGGCACCGTGCCCGCATCCGCACCATCCGATGCACCCATCCCGGAAGGTCCGCAATCGACCGCTCCGGCTGCGAAGGCTTCCAGCGCCGCTCCAATCCGTGGGGACGGCGCCGCGGAGCAGGCGAACCGGATCAAGCAGTCCACGTCAGGTGACGCGTCCGTGTTCCGCCCCGCGGTAGTCCCGGCCGCACTCCAGCAGGACTTCGTCCGCATGAGCTTCGTACAAGACGTGCAATCGGGCAACTATCTGGGGCCGAAGACCTACGCCAGAACGCTGCATGAGCCGCTCGTTCCGGTCCCCATCGACGGCAAGTACGCCACGGATCTTCGCGGCCACACGGTGTTCCTGCGCCAGACGATTCGCGACAAGCTGCTGGCGGCCGACGCGGCAATGTTCAAGAAGAAGGCGCAGCATCTCAAAGTCAACTACGGCTTTCGGTCGAACCAATTGCAATACGAGCTCTACCAGGAGCTGAACGGTCACGGAAAGGTCGCCCAACCCGGGATGTCGTTTCACGAGACCGGGATGGCGATCGATCTCCAGAACTGGCGCGACGCGCAGCGGTTCATGATCGAAGCGGGATTCGTCGGCGGCTGTTATGGCATCGAAGAAGATCTCGTACACTATTCGATCGACGAGATCACCAAGAGCTCGGACGTCCAAGCCTTCAAACGCTGCACGCTCAAGGAAATTCCGAAGGACATCCTGAAAGGCGCCGGGAAGGTCGGCGGCATCGTCACGGGCGGTCACTTCCCCTTGCACAAGAAGAAGCAGTGAACGCCTTAGCGCCGCGGCGCCCGCGAGTGCGGACTTTACGTCGAACAAGGCGCCGCGCTTCCTCGAAACGCCCGGTGAACCGGTGAACCGGTACTGTTTGACACCCACCGTACTCGAGAAGTAGAATGAACGGTTCGTTGCGCTGTGTCCATAGCTCCATTTGGAGATAGTCACCGCTTTTAGCGCCGCCAAAGGAGGCCGCCGTGAACAAAACGCTTGGGGTGATCCTGGTGGTACTTGGTCTGTTGGGTCTTGCGTGGGGCGGTTGTAGCTACACAACCAGGGAAAAGGTAGTCGACATCGGACCAATTCACGCGACACGCGAAAAGACGCACACCGTTCCGCTGCCTCCCATCCTTGGCGCGGTGGCGCTCGTTGGCGGCGTTGTGCTCCTCGTGGCAGGCAAAAAGGCATAACTTCCGGCGGGCCGGCCCAGACCGGAACGTCCGAATGACGGAAGATCGGCAATGCAGGTCCCCGGTCATCGTTATTCCGTCGTTGGCGTTCCGGCGCGCGGGAAAGCACGCCGCGTGCCAGTGCCCGGCGTGGAATCCCAGCAGTCCCATCGGCCGCCGCACTCGATGGCGGCCCACTGGATAGCCTTGCGCGTGGAGCCTCAGCATCGTCCGCCGGCCGCCGAAGAACGGCCGCCGCGTGTACTCTTCGTCGATCAATCGCATCGGTTTCAGGCTCTCCGCGCTTTCGCCGCGCGGCTGGTAATACAGCCCCGAGCGGTTCATATCGTGAAGCCGTTGGCGTTGGAGCGTCCAAGGCGGATCGGCAAGCGAATCGTTCATCGAGGTATGCCGTCCTACGCAAACTTAACCAGCCCTACCTCACTCCGCCGGCTCAGGAGGATAATACCCCTTCCTAGCCTCGACCGTGAACTTACCCTTATTCTCCAATTCCACTTTCAACCGATGCAGCTTTCCATCCGACTTCGCCGTGGGAACGAAACTGAGCACATAGTGACTCTCGGGCGTGGATAGCCTGCGCAGGTTCACGCCGAAATCGTTCCCCGTCACATACGTTCCGGCGGTGCCGTGGGCCAGATCGACCAGCACCAGAGGCTGCGTGGCGTCGATAATCTTGGGAGCGTGCTTGCCGCCGGGACGTGGGTCCATCCCGGCAGCCCCTGGTCCAGCCGATTCCGTTCTCGAACCTGTGTCCAGAGCGTCGATGATCAACTTGGAGCGCACGGCCGCCTCGATCACGTCCGTCAATTGGCGAGCCGAGCGGTAGGACCCAATCCCGAACCCGCCGGAGATGAGTAGGATCTCCCGGCTGCCGGGCAGGTTCGCCATCCGTTTCACGACGTTCTTCAGCACCTCGATCTGCAATACATCGGCGCCCGAAACGCGGCACACCTGGGGCGGATACAGTTGTAGGTGCGACAGCGCTTCCAGTAACTTCGCCCGGTCGTTGGTAAAATCCAGCGCGACGGAACACGACGAGGTGACAATCGCGATGCGATCGCCGGGCTGCAAAGCGTCGATCTGTTTCGCCGCGGCGTCGCGAAGGCGCGACAGAACGGCGATGCCTCCCATCGTCCGATCGTCGAAGAAGTAAGTAATAAAGCGCTCGGGAACGTCGATCGGCGCAGCGGCCGTATCCGGGTTCGCAGCGCCCTCGGGACCGGGCAGCGATCTGCTGGCAATCGTCCTGCCCGGCTTCTCCACCGAGAAACCGGCGATCTCCACCGGTTTGCCATTATCGAAAAGGCGAAAGTCGTCCTTTTTCAAATCGCCGACTGCGTGGCCGTCCCGGTCGCGCACCACGACCGGGACCTCGATCATCGTCACACCCGACCTGAACGTTTGGCCGGACTGCTCCTGCGCCGCGGCGCCACACACCGAAATCAATCCGAACAAGAGAACCGCACGCATGCGCACCTCGCTCTAATCCTTGGACTTTCCCGAAGCGATGCCGCTCGGGCACCCGCGCTCCCGCGACCGGTTCACCTACGGCACTTCGACCGCCGCATTCTCCGCCGCGATCTGCCGTGCCTCCGCATCCCTCACCACCAACCGCACCAGGTATCCGCCCGGCTTCACGTCGAATTCCGTGCGAATCACCGCCGGCGGCTTCCCCTCCAGCCTGGAGACCGTCTCGTCACGCAGCCGAAGCTGGACCAGTTTCTCCGTGCCAACCAGGAAGTTGCCGTTGGTATCGAACAGCGCCGCCACAATTCTCAGATCGTTGCGATTCCTGTCCTCCGCCTTGCGCAATTGGATCGACTTCAAATCCACGCTGGTCAGCACGTTTAACTTCGCCTGCTCTCCGGCCTTGGTCAACTGCGTGTGCATCTCCACCGGGAGGCCGTGAATCTCGTCGCGCGAAAATACGGCGTCCTCGATTTCCTGCTTGGAAACCGCCGCCTCGTCCTCCACGTGTTTCGGCGCCCAATATCCCCGCCGCGCCTGCAGGCTCAGTTTCTCACCCGCCACAGTCACCTTCAGCGGATGAAAGCTGCCGTCCGGCTTGAGGTCCTGCGGCACAAAGCCCAACACATACGAAAACTCGGGGACGGCCGCTCCCTTCTCGATGCCGCCCAGGAAATCGTTGTTCAGGTTCGCCGCGCCGCCGGTGCCCTCGGCGAGCGCGATCAATTCGCCGGTGTTGGCTTGCTCTTCAAGATCCCGGAATGCCGTCTCATCCCGGATGGACGCTGCCGACGCACCCCTTTTGGACGAGCTGTAAGCCGGACTCGTCCAACCGCCCCGTGCGTCGACGGCGCCGATCAGAACCTTGGAGCGAATGGCCAGCGCCACCAATTGGTCGCTCTCGTTCGACAGATCCGGCGGGACGAAGAAGCCGGGCGACACCAGCAGCACGCTGCGCTGCCCCGGTGCGGCCGCCATGCGCTGGACCACCATCCTGAGCGTCGCCAGTGTGGCGCGCGACTCCTCGAAACCGCTGGTGTACGCGTCGCGTATCGCTTGCACGGCGGTGTGGAAGTCTCCAAACTCCTGCTCCTGCACGGCCACACGCAACGCGAGACATTTGGAAACGTCGGATGCCGTCGGCTGAAGTCCCACCTGCTGGTCGACTTGCACGGCTTGAAAGTAACTAACATATGCGTCGCCGATGCTCTTGAAGCCGGACGCCGCGATCGGGCTCGGCGAGACCTTCCTCAGCGCCTCGCCAATCTGCTCCGGACGATCCGTGAAATCGACTCCCTGCAGACCCGAGGTCGTGAAGAGAGCCACGCGGTCCCGCGGCCCCAGCGACGTGCCCACGAATTTCAGCAGCGCTGCACGCACTTGCGGCAGGTCCTCGGTACGCATGTGCAGGTCGTCAAAGACAAAAGCGACGAAATGCGTGGGCACGGCCGGGGGCGCGCCGGGGCCGGCAGGGGGATTCGCCGATGCGCCGGTAGCCGGCGCGCCAGGCACGGGCTGGGTCACCGGCCCCGCCGATCCAGCCGCCTTCACCAGCTCAAATTTCGTAATCTCCTGCTGCTTACCCTTGTCCAGGACACGGAAGTCTTCCCGCTTCAGATTTCCCGCCGCGTGACCCGCGCTGTCCCGCACCACTACCGGGACCTCTACCAGGTTGGTCTGCGCCCTGAATACCGCGGGCCGATCCGTGGTGATCATTTCGTCGTTCTTCAGTGGCGGAGCAGGCGCAGTCACGGCCGCGGGAGCTTTGGGTGGTTCCATAGCGGGCGCCCCTGGCTGGATGTCCAGAGCCTGCGCCACCTCCTTGCTATCCGCGTCGCTATAGTGGAAGGTCTCCGGCTTGGCGGCTGGCGGCGGCTCTTTGGACGTCTCCGCCACTTGCGGCGCACCCGCGTCGTAATAACCCGCGCGGGCCTGCACATCGAGCTTCCGCCCGTCCCGCAGTTTCACTTCCAGCTTGTGGAAGCCGCTCTTGGCCGCCGCGGTGTCCGGCGAGAAGCCTAAAACATAGATAAACTTCGGCGTAGCGGCGAGCTGCCGGACTGCCCCGTCCAGATCGTTCGTGTCGCGTATGAACCTGCCGCCGGTGCCGTCGCTGATGCTCATCTGAAACGCCCAGGCGCGGCTCGTAGGCGTCCCTTGCATCGTGGCCCGATAGTTACGGCTCACGCCGTCCATCACCAAACCCCGCGCGTCCATGGCGCTCATCACCACGCGGGACCGGATGGCGTGGTCGATCAGCCGCATGGTCTCCGGCACGGCCGTCCAAAGAAGTGTATCCGATCCCGTAATCGCCAGACCCGATGAGACAAATACCAAGGTCCGCTGACCCGGCAGGATCGACATCCTGCCGACGATCTTGTCGCACTGGGCGATGACCAGCCGCGCCACCTGTTGGGGCGTCATCGCACCGAAAGCCCCCGGCGTGGGCGCAATCTTCATGAGCGCATCCCGGATCTTCGCCCGATCCGTCGTGAAATCGACGTCGAACTGGCCCGACGACGTGAACAGCGCCACGCGGTCCGCCGGCTGCATCGTGTCCAGGTATTTCAGGGCCGCTTTGCGCGGGTAAGTGAGATCCTCGGCGTGGCGAATGGCAATATCGGCGTCGTCGAACATCAGCGCGGCGAAGTGTTCCGGCATAACCATCGGCGCGGCTTTGGGTCCGCCCCCCACGCTCCTGTCCTCCGCGGTGCGGCCGGATGTCTCCTCCAATGCAAAGCTCCGAATCACCTGCGGTCTTCCGTCCTGCAGGAGCTGAAAGCCCTCCTTGCCCAGGCCGCCCACCGCGTTCCCCTTGACGTCCCGCACCACGACCGGCACCAGGACCAGTTTCGTTTCCGTCTTGAATGTGACCGGGCCCCCGCGCGCGGCCTGCGGAGCCGCCGGAGCCGCCTGTGCGTCAGGCGTCGTTGGCTGAGCCGGAACCGCGGCCGGATAGAGTAGCAAGAGAACAGCCGGCGTGAAGTAGCTTACACCATGAATTTTCATAGCAGCACCTCCCATTGTGCCATTTCAGACCGGGCGGTCCGATATCCGGATCGCCCACATTTCTCGACGTGAGTCATTCGGTACGAGTTTCGCCGTAGCTCAAAGTGGCTATGGAGGGGCTCGGACGTTCACCAGCCGGCGCGTGCATCCCCTCGCGCCGGCGCGAGCCGAGATCGATATCGAAGACATCGCACATGCACTTGCGTACCAGTGCCGGTACCCGGGGCATACCGACGGCTTCTACTGCGTGGCGCAACATTCAGCCCTGGTAAGCCAGTTGGCGGCGGACCAGGATGCGCATTGGGGGATGCTCCACGACGCGGCAGACTCCGTCGAAGAATCCGAGCACTCGGCGGCGCCCAGCCTCGCGCCGGTCTCACCGGCGGCGGTACGGGGTGAAGCGCTGGAAACGCATATTCCGCAAGCCCAGGAACTGCCCTGCGCGGTGTTATCCCCCGGGAACCGCTCGAAGCCGGAATGTCCATCCCGGACTCCGGATCGTATTCGGGATGCACCCCCGATATCGCTTTGGCGGCGCTCACGCCGGGCGCCAGTTTCCGAACGCTCTCCGAGCACTTCCCGAGCGCCCGGCGATCCGCTCGGAGTGGGTGTATACTCGCTGGAAGCCAGAGCCGGCACGGAGGTTCCGGCGTACTTGGAGCTTAGGAGAATGACATGAAAGCATCGATATTGGCGTTGGCCGCGGTTGGTCTGTTGCCGCCGTTCGTGGCGGTAAACGCGCGGGGGCAGATCAACAACCTGACCCGCGAACAACTGATCAAGTACACCGCCCCGAATCCCTTCGACCGGTTCCCCGACGGCCGCCCCAAGATTCCGGACGCGCTCCTGGAGAAATTCAAGGACATGTCCTCGGAGGAACTCCTGGGCGCGGGCCAGCCGCCCGCCGGCGACAGCGGCCCCCGTTATTTCGGGAGCGGGCCGGCGGTCACGTACACCGACGGCTGGCAGATTCTCCACCCCGGAAAGAAGCTCATCGGGCGCGCCTTCACGCTGCAACTGATGCCGACGCGGCTTGAGATCTTCGACGTGGAGCAAGCGGAATGGAAGCAGAAGGGGAACGTGGTCTCGCTGAGTCACCAGTCGGCCCTGGATATGCTGCAACCCGGCGATGTGATCGTGGTAGACGCCGGCGGCAATCTCGACCTGGGCGGCATCATCGGCGACAACCTGGCTTTCTACATCCGGACGAAGACGGGAACCGGCTTCGTCATTGACGGCGCCGTCCGCGATCTCGAGGGTATCGCCGAGTTTGACATGCCCGGATATTTCCGGGGCGCGGTGCCAGGGATGGCCGCCAGGCATATGACGACCGGCATCAACGTTCCCGTCCGGATCGGCAAAGCCACAGTCATGCCGGGCGACTTGGTCTTCGGCGACCGGGAGGGCGTGAACTTCATTCCGCCGCAGGCGGTCGAGCGGCTGGTCGAGGCCGCCAAGACCACGCACATCCACGACGATTGGGTCAAGAGCAAGTTCAAGACGCGCCAGTTCAAGTCCACCGACGTGTACGGCAGCGGCAGCTTGCACGATCCGGCGTTGAAGAAGGAATACGACGACAACATGAAGGAGCAGCTCTCCAAGCAGAAGTAGAGCGCCGGTCTCCAACGGGCATCGGAAGGCGCGTGGCGCCGTGTGCGCCGCACGCGTCATTCGCCCATCGCGTCCGTATTTTCCGATATGGTGGCGAACCCAAGCAGGCGGCGATCACATATGACCGTCGAACGAAGTCTCGTTGTCCCATTCCGTCGTGGGCTCGAATAACCCGCCTTCATGCAGATTCGCCTTGAGAACGTCCATGTCGATCTCGAAGCCGAGACCCGGGCCGTTCGGCACCGTGAAGTACCCCCGGTCGATGATCGGGTAGTTGGGCTTGTCCGTCCTCCTCACCCGGTCGAGGAAATGCGGAACGTCAGCTTGGTGATACTCGCACGCCAGAAACTGGTCGCCAGCGGCGGCGGCATGGCAACTGGCGAACAGTGTGATGGGGCCGTTGTTATTGTGGATGCAGGATGCGACTCCATATTGCGTGGCCAGATCGATGGCCTTTTTCGTCTCGAGGATTCCGCCCAGATTGGCCAGATCCGGGTGGATCACGGAGATTGCCTGCTTTTCCAACAGCTCCCTGAAGCCCTCGGCCAGGTAAACGTCCTCGCCGGTGCAAATCGGGGTCGTGCAGGCATCCTTGAGTCTCCGAAGGTGGTCGGGGTAGAACCACGGCACCACATCTTCGTACCAGGCCAGGTTGTATTTATCCAGTCTCCGCGCGAACTTGATAAAGGTCTCGATGGGAAAGTGACCGTAGTGGTCCGTGGCGATCGGCATTTCATAGCCCACAATACTGCGAACGGTCTCACAGTAGTCCGCCAGCCAATCCAATGCTTTGTCGGTGAAAAACGTGGCGGTGAACTGGTGCTCGCCGTAAGGGTTATAGTCGCCCATCGGGATCGTAGTATTCGTCCTCGGTGCACCTCGCCCTGAATCAGTGAAGCCGCTCCGCACCGGCCGGTTCGCCGTCGGGTC
>Ga0326727_10027643_pt1 | contig 10396 bp, 10 predicted proteins | sample MB2enrmetagenome_FD_207643 | JGI IMG/M metagenome (GOLD analysis project Ga0326727, IMG submission 207643) | Lab enriched peat soil microbial communities from McLean, Ithaca, NY, United States - MB29MY | ecosystem: Environmental > Terrestrial > Soil > Wetlands > Peat | place: USA: New York...
GGTAATCTTGCTTCATGGCTTGGAGTTGTTTTTGATTGTATACCAATTTGTAGATAATTTAGATAACTGTATAATCACAAAAAAGGATAGAAGGAAGCAAGATGGATTTTAACATCGATTGCTCAAGCAGCAGCAATAATGAGATTTACAGAGATGAAAAAGGATATGGAAAAAGAAATTTAATAGTAGCAGATTGGCGAGACTGTGATCTTTTGGTTGAGGAAAGTCTTAAAATAATTAGTGGAATGATCGTAATTGTGAGAAAAGAGAACTGGGAGAATGCATGAGGCACTAATTTAGTCACGTACTTTCATGTTTAATTGGGAAATTTCGATAAACCTCTCATTTTCACGAGTTATTTTTATATTAGTATATAAGCATATGATAAAAATTCGGGATCTATCAAAATACCCTATCATATTACTTCTCCTCTAAATATGAAAATCTCCTTTCAACATAAAAATTAAAATGTCATATTAGTGATTTAAAAGCAATACTTTTTCTCAATTTATGGCTTATTTTTCTGTTTCAGAAGTCTCATACTCAGGTTTTCCTTCTTCACTCTCACTTGCCTCCTTCTCAAGGAATTCTTCTTCTGTGAATTCCTCATTAGGCCTACCCCCATAACCTACAGGCTGAATATTCTGAAGTTCTGCAAATTCGCTTACACTATGGGCAATAAGTTGAGGGTATTTTTCGATCTGTTCTCTTGGAATGAAACCTTCTGCTTCTGAGGATTTTATGATCCTTTCTCTTGCATCTTTTGCTGCTTTGCTTAAGTCTTCAAGCTGCTGTCTGCTTGCAATATAATCTATTTCTTCAAGTGCCAGAGCCGTCCAGAGAGTTACAACCTCCATCCTATTTACAACAGCACCTGACCCTATAATCTCAAGAGTGTCCACAGCACTTTTTGCAGTATCAAGCATCTGAAATTGCGCCGCTCCTTTTCCTACTTCCTGTAAAGCCTTTGAAAAAGACAAGAGTGCAGTTGAGAATTTTTTTTCTAACGTAAGTTCAGCAAGTGTTTTAAGAGCTTCTACATCAACGGATGCAACATTCTCAATCTTTTTCTGGATAGCTTTGTTGCCTATATTCCGGAGTGAAATTATGACTCCCTTTAAATCAGTCTCCAAATTTGCTCCGAGTACCTCTTCCCCGAATTCCCTAAGGTATTCAACAACTTGAAGCGCATCGTAGTCATTTTGTTGTCTTATTGCTTTCTCTCCAGTTTGTCCAAGTTCGATAGCTTTCTGTTGATTCAGTGAGAACATATTAAAACCCCTTTACAGTAAAATTCTATCAAAAATGCTTGAATTTTGAGACAATAATTACTTATATAGGTTTGCTATGATATTAGTCTTACTGCTTTGTGAAAATTAATTGGTAACTGTCAATGACTGAAAATAATTCATGAGGATTCCTATTTACCTTTAATTTTTCCCTTTGTGGGATCCCTGTCCAAATCTTTCTCGCTAATTTTTTTACCCTATTTTTTCTTTTTTGGTTTATCATTCTTTGATTTTAAAGATAGTTCCACTATCCTTAAAATACTCTTTTTATTTCCAATATCATCAAATGGTGAAGATTATAACAAAAAGCTATACAAAATATTCAGACTCACTCTTTGAACAGTAGTGACAAGAACTTTCTCTGCTTTGAATACCTTTTTAGTTACTACATAAACTCGTTCCACTTTAGCTTTTTTGAGCTGATCCTCTGGTTTCTTAATACATCACCCCTTCCATTAGGATGTCCTTTGATTACTATTTTCATTGTTGAATTATAACTTTTGATTTTGTTCCAAAGCAGCCTCTGTCTCTGCAAATAATTTCATTTTGTTTTGATGGATCTACATGAGAATCATAAAGTGATGCTATCGTTGTTTTGAATCTTTTGATCAACTCATTAACCCCGTATATTATATTGTGAAATTTATATCCAAAGTGTGACTTACCACCCACTTTTTGTCCATGTTCCATCGTTCTCCCTCCTTTTTTTGCTTCATTTCCCCGAACTCTATCCCTTTTGCATGTTCAGGATCTGAATAGATAAAAGTAGCTTCCTGAATCATTCTCTGTTTTATTTTGAAACCAAGGCGATTAAGTTGGCTTTGCAACTGTCCCAATATTACATTTTTTTGCAGTTATCAATAATTATTTTTCTGAATGACAAGCTATGACACTGTCTGATATGTATTTAGGATAACAAAAAATTTCCTGAAAGAAATTCGATCAATACATTTTTTATCAAGCCCAAAGTCAGAAAGACTATGCTATTGCTGTAAAAAAACATTTTAAACATAATGATTACTTCAGCTTCAGGTCTGCCTTAGAAAATTATTTTGTTAAAACATATGAACTTAAAAATGATACGAAAAGATTTCCAATCAATTAAATAAATTAATTTCAGCAAGTTTGTCCCCAATTAACTGAAGACATTTGTATTCTTCTTTAAGACCAAAATCAGTATAATTTTTTATGAGTCAAAATTATTATTAAGAGATTTAAACTTTCCATTGTTCAAATGAATAGAAGTTTATCGAAGATTCTCTCATCATTCTCGGTGGATTAAAATTTTCCCGTTCCAATCCTTGGAAAAATTCAAGAATTTGGAACAATACTAAAAAAAAGGAAGTCTTTTTGATACACAATTTAAGTTCACAAAACTTGAGTATCATTGAAATCGCCAAATAAACAGGTTTTGACAGAAAAACTGCATGGAAATATCTCCAGTTGAAAATCTTACCAAAAACCCAGAAAAGTCCCGGAAGAAAAAGCAAATTTGATCCTTTCAAACTTTATATTTTAAGAAATTTAATAAATTTGTATATAATTCTTTTCGGCTCTATCGAAAAATCAAATAAAATGGATTTTGGATAGTTCCATCGTGAAGAATAAGGCTTCTAGAACATTCTTAGTGGAAGCTGTAACATTAATAATAAATTGCAATTAACATCATCAAAGTGGAGAGGGGCACGTATAAAGCTCCAGGTATAAAATGAGCCCAAAAATCCGGACGAATGAAATGCTCTTTTCGTATCCGTTCTTCATCTGCGAAAAAAGATTATGGATATCTGTGCAAAAAAGCTTTGTATATTCTGAAATAACCAAAATCGAAAAATGAACCCAGGCCTATTAAAGTAACATTTAAAATACCTCTTATAATCATATCGAATCGAATATTAACTGATCCAAGAAGAGCAAATAAAATTGCAAACTGGAATAGGGGTACTATGAATAAAATAATCCATGCCGTTAATAAACGCTTTATATTGTGAGACTTTCCTTTCCAGGCATTATAAGTGTCCCAAGGTTTATACATTTCATGAGAGCGGCCTATTATCAGAGCGAAATAAATTGCAAAAAATAATGAAAACAGCTCTTGTGCTTCAGTGAAAGGCATTTTCTACCAAATTTTTAATCTATTCAGGCTCAAAGCATCGATAAAAGAATGCTCCACTCGCATCTATGACCGCATGGACGTCAAACCCCTCAAGAACCGCATCTAATGAAGGAAACTGTAAGCACGTTGAATCGCTGATCTCAGCGATTATAAGCTTCCTTCGTCCGATACCATCAACAACTTTCCTAAATGCTGGCCAGCGCCAGGCATTGATAACACCAGGACGACGAATGACCTCTACATCTGGGAACAAAGTCTTCAATTCAGGAAGAATAGTACCGTTTGGTCCCCAGTCTACGCTGGTGGTTAGGATTACGGGAAGACCAAAAATCTTTGCTGTTTTGGCCAGACCCACGACATTATTTTTAAATCCCTCTTGAGTCATATATCATACCAACTGCATGAAGCCTACTTGGTGATCTATCAGCAACAGCGCTGCATTTTCCGGCGTGAGAGCATCACGAGGCCCTACCTATCTTCAAACGTGCTCATTTTTTGACCTCTTTGTTATTTGTTGTACCTACAAATCAGTTACCAATTCTAATTTATTCGGGCAATAGCCACTGGAATTACACTATCAAAGTCCGATCATTGCAACGTTATTTGAATAAACTTCTTTGACCAACTTGCCTGCTTTAGGATTGTTCCAATCATGTATCAATGTACATAAGCGGGAAGTGGGATATTACTATAATAAGCACCGTGATACTTAAGTACAGTCGAGATCGGGTGATTGTCGAAAGACCATTTGAGGTGATCTTTTGATGGTATTGGGGTGATTGCCAGAGCAATTACTGCAAACCAATGCCAACAAAGATAAAATGCAAATTTAAACTACTTTTGCACTGGCACCCATTTTCTCAATCGTTCTCATCTCTCCACGTGACTGCCATAACAGAATGGCTTATTCTGTGATTTCCCGCATCTACAGAGAGTAACCAGATTCCTGATATCGTACTGTTTGCCATCTACATATTCTATCGGGACGCCACCGCATATCCAGAAAGAACTGTGCTCGCTGCGTGTAGGGTACTCAACGAAGACAATAGACTTCTCAAATTCATTTTCGATAGCTTTTCCTGTAGCATTGTCAAAGATTACCAGCCGACAAGAGAGCAGTTGCAAGCTTCTTCAATGACAGTGTCCCAAGTTGTCGGATTGTCGGACTGCTGGATAAGGTTCCGATCGCACAGCCAAACGATTCTATACGTGTTTATTCGAGAACCAGTCAAGATGAGAGAATAAATGACGGCAAAGATCAAGACGAACAGGGCAATTGATATCAGGGTTCAATGGTCAGATTATCAGTGGACTATTAACTGTACTCAATTCGTTTGTCCATTCTTTACTACTTACAGCCAGGATTTGAGAATTTTCATCAGTACCGGCATGATCACCCAGGTAAGAAGGACAACTATGCCCGCAGCATTGACAAATGCCTGCGAAAGCCAATCCAGGCCACTAATATAAGGATTCAACAACCATTGGACGAGTATGCTTGCCGGCCACACGCCCAGGAGGGGGACAAGAGCCATCTTCCAGCGTGGCGGAGGAATCACTGCCCTTTGGCCTGGAAGGACAAACCAGGTTTCCAGGCGGATAAGTGCTGGTGTTTCGCCTCTCCTTCCGTCAAGGATGCAACCGTTACTTCCCATTGTTTAAATTGGGGGGACTCATAAAAATTGTCACGCGATACTGCGTCTCGAAACCGGCGTAGGATTCCGTATTCATGTGATCCTCTCCCTTCAACGGGGCGCATGATGCTCACTCCTAAGTGACCCTCGGCCTGAAGCGATTGTGCAATGAAATAATGCAACGCTGTTCCGAATCGTTCTTCAAACCCATGTTTGACCGTACGTTTAGTAAAAACGGAGGCGGACTCTGTTGGCGTCTCTAATAAACCCTTGTTATTCATACGGTAGTTTGAATTTAAATGAACCTACTTGATCTTATATTATAACAGCCTGTGTATTTTTAGTAAAGATAGCACAAATTTTCCACTAAGCTCGAGCCGTGCTAGGGATCTAATGCAGCTGCCTTCAACAGCGGTGTGAATACGGGTATCCACCATAGACAGCCACCGGTGACCATGGTGGGCTGACGACCAATGGTGGCAGCGAGAGCCGTTCGAACTCCCCACTTCCATATACTACCTTGCCTCCCACAAGGGTGAGTACTGATTCGATCTGCTTTACCGCTTCCTCCGGAATCGTGAAATAATCTGCAGATAAGACTGCAAGGTCGGCAAATTTCCCCACTTCTAGAGTTCCTTTCCTGTCATCCTCATTTGAGAACCAGGCGCTTCCCTGACTATAGAGCCTGAGCGCCGATATGCGCTCGATTCGACCTGACTCCGAGAAGCTGGGTGCACCTCCGACTGACTTGCCAGTAATGAGCCAATAAAGCGAAAGCCACGGATTGTAGATTGATACTCTCGTCGCATCTGTTCCTGCACCCACCGGGACACCCATATCCATCATTCTGTGCACCGGCGGTGCCTGAGTAGCTGCCTCTTCTCCATATCGGGCGACGAAGTGTTCGCATTGGAAAGCCATACGGTTTTGGACAGCTATGCCCCCATTTAAGTTGCGAACACGTTGCATGTTATGCTCAGAGATCGTTTCAGCGTGGTCGAAGAACCAATGGATCCCATTGAACGGTGTCTCGTCGTTCACTTCTTCAAAGACGTTCAGGAAACGGGTGATTGACTCATCGTAAGTTGCATGGATACGGAAAGGCCAACTGTTCCGTACAAGGAGTTCCACTACTTCCTTCAGCTCATTCTCCATCGCGTTCGCCAACTCAGGACGGGGTTCAGCAAAATTTTCAAAATCGGCTGCTGAGAAGACTAACATCTCTCCGGCACCGTTCATCCTGTAGAAATCATCACCTTGGCCCGGCTTCGTCATATTCACCCAGCTCGCAAAGTCCTCCAGCTCATGTTTGGGGCGTTGAGTGAACAGATTGTAGGCTACTCGGACAGTAAGAAGACCTCGCTTTGCCAGATCGCCTATAACGGTGTAATCCTCAGGAAAGTTCTGGGAGCCACCGCCTGCATCTATGACACTAGTGATCCCAAAACGGTTGAGCTCCCGCAAAAACTGCCGGGTGGAATTTAATTGATCGCTATAGCTGAGCTTAGGTCCTTTGGCAAGTGTCGAGTACAGAATGTTCGCGTTTGGCTTAGCGAAAAGAAGACCCGTGGGATTGCCTTCTTCGTCACGCTCAATCACACCGCCCGGAGGATCCGGAGTATCTCGATTGTAGCCCACGTCTACCACTCCCAACCGGTTGAGCATGGCACTATGGTACAGATGCAGGACAAAGGCCGGATTGTCAGGCACCGCTTCGTTGATCTCTTCCAGCGTCGGTATCCTGCGCTCAGCGAATTGGAATTCAGACCAACCTCCCACAACGCGAACCCACTCTTTCGGAGGCGTCCGTTTGGCCTGGTCTCGTAGCCTCTGGAGAGCCTCAGCCAAAGTCGGCACACCATCCCATCGAAGCTCCATGTTGTAATTGAGACCTGCACGAACTACGTGAACGTGCGAGTCGTTAAGGCCAGGGACGATTGTTCGTCCATGCACATCAATAACTCTGGTGTCGTGGGACCAATTTTCCTTCGTATCCCCTTCATCACCGACAGTGATGATATGACCATCACGAATGGCCACAGATGAAACAAACCTATTGCGTTTGTCCAGTGTGGCAATTCGGCCATTTGTGATAATTACATCAGCTTTAGTGCCTTCACTTGTCTGCCTTCCAGATTTATTACTCATATTACTCATGCTCAGATCTCCATTAATGATCTCCCCCCGAAATATCTGATAAAAGGAGTCCTGGGATGAACCATTGTGCCATTCTATAAACTGGAATTTATCAGTATCAGGCAAGCTTAACGAGGTTAAAACATCTTCGACTCTCATACTTTTTTAAAACAAAGGTACCAGTCTTTGCACTCGTATCCTTCGTCTAATCGCTTGTCCATCTCAGCTGCTGTCTTCGGCGGGGCCACGACAACTTTGTCGCCCGGCTGCCAGTTGGCAGGCGTAGATACCTTGTATTTGTCGGTCGTCTGGAGCGCTTTTACGAGCCTGGTGATCTCGGGCATGAACCGCCCATTCTGCAGCGGGTAGTAAATCATCGCCCGCATGATCCCCTTGTCATCGATGAAGAATACGCACCTGACTGCCGCAGTCGAGTTCTGCGCCTGGTGGATCATGCCGTACTTCTTTGCCACTTTCATGTTCAGATCGGCAATTACCGGGAACGGGATGGTGACATTCATCTTTTCCTTGATGTTACGCACCCAGGCTAGGTGCGCTGAAATGCTATCTACAGACAGCCCGATCAACATCACGTTGAGCGCAGCAAGTTCATCGTGAATCTCGGCAAACGCCATGAATTCCGTTGTACAAACCGGGGTGAAATCTGAGGGATGCGAAAACAGTATCACCCATTTCCCTTTCAGGTCCGAGAGTTTTATCGGACCTTGAGTGGTCTCGGCTTCAAAGTCCGGTGCAGGTTCACCCAGCGCCGGAAAACTAATACAGTCCTCTTCAGCCATTGGTAAAATCTCCTTTGATAACATTGTAGGAATGGAATGAGAATTCCGATTTACTTCTGATTTTTTTCTCACGAGAATCCGGTTTGAATTTTTTCTACAAACTTCGCCTTTGAAGGTACTTGGTTTCATTCATTTTAATAAAGATATCTACAAATATTGATACAAAACTTAACTTTACTGCTAGGAAAAAGGCAAATACTTTTTTTCGGAACAATCATTATTAATAATGATATTATTTTATTTAAGATAATCAAATTAATAAAATGAGATATGTAGGAAAGTTAACGATTGAATCCACTAGTTTAAAGTGTATTTCTGTATTAAATGAAGAAAATTAAGATATAAAATACTCCTCAAAAAAAATTCAAGAGTGTAATTGACAACATAATTCATGTAGCACTAAATTAAATGTGATGTATCACTATATTCTTACGAGCTACTGTTAATCAGAAGGTAAGGGCCGTCTATTAAAAATAAGTCGATTTGGATGAAAACGTTTAATCAGTTGAAGACTCTTGATTTTCTCTACCCAATGCAAACTTCTCTAGAATTATCTCCCTGATTTTATCTGCGTCCGTGACGACTATTTCGATTTCCTGATTCAGGTTTTCTGAAAAAAGATTCATTTTTCATCAAAATGGATTCTCAAATAAATACCAACTTTTGATATAAACTGACGAATAAATCATATAATTAATTCGATTTAGTCAGTAAAAATGCCAATTGATACCGAATTAAATCTAGTGATTCACATAAAAAGCCTAGGATAGCGAAAAATCATCACATAAATCGTCACTGCCAACAGATCCACGTAAACCGTCATTGTCTATGTCATAGCTTCTATCACGACAGCTGCCATACTCACCATGGTCACCAAAACTCCTTAACCCACGAAGGCCCAGGGAAACCACTTTAGCGGTTCCAGAAACGATTTTGTGATAGCTAGCTTAATCCTAATAAGAATATTACCTTGGGCCAATCAGTGGCTTATCATTTATTTATATTTACGATTATAATGTTTATGCACCTATCATTATTAACTCATAATACGTAGAATGACTAAGTTAAGTGATTTATGAGATGATTAGTTTCCTTATTTTGCCTACACTACTTAGTGAAGTTTATAAAAGAAAATTTAAAATGCACGAAAAACTCACAGATCCCATTGAAGTTACCAGATAATGAATCTGAAAAGAGGCTTCTTGCAATCTATTAAATTATTATTGACGGAGGTTTTGGATACGAAATTTTGCAGATGCGCACATATATAAAATTTATTTACATATTTGTCCATTATTTCTCATTAAAAGTTAGATTAGTTTTTAAGCTACTGTCATATTGAAAAAATAAATGGCATTTTTGTGTACATCTACAGAACGTAGGGTTAAACAGCAATTTGCCTTTTTTTATAATTTCTGGAGATCTTCAGGAAATTTTCAATTATTTTCAATCCCTCTGGAGTAAGTACGGATTCTGGATGGAACTGCAAGCCATAGATAGGATACTGCACATGCTCGACTGCCATGATACTCCCATCCTCGGCCCGCGCAGTAACCTTAATTCCAGGTGCAGGTTCGCAAATCTCAAGGGAGTGATAGCGTCCTGCCTCGAATTGGTCTTCGAGGGCTGTAAACAATGCAGATTCAGTGTGAAGAATTTTAGAACTTTTACCATGCACCGGCCCGACTTTGCTCCTCCGTACCAACCCACCGAAAGCCACGTTAATTGCCTGGTGCCCTAGGCAGACTCCAAGAAGAGGAATCTCTCGACCCATTTCTCTTATTATTTCCAAACAATTACCTATATCCTTTGGGTCAGAAGGACTTCCAGGTCCTGGAGAAATGACCAAAGCATCAGGTTTTATCTCCCTTAGTTCGTCTAAGGAAACAGTATTCGGGAGGACCATTGTATCTTTTTCAAAGTAAGAAATGTAGTCGACGAGATTCCATACAAAGGAGTCCTTGTTATTTATGAAAACAACCTTCACCTTAAAATACCTCCTAATCTTATTCATTTACAAACCCAAATTTAGTAGAATCATAAACTTAATTATGCAAGAATGGATCTTTATGCCACTGTTTTACCCCACACAATTCAAAGTTAAGTCTTATGTTCTTTGACTTCAACATTTTTTACATGATACATTCTGTCGATACAATACATTTTTTGTAATAAAATACTGTCTCACTTGGCAGAATTTATCTAAGTAGGGTTACGAATCATTTCCTTTGGCTTTTTCTTGTCTTTTCTTTTTTAGAATTCTGTTATCTGAACTTATCTTCTCGAAAATGCCTCTATCTAACAATTTATTAATACATCTTATCCAGGTTTACTGACTATAATATCTCAAACTTCTCCGCTAATAGCCGAAAACATTGCTGCCATCTTGCGTTCAGTTTCCATAAACTCGTATCCCGGATCTGA
>Ga0326727_10027644_pt1 | contig 10395 bp, 7 predicted proteins | sample MB2enrmetagenome_FD_207643 | JGI IMG/M metagenome (GOLD analysis project Ga0326727, IMG submission 207643) | Lab enriched peat soil microbial communities from McLean, Ithaca, NY, United States - MB29MY | ecosystem: Environmental > Terrestrial > Soil > Wetlands > Peat | place: USA: New York...
ACGGCTTCAAGCTTAAAATCCCGATCATACTTCCTGCGTCTGACTACTGTATTCATAGACCACCTCCAAGCTATAGATTTATACATCTAGCTTTTCGGTGTGTCTACTAAATCGGGGGAAGATCAATTTGGCTTAGGGATCACAAACTAATAGATATTGGCTCAAAAAGGTACCTATATGAATTTGAGAGAGGTGTTTATATTAAGAGACTTGCTTAATTGTTTTGCTTCGATAACTGCTGGGTGTATGCCCCGTCCAACTTTTGAAGGCACGGTAAAAGTTGGATAAATCCGTATAACCAAGTTCCGCGGCAATCTGCTCTATGGATAAATTTGTAGTGCGGAGCATATTGATTGCCTTATTTTTCCGGATATCGGATAAAAGTCCCCTATATGATGTCCCTTCCAAAGCTAAGTTCCGTCTTATAGTTCGGGATGATGTGTTCATATATCGCGCCAAATGATCGATTGTATGAAAACGATCTCCATGGAACAAAATTTCTTGACGGATTCTATCGGTCATCGTCATTTGTTTCTTTAATCTAAGGGATATTTGCTGACATTCTTTTATGTACAACTTCCTTGTCAAGGGATTTGCCATGGGAAGCTGTCTGAAGAGATAACTACTGTCAAAAACGAACATGTGGTCGGACGCATTAAATACAATAGGGCAATGAAAAATATCTTTATAGCAGGAAAAGTATTTGGGTCTCGGGTACGCAATTCTTGCTTCGATTAATGAAAAAGATGTCCCAAACAAATCAGAGGCTAATCTATAGGTTGAAACAAATTCTCTTTCACAAATAAAACGACGTATACCCGTTAAGTCGATAAGTTCCGTAATCTTCATGAAAACAAGATGGTCTTTTACTGTCAAATCATAATGAAAGTACGTCAGGAGAAGATCACTAAATTGGAAAAATATTTCTATCGCATCTAATAAGGTATTACTGCTCAAGGCCGCCATACCCAACTTGCCATGGATCCCAAGGTGTATTTGATTGCCGATGATTAATCCCAAGCTAGGATCTCGGTCCAATTTGAGAAGATTCTTTATAACCAAGAGTTCCTGTTCTGTGGTGATAATTGCATCTGGATCATCCAAATCGTTAATCTCTATTCCACTGCCCGACAGCAACAATGCGTTATCAATTCCCTTCATCGAGGCATAACGAGAAAGAACTGCCAGCGTATTGATTGAGCGATACAACGGAAGAGAGTTGCTTGAAGCTAAATGAATGGTATCTTTATCAAATTCATTACTCATATATTGTAATTCTGGCCTAAAATGACAAATAATTGTCCTCTTTTGCTATTGATAACATATTATTTTTATATAACAATTTTTCCAAAAGTGGAAGTCCGTATAAAAAATCTATATCTACATATGGAAGTTGATATACTAGCGAAATTCTAAAGCAAAAAAAGGAGGAGGTCAGATGAGTATAAAACTGGCTGAAAAAGAGGTAGTTGGTAATGGATCTACTGATAGGGTTAGAAAACTCAATGACCGAGCAAGATCCGCGCATGTGTCAATATCCTTAGAAAGGGCCAGAGCCTATACGGAGGTCTATAAAACCACTGAGCCTTTACCGCCGATTCTCAGGCGAGCAATGGCCACTTCAAAAGCCTTGGATACGACACCTCCGTACATTCTGGAAGGTGAGCTCGTCATAGGCAGCGAAAGCAGTGCGCTGAAAGCTTATCCTATTCGTCCAGAACTGGAATCTAACTGGATCATGATGGAAGGTGGACTAGCTGCAATGTGCACAAGGAATGTTCAGCCGGTCTACTCCACACCTGAGCAGATAAAAGAATTCGAGGAAACAATCAGTCCTTATTGGCAGGATAAAACGATAATTGCCAAGTTGCTTTCAACTGCGCCTGGGTATCTGATAGATAGATGCTATGGCGCTGGTTTTGTTGAAGGCATATTCAAGGCTGGAATCCTGGGCACCCATGGAAACCCTGATTGGGAATATATTATGAAACACGGACTTAACGGTATTAAAAAGACAGCACAGGAGAAGCTAGCCGCTTGGGATTACATGAAAGCCGAAGATATGGGGAAAAACCATTTCTATGGAGCGGTTATCATGGAAATGGAAGCTATCGAACGGTTCGCTCGAAAGTATGGGGAACATGCACGGAAACTAGCTACTGAGGAAAATGATCCTAAAAGGAAGGCAGAGCTTGAACAAATTGGTGAGATTTGTCAACATGTTCCACACGAAGCGCCCCGAACCTTCCGCGAGGCCATTCAAGCTTTCTGGTTCGTGCTCTGTGCATGGCATCTTGAGGGGAATACGGGCACTTCTCTCAATAGATTTGATCAATACATGTACCCCTTTTATAAAAAAGATATAGATGCGGGCATATTAACAAGGGAAGAGGCCCAGGAAATACTGGAATGCCTATGGGTCAAGTTAAGCACCATCACTGGTATAGCGGATAGTACCACAGCATCTTTCCTTGACGGAGCTGCTCTATTTTTGAATACACAGGTTGGCGGCGTGGACAAATATGGAAATGACGCTACCAATGAGTTGTCTTACATTATTATAGAGGCATTGATCGCGACACGTACAATTCAGCCGCATCTGTCTGTACGGCTGCATGCCGGTTCACCGGAGAAATTTAGAATGAAGCTTGTTGATTTGGTTGCGGCAGGCATGGGACATCCGTCCATATACAATGATGCGGTTACAAAGCAGATCTTGCTGCAATACGGTATCAATATCGCCGACGCTAATGATTATGGCGCTGGTGGTTGCATGGAGGTAGGTAAACGTGGCGCTTACTGGTGGGCTCCGGGGACCTGGATCAATTTGGGTATGGCGGTAGAAATGGCGTTCACAAATGGGTGCAAGCGAGCTGGCATGCCCGGTCTTAAGAGTGGTGAGCGACTTAGCGTAGAAACGGGAGATCCGCGTAGCTTCAAAACTTACGAAGAGTTTGAAAATGCCGTAAAGAAACATATTGCGAATGCGGTACAGTCCGATGTGGCTTTCGCTAGGATAATTGTTGAATTATACCAGCATTATCCAGTTGTAATACAGTCCGTGTTACAAAAATCTGGGCTGGAGCGTGGACTGCCATTCCACGAAGGAGGAGCTTACAGCTCCTCTTGCCCCGGGTTGGACGGTATGGGGATTCCCGATCTAGGGAATTCTTTGGCCGCAGTTAAAAAGCTGGTTTATGATGAAAAGAAAATTACCATAGATCAATTGTGTGAGGCACTTGATCATAACTTTGAAGGATATGAGGATATCCGTCAGATGTGCCTGCGGGCGCCCAAATATGGAAATGACGATGATTATGCGGACCGGATTACTCAGGAAATCTTTGACTGGATTTGCGATTATGTAAAGACTTTCCCGGGCGTTTTGTCGAAGCGTGACCCAGATCAGGCAACTGCCCAAATACGCCATCAGGTTGGGTTCGCTTTGGCTCCTCTCTCTGGTAGTGTGGTGTTTGGTGCCCAAGTGGGTGCGCTTCCGAGTGGGAGAAAGGCGGGAGAGCCCCTAGGTGACTCATGTGCGCCATATATGGGTACGGATGTCAAAGGGCCAACAGCAGCACTCAAATCAGTTGCCAAGATTCCGCATTATAAAACGGCCGGCACAATTACAAATATGTATTTATCCAGCAATTCCCTTAAAAGTGATGCGAGTAGGCATAGATTGTCGGACTTAATTCAGGCATACTTCGATCAGGGTGGTGCCCATATCCAATTCAATATTATGGATAAAAATGTTTTACGAGATGCACAGGTCCATCCTGAGAAGTATCCAAACCTTCTGGTCAGAGTAGCCGGCTACAGCGCCTACTTTGTAGACCTGACCAAACAGGTTCAGGATTCTATTCTTTCAAGAAGTGAGCATGTGATTTAAGTTGTTTATCACTTGACGCCGTCTCTTGATGCCCCGTTATACCCTCGTGGGCTTCAATCGACGAATGAACATATTAGATTAAACATGGGTTCGTAATAAAATAGAGAGTGCAACATGGGATATTATAAGGTAGCAACATTGACGGATATCGAGAAGATTGAGAAAGTTCCATTTAAGGAACGGATCAAGATCACCAACACCTATGACATTATAAAACAGGGGGCTTTCATCAATCCCGATGCACCAGCACTGAGCCTTCTTCTCTCCGGCGAGCAATATGCCAGTCCAATACAGGTTACATACCGTGAATTCTGGACAAAAATAAATCAAACGGCAAATCTTTTTCATGACCTGGGAGTAGGCACCAAAGATGTTGTCTCTTTTCTTCTTCCTAACCTCCATCTCACACACTATGTCATCTGGGGAGGCGAGGCTGCTGGTATAATAAATCCAGTAAATCCTCTCTTAGAACCGGCCGCGATAAAAGAGATGTGCCAGGCGGCAGGCACAAAGGTTCTGGTGGCTTTGGGAGAGTTTCCTGGCGCGGACATATGGGAAAAGGTTGACGCTATCCGGAAGGACCTCCCCAAGCTCAAGGCCATTGTTCGTATGATGGGTCCAAGCGATGAGAAGGAAGGGATCTATGGTTATGACGAGGTAATTTCAAAATACAGCGGTGATAAGCTGGATTCAAAACGAATCATTGATCCTCAGGATATCGCTTCCATTTATGGTACTGCAGGAACTACGGGAAGACCAAAACTTCCTGCTCGTACCCACTTCAATGAATCAGCAATTACCACCATTCTTCAACTAGTCACTGGGGATGACTTGAAAACAGGGGATGCAGTACTTTGTGGACTCCCACTTTTTCACGGGAATGCAACTATGGCGACCGGCATATTCCCATTTTCCATTGGCGGTCATGTGGTTCTGCTCTCTCCAAGGGGATATCGCGATCCCTCTATTTTGCAAAACTTTTATAAGATCGTGGAACGTTATCGCGCTGTAACTTTCTCATGTGTCCCTACGGTACTATCTGTATTGTTGGATATTCCCAAGCAAGATGCGGACATTTCATCACTTCGTTTTGGTATATGCGGAGCGGCGCCTCTTTCCGTGGATATCTTCAAGCGGTTTGAAGCCCACAGTGGTATGAAAATCATCGAAGGATATGGACTTACCGAGGGAACACTCTGTTCGTCCCTGAATCCTTTGTACGGTGAAAGGAAAATTGGATCTGTTGGCATGCGTATCCCCTACCAAGAGATGAAGATCTTTGTAGAAGAAGGGGACGATTTCAGAGAGGCTAAAACGGATGAAATAGGCTGCGTATGCATCAAGGGTCCCAATGTCTTTCCAGGGTATCTTGAAGAGGAACACAATCAAGGCATCTGGATCAAGGATGGGTGGTTGAACACCGGTGACATGGGAAGAATGGATGCAGACGGGTACTTATGGCTTACGGGACGCAAAAAAGATCTGATTATACGAGGGGGGCATAACATTGACCCTGCGATCATTGAAGAGCCACTTTACCGCCATCCGGAGGTAAAATTTGCCGCCGCAATAGGCCGTCCAGACCCCCATGCAGGAGAGATTCCAGCGGTTTATGTACAACTTCAAGAAAGCTCATCCCTCACTGCAGAGCAAATCCTCGGATATTTAAAGAAAGAGGTGGGAGAGAAGGCAGCGATTCCAAAAGACGTTTTTATTTTAAAAGAGATCCCCCTAACCCCGATTGGCAAAATTTTTAAACCTGCTCTCCGCTGGGACATCATCAAGCGTGTTTTCGAAACAGATCTTCAATCCCTTGGGAATTTAGTCGATTTCATGGAGGTTAAGGTGGCAGAAGATAAAGTCTATGGTTCTCTTGCTACTCTATCTATTAAGCCTGCTGCTAAAATTCCCAAGAGTTTGATTACAGATAAAGTGAATGAAATTCTTGGGCGCTACACAGTCAGATATCAATTAGAAATACGTTAGATAAAACACATGCCTCTGTTATCATTACAACGAAAAAAGTTTGCCTGAGAAGAAATTAAGTACTTCACTAATACTTATATTAGATAGATCAGTTTAGGATAATCCTTTTTGCATATCAATCCAATATATGGGAAACTAAAGTTTCTTTAGGAAATGTTAAAATATTTCGTATGAGCAATAAACAAAGTTTTGGCATGGTATTTGATATTCAACGATACTCGATTGACGATGGTCCGGGAATAAGAACTCTGATATTCATGAAGGGCTGTCCTCTGAGGTGTTTGTGGTGTTCTAATCCGGAAGGACAGCGGTTCGAACCCAGTTTACTCTTCATCGAAAGGCTCTGCATCGGATGTAAAAAATGTATTAGTGTATGTCCGAAAGGCGCCGTAACTGATTCTAGTCAGGGCATAAAGTGGAATAAGAAACAGTGTGACGAATGTTTCAAATGTATTGAAGTATGTCATAGCAAGGCCCGCCAAATATGCGGAAAATTGTTCACCGAGGAGCAGTTGCTAAGCGAAGTAGAGAAAGATCGGGCATTCTATCGGAGATCAGGTGGGGGGGTTACCATGGGTGGTGGAGAACCTCTCGGTCAATCTGAGTTTTGTAAAGTTTTCCTTCGAGAAGCAAAAAGGAGAAATTTGCACACAGCTATAGAAACGTGTGGATATGCTGAATGGAGCCATTTGCAGAGTATAATAGAACATACAGATTTGGTATTTATAGATATCAAGCATATGAATCCACTACAGCACAGGAAACTGACAGGAAAATCTAATGAACTAATATTGGAAAATATTAAAAGAGCTTCGAGAGTGATTGACGGTGAAGAAAAAGAAATTATCATCCGAATTCCGGTGATTCCTACTCTTAATGATTCGGAAGATAATATTAGAGCCACTGCAGAATTTATCCGAGGGCTTGAAAAAATTAAAAAGATCGAACTTCTGACTTATCATAATATGGGTCAGGCTAAGTACTTGCGAACAAAGTGGACCAAGCCTTATTCTTTACAGGCGCTTAAGCCAATAAGTTTCGAGAACATCCAAGTACTAAAGGATATTGTAGAATCAACTGGACTGGTTGGAGAGATTGGCGCTTATTATTGAAGGGGAATTTATGAAAAAGGTTCTTATTGCATATTTTTCTCAAGGTGGCACAACAGCGAAAATAGCTACAAAGATTACACAAGGTATAAAGAATAACAATTACGATGCGGATCTCTATAACATACAAGATGGGAAACCACCCGATATCAAACAATATGCAATTTTGGGTGTTGGTTTTCCAGTTTATGCCTACCAGCCTCCATTCATAGTTACTGACTACATAAAAACTTTACCTGACCTCAATGGGATGCCTTTTTTCATTTTCCTGTTATATGGTGCGGATCCTGGCACGGCTGCCTTCCAGCTCGAACTTCGTTCCTTCATCGAGCCCGCGGTCAAGTCCGGCATGGACCGCCTTTAAGACAGCCCTGACTAAGATGGGAGGCCGTTTCGCCAGAATATCGGCAAATGCCCCATAGCTCCGCCTCTAAAGTTTGATACGGAACAACAAACCTTAGAGGCAGGCTTTCAGTATGTTGTTCAATCAATAGTTACGACCGTATTGTTCGTGGGCCGAGACCCAATGTTTTCCAAGTATTGCGGCCATAAGAGAGAGTTCACCGCATAGAGCGGTTGCAGCGACAATTTCTGCCAGTTTTTTGGCTTTGTCTTTCCCGTCGCAGCCAAGAATTTTACGACATTCAGTCTGGGTCGGAAGACCGGTACCCCCACCAAATGTCCCCACAATAAGTGCCGGAATGGTCAGAGAGTAATAGTAGTTATTTCCAGGAAGCAAGTCAGCATAAAGAATAGCAGCTGATGATTCTGCAACATTGGCGACATCCATCCCGCACGCTATAAACATGGCCGTAATGCCATTCGCGGAATGTTGACCGTTATTATTTGAACCGGCAAGGATTGCTCCGGTATTGGCGATGTTTCTCATCCGCAATAAATCGCTAGGGGGCATCGTACTCATTTGAGTGATCGCTTCGCCCGGAATGGTCACCTCGGCAATCACCCTTTTGCCCCTTGTATGTAGCGAGTTCATGAAGGAGTGTTTTTTATCCGTATCGATATTCCCGGAGAGCATATAGTGTTTGATGTCCGGATAAATACTCTTCATCCATTCACAGAGGGTAAAAGTGGCTTTCCCGACCATATTCTGTCCGGCGGCGTCCCCTGTTATATAGTTGAAGCGGGTATACAGCAAATTTCCGACCGCGTACTGCTCGATATTCTTCATCGTGCAAAAGGGGTCAGTAGCCTCTGCTTTGGTCTTAATCTCGGCAAAGTTATCTTTCAGCCACTGTGAAAACTTTTGTGCCTCTCTAGCGCTCGCAAAAGCGAAAACCGGGGCTCTCTGCATCGCCTCATCAACAATGGTTGTGGTCACCCCTCCGCATTGGTGACAGAGCCTCATTCCTCGATTGTAACTTGCAACCAGCGTCCCTTCTGTGGTCGCCAGAGGTACATAAAATTCACCGTTCGCATATTGCCCATTCACTTTGAGAGGACCAGCCAATCCCACGGGGATCTGAGCGACACCGATAAAATTTTCTAGGTTATTTTTTAAAATCTGAGGATCGAAAGAATAATTGGCAAGATGTTTCAGTTCCACACCGGTCTGTCCTTTAATAAATGCCCGTCTTTCTGACGCCATTTCATTGGTGTAATTGTTTTCTTTTGATCTTGGTATCTTACTCATAGTACGCTCCTTTCCAACGCTGTATTTTCATGAATCATATTTGTCGTTATTTTTGGTCATTTTTTTGTTTTATCTTCCTCTACTACACCAGCAAGCCGCTTCGAGACTTTCTGTTTCTCCTTCATGTTCACTAACCGCGAAATCATGATCCTTTGTGCCTGTGGTGACCCGGCTCCGTGCATCGATTCGGTAAGATATCCCACCGCTGCGGATCCGAGGGTGATATTCTCAATCAGGCGAAGGATCCTCATCCTGTTCTCTGTGGGGATATCATCCTTTCCCTTGAAATATTTTTTCACCCATTTTCCGACCTCATCGGATTTTAAATCTTCCTCTGAGGGTAGAGTGACCATGATCCCGCCCGCGATGTCCTGCGCCAGTCTTGCAATCTCGTATGGAAAGCGAGTGACGTTTTGCTTATGAACATTAGCCAGCAGGGTGTCCACATAATAGGTTCCACTTGGTTCTCGATGCCCTTCTGCTGCACAGGCGATGCAACCGCAATAGAGCGTCTCGTTCAGGTGGTTCATTTCGACGATCTTGTCTTTTATATGGGATGCCTTGTCCGCTCCATTATACTCCGCGATGGTCTGAGCGGCTCCTATCAATACATCTCCGACCCCAACCTTGCAGGCATAGCTTTGCCGGTGATATGAGGCAAACTGTTCCACCAGTTGGCCAGAAAAATCGTATTCTCCCATCATGAATACGCGTTCCATCGGCACGAACACGTCGTCAAAGACGATCAACGCCTCGTGTCCTCCAAAATTGATATTGCCTTGGTCGATCCTGCATTTCTCCAGTTTGCGCGTATCGCAGGACTGGCGCCCAATGATGTACGTGATCCCTTTCGCGTCACTAGGTAGTGCGAAAGAGACCGCATAGTCCTTGTCCTCCTTTCTCATGGATATCGTTGGCATGACAATAACTTCGTGCGAATTCACCGCACCCGTCTGATGGGCCTTGGCCCCACGGACGACGATCCCTTCTTTTTTTACGTCGATAACCCGGAGGAACTGGTCCGGGTCTGCCTGCATATGCGGTGGCAGCGATCGATCGCCTTTCGGGTCGGTCATTGCCCCATCGCACACGAGATCGTTCTCCTGAACATATTCAAGGTATTTCAAGAACCGCTTATAGTATTCGGTCCCATGCGCCTTATCAATGTCGTAGGTTGTCATCGAAAGGGCATTGAGTGCGTCCATGCCTACACACCTTTGAAAACAGCATCCGGTGAGTGATCCGATCAACCTCCCCATCTTGCTTTTTTTTAACAGATCATCGACACTTTGGTGAATATGCGTGAACCGATTGATTTTTTTACCGGTGAGATGAGATGTTGCGGTCATGATATCTTCATACTTTGGGTCGAGCGCCATGGAGTAAGTCATGGTCACGGCATTGAGAGATGGGCGTATGATGGGATCATCCACAACATTCTCGACCCTCCTGCCGAACATGTAAACAACAAGGTTGAGTTTCCGTAAACTGTCAATATACTCTTGCGGTGTTTTCATAGTGTTTAAATCCTCCTATTCTTCCGGAGCGCTGGTAAATCCGAAATATTTTTTGAACTCTTATCCCAGAAAAAAGTGCGAAGAAAGAATCTTCCCGTAATCTTATACTGCCGATCACTACTGTCCGGTTAACTATTGAACAAATTTAGTTGGTTACAAAAAGCAGGGTCTGGCTCTTGCTTGTACGCATCTTTAACTATTTGAATAACAGGTCTTTTTTCAAATATGTTCATTTCCAGG
>Ga0326727_10027645_pt1 | contig 10395 bp, 6 predicted proteins | sample MB2enrmetagenome_FD_207643 | JGI IMG/M metagenome (GOLD analysis project Ga0326727, IMG submission 207643) | Lab enriched peat soil microbial communities from McLean, Ithaca, NY, United States - MB29MY | ecosystem: Environmental > Terrestrial > Soil > Wetlands > Peat | place: USA: New York...
TATCGTTCATGGTCTGAATGACCTTGCCGAACGAAATGGATTCCTGCGCAATCGCAGAGAAATGCGTATACAGGGCGCCGACGCCGATACTGATACCGGCCAGCGGCACCGCCAGTGCACTGGCGATACCGCCCACCGTCCCGCCCGCCAGGCCGGCGATACCCAGCCCCAGCCCGGCGGTATCGAACACCAGTTGCGGCACCAGATCGCCGCGCTCTTCCGGCTTGGCATTGACCAGGGCGGCAATACTCAATGCCAGACTGGCCGCGCTGAGCAGCACCCCCGCCTTGCCGGCCACATCGCGTAACTTGGCGGCCCCCGCCGCCACCGAAGCCACACCGTTGGCCCCCGCCCCCAGCTCAACCAGCTGCAATGCCTCATCGGCAAGGCCCAGCGCATTCTTGGCGGTCGTAAGATGTTTCTGAAGCGTATCAAGCAGTGCATCACCCCCCCCTTGCTGACCGGCGGGCGACAACCAGCTTTTCAGCAGATCCAGCCCGAGCAGCCCTTGCAACGCCTCCTGCGCCGCGCGAGGCTGCACGCCCTCCTTGGGGGTGATCTGGCCTTCATTGAGGGTCAAGCCTTTGTTCACCGCCTGAACCTGCTTTTCGGAAAACTGCTTGAACTGAGCCAGTTTGAGAATAATCGTGCGATCGCTGACTTCCACCATCTTGCGCTGCCCGGGATGATCCTGATTAGCCAGGAATGCGAAATATTTCCCGCTTTTTGGGTCTTTTATATAGTCCAGTGTCGGGGCCCAACGCCCCGGCCCCGGTTTCGCCAGCGCCAGCAGCGCTTCACTGGCCTCACGAAAACCGCGCGCCCTGGCATAGGCTTCCAGCACTTGCGGCTTGCTGTCGCCCGCAGAATCGGCGGGGGCCTGCAACAAGACATCCAGCACCTCGGCGGATAAGGTATCGACTGGTCCACGGACATCGCGCACCCACTGATAATTTTTCAGCAAGGTAAAGTCTGGATGTTTTTCGTCAACCGGAATATCAAACGTCTTACCATTCTCGTCAGTAAAACTGACCGTCGCCGATGACGCGTCATGCCAGACGAGCTCTTTGAACGTCATCGAAGGATTGTGGGAAAACGTTCCGTCCCAGGCTTGCTGCCATGCCTGATAGGCGGCTTCACTTTTTTTGATCGCGGCGGGGAAGCGCATTTTTCGACTGTCGATTTCGCGCGCCAGCATTTCATCGAACTGTCGGCTCAGCACGTCCACCTGCTCTGTCATCACCGCGAAAACATCTTCCTGTCCCGGGATGGGTGCAGAATCCAGCGGCTGACTGGCAATCTGATCGGCGCGGCTGTCCAGATATCCACTGCGTAATTCAGCGGTTCTGGCCGGCGTCCGGGGCGCATCGGCGGTAAGGGGAGCAAAGGCGGGAAGAGCGTTTGAAGAAAGACGGTTGACTTGCATGGGTGACTCCTGAACGTTGATTTCACCCGAGCAGAATCTAGGAATTCACCTCATTTGAATTTCAGAAATTACTCATAAATTCTTACAGTATTTTCGATAATTTCCGCAGAATTTCATCACTAATCATCCTGACGGCCCAACATCGGCATCGTGAACGACACACTCGGCGAATTCTGAAATTCGCCCAGGATAAACACACAGACACTAGCGGGGTTTCCATCCGAGATGACAAGCCATGCCCGCCATTCAACGCACCCCGTTCCACTCGCCAGCCGCTTCCACTTCATCGCTGTCCGATCAGGACGATACGCAACCGACCTCCGCTACGCAGACAGACGGCACAGCGGCAGACAACGACTCCCCCCCACCGACCCCCGGCGAACATGACGTGTTCTGGCTTGATGCGCCCGACGAGCCGATCGACTTCGACTTCGTCGAAGCACTGGATCACCTGAAACCGCCCTCACCGCTCGCGGTTGCGCCGGAAGAGGTTCAGCTCATCTGGACAGACGAAATCATGAACCGCATCCAGGACACCGCACGGGAGAACAAGGCGACACGTGTCAGCCTGTTTCAGCAGGGAAAAGAACAGTTCAATACGCCGATCTGCGGCGCGATGAGTGACTTCTGGCTTGCACGGCAGCGAGACGGACAGCCATTTTTCGCGGCCGGCGACGACGCCGGACTGCATCCATCGGTCCGTGCACCGCTGGTCCAGCATGCGCAAAATTATTACCGCAAACTGGTCGACAACACGCAGGCGGCCAGGGATCAGATGGCCGCCCTGCCGAAAGTGGCAAACGCGTATTACAGCGGCTGGCAAGCATCCTTGCGGTTTCTGAAGAAAGAGAACCTCAACGTCAATGGACAAATCGATGTCCGGGCACTCGAAACCGAGCATTTCTTAGAAGTCGGATCGTATCGCATCAATATGTTTTCTGGTCCGCAGGCCCATGCCATCGCCCTGACCCACACCCTGGAGGACAATAAAAGCGTCGTTCGGGTTTTCGATCCGGACAGCGGTGAATTTACATTTGACTCGGTAGAAAATGCCGTCAGCTTCATCAACCAGGCGCACGAAGTCACCGAAGAACACTACCTCGGATTCGAGGTCGTTCACTTCAAACCCCGCCCTGAGTCCCCCCAGGGACTCAGCCCGTTATGGTCATCATCGCCGGACAGCAGCGACAGTGAGCGTGTGACACACTCGGCACAGCTGGACACACTGGCGGGCAAAGAAGTCGCGAACAGGTTAAAACGATACCGCGACAAGATCGAAGACATCGGCGTCAAACGACTACGCGGAGACGACCCCGCGAGCGCCCCCTCCATCGCGCTGGAGGAAGTTGAAGTCGATCAACACCGGGCAAGCGTCCGCTATCGTGACACCCGCCGCAACGTCCTGCTGCCACCGGTCGAAATCCCGGCATCCGACAGCGCATTTTCTGTGATCCAGGATTTTGCCCAGGCGCGAAGCGCCGAGGGCCGACCGTTGAATGCCCTGTCCAAAGCCACGCTCAATGCCCTGCAGAACGCGCCAGGAACACTCGAACTGCCACAAAGCGCCCCCATTCTCAAGGCTCGCCTGCAAACACTAAGGCTGGAAGATGCCACGCGGCGCCTGTTGAACGAACAGCCGCGGGCAGGTCAGTGGGTTCCTGTTCTGGGGTCGCTGAAACAACAAGGAAGCAACTACCAACTGCAACTCGTCAACCGCGAGCAGCCAGAGCAAACACGTCTGGTCACGACCACGGACCGTGCCTTCGCCGATTTCAAACGCTTTGTCGATCCGCACCTTGGCGCCATTCGCAAAGTGTTTACGCTGGGACCCGCCGGCATGAACGTCCGCGAGGACGCCAGCCTGCCCGATACCCTCGATGGCCTGAACAGTGCATTTATCGTGCAGTCGTTGATGAACTGGATGAGCCAGCGCCAACGTGAAGAACTCGGCAGTAACACGCTCCCGCCGGACCTGACGACCACGCTCAAGGTGCACAGCTATGTCAACGGTGCCCAGCTGGCCGTGGGCGCTGTGCAAGATGGCGCCCAGGTGGTCGGACTGGTACAGGCCGGCTTGCGCGGCGAAGCCAATGCCGTCACCACCAGCAGCGCAGGTCTGAAAAGTCTTGCCGGCAAAGGCGGCCTGCTGCTGAGCCTGAGCAGTGTGGTGCTCGATGGCATCGAATTGTCGAAAGCCCCGCCGGAAATGTGCGCGCGCTTTATCGCACAGTTGGCGAGCGACAGCGCCAACCTGAGTCTGAGTGCCGCCAGCATCGCCGGCACGGCATCCGGCACCGCCTTTGGTGCCGCCGTGGCCGAATTCGCCGGGCCTGTCGGCGTCCTGCTGGCCGGTCTGGGTATCGGCGTCAACGCCCTGGTCGACACCTATTCCAGCATTGCCGGCAATGCCGCACGGTTCGGCCGCAGCATCCAGGACTTCAACGACAACATCCTGGCCGGCGGCACACACTATGACGCCGAGAAAAAACGGCTCAGCCCACTGCCGCAGATGGTGATCGACGAACTGGATCTGAAAAACCGGCAGGTCCGCTTTGGATCGCCCCAGATCCATCCCTCGAAGCACGGCGCCACCGGCTCGGGCAAAATCAATTATTTCTTCTGGGCCGGCGATATGCCCCAGTCGATTCTCCAGCCCGACCACACCATCGATATCCGCCAGCGCCTCGGGCTCCCCGACAGCGCCCCACTGCCCGCGGATGCCGCACAAGCCACCACCGTGGTGCTGCCCGGCATGCCCCGCTCGGTGATCGACAGCTACCGCTACAACACCCTGCCGTTCGCCACCGCGCGCCACGATGCCGGTTTCGATCTGCTGCGCAAAATGGAAGGAGACGACTTCGATTTCGATTTTTACATCTTTCCGTCGGAACGCATCATCGACCAGGTGCATACCCGCTACCAGCCCACCACGGTCAAGGTGACGCTGGGCAGCGAAAGCCGCCGCCTGCAGATGCAAGACCTGCCGTCCATCGCACAGGGCCTGCTCAACTACGACTTGCAAGCCGACAGCGGCGAATACGTCGTCGGCCTGATGCCGGGCGCGACCGTGAGCCTGACAAGCGGCGATGCCTCGCAGACAGAATGGATCCTGGATGCGCGCTCGCTGAGTAACGATAGCGTCACCTTCTACGAAAGCGGCATCAGCGTCGGCGGTGTTTCGATCCGGCTGGCGGACAAAACCACCGTCGGTCAGGTGCGCGTCATTGGCAGCAGCGGCCAGCAATTGCTCGATCTGCACGCCGGTACCACCCGCCAGACCGAGATCGATGCCAGCAAGTACCCGCCGGCAGCGCTGAGCGCCCACCTGCGCGAACTGGCCAACAAACATCAGCTCGCAGGACGCTATCTGGTCGTCGACAACTACACCACCCCGGATGGGATAAAAGTCGGCCGCGCCTTGTATGAAGTCGACAAAGACCGCTATCTGTACTTCAAGGAAGTCGCAAAGTTTCAAAATACACAGCTGGCTTTGCAAAACGGCGACGATCTCTTCTTTTACAACCACAATCGCAGCAAATTATTCAAAGTCAACGCCAATACAGGAGAAATAGCGGAAACCTTCTACACCCGTGACAGCAACAAACTGCGGGTCCTGCAAGACGGCGCAAACGTCATGATGGAAATCGAGGGCGGCTATAAACAACCCGAGGCCACCTATCGCATCACCCCGCAAGGACTGGAACTGAAACACCTGCGGATAGACAAGGGACTCAGGCAACAACTGGAGAAGCAACCCGGTGGACTCTCAGCGGCCATCCGCGCCGAGTTTTTGGATAATCCCCGCAGGCAAATTCATGCCGACAGCGAGATCAACTCCGCCCGCCTGCCGGATACCGGGCTGGTCACCGTGGATTTCATCGAGAACGATGCGCTCAAGCAGCGTTACTGGTGGAATATGTCTGACGGCACCAAGATCAAAACGACATCAACTGTCGCCACAACCCCGAACGCACCGTTGAACCCGTTGCGCATCTGATCTTTCCTCTCTCATTCGACGTGGCGGTCCTCTGGTCTGCCACGTCGAATTTCTTATAAGCGCGACTGTAAATTCCATCCGCACCTGCTCTGAATGTCATTGCACGTTATGCTACGTGGCCAGCACACTCCGTTTCGTTGTCCCCCTCCGTTTCCAGAAAGGTATTCGTCCATGCTGGGCAACCTTCGTTTTTCCCAATTACTGGGGATTTCCACTCTGGGCTCACGACTGTGGCGATTCCAGTTCAGCTTTCTCATTATGACGCTTGGAGGGCGCTGCAATCAGCTTGCTGTCGCGTGGTGGGCACTGGACTCGACGCGCTCCGCTGCGGTTTTTTCCACCATGATTGCCTGCGCGATTTGCGCTGAAGTCCTGGCAAAGCCCTTGCTGGGGTGGGCCGGAGACCGGCACAACAAAATGGATGTGGTCATGTTGTGCAACATGACCAGTCTGGCCAGTGCACTGGCGCTATGGCTTTTGTCTGTTGCGGGCTGGTTTCATCCCGTTCTGGTCGGACTTTGCATGATCATCGGCAGCATTGCCGTCGGCGTCCGGGATCCCATTCAATCGAGCATCATTCCCTTACTGGCAGACAAAGGGCAGATTGCCCTCGCCTTTCGCTCGAAGAACATGATGTCGTCAATTGCCCTCCTGATCGGCCCCGGGCTTGCTGGAATACTCGTGTCACTTTGGAATATCAGTGCTGCCCTGGCTTTTGATGTGGCAGCGGCAACCATCGCAATCGGCCTGCTGCGTTGGCTTCATGATGCGACACCATTGCCGATCGCTACTTGTATCGCGAATTCACCAAGCCGTATCGCCATGATCCTGTCGGGATTCAAAATCGTCTATCGCGTTCGTGTCGAGTTTTTCCTGGCATTACTTGCGATGGCCGTAAATTTCGCTCTTTATCCCTTTTTCAGTATCCTGCTGCCGCTATTCGTCAAGACTGAGCTAGGGCTTCCCGCCTGGTACATCGGCGTTCTGGATACAAGCTTCGGGGTGGGCATCCTGCTTGGCAGTTACCGTGCCCTCGGATGGATCAGTAATCATCTGCCCCGCGATGCCAGCATTGCACTGGGATTTGCCCTGCTGGGGGGAAATCTGTTTGTTACAGGAATTGCCCTGCCACTGTGGCTGTTGCCACTCGCGTTTCTGACCGGGGGGGTGGGATTGATGTTGATTAACGTCCATGCATCAACAGTCAGGACTCTGGCGACACCTGAGTCTTACCGTAACAGAATGGCCGCTACGGTTGCGTTCTTTTCATCGGCAGCCAGTCCACTCGGCAGTATCGCAATCGGTGTCCTGGCAAAAGGATTCAGTCTGGCCTGGATCATGAACAGCTTGGGAGCGCTGATAGGTGTGCTTTCGCTGACCGTTTTCTGCATCCCTTATTTCGCACACATCATGCGAATGCAAGATAGTCAACTGGCCGATGTCTATGCAGAGATTTACCCGACGGCGTTTGACAGTCGATAATGAACAACGGGCTGGTCACCGTGGATTTCATCGAGAACGATGCGCTCAAGTCGCGTTACTGGTGGAACCCCGCAAACGGCGACATCATCAAAACGTCCCCCAATGCGGTCACGGCCCCCAAAGCGCCGCTGATCCCGCTACGCATGTAGCGTGCAACAACAGGGCGACTGCGGTGCAGTCGCCCTGTGTCAGCCAAACAGTACCAGCCCCCACACCACCGCCAGATTGACCAGACCCAGCAATTGCGCCGCGCTGCCCATATCCTTGGCCCGCTTGGCGAGGGGGTGGCGTTCGAGCGAGGTGTGGTCGACAGCGGCTTCGATGGCTGAATTCAGCAGTTCGATGATCAGCGTGGCGAGCGAGCTCGCCACCAGTAGTGCGCGCGCCAGAGGCGCCGCATGAACGAAAAAGGCCAGGGGAATCAGCACCACGGCAAGACAGACCAGCTGCCGGAAAGCATCTTCGTGACGAAACGCCGCGAGCAACCCATCGAAGGAATACCCCAATGCATTGATCAGGCGGCGAACGCCGGTTTTCCCTTTGTAAGGACTTTCACTGGGCGAAAGCATGGGGCTTCCTGATGGATCGCGACTCAATGTGCGGCAATGGCCTTTTCAAGCGCATCGATATACAAACCGGCAACATTCAGTTCGGTCTGATCCATGATCTCGCGGAAACAGGTCGGGCTGGTAATGTTGATTTCGGTGAGGTAATCACCGATCACATCGAGGCCGGCCAGCAAAATACCGTGCTTGAGCAATACCGGGCCGACCGTCTCGGCGATTTCCCGATCGCGCGCAGTCAGTTCGCGCGCCTCTCCGCGCCCACCCGCAGCCAGATTGCCGCGCGTCTCCCCTGCTTTGGGGATCCGTGCCAGACAGTAATCGACCGGTTTGCCCGCGATCACCAGCACACGCTTGTCTCCGTTGCGAATCTCGGGGATATAACGCTGTGCCATCACCGTGCGCTGCGACTGCTCGGTCATGGTTTCGAGAATCACGTTCAGATTCGGATCATCCGGCCGTACACGGAAAATACTCGTGCCCCCCATGCCGTCCAGCGGCTTGATGATCGCGTCGAAATGCTGATTCACAAAAGCATGCAGGCGTCCGATATTGTTGGTGACCATCGTGGGCGCAATCAGATCGGGGAACTGCAGGATAGACAGCTTTTCGTTGAAATCGCGTAATGCCTGCCCACTGGTAAAGATTTTGACCCCCTGCTTTTCGGCGAGCGTAAACAGGTGAGACGCATAGTAGTACTCAAGGTCGAACGGCGGATCCTTGCGCATGACCACGACGTTGAAACCGGCTATGGGCTGACGATAGCAATCGCCCAGCCGATACCAGTTGTCGGCGTCCCCCGTCAGCGTCAGGCCGCTCGCATCGACCATGATCCTGCCGCCTTCCATGGCCAGATCGTGCGTCTGCGCCACCGCGATCGCATGCCCGCGTCGATTCGCCTCTTCCATCATGGCGTAGGTGGTGTCTTTGTGAATCTTGAAATGATCCAGCGGATCGGCAATGAACAGAATTCGCATCATTATTCCTCAGGCACGGTCGGGATCGGTCGCTTCGAGTTCCAGCGACGCCGCCAGCAAAGCCAGGCGCGAGATGACCCCGTACGAATAAAATCTGTTGCAAGGGCAATCCGGATTGCCTTTTTTGTCGGGCAGGCAAGCCGATTCGAATGACAAAGGCACAAACTGCATGCCAGGGGCATTGAGATTTTCGTCGATGCCGCGCCCGGTATGCACCCGGTAGAAACCGCCGATGACAAATCGGTCCATCATGTAGACGACAGGTTCCGCAACGGCATCTTCAACCGTTTCAAAAGTATAGACCCCCTCCTGGACGATCACTTCCGAAACATGCATACCGTCCTTGACCACCGCCATCTTGTTGCGCGCCTTGCGGTTCAGCCCCAACACGTCGTCCGGAGATTTGACCGTCATGATCCCCATGCCGTAAGTGCCGGCATCCGCCTTGACGATCACGAACGGGTCATGTTCGATCTTGTGCTCGCGATAGCGGGCCTGGATGCGCTTGAGCAGGTCCGATACCGAATCGGCCAGCGACTGCTCGCCGTGGTGCGTCTGAAAATCCAGACCACCGCAGGCATTGAACATGGGATTGATCAGCCAGGGGTCGATGTCGATCAGTTTGGCAAATTCGCTGGTGACCTGATCATAGGCCTTGAAATGGTGCGACTTGCGGCGCACGGCCCAGCCGGCATGCAAGGGCGGCAGCAGGCTTTGCTCCAGGTTCTGCAACAGTTCGGGAATGCCCGCCGACAAGTCGTTGTTCAGCAGCACTACGCAGGGATTGAACCCGTCGGCCAGCATCACGCGGTTACCACGGCGCACGATAGGCTCCAGCAACAGCTTCGCACCGTTGGCGGCGACCAGTTCGGTCGGTTCGGTCACTTCGGGATTGAGGGATCCCAGGCGAACGTTCAGGCCCGCGAGGTCGAAAATCTGCACCAGAGAAGCCACGTTCTGCAGATAGAACGTATTGCGCGTATGGTTTTCCGGAATCAGCAGCAGGCTTTTTGCTTCGGGACAGATCTTGTCCACCGCACTCATCGCGGCCTGCACCGCCAGCGGCGTGAATTCGGGATTCAGATTATTGAATCCGCCAGGGAACAGATTCATGTCGACCGGCGCCAGCTTGAATCCGCTATTGCGTAAATCGACCGAGCCGTAAAACGGCGTATCGTGGGCATGCCACTGACTGCGGAACCAGTGCTCGATTTGTGGCTGCGCATCCAGAATGCGGCTTTCCAGTTCAAGCAGATGTCCGCTCAGGACATTCGACAAATGCGGTATGGGCATACTGGCCCCTCAAACGGAATGGGATGATCGAACTATGGTGGGGGTTGCCTGTGGCTTATTCAACCCTGACAAGATGACAATTGCACGAATCCGACTAAAATACTCCACTTTCGGGATAAATTGTCAATTTTTAGTATCGGTTCTCCGCCTGAACGCCTTAACTATAGAGACAAACAACAATGCATCGAACATCACCGGGATTACTCATGACACTTGCCACGCATAAGCCCTTTCTGACCTGCCTGCTGGTGCTTTCGCTTCTGCTGCCGGGGCTCTCCAGCGCAGCATCGGCACTGGACGCCAGTCCGTTCAGCGGCCTGGATGGTCGTCCGGTGAAAATCCAGAGTCTCAAGGGAAAGGTCGTGGTCGCCAACTTCTGGGCCACCTGGTGCGCACCGTGCCGTGAAGAAGCCCCCATGCTGAACAGGCTGTCCCGGCAATGGAAAAATCGTGGCATCGTTATCGTCGGCATTGCGCTGGATAACAAACCGGCCGTGCAGCGTTTCGTCGCACAGGAAAAAATCGCTTACCCGGTGTGGCTTGGCAACGACAGTACCATGGACCTGCTGCCGGAGATGGGCAATCCCGCGATGGGACTGCCCTTCACGGTCATCCTGGACCCGCAGGGCAAGCAGGTCGGCACCCTGCTCGGGCTAT
>Ga0326727_10027648_pt1 | contig 10394 bp, 11 predicted proteins | sample MB2enrmetagenome_FD_207643 | JGI IMG/M metagenome (GOLD analysis project Ga0326727, IMG submission 207643) | Lab enriched peat soil microbial communities from McLean, Ithaca, NY, United States - MB29MY | ecosystem: Environmental > Terrestrial > Soil > Wetlands > Peat | place: USA: New York...
TTGGAGTAAGCGAAACAGCTCGGCGGGCGCCAACTGCAGGTACAGGCTGAAAATCGCAGGCGAGTCCATACCTAAACCATAACTACAATGGAATGTTTCGGTTGAACCCTGGGCTCGCAAAACTAAGCGGCATTGGGCAAGATTGCCTGCCCCACGTCGCTTCGCGGCAGATCCCCATCCATCCGGGCCGGCTGCGTGATACTATACTCAAGGAATCCGAGTGAACGCATCCGGCAGCCACACTCCGACGCTCGAAGCTTTGGGGATCAGCGACGTGGGCCTGGTCCGCCAGAACAACGAAGATAGCTGGTCGATCGATCCGGCCCTGCGCATAGCCATGGTGGCGGACGGAATGGGGGGCGCCTCCAGCGGAGAGGTGGCTTCCGCGATGGCCGTGGAAACGGTGCTGGAATACCTGCGCGGGGCGCCGATGCTGGAGCCAGGCCCGGCCATGGAGGCGGCGATCCAGGAGGCCAACCGCCGGGTGCTGGAGAGATCGCACAACGACGACGCGTGCAGCGGGATGGGATCGACGCTGGTGCTGGCTTTCTGGGACCTGCCGCGGTTGATCGTGGCGAACGTCGGCGACAGCCGGGCCTACTTGTGGCGGGATGGGAGCTTGACGCAGCTTTCCTACGACCAGACGCTGGTGAACGAACTCAAGATGCGCTTCGGGCTGTCGGAGGACGAGGTGCGCAACTTCCCGCACAAGAACGTTCTGACGATGGCGGTGGGGACCACGCCCCAACTGACGGTGCGGAGCCATGAGGAACAGCTTCAGCCGGGGGATGTGGTGCTGCTTTGTTCGGACGGGCTCACGGGGCCGGTCGCCGAAGAAGCGATCGCGGCGACGCTCTCGCGCGACGCTCCACTGCAGTACCAGGTGGAACAATTGGTCACGCAGGCCAAAGCGGCGGGCGCTCCCGACAACGTAACCGTGGTGCTGCTGAGATACAACGACTGGGAGATCCTCTGACGGCGGTTGGAAAAGGCCAGCCCGCGGGCTCGAGTTAGGCATACCGCGAACGGAGCGGTGTTCCAGCGCGGCGTCCGCCGAGCGGATGGAAGGGATTTACGAGAGTTTCCCGCGGAAACAGGGCCCGCTGCGTCTCTCAGCGTGAAGATGTGCGCGGGAACCGCCGATCATTGCACTGGAGGGCGGGAACGAACAAGCAATGGTCAGCTCCCCGGTGGATTTTCTTCCGGAAGTGCAGGGTGGCGCCAAGACGGCCAACTGCCTGATCCGCTCGAAAGCGCCGGTACGCGTGAGTTTCGCCGGGGGCGGAACGGATTTCCCCCACTGGTTCGAGCATCGTCCGGGCGCGGTGCTGTGCGCGACCATCTGCAACTACGCGCGGGTGACCGTGTACCCGCGGCCGGACAAGGCGGTCCGCATACGCTCGGTGGACCTGGGCTACATGACGGATTACAACCTGGAGGAGGAACCGGCCAACGACGGCATGCTGGATCTAGCCAAGGCTGCGATCCGGCGGCTGGGCTGCTCGCGGGGGTTCGATATCGACGTGCGGTGCGACGCGCCTCCGGGCAGCGGGCTGGGGGGCTCCTCGGCACTGGTCACGGCCATCATCGGAGCGGTGGCGGCCTATCAGAACAAGTCGCTGGATCGTTACGAGTTGGCGGAGCTGAACTATGAGATCGAGCGGCACGACCTGAAGATCGCCGGCGGCATGCAGGACCAGTACGCCACCACGTTCGGCGGCTTCAACCTGATCGAGTTCTCGAGGAGCGGCGTGCTGGTGAATCCGCTGCGGCTGGACGAGAACCTGCTGGCCGATCTGGAGGCCCACCTGACGCTGTGCTACGTGGGCAATGTGCGCTCGAACACCGGATTGATCGACCGCCAGATCCGCTACTACCAAGAGCGGAGGGCCACGACGCTGGAGGGCATGGAGCGCATCCACAGCCTGGTCTACGAGATGAAACACGCGCTGCTGAAAGGCAATCTAACCGGGTTCGGGGAGCTGCTGCACGAAGGGTTCGTGAACAAGAAGCGAATGAACCCTGGGATCACCGAGGGGACCATCGCGGACCGGCTGTACGAGGAGGCGCGGAACCACGGGGCGATCGGGGGCAAGCTGATGGGCGCGGGCGGCGGCGGCTACCTGCTGCTGTACTGCGAGACGCACCGGCAGCACGAGGTGCGCAAAGCGCTGGAGCGAGCGGGAGGCGTGGTCGCCAACTGCGCCCTGGAGAGCAAGGGCTTGCAGGTCTGGCGGACGCGTTCATTCTAATCCGGTGCTCAGCGGAGGAATCACTACCGGAGTCATTCTGGCGGGCGGCCTGGGCACGCGTTTGCGCCCGGCGATTGGGGACGGCGCCAAATCGGCCGCACTGGTGGGCGGGCATCCTTTCATTGACCGGCTGCTGGATCAACTAGCGGGCGGCGGCGTGGAGCGCATCGTCGTTTGCACGGGCTACCGGACCGGAGAGGTGGAGGCGGCGGCCGGGCGGGAGCATGGCGGCGTGCCTGTGTTGTACTCTGTGGAAGAGCAGCCGCTGGGAACCGGAGGCGCGCTGCGGCAGGCCCACGCCCGCTTCGGCGACGGGGGAGCCTGGATGGTCATGAACGGCGATTCCTATTGCGGCATCGAGCTGGAGGAGCTGGCGGCCGAGCACGCGGCGGCCGGCCTGGAGGCGACGCTGGCGCTGGTGAGGGTGGAGGACGCCGGGCGGTACGGCAGCGTTGAGGTTTCGCCGGATGGCCGGGTGACGCGATTCCTGGAGAAGAGCGCGGGCGCGGGTCCGGGATGGGTGAACGCCGGGGTGTACGTGCTTTCACCGCGGTTGCTCGAGGAATTGCCGGCCGCAACGCCGCTGTCGCTCGAAACCCGCGTTTTCCCGGAGTGGGTCGAGCGCGGCATCCACGCCTTTGCGCGCCGGGCGCGCTTTATCGACATTGGAACGCCAGAATCCTACGCGCTGGCGCAGCAGTTCTTCATGGAAACCGGAGGCGCCCCATCAAAAACCGATACGTTCTGTTAGATCGCGACGGCACGCTGATCGCGGAGAAAGACCACCTGAGTGCGGTGAGCGAGGTCGAGTTTCTGCCCAACGCATTCGCGGGGCTGCGGGCGCTCCAGGGCTTGGGACTGCGCCTGGCGATGCTGACCAACCAGTCGGTGATCGGCCGGGGCATGCTGAACGCCGAAGGAGTGGCCGGCATCCACAAATTCATGGAGCGCGAACTGGCGCGGGAAGGCGTCGCTCTGGACGGTGTGTACTGCTGTCCGCACCTGCCGACGGATGGCTGCGGCTGCCGCAAGCCGGAAACCGGCCTGGCCGAGCAAGCCGCCCGCGAGCTGGGCTTCGAGCTGGGGGAATCTTTCGTGATCGGGGACAAGCCATCCGATATCGAGATGGGGCGGCGCGCGGGAGCGACGACGATCCTGGTTCGGACGGGCTACGGGCGCCAGCACGAGGCGGCGGGGGACGCCTTTGCGGATCTGGTCGCGGACGATCTGGCCGACGCGGCGAAGCTGATCGAAGAGTGGATGGGGCAAGCTCCGGCGGCTCCGGCTGGGTTACTGCGCACGGCCGGAGAGCGGCTGCGGCGGCACGTACTGGGATCGATAGCGGCCAAGCAGAGGCTGATCGAAGCGTGCGGGGAACCGATTCTTGCGGCCGCCGCGCTGATCGCGACGGTTTTCCGGGAGGGGGGAAAGCTGATGCTGTGCGGAAACGGCGGGAGCGCGGCCGACGCGCAGCACATCGCGGCGGAGTTCGTCTGCGTTCTGAGCCAGAGCTTCCCGCGCCCCGGCCTGCCCGCTCTCGCGCTCACCACAGACACTTCTCTGCTCACGGCGAGCGCCAACGATTTCGGCTTCGAAGGCGTGTTCGCGCGGCAGGTTCAGGCGCTGGGCAGGCCCGGAGACCTGCTGGTCGGCATCAGCACCTCGGGCAACTCGGCGAACGTGGTGCGGGCGTTCGAGACGGCGCGCGCACACGGAATCCGGTGCATCGCGCTCACGGGGCCGGGCGGAAAACTGGCGGAAATGGCGGACGCCGCCATCCGCGTGCCGGCCGTGGCGACCGCCCACATTCAGGAGTCGCACATCATGATTGGCCACATTCTGTGCGATTTGGTGGAGCGGTCGCTGTAACCCGAGCGGCTGGGCGAGGACCGGCGTGCTACTTGGCCTCCCGCACCTCGACGCGCGGGTAGATCTCGCGGGTCTGGGCGAGCGAGGCGAAGGTAACGCCGGGCAGGCGGGCGGAGGCGCTGCCGGCGGCGACGCCCCAACGGAGGGCATCCGCGAAATCGGAGCGATTGTCCATGGCCCAAACGAAGGCCGCGGCCAGAGCATCGCCGGCGCCGATGGGGCAGACGGCATCCACGCGCGGCGGAACTACTTCGATTGTGCCGCGCTCGCTCACCCCGATCGCTCCGCGGCTGCCGAGGGACAGGATCACCGATTGGGGGCCCATCTGGCGGATGCGCGCGGCGGCGTCGAGGAAGTGGGAACGCGTGATGAGCGCGGTGTTGAGCAGCCGCTCGGCTTCCTGCTGGTTCGGCGCGACCACGGTGGGGCCGGACTCGACGCCCTCGATGAGCGCTTCGCCGTCCGTATCGAGCAGGCTCTTGACTCCGTGCTGGTGGGCCATGCGGACCAGTTTGGAATAGAATCCGGGGGGCACTCCGGGCGGGACGCTGCCGCAAATCATGAGCCAGGAGGCGCCCTCGAGTTTTCGCTCTACGGCGGCCTCGACCCGGTCCAGCTCGGCCGGGGAGAGAGACGGCCCGGGATGGTTGAGTTTCACCGTGAGGCCCTGGCGGTCGGTGATGGTGAGGTTGGTGCGGATCTCGTTGGCGATGGGCACGACCTCGATTCGAAAACCACAGCCACACATGTACTTCTGAAGCAGCTCGCCGGATTGGCCGCCGGAGGTCACAATGGCCAGCGTCCGGCCTCCGAAGGATTGGATGACGCAGGAGGCGTTGATGCCGCGGCCGCCGGCGGTGTCGGAGGTGGAGAGGATGTAGGCCCGGTCCTCGAAGACCAGGCGGTCGGCCATGACGTTGTGGTCGATGGCCGGGTTGATGGTAAGGGTAACGATCAAACTCTAATTCTAGCGCCTGGTGCTAACCTGAGACATTGACGCGTCAGCCATCATTGCGAGCCTACGCCGCGCTGGGGGCGGTGTGCTTCTTTTGGGGCACGACGTACCTGGGGATACGGATGGCACTGGAGTCGTTTTCGCCGCTGGCACTGATCGGATTCCGGTTCACCGCCTCGGGGGCGATTCTGCTGGCGGTGGCGATCCTGCGCGGCGCGCATGTGCCCAAGGGCCGGGAACTGTGGGTTTCGATGCTTACGGGGCTGCTGACCTGCGGCATCGGAACCGGGAGCCTGGCCTACGCGGAGGACCGGATTCCCAGCAGCCTGGCGGCGCTCATCATCGCGTTCTCGCCGTTCTGGATGGTGGGGATCGAGGCGCTGATGCCGGGCGGGGAACGGTTGCGGCGCTCGACGGTGGCCGGGCTGCTGGTGGGCAGCGTGGGCGCCGGTCTGCTGGTCTCCTCCGGCGTAGCTAACGAGAGCGTGGGCGGCGCGACGAGCGTGGGTTTCATCGTGCTGCAAATCGGGAGCGTGAGCTGGGCGTTCGGATCGATCTACCAGCGGCGGCAGGCTACGCGGGCGCATCCGATCGTCACGGGAGCGATCCAGCAGCTCTCGGCGGGCCTGGTTTTCCTGCTGCTGACCGCGGTGATACCGGCGCGCCCGATCATGCCTGGCTTCCGCGGGATCGCGGCGCTCGCGTACCTGGTAGTTTTCGGATCGATCGTGGGGTACAGTTCCTACATCTATGCGATGAGCCACCTGCGGGTGGCGGTGGTCTCGATCTACTCCTACGTCAACCCGGTAGTGGCGGTGATTTTGGGCTGGCTGTTCTACCGGGAGCCGTTCGGGGGGCGGGAGGCGGTGGCTACGGCGATCATCTTCTCGGGAGTGGCGCTGGTGAAGCGCTACGGCAAAGCGGAGTAGGCGGCTGTCCGTTTCCGCACAGGGGATTCCCAGGATCGGACAGCCGGGAGCGCGAAGTCCATGCCAGGCGGGGGCGCCGGTGGCTATGGGCGTGCTGGCAATCGCATAGAATAAGTCGTTAGGCGAAGCGCGATGATCAACTTGCAGAATCTCGAAAAGTTCTATCAGGCGGGCGTGACGAAGACGTTTGTGTTGCGCCGGATCAACCTGGAGATCAAAGAGGGCGAGTTCGTCACTATCATGGGCCCCTCGGGCGCCGGGAAATCGACGTTACTGAGCATCATCGGGATGCTGGACAACGCCTGGACCGGCGAATACTACTTTCTGGAGCAGCCGGTGCATAAGTTGAAACCGCGCGAGAGGGTGGAGCTGAACAAGAAGTACATCGGATTCGTGTTCCAGAGCTACCACCTGCTGGACAACCTGACGGTTTACGAGAACCTGGACATCCCGCTTTCGTACCGCAACGTGAAGAGCTCGGAGCGGGCCAGCATCGTGTGCGACACGCTGGACCGGTTCCAGATCGTGGGCAAGAAAGACCTGTATCCCAACCAGCTTTCCGGAGGGCAGCAGCAACTGGTGGCGGTGGCGCGGGCGCTGGTGGCCAGCCCCAAACTCATTCTGGCCGACGAACCGACGGGCAATCTGCACTCGGAGGCGGGCCGGGACATCATGGAGCGATTCAAGAAGCTGAACAGCGAAGGGACCACCATCGTGCAGGTCACGCATTCGGAGACCAACGCGGCGTACAGCGACCGGATTATCCGCCTGATGGACGGCTGGATCGTGAAGAGCTGAATGGAACACGCGAAACCCAGAATCCTGATCGCCGACGACCAGCCGGACGTGCTGACGGCGCTGCGGCTGCTGCTCAAAGGCGAGGGGTTCCAGATCGAATCGGCCACTTCGCCGGCGGGCGTTCTGGGGGCGGTGGAAAACCGCGATTTCGACGCGGTGCTGATGGACTTGAACTACGCCCGGGACACCACCTCGGGGCGGGAAGGGCTAGACTTGCTGTGCCGCTTGCAGAGCCTGGACAGCGCACTGCCGGTGATTGTGATGACGGCCTGGGGCAGCGTGGAACTGGCGGTGGAGGCGATGCGCCGCGGGGCGCGCGACTTCGTGCAGAAGCCTTGGGAGAACGCGCGGCTGCTGACGATACTGCGCACGCAAATCGAGTTGGGCGAGGCGCTGCGGCGGGGGCAGCGGCTGGAGGCGGAGAACCGGCTGCTGCGAGCCGAAGGGCGGCCCACGCTGATCGCGGAGGCGCCCTCGATGCGGCCGGTGCTGGATCTGATCGAGCGCATCGGACCGTCGGACGCCAACGTGATGATCACCGGCGAGAACGGCACCGGAAAGGGAGTGGTGGCGCAGGCGCTGCACGCGGTGTCGGGCCGGGCGGCGAAGCCGCTGATCACGGTGAATACCGGGGGCCTGCCGGAGGGCATCTTCGAAAGCGAGCTGTTCGGGCACGTGAAGGGAGCGTTTACCGACGCGCGCGCCGACCGCGTGGGCCGTTTCGAGCTGGCCGACGGCGGCACGCTGTTCCTGGACGAAATCGCCAACATCACGCCGGCCCAGCAGGCGAAGCTGCTGCGAGTGCTGGAGACGGGCGAGTTCGAGCGGGTGGGCTCGTCGAAGACGCACCGGGTGGATGTGCGGATCTTCTCGGCCACCAACTCGAACCTGGGGGCGGAGGTGGCGGAGGGCCGTTTCAGCGAAGACCTGCTGTTCCGGCTGAACACCATCGAAATCCGGCTGCCGGCGTTGCGGGAGCGGAGGGAGGACATCCCGCCGCTGGCCATGCACTTCCTGCGGCAGTACGCGCAGCGGTACCGCAAGCAGATGGCGGGATTCGAGAGTTCCGCCATGCAGGTGATCCTGGACCATCCTTGGCCGGGCAATGTGCGCGAGCTGGACCACGCGGTGGAGAGGGCGGTGCTGATGGCGCAGGCCAGCAACGTGAAAGCGAGCGACCTGGCTCTGCGCACGGGCCGGGAGGGCGCGCCGCGCCTCGAAGAGATGAGCCTGGAAGAGGTGGAATCGTTCCTGATCAGGAAGGCGCTGGCGCGCTACCAGGGGAACGTGAGCCAGGCGGCTAGCGTGCTGGGATTGAGCCGCAGCGCGCTGTACCGGCGAATCCAGCGCTACGGACTCTGACGCCCTTATGCGGCTAGCGAAGCTTCGCCCGTTGCGCCACGAACACCGCATCCTGCTGCTGGTGGTTCTGGCTGCGTTGCCGGCGGCGGTGGTGGCGCTGGCGGTGCTGTGGAGCGGCGACTTCACGCCCAAAGTGCAATGGACGCTCACCGTGGCGATCGCGCTGGGCTGGTGGGGGTTCGCGCTGGCGGCGCAGGAGCGGGTGCAACGTCCGCTACAGACCTTGTCGAACCTGCTGGCGGCATTGCGGGAGGGCGATTATTCCATCCGCGCGCGCGGCGCCAGAAGAGACGACGCGCTGGGCGAACTGATCATCGAGGTGAATGCGCTGGGAAAGACGCTGCGCCAACAGCGGCTGGGGGCCGTGGAAGCGGCGGCGCTGTTGCATACTGTGATGTCGGAGATCGACGTCGCCATCTTCACCTTCGACGGGGAGCAACGGCTGCGCCTCACCAACCGCGCCGGCGAAAGGCTGCTGGCCCAGCCCTCGGAGCGCCTGCTGGGCCGCGGGGCCGCGGAGTTGGGCCTGGCCGAGTGCCTGGAAGGGGAGACGCCGCGGACGGCGCAGATGGTGTTTCCGGGAGGGATCGGACGCTGGGGCGTCACGCGCAGCACCTTTCGCGAGGAGGGGCGGCCACACCAGTTGCTGGTGCTCTCCGACCTCAGCCGCGCCCTGCGCGAGGAGGAACGCCAGGCCTGGCAGCGGCTGCTGCGCGTGCTGGGGCATGAGCTGAACAATTCGCTGGCGCCGATCCGCTCGATTGCCGGGAGCCTGGAGAGCCTGGTCACGCGCACACCGCTTCCCGACGACTGGCAGGAGGACGTGCAACGAGGGCTAGCCGTCATCAACTCGCGCGCCGAGACGCTGACCCGGTTCATGGAGGCTTATTCCCGCCTGGCGCGGCTGCCGCAGCCCAAAATGCAGCCGGTGGACCTGGGGGCCTGCGTGCGGCGGGTGTTGAGCCTGGAGACCAGGATTCCCATCGGGCTTCAGCCGGGGCCCGAGCTGGTCATTCCCGCCGACGGAGATCAGCTCGAGCAGTTGCTGATCAACCTGCTGCGCAACGCGGTGGACGCGGCATTGGAAACCCAAGGAGGGGTGGCCGTGCGGTGGCGGCATACGCCGGCGTACGTGGAGGTGGTGGTGGAGGACGAAGGCCCCGGGCTTTCGAGCACCGCCAACCTCTTCGTGCCGTTTTTCACGACCAAGCCGGGCGGGTCGGGCATCGGGCTGGTATTGAGCCGGCAGATCGCCGAAGCCCACGGGGGCACGTTGCTGCTCCAGAACCGCGCGACGGGGCGCGGTTGCGAGGCGCTGTTGCGGCTGCCGGTGTGAGCGGGGGGCGAGACTTGGACAGGTTGATGTCTGATGTGACATAATTATGTCATGGCAGTGCGAACGACGGTTGACATCCCGGAACCGCTGCACGACAGGCTGCGGGACAGAGCGGAGCGGTCGGGGGCATCGATCCGGTCGCTGATTGTGCGGGCCATCGAGCAGGCCTACAGCGAGCCCAAGAAGGGCGAGTGTGTGACTGGGCCACCGATTGCCGGCAAGGGCAAACTGGGGCCGGCGTTCCCTGGGGACGAGAACCCTCATGACCTCGTTTTTTCCTGACCTGAACGTGTGGCTGGCCCTGTCGGTGGGCGGCCACGTGCACAGCGTGGAAGGCTGGAGCTGGCTAAACCTGCTGCCGCGGGAATCGAGGCTCGTCTTTTCGCGCTATACGCAGATCGGCTTGCTGCGCCTGCTGTCGAATCAGGCTGTCATGGGCGAAGAGACGCTGACGCTGCGCAAGGCCTGGGGCGTCTACGACCGGTGGCTGGAAGACCCGCGCGTGGAGTTCTATCCCGAACCGCGCGGCCTGGACGCCGGATTCCGGCAGGCGACGGCGGCCTTCGCGGGCAGGGCGGCATCGAAGATGGTGGGAGACTGCTATTTACTCGCGTATGCCAGGCACAGCCATGCCGTGCTGGTCACCTTCGACCGGGCGCTCGACCGTTTGGCGCGCAAAGAGGGCTGCGCCGCCGTCATTCCAGATTGAAGCGGCCGCTACGCGGTGGCGGTCTTTACCAGGTGCTGGAGGCCGAGTTCGGCGATTTCGCGCTCGCGGATGAGGTACTTCTGGACCTTGCCGTTGGCGGTGATGGGAAAGGAATCGACGAAGCGGATGTGCTGGGGGATCTTGAAGTAGGCGATCTGGCCGCGGCAGAAATCGCGGATTTCCT
>Ga0326727_10027649_pt1 | contig 10394 bp, 9 predicted proteins | sample MB2enrmetagenome_FD_207643 | JGI IMG/M metagenome (GOLD analysis project Ga0326727, IMG submission 207643) | Lab enriched peat soil microbial communities from McLean, Ithaca, NY, United States - MB29MY | ecosystem: Environmental > Terrestrial > Soil > Wetlands > Peat | place: USA: New York...
CTGAACGTATAGTAAATATTTTCTCGGAGGTAGTCTGCAACAGGATGATTAAGCTTTATTACGTTTGGAGATAAAATTTTGTTGATTCTGGGCATCATAAACGGGAGGGCTTCTCCCATGTGGCCAATCACAATCTGAAGGCCCGGAAACTGATCGAAAACTCCACTGACAATGAGGCGGAGAACATGGACCGCTGTCTCGATATGCCAGCCCCATGCAGCCCTGGATAATCCATTTGTCACCTCTGGTGAGAAGCCTGCATAGTAAGCCTCAATTACTGGTTCCGGTGGTAGCGTTGGATGGATGTAAAGTGGAACCTTGAGCGCTTCGGCCCGCTCCAGGATCGGCCAAAAGAATTTATCATCCAAGTAGCGGCCTCGTGTGTGGCCGTTGATATTTCCTCCTCTGAAGCCATGTTCATTAACCATGCGCTCCAGCTCCTCGGCAGCGATGTTGGGATCAGCGGTTGGTAGAGTGGCGAATCCAGCTAAACGCTTTGGATAACGCTGCATCGCCTCTGCGAGATAGTCATTAGCTTCGCGGGTCAGCTCTACTGCCTCTGTAGCTTCGAGTTGCTGCACTGAGGGAGCGGTCAGAGACAATACCTGCACGTCGATACCTGCGGAATCCATTTCTGCGATTCTATTATCCCCGAGATCAGACAATTCTTCGATAAGCTTCCCATAGCCAAAGTGCTTTGCCATCTGAGCTTGTTCATTGAGCTTTCGTCCAGGGCCATCCAGAAATGCAGGGGTAGCATAGTGCTCTTCAAGAGTGATAGTTCGCATCATTTCGCGATTACAAAGTTTTTCCATAATCATTATTCCTTGTAAAATCCTAAATAATTTATCATCGATCTTTGTTTAGGAGAACTGGAACTTTTTATCACCCTATAAACCAAAAAATCTGATGCCTATACCGAAGATAGCTTACTTAGTGATTGTACCTAACTCTTTATTTAGATCGAAAGGAAACTAGGGAACATGGGAATCAATTTTGAAAAAGCCGTTTCAGATATTAATACCCTATATGAAAAAGACGCAGCACCAATAAAATATATTGCAAAGGAATTGGAAAAAATCTGATAAACCTATGATTTTTAGACAGTTTGATATTTAGACAGTTGGATATATTCATTTTTGTGCCTTCTTGTCAAAAGGCCTAACTAAAAATATATAAACATTAATAATATTATTATAGTTAAGTAAAATTTAGTGAAACGGTATTGTGAACTGACCTAGTGATATGACAGCTAATAAGTAATTTTGTGGCTCTTAGGCTGTTTTATACTTTTATATCAACACCAGTAGCAAACTTTTGCGAACTCCTTGATGAAACTAACGATTAATGTTAACATCCTTTAGTATTTTATTCACACACATTCGTGTGGACATTAGACATTCATATTAACGTCATAAATTCTTGAAGTTTGGATTCCACAAATGCAAATACATTTTATTAAAAATATAATATGGGGATTAAAATCATCCCTACTTATTCCATATTCAAGTATAATTTTCATGTATCTCTATAGTCTTTAAAAATCGGCATTGTATGGTTGGTTGGATTTACAGGTGTAATTCCTTCGATTAATTTCTTGCCATACCTATCGTAAACATTTATTAGAATAGTATCTGTATTCATTTAATACCCTCAATTATAGATGATACCGTTGCTCTTAGATATCAAAAAGTTGATCTTGTGAACTGCAGGTGCAGAAATACCTGCAGTCCTATAGTAGGTTTGCTTGAAAACACTGGAAAACCGTTGAATTGTAATTAGATTTAATTAGTTATATACTTTTTGCATAAGTTCTAAATATTACTAACTAAAACTAATTAGTATCAAAATTACGTAGTCCTGATCTTTGGGCTCATAATATCCTTGCACCAGCATCCGCAGCAAACTTTTGCAGGGTTATATAAGCACAAAGAGATAATTTTGATCGATTATATGCTCAAATTCCAAAATGAGAGTTATTTTACTTAATTAATTTAGGTTTCCAGGCTGATCTAAAATGTCAAAAAGTTGATTTTGTGAGCTGCAGGGGGTAATGCCTACAGCTCGATTGAATATCTAATTGAATATACGGGGAAGTATATCAATTATAATTAAATTTAATTTATTATATACTTCTATGCATATGTTATACTAACTTAAAATAATTAGTATTAAAATTACATGATCCTGATCTAATGAATTATAACATGGAAAATCTTTTCACACCCGCCAATAAATGACTTTATCTCAGCCCATACAACAGGTCTATAATTCATTCAATAAAGAAATAACCTTAACCTACTCAAGAAAATGTCTTAAATCTCTCCATAATCACTCATTTTTGACTTAGAGACTATCCCAAACGTCAATAATGGCATGTTTACGACTTATAATTGATCCACATCATTCGACTATCGATTCCAATTCTGTATTGTTTACTACAGGACCAAGGACTTTGATTGTATTCTCTATCTATTAATGTTTTTGGACAGTTATGTTCGACCTTAGAATGCAACTTTTCTTGGCTTGTATCTCAATTCAGATTAAAAGTTCTTTCCTGAATAGCTTCTTTCAATTTAAACTGTTATGGGATTTATAAGCTGTGAAAGTTCAGATAAATTTAAAAAATAATATCCAAGTTTGTTTAATAAATTAAAAAATATAATTTTTAAGTAGGTTAATTTTATTTATAGAGTGGAGTATTAATTTTTGTACATTTGTTAGTTATTTTCCATCATTAATGTCTAAAACAACATTAGAAGACCTAATGTGAACAAATCAACATATGATAATGCAAGCAAAATGCAACCATCATAATGACCTTGGGAATTACTATGCTGATGCTTTTAATCCTAGTGAGTCTCGCAGGTGCGGGGTCATTTTCATATATTCCTAACCCCGGCAGTAACAATATATCGAATTTAAATAAATCAGATGAAGCAATAAAAGTCTATGACAAAGCAATTGAAATTAACCTGCAACTCAGAAGCTTGGCACAATAAAAATACTTTATCTAAATAGATTAAATAAATCCGCTTTGTAGGTAATGTACCTGAAAATCTGTAAATTCTGATTGACTCTGTATCAATTAACTTAATCACAAAAACAAGATATAGAGTCAACAGTTTTACTGATAAAGATTTTGGTTCTATTTTGATAACTTAATATAAATCTCAACATGAGATTTTCTTTCTAATCATCTTTTGGATAATATTAGCCAAAATCTTAAAGCTCTGGCAACTACCTTAGAACAATTCAATTTCAATAGCTTAAACGATGGCTTCCTTTCTAATAGAACGGAATAATTATCGGTAGAAATATATTTATATTATTTTAAAGTAATAAAATTATACGGAAAAAAATCTCGAGAACACACTTATCGTTATATGACAGTAAACTTATGGTGATTTCATTTTGTCAAACAATGAATTAATATGGGCTCACAGAGCAATTTTTATTGGAAGCTTATAGAGAATATAACATCACTTAGTCAAAAAATGGCTCACAGCGTCTGAGAATGGTTCATTTTTGATTTAACTAATCTAAACTCCGGCTTCACGCTTAAGTAAACTAAATAAATATTAAACATGAAATTCAATTAATTGTGTTTGCATTGCTAATAGCGTTCTTTGCCTTTTGCTGTGTAGGGAGCTGAGATAATTTATGGACACTATAACAAAAATAATGCTTGCATTACTAGTAATCCTATGGGCCTTAATATTATATGGAAAGGTATCATGATGGCTATCATATATGTATACGTCAAGCGACTGAATAGACATGAACGGGAATCTATGAAACTAGTCGATGCCGACAGTCTTGAGCTCGGCTTCATGCATAAGTAGACTAACTAAATATTAAATACAAGATTCACTTATATTAATTATAATAAATAAAAAACGGTGTTAAGATGGCCAGACCCACAAAGCTAACTCCAGATATCAGATAACTGTAGGTATCTCCAAGATATTTTCCATGCGCTTTTATTTATTCAAAAGTATATAAATTAAGTTTATATAACTAGCTACTTAGATTTTTATGGATAGAATTCTGCATATTCATAATTTTTAGTTTATGGTAGTACTATTTAGTATATATGCAAAAAGTATATAATGAATCAAATCTAGTTATAATTATAGGGTTCTCCTAAACCTTCAATTAAACCTACTCATGGGCTGCAGGAGCGAGCCTCTGCAGTTCACAAAACCAAATTTTTTGATATTCAAGATCATCCAGATCACCTTAGTTAATTAAATAAAGTAAAAGGAGATCGATATTATTAAATGTCATTTATTTTTGCTTATTTTGTCTTTACTGTCAAAGTCCGGCCGGATTTATCAACTTCCAATACCACTTTACAAGCCTAATATGGCAATATGTTGTCAGTATTCTATAGCCACCATATTTTTGGAATTTACGACAAGGTTGATACTTTTTATTAGTGGATTTTTTGAGATATAGACAATTTTACTTTAATCTTCCTACTTTACTTTATGTATTTATAGTGAAAGTTGAGGGGTATTTTTTCATTTGAGATTCCAAGACGGGCACGATTCTGTCCAACTATTACTTTGCAATAAACAAATTAACATATGTGGAACTAATTAAGCCTTTTTTTGAGTAGGATGGGTGTCCACCAAGGAAAAATTAGAAACCTACTGTAGAGCTTAGATTCAGTCATTTATTGGCGGGTATGGAAAGGCTTCAGTCTGTTTTCTTATATGGAATGATCGATTTATCAAAAAGTTATTGGGTAAAAACCTTTCTTTTTTAGGAATGCTGGATAATTATTTATCCTGCTCTCTCTGACTATTTTACATGATTTTTGATCCAATCACCTTATGTAACATGGATCTCCAGAATCGATTTGTAAGATCCGCAACACACGAATCCATGGCTGAAAAAGATGGAAAGCCCACTTCAAAGTTAGGGAATCTCTACGAGGAACTTGCAAAAAATGACGTCGGGTTGATCATAACAGGCTTTTCTTATGTACTTCCTAGTGGGCATAGTGTGATTTACCAGCAAGGAATCTATGATGATCGTTTTATTGAATCCTATATGAAGATAACCGAAATGGTGCATAGGTACAGAAGCAAAATTGTACTTCAGATAGTACATGGAGGGAGGCAGGCAGCAATTTCTGAAGAATACCCGGTCCCGGTGGCTCCTTCGGAAATCAAAGATGATCTCTCGGGAGTTGTACCTAGGGAAATGACTGAACAGGAAATACTGGAAGTAATCGAGGCCTTTACAAAAGCAGCTATTCGGGCAAAAAAAGCAGGTTTTGACGGCATACAGCTTCATTGTGCTCATGGCTTCCTTTTAAGTAATTTCATTTCCCCCTATACAAATAGAAGAGCTGATCGCTGGGGTGGCTCAGTGGAAAATCGGGCAAGAATAGTAACAGAGATTGTCAAGCGAATAAAAGAACTAGCTGGATCTGATTTCCCTATCTTTGTCAAATTGAATGCAACGGATGGTTTTAAGCCGGGTTCGCAAAAAGCAGAGCTTGGAATTACTATTTTGCAGGTTGTGGAGACTGCAAAACTTCTGGAGAAAGCTGGAGTGTGCTCAATTGAAGTTAGCGGAGGGATAAGTGAGGCAGGTGGGGCAACTGTAAGAACCGCAATTAATTCTCCAGCTGAAGAAGCATATTTTAGAGAATATTCTAAAGCAATAAAAAAAGCAGTAAATATCCCTGTAATGCTTGTAGGGGGCATTCGGTCCCTTTCTGTTATGGAGCATCTGCTTGAAGGTGGGTTTGCAGATTTGGTTTCCATGGGTAGGTCATTTATCTGCGAGCCTGATCTCATTTTGAAACTTAAGTCTGGAGAGGCTAAAAAGGCAATGTGTGTATCCTGTAATCTATGTTTTGATCCTGAGGGGGTCAGGTGCAACTACGAGTTTAATTGAAATACTGGGAACTGAAATCTTCCTTACCACTTCTTTTTTAATTTCGGCTCCTAGTTTATTTTAACTTTTATACAGGATTTCGATTTACCTTTGATTTTTCTATTCACAGAAATTTTTCAAGTTTTTCCATCCAAGTGAATAATTCTAAGACTTTTTAATATCTTCTGGGATTGCCAAAACTTACAATTAATTTTACTAGTTATTGACTGCAATCAATCAAAAACCCAGAAAATAATAAAAAGTATCACGATTTTCAATAACTCATGGACACGATCGGTTTCTCACTCTTTAAAAAATAAAGATGTCGACATTTTGGCTTGTTGTTGCAGCACTGATTTTGCTAAAAGGTATGCTTTTTCCTTTAAATCAGTGTAAAAATACCCATGCAATTTCGGATTAAACTGAAAAAATGCAAGATTTAGTCACAAAAAAACTGTGCATAAGAAAGCTGTCTATATTCAAAGCTTAATCTAGGAAAATAATAGTTTTAACGATTAAGCCTGGAGAAAACAAATCCATAGTCATCTTCATCAGATCCAATTGATAAATTTTAGTTAGCTTATTTTCTTTAACTGTTGGCTATTGATTGCATTTATTCATTCACCACTTATTAGTAATCACATTTCTCTGTTGTGCCAAAATTAATAGCAATCAACTATTTTTGTAGGCTGAATGGTTATAATAGGAGTATACCAGGGTTTATAACGGTATCAACTTGTAAATCCTAAGAATTCCAAAATTATAATAAGACATAAAGAAAGAACTTGATAAAATCGATTAGTAAGACTTAAGCACTTCTGATGCAAAATCAAGTATGGTGAATGTCACAGTTAAAATTTGAATCTTGGGGAGTTGTATGTCTAAAGCTGTCGGTTTTGTATTTCAAGTGAGTATAATCCCAACTGGATTTGTTAATTTCAAAATTTAAATGGATAAGAAACATGGTGGAACAACTTGAAATAATTCGGGCTAGCCTTGAGGACACAATTGAAATCTTAGCTCTTCAGAAGCTGGCATTCCGGAGTGAGGCTCAAATCTACAATGACTGGACAATATCACCTTTACTCCAGACCGCAGAAGAGATCCAAGATGAGTTTAGTACTCACATATTTCTCAAAGCCGTCATCAAGCATTTAATTGTGGGATCTGTACGAGCTCGAACGATAGGCACTACTTGCCATATAGGCAAGCTGATCGTGCACCTGAAGTGGCATAATCGAAAAATAGGTACTCATTTAATGACAAAAGTTGAGATCATGTACCAAAATGTATCCCGATTTGAACTCTTTACCGGGTCAAATAGCACCAAAAATCTTCATCTATACCACAAATTAGGATATAAGGAGTTCAGGAGAGATTTATTGAGCAGCAAACTTGAACTTATATACCTAGAAAAAATTGTGATTAACTAGCAGGTATAGATATAGGCAATCGTCATGGCAATTTTTCAGCACTTCGCTAATTTTCACTTACCCATGAGTGGGGGAAGTCCATTAGTAGTCAATTGATATTATTCCAAAATTACTGAATAGAAATACAGTTTCCAGTTCTTTTTTCTTGTAATTTTGGCACTACAGAGCCATTTAGAATTTACAGAACTTTTGGTATGCTGCTCGCTGAATAGTTACAAACTTTTTTATTTTGAGTTTTTGATTAATTGCAGCCAATTGCCAGTTAAATCAATGGTAAGTTAGTAACTCTAGATATGTTCAAAATACTCAATATTCATGCTCCTTAGCACTCTCGTAGTAATTAAAATACAACCTAAAAATAAGTTGTAAATAAAGTGTAAACATAAATAGTTGAAAAGAGTAATTTTACTATCATGCCCGATATAGAAGAAAGAATATTGGACGCCGCTTTAAAGTTATTCATTAGCGAATGATATGTGGATACAACTACCCGCAAAATCGCACAAGAGGCAAAAGTTACCGAAATGACTGTAATAGAAAAATTTCAATCGAAAGAGAACTTATTTAGAGAAGCCAGAAAAAAGAATCCAAATGCATTTTTAAAATACTGGGATGAAGCGTATAAGGGCGTGCCGCCGTGGGATCTTGATCACCCACAACCCGCTTTTCAGGCACTTATAAAAGCCAAGGAAATCAAACATGGTCGGGCTTTGGAATTGGGTGCGGAAGAGGCGAAAACGCGATAATGTTAGCTATGAATGGTTATGATGTCACCGTTATAGACCTAGCTGAAGCTGCTATCTCCAGCGCAAAGGCAAAGACTATAAAGCGTCATGTTAAGGTAAATTTTGTAGTTGGAAGTGTGTTACAGATGGACCGTCTTTTCATAGAGGGTGAGTTTGATGTCGTCATCGATTCTGGCTTGTTTCATGCAATGATGGATGAGAAAAGGCCCATTTTTGCACGACAGGTATGGAAGATGCTTAAGGAAGTGGGTAAATATTTCATGCTGGCTTTCTCTGATCAAGAGCTCGCCGAAGATGGGCCCAGAAAGCTCTCAAAAAGTGAAATAGAAAATACTTTCACTCCTTTTTTCAATATTGTCTATATAAAAGATGCGACTTTCGATACGAGATTTGGCCCTCGCAGCAGCAAAGCTTATCTTTTATCAGCCGTCAAGAGGCAATTAGTGTAAGAAATTATCTAAACTCCCAAGATCCTTTGGCACATGAATGAGGCATGAAAAATTCTCAGTCACAATTCAGCTACTAAAAATCAGTCTATTGTTTCTATTTTGTACTGTTAAACTATGAAATTGCCACGTTAAAAAAGATATCTCCCGCAGCAGTGTACTTAAAGTTCTGTAAAATCGGAGTGACTCTATGTCCTTTTTCTTGCATCACAAAAAATAGGATTTATCCTTTTTACTGATGCGGAAGTTTTATTACAAAATCTATGCATTCACAAGAGCTGTATTTATTCCTATTCCGGTTTTTCAAATAGAGCAGGATATTTCTCTTTTAATGTTGTGAGATGTTGTTCATCTGATTTTGCATTATAAAGTGTTTTCACTTTGGAAAGCTGGTCAATTGTTAGATTTTTAGCTTGTTTAAGGTCAGCCCCAATAGGTCAGTCTCAGAAAGGTCAGCTCTAGATAGGTTAGTCCTATAAAAATCAGCTCCAGAAAGGTCAGCCTTAATAAAAATAGCACCAGAAAAGTCAACTCCTTGAAGGTTAGCTCCACGAAGGTCTTTTCTCTCTGGAATATCCATTTACAACTATCGGCTTTGAACTAAGATAAGCATTACTATGCTAGGAAGATGTCTTCTGCTCTTCAGGATTTCTCGGTTTCACTGATACATAGGTTTTATAGCAAAAAAAATATGGATTTTTCTAGTTTCAGCCAAAATTAAAAGATATTTTAGTCAAATTTAGAAAAATAATATATAATTTTTTATTTAAATCATCGTACTTAAATGCCAAAATATAATTATCCAAAACAAAAGTGAAAAGAGTTTATATCCTCGCTGTACACTTCAGTACATTAAAGTGCAATTTATGACAATAAAATACCTTGATATAAAACCATGGGGTAGATCTTTTGATGAGTATGTTAGGATGTTCAGTCTGACTCCTACTGATCTCACGCGAAAGATAATGGGCTGCGGAGATGGACCAGCAAGTTTCAATGCAGAGCTTACAGAGCGAGGTGGAAATATCATATCTGTCGATCCTGTTTACTATTTCAGCGCTAATCAGATCAGACAACGGATCGGTGAAGCACATGATGAAATAATCGACCAGACCCGGAAAAACTATAATAAATTCATTTGGCACGAGATCGACTCAGTTGAGAAGCTTGAAAGGATCAGGATGTCAGCTATGGAGAAATTTCTGGAAGATTTTGCAAAAGGCACAATCCAGAAAAGATATGTGCCAGGCGAACTCCCCTTCCTGCCTTTCAGTAACAAAGAGTTCGATCTAGCGTTGTGTTCTCATTTGCTATTTCTCTATACGGATAACTTGTCACTGGAGTTTCACCTGAGATCGCTGGAAGAGTTGTGCAGGGTTTCAAATGAGATCCGAATATTTCCACTTATGGACGTAAACGCCAACAGGTCACCATACGTTGAGCAAGTAATCCATTTTTTAAGGGTGAAAAAGCGGGATGTGATGGAAGTGAATGTGGCATATGAATTTCAAAAGGGTGGAAATACAATGCTAAAAATTTGCTGAAAAGGTCAGACTCTTGTTAATTTTTTCTGATCATTCTTGAAAATAGAAATAGGGCAATAATGACATTCCTTAAGGTTATCTATATTGCCCTATTTAATTTTGAGTCTTCTGCAGCACTTATTATTTTGCCCTTCGTTGAAATTAAGGAAAAGTCAATAGTTTACTGACAAATATTCTGTTTCTTATTTTTTCATCGATGTAGAAGTTTTAATGTCCAACATCTGTATATTTTCAACGACAAGCTTCGAGTAACGTTTTTGCATTAGTTTATCTAACTCACAAGCTTAGGAGTATAGAGAAACCATACCAACTCAATTTCACGATCCACAG
>Ga0326727_10027651_pt1 | contig 10393 bp, 5 predicted proteins | sample MB2enrmetagenome_FD_207643 | JGI IMG/M metagenome (GOLD analysis project Ga0326727, IMG submission 207643) | Lab enriched peat soil microbial communities from McLean, Ithaca, NY, United States - MB29MY | ecosystem: Environmental > Terrestrial > Soil > Wetlands > Peat | place: USA: New York...
CGGGATTGCCGCCGAGCAGAATATCGGTACCGCGGCCGGCCATGTTGGTGGCGATGGTCACCATTCCGAGGCGGCCGGCCTGGGCCACAATCTCCGCCTCGCGCTCGTGGAACTTGGCGTTCAGCACTACGTGGCGCACGCCTCTGCGCTGCAGGATTCCCGAAAGCCGCTCAGATTTTTCGATCGACGTGGTGCCCACCAGCACCGGCTGCTGCTTCTCGTGCAACATGGAGATGTCGTCGGCCACCGCCTTGTACTTTTCCTTCTCGGTGCGGTAGACCACGTCGGGATTCTCAAGCCGCCGCATCGGCATGTTGGTGGGGATAACCACGATTTCCAGCTTGTAAATCTTCTCGAATTCGGCCGCTTCAGTCTCTGCGGTGCCGGTCATGCCGCTCAGCTTCTTGTAGAGGCGGAAGTAATTCTGGAAGGTGATGGTGGCCAGGGTCTGGTCTTCCTTGCGGATGTTGACGCCCTCTTTGGCCTCGATGGACTGGTGCAGGCCGTCGGACCAGCGGCGGCCGGGCATGAGGCGGCCGGTGAAGGTGTCGACGATGATGACTTCGCCGTCCTTGACCACGTACTCGACGTCGCGCTTGTAGAGCGCGTGGGCCTTGATCGCGGTTTCAACGTAGTGCTTGAGTTCCCAGTTTTCGGCGTCGGCAATGTTGTCGATTCCAAGCAGCTTTTCGATCGTCACCCAGCCATCGTCGGTAACGCCGATGGTGCGCTGTTTCTCGTCGACGATGTAGTCGCCGGTAAGGTACTTCTGTCCCTCGGCAAGCTGAATGCCCAGCTCCTCCTGGCGCCTGTGGTCGGTCGATTCGATCTCCTCGCCCATCACCAGTTGGGGAACGATCTTGCGCACGCGCTGGTACTTGTCAGTGGTCTGATCAGTGGGACCGGAGATGATGAGGGGGGTGCGCGCTTCGTCGATCAGGATGGAGTCAACCTCGTCGACGATGGCGTAATAGTGGCCGCGCTGCACGCAATCCTTGAGCTCGAATTTCATGTTGTCGCGCAGATAGTCGAAGCCGAATTCGTTGTTGGTTCCGTAGGTGATGTCGGCTGCGTAGGCGGCGCGGCGCTCGTTGTCGTCCAGGTCGTGGACGATGACGCCGACGGTGAGGCCCAGAAACTCGTAGATCTTGCCCATCCACTCGGCGTCGCGCTTGGCCAGGTAGTCGTTCACCGTGACCACGTGCACGCCGTGGCCCACCAGCGCGTTCAGATAGCAACTGAGGGTAGCCACAAGGGTTTTTCCTTCGCCGGTTTTCATTTCGGCGATTTTGCCCTGGTGCAGCACCATGCCGCCGATCAACTGCACGTCGAAGTGGCGCATTTGCACGGCGCGCCAACCGGCCTCGCGGACGACTGCAAAGGCCTCGGGAATCAGCTCTTCCAGCGCCCCCTTTTCTGCCGCCTTGATTTCTTCCTCGTCCTTGATTCCTTCGAGCCGGGCCGCGATCCGGGCCCGGAACTCGACTGTCTTGTCGCGTAACTGCTCATCGGAGAGCTGCTTGATCTCCGGCTCGAGAGCGTTGATCGCAGCCACCGAAGGCATGAGCCGCTTGATGATGCGCTCGTTCGAGGTGCCAAAAATTTTGGTTAGTAACTTATCGAAAAACACGGGTTCTCCGTTTACCAGTGTAAATGCAGAGGGTGAGACCCTGGGTTCTTGAGACGCATCTGCGGATGGGAATCGAAAAAACGGCGACTCACAAGCCAATTGGGTATGCACGTCTTTGTACATTCCCAAGAAACTTGCAGGAATCTCCGCCAAATTAGAGTACTATCTGGTTCAAAATCCCCGGGGGAGTGTAGGTGGCTGAGACTGAGCGGCGTAGCAGGTCCTTGCGGATGGGGTGGAGGTTTGCCGCCCTGCTGTCCGCGGCGGAAATTCTGACAACATTATCCGGATGCAGTTCGGGAGGAAGTGCTGGTAACACGAATCCACCACAATCCTTCATCACGTCGGTAAGCGTTACCTGCACCCCTACCTCTATTCTCATGACGCAGACATCCGTCTGCACGGCAACTGTGCAGGGAACCGGCGCGTTCAGTTCCGCGGTAAACTGGTCGGCGACTGACGGCTCGATCAGTTCTTCAGGCGTCTATACGCCCACCGCCGCCGGGACGGCGACGATCATCGCGACCTCGACGCAAGATACTTCGAAGTCAGGCTCCGCAACAGTAGCGGTGACCGTCCAGCGTACGGGCAACGATTTTGGTTCACCTACCGTGTCTTCGGCAGATTGCACGGACGCGACGACCTGCACAGTCACCCTGACCGGCAGCATTGGTGCGGGAGACCTGCTGCTCATCGCCGCGAGTACGGTTTATCCAGACTCATCAAACAACGGCACGGATGTCGATGTCAGCAGCATCAGCAACTGCGGGACGTGGCAATCCGGATACAGTCTCCAAGCCGTGGCCTACGCGGGTGTGGGAAGCACTCAAGTTGGGTACGTGTACCCTGCGACTGCAACTGCCGGGCCGTGCGTTGTGACATTCACCGCAACGAGCGGCGGAGCCAATGTTGTGATCTATGACTATCCGGTACTCGGCGGCGCGACCCCTGTGTTGGATTGCGTAAACAGCTATTACAACGGTGTCGCGGTCACAAGCCCATTTGCAGGAACCGGCTGCGTACTCAGCGGCAACGATGCAGTGCTATCGGTTGGCCGGAGCGCGACTGGGGTTACGGCGGTCAGTTCGCCGTGGACCAATGCGGTATTCGACACAGCAGAATCCGGGATGGGAGCCGCATCTCAAGTGAATGTGACGTCGGTTACGGCCCCAACCTGGACAGCTTCCGGGGCTGCCAATTCCGTGGGGGCCACCATTGCTTTAGGCGTTAATACGACTCCTTGCGTCAAATGGGGATACATGGACTCATCTGCCGGGACAAATGGCGCTGCTCTAGTGGGGGGGCCGTCCGGAACGGGTACTCTCTCCGCCTCCAGTTTTGGAATGCCTGGGGCGGGGACATGGGCTGCAAGAAATTGGGAATATATCCCCCAGGGCTCAAACCTCACCTATTCAACCGCAGCCTTTAAGCCCCTCATCAATAGCCCCGCCCGCTTCTGCACGGGAGGGGAAACCTATCCAAATGCCAGCACGTTAGGGATAAACATAGCTACGTCATCGACGAATTTTGAATTTGTCCAACTGTTTTTTCCAGGCTGGGACGAGTCTCCGCTGGCGGCACAGGTTTCCACGACAAGTTCTGCCTGTGTTCCTTTCTATACGACAATCCCAGCTAACTCAGCTGCCTGGGGATCAGACATGATCGATATTCGCCCCGCGGGCAGCGACCTGGACTTCATTGACATTGCAATGTTTGGAAACGGGACGAATTTGTATATGGCTTATGAAACTCCTCTGCTAGGCGCAGGTCATAACCCGACAGACATTTCTCCGAACACCTGGTATTACGCATGCGTGCAAATGAATGCAGGGGCCACGCACTATGCGGCGATTTACGATTCCAGCGGAACTCAGCTAGGTACAACGTTTTCGTCCGGCTCAAAAGGGACAAGCCCGGCCAATGTAGGCACAGTGTTGGAGTACGGCGAACTATCGGGAAACGTTAAACCCGCGGACGGTTACAACATGTATTTTGGCACTGCAGCAGTCTGCTGGGCGAACGGCGGACCAACTTGCCCATTAAAAATGATTCCCTGAGAACGAAGCCGCTCCTGTTTACGGCGCCGGCCACGGACGAGATTGAATCGCCGACGCCTTGCTCATTGATTTTCAAAAGCGGGCAGGTGATTGTCTGCCAGGGTTGAGACCCCGGCCTGCCAGGCGAGTTCCCGCGGTATGTCCCTGAAACCTGAAGCCCCCGGCGGGTTGGCCGGGGGCTTCTTGTTTCTCGATCGGTACGAACCTCAGGCGCTGAACAGCAAAACGCCGGCGGCCTTTTCGTCGCTTCCAGTCTCGTCCGCGCTTACCGGGCGATAGAAGAGCTGGTTGTTTTCGAGATAGACCTCGAGGAAGGCCGGGCGGTCCACGATCTGGCCGGCGATGAGGGCTTCAGACAAGGGGTCCTCGACATAGCGCTGCAGGGCGCGGCGCAACGGGCGCGCTCCGTAGCTGCGATCGACGAGGGTCTTGTCGAGAATCCACTTTTTGGCTTCCTCGGTGACCGAGATGGTGATGGCCTTCTGGGCCAGGTTCGCGTTCAACTGCTGCACCATCAGCTCGACGATCTGGAGCAGGTCAGTATCCGAGAGCGACTGGAAGAGAATGACCTCGTCGAGACGGTTGAGGAATTCTGGATTGAAGGTCTTCTTCACTTCCTGTTTGACCAGCTCCTCGACCTTGTCGCTGACAATATCTTCGCGGTCACTCTGGAAGCCGAGTCCCTGCTTCTTCATCAGGTGGCGTGCGCCGATGTTCGAGGTCATGATGAGGATGACGTTCTTGAAGTCGACGGTGTTGCCAAGGCCGTCGGTCAACTGGCCGTCCTCAAAGACCTGGAGCAGGATGTTGAAGACATCGGGGTGCGCCTTCTCGATTTCGTCGAGCAGCACGACCGAGTAAGGCGAACGCTTGACGCGCTCGGTCAACTGGCCGCCCTCCTCGTAGCCCACGTATCCCGGAGGCGAGCCGATGAGCTTGGAGACCGAATGCTTCTCCATGAACTCCGACATGTCGAAGCGGATGAGGGCCTTGTCGGAGCCGAAGAGGAACTGGGCCAGGGTGCGGGCCATCTCGGTTTTGCCGACGCCGGTGGGGCCGAGGAAGAGAAAACTTCCGATGGGCCGGTGCGGGCTCTTCAAACCCGCACGCGAGCGGCGGATGGCGCGGGCCAGCGCCGAGATCGCCTTTTCCTGGGAGATGACGCGCTTGTGCAGCTCTTCTTCAACGCGCAGCAGCTTCTGGGTCTCTTCTTCCTTGATGCTGTTGACGGGCACGCCGGTCCAGCGGCTGACCACGTCCTCGATGTCCTCGCGGCCTACGATGCCGGCTGCCGAATCGTCGAGGTGGTACTTGTCGCGCAGGGCGCGCAGGTTTTCGCGCTCCTTGCGTTCCTCGTCGGAGTAGAAGCGCGCCTTCTCGAACTCGTGATTGGCGATGGCCGAGTCCATGCGGTGCACGATGAACTTGATGCGCTTCTGGACTTCGGTGATCTCTTCGGGCAGCGAGGTCTGGCGGAGCTTGACGCGCGCGCCGGCCTCGTCAATAAGGTCGATGGCCTTGTCGGGCAGGAAACGGTCGGGTATGTAGCGATTGGAATGGGAGACCGCGAACTCGACCGCGGCATCGGTATAGCTGACCGCGTGGAACTTTTCGTAACGGTCCTTGATGCCGTGGATGATCTTGATGGCGTCGGCCTCGTTGGGCGGCGGAACCTTGACGGCCTGGAAGCGGCGCTCCAGGGAGCGATCTTTCTCGATAGACTTGCGGTACTCGCCGGGGGTGGTGGCGCCGATGCACTGGATTTCGCCGCGGGAGAGCGCCGGCTTGAGGATGTTGGCCGCGTCGAGGGAGCCCTCGGCCGAGCCCGCGCCCACGAGCGTGTGCAACTCGTCGATGAAGACGATGGAGTTCTGATTCTCCATCAGCTCCTTCATGATGGTCTTGAGCCGCTCCTCGAACTGGCCGCGATACTTGGTGCCGGCCACGATGAGCGACAGATCGAGGCCAAGGACGCGCTTGTCGGCCAGGAAGCTGGGCACTTCGCCGTCGGCGATGCGCTGGGCAAGGCCTTCGACGATTGCCGTTTTGCCCACGCCGGGCTCGCCGATCAGGACCGGGTTGTTCTTGGTGCGGCGGCAGAGAATCTGCACCACGCGTTCGAGTTCGCCGTCGCGGCCCACAAGGGGATCGAGTTGTCCGTCCATGGCCGCCTGGGTAAGGTCGCGGCTGAACTCGGCCAGCAGGCTCGATTCGCGCTGACGTTGCTGGGGCGGCGCTTTCTCCTGGGTCACGCGAGCCAGCTCTTCGCGAATCTGCGCCAGCTTGAGGCCGCGCTCCTGCAAAATCTCCGAGGCGAAGCACTTCTCTTCGCGCAACAGGCCGAGCAGCAGATGTTCGGTGCCGATATGCTTGTGGCCCAGCCTCTCGGCCTCTTCCGCCGCGTAGGCCAGTACCCGCTTGCACTCGTTTGAAAGCGGCAGGTCAACGCTGGTGGAGACCTTCTCGCGAATGGTGGTGTGCGCCTCGATCTGCTTGCGGATCGATTCCACCGAGGCGTGGGAGCGCAGGAAGCGGTTGGTTAACGCCTTGTCCTCGCGCAGCAGGCCAAGCAGCAGGTGCTCGGTCTCGATATAGGGTGAGCCGAACTGGCTGGCCTCATACCGCGCGAAGAAGATCACGCGCCGTGCCTTCTCCGTATAGCGTTCGAACATTATTGACTCCCCCCTTGATCAGGGCTCACCCCAGGCTATCGGCTGGAGTAGCCGTCCGGTTCAATTGGCACCCCAGCGACGAAGACCTGTCGTTGGGGACCCCGCTTCCGGCCTCGGCCCAACCCGCGCGCGCCCTTGCTCTGACTTCGCCGCCGGAGGCCCCCTTGGAAAATGCCAACCATGGCTCCGAACAGCTGTTTTGGATGGTCCCGAGCAGCCTTTCGCTCGAAAAGTCCGCCGCGCTCGTGCTACCGGAAGACTTCCATCCTTCTTTCTTCAACCTGGAAGAGACAATTATCCCTCCACTTCCAAAGTTGCTTTCTTATAAGACTCAAAAACCACCCCGCTGGGTGCTTTTCCTTCAGGCGTTTCCCGGATTCACCCCAATTTTGAAGTGGCCGCCAGCGGAGCCAGCTTACCGCTTTCAAGCCGCAATGCTCGCGTACAGCGCGCGGCAAGGTCAAGGTTGTGGGTCACCAGTATCGAGGTCAGCCCGTGACTTTGGTGCAGCCGCTCGATCAGGTCGAAGACGCGCCCGGCCGTGATTTCGTCCAGGTCGCCTGTAGGTTCGTCGGCCAGCAGCAGCCGGGGATTGTTGACCAGCGCGCGGGCCAGCGCTACCCGCTGTTGCTCGCCGCCGGAGAGTTCGCCGGGACGATGGGCGGCGCGTTCCTCCAAACCCACCTCCCTCAACCAGTTAGCCGCCACCGCCAATGCGTCGCGCTTCACTACTCCGCGAGCCAGCAGCGGCATGGCCACGTTTTCAAGCGCCGTAAACTCCGGCAGCAGGTAATGGAACTGCCAGACGTAGCCTATCTCCCGGTTGCGAAAGGCCGCTGCCTGCCGTGGGGAAAGGCCGGCTACGTTGGTTGAGGCGCAGTATACAGTTCCCGCGGAGGGCGCATCAAGCGCGCCCAAAATGTGCAAAAGAGTGCTCTTTCCCGCTCCGGACTGGCCCACGATGGCCACCATTTCGCCGGGGGCGATCTGGAGGTTGAGGTCGTTAAAAAGATCGAGGGAACCGCGTGCGGTCCGGTAGGTCTTGCGGAGGCCTTCGACCTGGATGATGGGCCCTGGTTGAAGCCCGGTCTGGTCCTGAACTCGCGACTCCGGGTCCCGTGTTGAGCGGGAGGCCTGACCGGCAACCGCTGGAGAAGTTTGCATCATCCGGTTGTCTTTAATTTTACAGGACGAGGGGCGGATTCCAATGATACGAACAGGGAAAGCGCGAATCGCAGGTACCCGCGGTCAGGGGTACGAACGGGGCACTTATTCCTTTCCGGAGGGAATGGCGGCTGGATTCAGCTTTGCGATGCGGCCGTTGGGGCCGACTACGAAGGGCAGGGAGAGAGCGTTCCAGTTGGCGTCGTCGAGCGGTTGCCAGGTTTTGCCGTTGTCGCGGCTGATGTCGGAGCCGTTGGGGCCTACGGCGACAAAGGCTTTGAGGGCCTGGCTCCATTGGACGGAAGAACGGTAGCCGTGGGGCGGGGTGGTGGAAGGCCGGCATCGATAATCGCCAACATTGCTGTCCGTATTGAATACGCAGGTAGCGGCCGTGCCGCCGGAAGCGCCGGGACGATTGAAGTCTCCACCTACGGCCACGACGATCGGCGAGGCCGGACGATCGAGGTTTGCAGCCAGGGAAAAGCCGCCCGCGGTTTTGCCTGGAGCGAGGGTCGAGTCAGTCTGGCTCTCGACGGCGCAGGGCCCTTTGCACAGCATCGGAACCAGGCCTTTGGGATAGCGAACATGGTGCAGCGAACTTATGTCGCCGCCGGTGATGAACAGCGTCTCGAAATCCGAACCTATGGCCAGCATTGCGGAGTTGCTGGCCGCAAATACTGACTCGACCGGATTTCCAGCTTCGTCTACCTTGGCGTAGAGGTTTCCTTCATCGATTCTGCGCCATGTATCTCCGCCGTTCTGAGTCGCAAAGAGAGGAAAGTTCGCCGGCCGCCGCTGGATGGTGTGGTGCTCGAACTCGAATGCGCCTTTTACCGCACTCCCGAGCAGGACTCCGGTGTCGCGGCTGGTCATTTGGAGCGCGTCCCAGAAGCCGTCCTTGTCGGGATTGCTGATGAGGAGATCCCAGTTGATGCCGCCATCCGTGGTTTTATAGAGGCGGCTCCTGTCGCCGGGACCGGAAGCCATTACGATGGCGGTCTGCGCATCCCATGCCTGCACGCCGCGAAAATCCAGCATCACGCCATCGGCTTCAACATCGGGAACCGTACACTGCTGCCAGTGCGCGCCGGCGTCGATGGTGCGGAGGACGGTGCCGCGCGCGCCGCCGGCCCAGGCTACATTGCCGTCGACGGCGTAGATGCCGCGCAGGCTGACCTTGGTGCCGGAATCCTGCATCTGCCAGGGCGAAGGCGCGAGCGGCTGCGCCGGGGGCGCGGATTGGGCCGCGGCCATGGCGGAAGCGGCGACGAGCAAACTGATTTGAATGATGCGCATAACTCAAAGTATAGATGGGGGGACAGTGGTTCGGCCAAGGGTCGATCCGGCTCGCGATTGTGTGGGTGCCTCCGGCCACCTTGAGCCGGCTCATGGGTTGGTTAGTGGGAATCGAACTGTGAATCGACTTCACTTCATTTCAGCAATACTACTGGCCGCGGCCCTGGCGGCATTCACCGCCGCGGCTCCGGCACAGCAATCGTTCAAAGAACGCTTCTTTGCACACAACGATGCCATGACCGCACTGCAGCCTTCCTGGCCGACCCCGCTGGTGGAATCCGAGCCGCGGCTGACACAGTATTACCGGTTCGCCTTTTCCAATGAGTATGCCGCCGTCGGAACCCAAACGGTGAACTACGGCAACGGCCGCGGCGGCGGGATCGTGGCCTTCAATCGCATCGAAATCGACTACCTGCCACCCGGCTACATCCAACACAACTCGACTGCCGCGGATGGCTTTGGCGACACCGCCGCGCTGATGAAGTTCCGCATAGCCTCAGGCAATGCGGAGCACGGCAACTTCATCGCGACGGCGCTTTTGAGCCATACCTTCGCCAGCAGTCCGAGGAACGGCGCGGCCACCGATTCCTGGAATCCGACACTGGCCGGGGGCATCGGGTTCCTGCGCCAATTCGATGTCGAGACCTCGCTGGGCGGCGCCATGCCCACGGGAAAGATCGCGGCGCAGGGCAGGTCAATCGCCTGGAGTGTGCTGGTGCACGATCACGTTTCTCCGCACGTGTTTCTGGAGCTTGAAAACAACGCGACCTTCTACTTTGCGGGCAGCCACGACGGCAAGATGCAGAACTTCATTACCCCGGCGGCGTTCTACATTTTCAAGCGAAAGGAATGGAAGCCGACGCACCCGTTTTTGGTCTTCGACGGGGGCATGCAGATGGCGACTTCAGGCTTTCATACGTACAACCACAATTTGATTTCGGAGATGCGGATTCTGTTTTAGATTTCAGCTCTCAGCTCTCAGCTTTCAGCCTTTCCTCGCTGAGCTTTGAGTGTCTGCTCTTTTGCGAGCGCTGAGAGCCCCGAGGGAAAGCGACCGGCGGAGTTTCCCATCAAGCCGGGAGCTGAGAGCTGAAGGCTGAAAGCTGCCTTTTAGTACTCGATCTTGTTCGCGGAATCGATCCAGGCCTGGAAGCTGGACCAAGCCTCAGTGCCGAGCAGTTGCGCGGAAGGGATGGAGCGCGCGGCGTGGTCTTTGCACAACTCCTGGTAGAGGAACGCATCGTCGAAGCCTGCTCGAGCCGCATCGGCGGCGCTGGCACCGTAAAAGATGGCGTCTATTCGCGCCCAGTATGCCGCCGCGAGGCACATGGGGCAGGGCTCGCAACTGGTGTAGAGTTCGCATCCGGCCAGCGTAAATGTGGCCAGCGCCGTGGCCGCCGCGCGGATGGCGTTTACCTCGCCGTGCGCGGTGGGGTCATGGGAGGCGGTCACCGTGTTGACGCCCTCGCCCACGATCTTGCCGTCGCGCACAATGACAGCGGCAAACGGTCCGCCCCTGCTGGTGACCACATTCTCCGTGGCCAGGCTGATGGCGCGGCGCAGGAACTCCGGAT
>Ga0326727_10027652_pt1 | contig 10393 bp, 9 predicted proteins | sample MB2enrmetagenome_FD_207643 | JGI IMG/M metagenome (GOLD analysis project Ga0326727, IMG submission 207643) | Lab enriched peat soil microbial communities from McLean, Ithaca, NY, United States - MB29MY | ecosystem: Environmental > Terrestrial > Soil > Wetlands > Peat | place: USA: New York...
TGAGGCCCCAGAAGGAAGCCAGGGACGCCTTCGAAAGAGGCTATCTCATGGACCTTCTCCAATCGTGTAAAGGAAACGTGAGCGCAGCCTCGGAGCTTGCGGGAAGGTACAGGGCCGACTTCTATGCCCTGCTCAAGAAGCACGGACTCAATCCTGCAGATTTTAGATAGACATTCGGGCAGGCCTTCGCTCTCTCAAGACCCGGACGGCGACTGGTCTCTAACATTGCACAAAATAGACCATCGGCTGAACAGGCGCACCCATGTCCTGAGCGCAGCATCGCGGAAGTCTCTCGGGCCCCCGCCTTACGCCGGGACGAGCGGTGCGTGAGCCGGTGGGCCGGCCCGGAAGGACGGCGAGACCACTCTCGGGTGTCTTAAAATCCCTTCACTGATGTGCTCAAATCCTGACAGAGTAGGCCCCTGCACCAAGGCGAAAAAACACGGTTTCCCGTGAGAAATGCACGCGGCAGCTCCCGGGGAACGAAAGTTGCAGACCATGCTGCAAAGACTGGGTTTCAGGAATCGGAGAACTGCGCGGCCAAAAGGCCCGCCCTTGATGCAGGGGATCTCGCCACACCCCGCTTTTCTCCGGGAGCCGGTTACCGATAGCCCTCCGGATGCAGGAGGCGAAGGGGGTCCCTCAGTTTCATGGTTGCTGCGTACGCACGGCTTCCCGAATATCGCGAGGCGATCGAGTTCCAGGAGAGGGCTTTGGAAATACTTCGCCGGCTCGGGGATATAGAGGACGACGCAGCCGACCTGGACCTCATGGGCCTTCTCTATATGTTCCTTGGGGATTACCGCAAGGCAGCCCTGTTTCACGAGTTGGCCTTGGAGGAAGACCGCCTGATCGGCGGGGTGCGGCCCGAGGGAGGGCCCCTCTGCAGCGCGGGATACGTCCGTGCCATGCAGTTCGATCATTATTACCGCGCCATCGACCTCTACAAGAGGGCCCTGCAGGGCCTTCGTCGGGTCACAAAACTCGTGGGCGATACCATCTCCGCCGTCAACATCGGCCCTGCCTTCGGGCAGCAGCGCAGTTATGAAGAGGGAGATTGAGCCTTCCGGGCGAGCTGGCGAATAAAGGCCGATAAGGATAGGACAGGTATCGCACCACGACCATCTCCCCTGCCGTCGCTCCGCATTTTCTGCCGCTGATGCCCGATGCTCACCAGGCGCTCACAAGTTCCCCCGCGTCCCCAAGGTCGGCGTTACCCCCACGCTTCTCATACTCTTACCCCTCGATTGCGAGGTGCTTGTTGCAAAAAAGAACATGAGGGGTTATATTTAAAGGATTGCTCCGCTCCTGTTAGACACCATGTCGAACAGACGTACGCCCTTTCCGGTCGACCATGGGAGAAAAGTTTGTTGCAGAAACAGTATAACTTGACTACAATGGGGAAATGGGGGAAGGGAGGAGCTTGACAAAGGTCGAAAAGGTGCTATATAAAAAAACCTGTCTTTAAACATGAGGCAAAATGCCCTTTCAGTAATCGAGGGCATTTTTTGCACCTGGAGAAAATTAGATGAGCATAAAGAACTTCGACCAGATAAAAACCTTGATCGACATCGGCATGGAGAAGGGCTATCTCACGCCTGATGAGATTAACGACTTCTTGCCTCAGAATATATTCTCTCCTGAGGACATCGAAGATATATTCGATTTTCTGTCTGAGTCGAATATCGATGTGGTGGAGACCATAAAGGAGAAGATCGAGACCGCCGAAGAGGAACAGCGCGAGTGGGAGGAGCCGGAGCGCTTTCCCACCGAGAAGACGGATAACATCATCTGGGCCTATCTGAAAGATATCGGGCGGATCTCCCTCCTCTCTTCCGACGAGGAGTACGATATAGCCAAGAGGATCGAAGAGGGCGAAAGACGGATCAGAAGCCTCCTGTTCGAAATGCCCCAGGCGATCTCGGAGCTGCAGGAGCTGGCGTCCCAAATAAAAAAGGAATCAATCAACATAATCGATGTGGTAAAGAACATCGACGAGATGAGCTTCACGAAGAAGGACGAGGAGCAGTACAAGAAGAGGACGGTCACCCTCGTGAGCAGTCTGAAGAACCTGTACGAGAAGAAGGAAGAGACGAAGAAGCAGATCACCAAGGCCGACGAGTTCACGAAGAAGCAGGCCGAGAAGAAACTCCACACCATGGAAAACAAGGTGGAGGAGGTGCTGGCGAACCTCAACCTGCAAAAGAAAATCCTCGAGGATATTACACGCAAGGTGGCGAAACGGTTAAAATTCCTCGATGAGAGGGAGGCCCGGGGGATCGAGTCGAACCTGCACGACATGGAACTGGTCGAGAGGGAGCTCAAGGTGGTGAAGAACCGCCTCATCAAGGCCAATCTGAGGCTCGTGATCAATATCGCCAAGAAGTACCTGAACAGGGGGCTCTCATTCCTCGATCTCATACAGGAAGGGAATATGGGCCTCATGAAGGCCGCGGAAAAATATGATTACCAAAAGGGGTATAAGTTCTCCACCTATTCGACGTGGTGGATCAGGCAGGCGATCACGAGGGCCATTGCGGACTACGCGAGAACGATCAGGGTACCGGTTCACGTCCTCGAGACGATGAACAAGATCACCAAGGTGACCATATCCCTCTTCCAGGAGCTGGGAAGGGAGCCCACGCTCGAGGAGATATCGGTCAAGGCGGCCCTGCCTCTCGAAAAGGTGAGAAAGATTATGAAGGTGTCGAACGAGCCCATATCGATTGAGACACCCATAGGCGACGATGATTCGAAGCTCGGTGACTTCATCGCCGACCCCAAGTCGCCCTCACCCTTTGAAGAGCTGGTCAATATCTCGTGCAAAGAGGAGATAGACAAGGTGCTCTCCACCCTGACGCCGAGGGAGGAGAAGGTAATACGCATGAGGCTCGGCATAGGCGAGAAGACGGACTACACCCTCGAGGAAGTGGGTGACGTATTCGGCCTCACCCGAGAGAGGATAAGACAGATCGAGGCGAAGGCACTAAGGAAACTGAAGCACCCCTCCAGGCGAAAGAGGCTCGAGAGCTTCCTCGAGTAGGCCTAACCGGCCCCCTACCTCCGAAATCCACGCCCCCCGCGAAAGCCGTGATAATAGTGCGGGCCGTAATATCCTCCGTAGAACCCGTAATACCCATAGAAGGGGGGATAATAATAGCCCGGATACGAATAATACCCAGGGTAACCGTAGTAGGGACCCGGGGGGCCGACGGGGGCGACCGGGGCCACCGCGCAACTCACCGCGAGGGCCAATACGGATAGCACCAGGAGAATTCTCATTTTCGCACCTCCCTATTTGAATATAGGCGGTTTCTGAGGCCACGTCCAGGCGGCCCCGGCAGGGCCCTCTGCTCTTTCCATACGGGAGGAAAGAGAGTATTCCCAGCGCAAGAAAGGGCACAGCGAAGATGCTGAGGGAGGTCGCCGACTCCTGGATGGCGATCACCTTCCCCCAGACCCTTTCCTCGTAATACTCGGTGATCATGGGTATTATGGTAGGCAGATGGAGCCCCAGGGCGAAAGAGAGGATGAAGGTGGCCACGTAGAGCAGGTTGAAAGTTGCCACGGTCGAGATCAGACCGAACATGCAGGTCTCCACGAAGAGAGCCGCGAGGATCGTCCGCTTCGACCCGAGCCGACCAGAGACCATACCCGCGCAAAAGAGCCCGAGGGCATAGCCGAAGGTAATAAAGGTGAAGATGCTGGCGGCCCGTGCGTGGGTAACCCCGAACTCATCCTCCATGAGCGGCAGGATCGGCGAGAAGAGGGTCCGCCCGCTGAAATTGACAAACCAGAGAAACCAGATGAAGAGCAAAAAGGCGAGACCCTTTCCCTTCAGGGCACGGAATTTTTGCACGGTGTTCAGTCTACTTCCGGGCGCCGTAAAAAGCAACGACCGGAGTTTCCCGACTTTTTGTCCGAGCAGGACTTCCGCGTTCCCCTTCTCCCAGCCGCGCCCGAAGGGATCGGGTGCCGGGTGTCAGCCTCTCATCGTTGCGAAAGCCCCGGCGGGCCTGAGAAAAATCGTTGACACCCGCCCGTTTTCCGCGTATCATGGGGTAATTTCGAGAGGGAGGGCCGCAGCCTGTCGGCGCTCTCGGGTCCGGAGGGAGCGCTATGGATGAGGGGGAGAAAAAAGACGGAGAGCCCATGGCGGAGAAGGTGATCGTCATGGGCGCCTCGGGACGCGATTTTCACAACTTTCTTATGCGCTACAGAGACGACCCGCGCTACAGGGTGGTGGCCTTCACGGCGGCCCAGATCCCGATTGCCCGCCAGCGCCTCTATCCGAGCGCGCTGGCGGGGCCTCCGTACCCCGAGGGCATTCCTATCTACCCTGAGGAGCGGCTCGCCGGCCTCATCGAAGAGCTGGGCGTCGACCTCGTTGCCTTTTCCTACAGCGACATCGGGTACATGGACCTGATGCACAAGGCATCTCTGGTGACCACTCAAGGAGCCGATTTCATCCTCCTCAGCGTCGCCTCGACGATGCTCACCTCCAGCAAGGTCGTCATAGCCGTCTGCGGGGTGAGAACCGGCGTGGGAAAATCACCGACGACCCGAAGGGTATGCGCAGTCATACGGGAACGGCTAGACAAGCGGGTGGTCGTCGTGCGCCATCCCATGCCCTATGGCGACCTCACCGCGGAAAGGGTGCAGCGTTTCGCATCGTACGAGGATTTCGAAAAGCAGCACTGCACCATAGAGGAAAGAGAGGAATACGAGCCCCTAGTGGACAAGGGCATAGTGGTTTACGCTGGAGTGGACTACGGCCTAATCCTCGCGAGGGCCGAGGCGGAAGCGGACGTGATAGTCTGGGACGGCGGCAATAATGATACCCCCTTTTACCGGCCGGACATAGAGATCGTCATCTTCGACCCTCATCGGCCAGGCCACGGGCTCTCCTACTATCCGGCGGAAAACAACATGCGCATGGCCGATATCGCCATAATCGGCAAGGTGGACTCGGCACCCCCGGAAAACGTGGAACAGGTGAGGGCCACCATCAGGAAGCACGCCCCCCGGGCCGAGATCATCCTCGCGGAATTGCCGATCTTTCTGAGCCGGCCCGAGCTGATCCGCGGCAAGCGGGTGCTGGTCGTCGAAGACGGGCCGACCCTGACCCACGGGGGCATGGCCAACGGCGCAGGCTTTATCGCGGCCATACGGCATGGAGCCCGGGAAGTGGTCGATCCCCGCCCCTATGCCACCCGGACGATCCGGGAGATCTACGAGGAATATCCTCACATCGGGCCGGTGCTCCCCGCGATCGGGTACAGCCCGGCACAAGTCGACGACCTCCAGGAGACCATCAACCGCTCCGACAGTGACCTGGTCGTCTTCGCCACGCCCATCCACCTGACCCGCATCCTCTCCATCAACAAGCCCGCCCTGCGCGTCCGCTATGAGTACGGTGACCACGGGGAGCCGCGTCTCGAGGAGGTCCTCGTGAGACGGATCCAGGCCCTGGAAGGACGCTCCACCGGTGGATAGACCTATCCCGGGAATCCTTTCGGAGAAGGCCGAACCCAAAGAACGCCTCCTCGTGGCCCTCGGGGGGAATGCCCTCATCAGGGAGGGTCAGACGGGCAGCGCCGAGGAGCAGTTTCGGAACCTTAGAACACCCATGAGGCAGATTGCGCGCCTCTCCGGCCGGTATACCATCCTCATCACCCATGGAAACGGCCCCCAGGTGGGCAACCTGCTCCTCCAGGAGGAGTGCTGCGACCTCCTGCCGAAAATGCCCCTGGAGATTCTCGTCGCCCAGACCCAGGGGCAGATAGGCTATATGATCGAGTCGACCCTCGATGCGGAAATGAGCGCCCTTGGCATGGAGACCAAGGACCTCGTGAGCCTCATCAGCTATGTGGTGGTTGATGCGGCCGACCCCGCGTTCAAGAGCCCTTCCAAGCCGATCGGCCCTTTTTATACCCCTGAGAGGGCTGCGACCCTCCCCTACCCCACCGTAGAGACGCCGAGGGGTTATAGGCGGGTGGTCGCCTCCCCGAGACCGGTGACCATTGTGGAGAAGCGTGAGATCAAGAGGCTCATCGACATGGATTTTGTCGTGGTCTGCTGCGGGGGCGGGGGCATCCCGGTAATCAGGGAAGGAAGGGCGTTTCACGGTGTTGACGCCGTTATCGACAAGGACCTGGCAAGCGCCAGACTCGCTCTGGAGGTGGGCGTAGCCCTTTTTGTCATAGCCACCAACGTGAAAGGTGTCTTCCTGCACTTTTCAGAGCCGGGTGCCGAGCTCCTCAAGAGCCTGACGCTGGCCGATGCGAACCGCTACGGCCGGGAAGGACACTTTCCTCCGGGCTCCATGGGACCCAAAATCGAGGCAGCCGTGGAGTTCATCCGGCACGGGGGTAAGAGGGCGGTCATTACTTCCATTGATGCCATAGAGGACGCCGTGGAGGGCAGGGCAGGCACGGAGATCGTGCGGTAGCTATTCAGGCGGTGTGAGACAGGCCGCCCGGCTCATGAGCCCGCGCTCAACCGTGACCACGAAGTCCTGGACATTGGTAAGGATCGACCGCGCGGTGAGCGAGCCGCGGTCGGCGAGCTTGCTCGCGGCGAACTCCGACATATCGACGCTGTAGAAGTAGACGGGCCGCACGCCGGCGTCCGTCACCCGGTAGGAAGGCAGCATATTCCCCACGGCGATGGCGTGGAGCTGGGTCGCCAGGGCGATGACGGTGGTGGCCCTCCGGGCAAGGTCGCGCGTGCGATCCTGGGCCAGGTACGCGTCACCGATGACTTCGGGGAGGGGGCCGTCGTCCCTGATGGAGCCGGCGAGGGTGTAGGGGATACCCAGGGCCATGACGGCCCGCATAATGCCGTCGCTCACCCGGCCAAGGTCGACGGCCTTTCTTATGGAACCGAGTCCCCTCACGCTGTTTATGGCGTCCAGGTGCTTGTAATGACCCAGAGGGGTGTTTCTCTTCGAGTATATCTCTCGCCCGAGGGCGGTCCCGAAGAGGGCGGCCTCGATGTCGTGCACTGCCAGCGCGTTGCCGCCGTGGAGACCATGAACGTATCCCCCCTCGATCAGCTTCACGAAGGCGTCGCGCCCGTCCCGGTCGAAGACGAGGGCCGGCCCAGCAACCCACAGAATGAAGCCGCTTTTGCGCTCATGCTCCAGGAGCCCGTAGAGCTCGTCATAATCGGTGGAGAAGGAGCTTTCCCGCGTGAGGCGTCCCCGGAAGGCAAACTTCTCCCCCGCCTCGCCGGGGAATTCGAATCCCCCCGTGTGCACGAAAATGCCGTCTTCCCCGTTTTCTCTCCTGCCGCAGGCAACCAGGTCACCGCAGGCGAGATGGCGTAATTCCTTGACCGAGAGGCCCCGGTCCTCTTCGAGCACCACGACACAGTCCATCCGCGATTCCCTGAGGAGGCGCCATTCGTCTCTCTCGATATGAAAGTATTCCGGGTATATAGAGGTTGCGTGGAAATCTTCGGGCGCCACGCCCGTTTTGGTCACCTCTCTGTAGGCAACGAGGGGGGCCGCGTCCAGGGGAGACCCGGAGAAATCGGGAGGCGTGTAGGCGGGCAGGGCAAAGGCCATTCTCAATACTTCCTCGGGTCGTAAACAGCCATCCCCCCTGCGAGAGGGGCCGGCCGCGCTTCCCAAGAGGTTCGAGGCGGGAATCGAAGCCCCGGTTACTTCTTCAGCTGCAGTTCCTCGTTGCAGCACATGAGGGTGCACGGGCCGCACGCGCATGCCAACCCGGGCTTGCCGCAGTCCTTACACTCCTTGGTGACGGTCAATTCGAGTCCGCAGTCCTTGCAGTAATAAACGTCTCCCTTCTTCATGTCAACGCACGATGCCATGCTCTTCCCTCCTTTTCTCGCTGCTCTAGAGGATCCTCTGGTAAATATAATCAGTCGGGCCGACCTTTTCAAAGGCCCCGGGCCGGGCACGGCCACCTGGAAAATCCAGGTTGCGCCGGTGAAGGGGCGAGGGGGTCCGGCCAAGGGAAAGGGAGGGAGACGTCCAAGGTCCGGGGCCGGGGAATATCGGCGGTATGCCCTTTTTTTGTTGACAGTCCAGGGCGGATAGGTAGAATGCTATTATCCGGCCCGGCGGCCATTGATGGGAGGACGACCTATCCCCCGACTCCGGCCGGGCAGCCCAAAGAGGAACTTACCAAGGAGGTTGAACAATGAAGATCGTGCGGTTTCTGCGCGACGGAAAGGCGGAGTATGGCATAGTCGAAGATGAGCGCATCTATCCCTGCCACGGGGACCCCTTTGCCGGCCTCACCAGGACAGAAGAGACGGTGGATCCCTCTTCCGTGAGGCTCTTGGCCCCTGTGTCGCCGCCCAATATTATCTGTCTCGGCCTCAATTACAGGAAGCACGCCGACGAGTCCCACCTGGCCTACCCTCCCGTGCCCCTCATATTCCTGAAGCCGATTACCGCCCTCTGCGGGCCGGGCGATCGGGTGGTGCTGCCCCGGTCTTATGAGGACAGCATCGACTTCGAGAGCGAACTGGCCATCGTCATCGGTGCGTGCGCCAAGGACATATCCGAGGAGGAAGTCCCTCGCGTAGTCCTCGGCTACACCATCGGAAACGACGTGTCCAACCGGGCCGCCCAGTTCAAGGACGGCCAGTGGACACGCGGGAAAAGCTACGACACCTTCTGCCCCCTGGGCCCCGCGATCGTGACCGACCTCGACGGCGACAACCTGGCCATCTCCTGCCGCGTGGACGGGGTGATCATGCAGGCATCGAACACGTCGGACATGATCTTTCCGTGCCGCCAGATCGTGTCCTTTCTCTCGCAGTGCATGACGCTGCTCCCGGGAACGGTGATACTGACCGGGACCCCGGAAGGCGTGGGCTATGCCCGCAAACCCCCGGTCTTCCTGAAGGCGGGGCAGACGGTGGAGTGCATAATCGAAGGCATCGGCACGTTGGCCAACCCGGTTTCGGGGCCGGGCCCGGAGACAGGGAAAGCAGCGACAGGACGGTGACTACCGCAGGCCGGGAAAGACCTGAACCCGCGTCTCGAAGCTCCCTGAGAGGCCTGGGAGGTCGCGCGCAGGAAAGGGCATCGTTGACAGTCCCCCTGTGCGGTGATTATATCCCCTTATAAGAGGTCAACAACTCGAACAAGGAGGAACCAGTATGGCCGACCGGTCTTTAGTGAAAGCCACTATGCAGCTTCCCTGCTCCGTAACGGTCCTTACCGCGGCGGCGGACAAGAAACAAGGCGCCATGACCGCGGGAGCGATGTACGTTTCCCAGGTGCCGCCTTTGCTCGCAGTGAGCGTGTCAAAGGCCTTCGCCACCTACCAGCTCATCGAGAGATCGAAGGAGTTCGCGGTCAACGTCCTCGCCGATACGCAACTCGACCTGTCACAGAAGTTCGGCAGCGTCCACGGGTACGAGACGGACAAGCTCCAGAGCTTCGGTGTCAAGACAGAGGCAGCCTCCACGGTCAAGGCGCCGCTTCTTTCGGGCTGCTTCGCCCATATCGAGTGCCGGGTCAGGACGTCCGTCTGGGACGTGGAAGGGGACCACGCCATCTATATCGCGGAAGTGGTGGGGTTCAAGCTCAACAAGGAAGCGAGCCCCATGGTCTGGCTCAACAACAAGTATTTTGCCGTGGGCAGCCAGTGTAAGCTCTGACCTTAAGAAGGGTGATTTTGGGGACAGCAGGGTGGATCTCACCCGGGCGGGCGGCGGAAAAAACCGCCTGTCCCGCCTGCTTGGGCGCTTCGCGTCCTAAGTTCGCTCCAGCCGGCAGAGACTGCATTTCAAGGCTTCCGCACCTGAGTCCGGGTCGAAATGGTCGTGGCCGAAGAGGAGGTTGACGCAGCTTTCCCTCCATCCGTGATCCGGTCCCTCCCGCTCGGGGAACCACCAGGCGTGTTCCGCATGAACTACATCTGGAGACAGGCCGTCATCGGGATGGACGATGAACCGGGCCTTGCCATAGGGCGTCTTCACGAAGACCGCATCGCCTTTCGACAGGCCCAAACGGACGAGTGTGCCGGGATTGACATCCACCAGGGGCTCCGGATGGAGGCGGCGCAGCGAGGCGATATTGCGTCCCTCGCTGTGGAAGAAGGGCATGATTTTGCACCCGGCCATAAAGATGAAGGGGTACTCTCTTGCCAGATCCGGCCTGGACAGGGGTGAGAGGGGCGGCTCGACAAAAACGGGCAGACTCGGCCGTCCCGCGTGAGCCATAACGGAGCTCACGAGCTCCACACGATTGCTGGGCGTGCGGAAGCCATCCTGCTCGTACTTGCGGTAGCGCATGTCACCCACGAGAATACCCTTCCCCGCGAACTCGTCGAAACTGAGCCCCGAAGGCTCGAGCAGCCATTCAAGGTAAGCGCGCCGGTCCTGCCAGGGAAAGGCTTCGTGGAGGCCG
>Ga0326727_10027653_pt1 | contig 10393 bp, 4 predicted proteins | sample MB2enrmetagenome_FD_207643 | JGI IMG/M metagenome (GOLD analysis project Ga0326727, IMG submission 207643) | Lab enriched peat soil microbial communities from McLean, Ithaca, NY, United States - MB29MY | ecosystem: Environmental > Terrestrial > Soil > Wetlands > Peat | place: USA: New York...
AGGCCATTCCACACCTGCCGGAACCATTCTTGGTATTCTTCCTTCGTCAGCTTGGAAGCTTCGCGCTGTTCGTCAGTCGGTTGGCGATAACCCCCAGGCTTCCTAAGCATCAGGATAAATTCCACATCGTTCTTGATAATGGCATTGGGCTCGTATGGCTTCCCAAGGAAGCTGGAACCGTTCTCAACTTCGTAGCTGGCGTTGGCGATTTTGTACCAAAAAATAGGGCTTAGGTTATCGAAGCCGATCTTCCGAGCCCTAACTACAATGTCAGCGTGCAGGGGCATTACTGAGTGCTTGCCGTGGCGACGACGCGACAGGCAAACATCTCCCACGACACAGACGAGGCGACCTCCAGGGACCAGAACTCGATAAACATGCTTCCACACTTTGTCGAGCTCATCGTGAAAAGCGTCGTAATCTTCTATGAGCCCAAGCTGGCTTTTGTGGCGGGGGTACTCTTTAAGTGTCCAATAGGGAGGGGAGGTAAGGACGAGGTGGACAGACCCCGAGGGAATCCAGTCCATCTCCCTGGAGTCCCCGCAACATAATGTTAAAGTCGCCTTAGTGAGCGTGGGTTGCATCAATCCAGATTGTATCAGAGGTGAACCAGCCCGCAAAGAGACCGAGTCACACCCAATCGTTTCCGTCTTGCCCGAGGTGGGTAGAGTTGCCAACGAGTGACGTACTTCGAAGTTTCCCAGCTTCAATTGCTCCAGCATCAATAATACTATCGGCTGCTCCCCACTTCCGCAGTATGGTCTTTCAGGATATTAGGTGGGTACCCCGAGTTATCTCGGTTGCGAGAACGAAGAAGTAACGCGATTGACTGCCGCCCGCCTAAGTATGGCGCCGCGGGATAACGTTACTTGCTCCCAATGATCTTCCCGTTCGTTCTCGGGTCAAGGTAATGCTCAAAAGCCTTCTCGAGGAATAGGTTTCTTCTCTTGATTGCGTAAGGTTCAACTGACGCCTGGGAGACGTACTTTTGGAAATCTTCCAGTATCGTCCGATTGGTAGGTTCACGGAATCCTGCCAAGAGTTTCAGGTTGTTCTTAATCTGGTCTAGCAATTTGACGTAGAACTTAGCAAATTCCGCGACAGCGCGCGTTCTTCTCTGTAGGTATAAACTTTCGACGAATAGATATGCCGACACGGCAACAGCTCTGCTGGAAATACTATGAGCTTCGTCTCCAAAGCCCTTTTCCAAAATCCTTAGAACTTCTCTTATTCGGACAAGGTTTTCATCTTTCTGGTCTAGGTCGTATTTGTCCTTGAAAAAGTCTTCAAGGTCGTCATATCGTGCCCTTACGAAATCTCCGGTTTTGCTGCGACTGAAGGAGTTGATACAAATTTGCGCGAGGGTGAATTGTCTCGAGAATCTTTTTTCCGACAGATTCGTATTCCTGAGAAAAGGGGGGTCACTGCCCATCTCCTTGTAAACGAAATCCCGAATCGCACCGATATGAGACTTCAAGAGCTCTCCCGAGTTCAGTCTGACCCCGAGTTGCAGCCGCCTGAATATCTCTCGAAGGAACCCTTCATCCTCAATCTCTGGGTAGATCACGAATGACAATTCGTAGTCCTCTATTTGTTGGGCGAGCTGAGGGATTTCCTTTCGCAGCTGCTTATAGGTGTATCGTTCCCCGCCGACCCTAAGGGTCAGGGGGCTGTCCCCTCCCTGTTCGGGTTTGAAGAAATTCAACAGCGTCGCCATTCTCTGCTTCCCGTCAATGCACTCATAATCGAAATTATCGTTACCCGTCACTCGCGCGAGATACATCTTGGGGATGTCAATGTTTTGGTAAATCGAGTCTACAAGGTCCTCCTGCATTTTTCTCGACCATATCTTCTCGCGCTGGTAGTCCGCATCCAGATCTATCCGGTAGACATAGTCATCAATGAATTTCTTTGCCGGAATCGACTCCAGTTTTCTGTTAGCGCGAGACTTGGTCTTGGTGGACATACTTTCCTCCCCTTCACCCCGCGAGCTTCTTCAGGTACCGTGTTCGTCCCATTCTGTCCGGCCCGAGCACCTTGATACTTTTGTAGTACAGCCAATACGCAAATGGATTTGGCGGCTCCCGGGCGGGGACCAAGCCCAAGCCCAACTGGCTGCCAATTTCTTCTAGCGTTTTGATGTTAGGGAAGAACCCGTAGTTTTGCTGGATCCCCTCGCCGGCGGGGGCGGAGCTTATGATTTCAATGCCGAATGCTTCGCTCCTCTCCAAGTGCGCCTTGAATAGCAGATCGACTAGATGGAAGTCATTCTGACTCAGCGAACAACCGATCACGCGGAGCGTGTCGCATCCTATCAAGGTCTCCAGCGCCCGGTTCCAAATGAAATTGTACGGCGTGTGAAGGTAGCTCTTGCTGGATCCCAGGGGAATGATTTCAATTTTCCTTCGTCTTCCGCGTATTGTTCTGCGACTCCAGTTGAAGGACCCATGCAATTTCAGTAGCGGGATATCACTTGATGATGGCGCATCTGGTTCCAGAGAGAAACAGTAATTCGGTTTTCGATAGTACTCTTCGTACGCTTGGTCCAGAACATCATCATAGTTCAAGGAAATAAGACCGGTCACCTCTTCTTTCGCCTTCGTTACCTCCTGGTTGTGAAGCTCAAACAGCGCTTTGTGCAGATAAAAGCGTCTGGTCCGACGTCCGGTCAGGATGGTGTTGATGTCCTCTTCTACCAATCTCTTCAGCCGCCGACTCTTGTAATCCCATCCCTGAATCTTACTGTTTTCGATCAGGCTTATCAGCAGCTCAATGTTCAGTGATCCTGATGTTGACGAAACCATCTCCAGACCCCTCAGGTATCGCGCTCCACGTCTGGCTTTTTCAATCACCCTCTTTGAGACGTTCGTTGTCAGCAGTCCGCTTTTCTCCTCGGCTAGGTCCGGATCGATGTTCTGGAGTTCGGCATGGGTTGCTCCCGCGCCGAACAGGTACACAATCTTCTTTGGTTCAGCCTCTGGCATACCACGGTCGATTCGTGAGATAAGGTCAAAGTCTATCTCGTAAAGTCCAAAAACTCAAATGGAGGGCAGCCAGCGTCAGTGTCGAGTTCTTCCGGCGTCCCGGTGCAGCTCAGCGGCGGGATGAGCGCGGGGTTCTCGTTTTCGCCGGAATGCCTGCCGGAAGCGGACTCCGCGTCTCTTGACAAATGGGGGAGAATAGGCTAGCATTGTAGCAGGATTCAGGACACCGAAGGGCAGGTTCCAGGTGTCAGGTGCCAGAAGAGCAGGTGTCAGGTCTCAGGTGTCGGGTGCCAGGGGCTGGGGACAGAAGGGCAGGATGCAGTGGATCACACCCAGACCTCGGCGGGGGTGGGCCCGCTTCCCGGAAGAGCCGCCACCGGGCCCTGATGGCTATTTCGGCCTATGGAAACTAACCAGCTTCATGGACCCAAGAGTCAACGCGCTCGCGACAGAGTTTCCTGTGCGTTGGTTTCGTGAAGATCGTGTACCGCAATTTCTAGCCCAAGGTTGGCATATCTTTTATGATGAGGACGGCCGCTACTTTCGGGTGCGAGGTCCCGATTGCGACCAAATCCTCCTGTGCCAGCATCCGTAGACGCGCCGTTCCTTAGCGATCAGCCCTCAGGGAAAACTATTGACAGCCGCCGGCAGGCTGCTATACTAGGGGTGGCTGAATAAGCCACGAATTCTATGGCTTGGGGGCTTCGCAAGAAGTCCCCTTTGCATTTCTAGCGTCAAGTTGCTTCCGCTCCTGGTTGAATCTCTCGCCCCCAACAAATAAAATTTCGTATCTTCTGAATGTCATAGATAAATAATCCTTGTTTCACGAGTTCGCTGAATTCTGCGGCGACTCTCCTCGCGGTTGCAAAGACGTATACCTTCCTGCCATCTTCAATGAGTTGCCGGAGGGGATCGGCAAAGTCACTATCCCCGCTCCAGAGGATGAAGGTCTCGATTCCGTGCGCGGCATAATCAATCAGCATGTCCCTACCGATTTCCACGTCAAAATTACACTTCCGGTCTTCCAGATACCTCGTGCCACGTCGGTTGAGTTCCCGAAGTTGGTTGTTGAGGTACTCAATCGCTTCAAGCCTGAGGGTCCTCAATAGTGGCGTCCGAATGAAATTCTTCAAAATGTCGGGCGAGTTGGCCGGGATGCTCGATACATCAATGGAGCGCCTCATGATCTTCACGGGTTTGGTCGTAAGGTCGTACCCGTAGCTTCTTACCTCTCGCACGAATTGCTCGGATTCGGCATCGCCGGTGAGCGTTCCCTGATACAGCTTTATGGAGTTGATGCTGTCGAAGGAATCCAAAAATTGTTTCAGTCGCTTGACGTCCACGTGCCAGCCGAGCTTGGTCGCCCATGGCCGCACATTCGCGAAGTCGATATAGACGTTCGTTCGCCGGTCAAAAATTCTTTCCAGTTCTTGAACGCGCTGCGGATACCTGTCTGCCAGTTTTTGGATTCTTTCGGTCTTGGCTTTGAACATGGTGGCCTATGCTTAGCTAAAGGCAGTGCCGCCCCCTTGTCAAGGCCGAAATGCTCGGGGCCTTGCCGCTGATGGGTGAAGCCTTCGCGGGGGAACAACAAAGGAACAATAGCGCCCGAACACCCCGTAAAACCGTATACCTGGACCGAAGAAGAAGCTAAGCGAATCAACAAGATAACATATGGGTTGTTGTCTACGAAGCAAGGGGTCGGGTGTTCGAATCACCCCGGGCGTACCATCTTTTCAACAACTTACCGTTTCATCCTTTTGCACAGGCTCTATTGGGGCTCCATTTGACTGCGTCCACCTGGTGGTGTGATCTGGCGCCGCCTCTGAAATCCCGGTTACCTCTGAAGGGGGATGGTCTCGTCCTGTGCAGTGGAACGAAATCAGCGTCGAAGCAGCTTGCGTTGTTTCTTTTTCCGCCTCACTGTCTGTGTCGACGTAATATGTTAGCGTGGTCCTCACATCGGCGTGGCGAAGGCGCGCCTGTGTTTCCGTAATTGGAACGCACTTGTTCTTTGGTTGTGCGCCAAGCCATTTGCGAAGCAGATGCCAGCTGACGTAATCGACGCCAACTCTCCGCGTGGAGAAAGATTCAGGTTGAGATCTTTGGGGGGGAGGAATTTGGCGGAGCGGTGGAGAGTGGATTCGAGATTAGATAAGGCAGAAGCTCAAAATCAGGGCGACCTGACACAACCGACGCTGGTATTGTGTGAGGGAAAGCGCGATGCGTCGTTTGTTCTTCATTTACCGGAACACCGTGGCATTGGGGAATCCAGAACTAAAGCAACGAAAAGATGAATAAAGAACTGAAACAGAGGACAAGTCAGCTGATTCTGATACTGGCTGGAATACTAGCCGCCAGCGCCGTCTTAAATGCAGCGAATGTCAAGGAATTGCGATCCGAATATCGGACGAACCCTCTGGGTATGGACGCTCGCTTCCCACGGTTGAGCTGGGTCATCGAATCCGTCCGGCGCGGTGAGAAACAGACAGCTTACCAAGTGGTGGTGGCATCGACGCCGGAACGGTTAGCACAGGGAAAGGGTGATCTCTGGGACAGCGGCAAGGTTGCTTCGGATCGGCAGAACCAGTTGGAATACGCCGGCAAGCCGTTGGGGTCGCGGATGTCGTGTTATTGGAAAGTCCGCATCTGGGACAGGGACGGAAGAGCGTCTGCCTGGAGCCACCCGGCGTCGTGGACTATGGGGCTGCTCCATCCTGGGGACTGGAAGGCCGAGTGGATCGGCGTCAACCAAACGGCGGCTGCCAGTGCCTCGGCGCCTGGTGTGTTGGCACACGGCAAACTGCGCATCGATAATGATGTCCATTGCGAGTCTGCGACGAACTGGGCCAAGCCGCGGTATTTGCGCAAGTCGTTTACGCTGGACCGCACTGTTCATCGTGCTACGGTGTATGCGACGGCCCTGGGGCTCTATGAATTGCGGCTCAACGGGCAGCGCGTAGGCAATCATTTCCTGGCCCCCGAATGGACCGATTACCACAAACATGTGCAGTATCAGACCTATGACGTGACATCCATGGTGCGAAACGGCCCCAATGCGCTGGCGGCGATTCTTGGCAATGGCTGGTATAGCGGCGGGTGGCAGCACTGGACCCCGAAACTCGAGGTCAACTACGGAACCGAACCGTTTCTGCTGGCGCAACTGGAGATTGAATTTACCGACGGCAGCCGGCAGATGATCGTCTCGGATGACAGTTGGCGCGGCACGACAAATGGGCCATTGCAATTTTCCGGGATTTACGAAGGCGTCACCTACGACGCACGCTTGGAAATGCCGGGCTGGGACACTCCCGGGTTCAACGACGCAAAATGGTCCACCGTCACCACCTACCAGGCGGGCGATGATCTCAAAGCGGGCCGACTGGTCTGGCAGCGCAGTGAGCCGATCCGGGCGACGCAGGAACTCAAGCCCGTGGCCATCACCGAGCCGAAGCCCGGTGTCTATGTCTTTGCGTTCGCTCAGAACATGGTTGGCTGGTGCCGCCTTAAAGTTCACGGGAAGGTTGGAGAGACCGTGGAGTTGCAGCATGGCGAGATGCGCAACCCGGACGGGACGGTCTTCACGGGGAATCTCTGCGTCGTCAGTAAGCACCGAGCCCAGTCGGACCGTTACACTTTCCGGAGTAACGGGATGGAAACCTTCGAGCCGCGTTTTACTTATCACGGATTTCAATATGTGGAAGTCCGGGGCTTGAAGGAGAAACCGCGTCTGGACAGCCTGACCGGCGTGGTTTTCCATAGTGCCTGCCCGGAGGTTGGTCAGTTCGCCTGTTCCAATCCGCTGTTGAACCGCCTGGCGTTAAACATCCTCTGGTCGCAGCGCGGTAACTACATGGGCATTCCGACCGACTGCCCGCAACGCAACGAGCGCTGTGGCTACACGGGCGACGCCGAGTTTTTCATGCGCGCGGCGGTTTATAACATGGACGTCTCCTCGTTTTTCAATAAATGGCTGGTGGACGTCTGCGAGGATTCGCAACTGCCTGGCGGCTGGTTCGCCGACCATGCGCCGTTCTTCTGCCCGGCGGGCGGCGGCCCGAACATCGGCTGGACGGATGGCGGCATCATCTGCCCCTACGAAATCTACCGGACTTACGGTGACACCCGCGTTATCCGAGATCATTACGCGGCCATGAAACGGAATTTGGAGTGGCTGGCCAAAGAGAGCACGGACTTCCTGTTTACCGGACGGGTGGGCAACGGCGACTGGCTCAGCAATGGCGGCGGTGCGGGCAAGGAAGTGATCGGCACGGCGTATTCGGCCTTTGACTTCCATTTGATGGCGGAGATGGCGGATGCCATCGGGGAGGGAAAGGACGCCGTGGAGTTCCGCGACCGGGCTGGCAAGATTGCTGCGGCGTTTGCCCATGCCTATCTCGATGCGGAAGGCCACATCAGGGATAGCAGTCAGAGCGGTTATGCGCTCGCGTTTACGATGGGGTTGGTTCCCGCGTCTTTGAAAGAGAAAATGATCGAACGTTTCGCGGATGAAGTGCGCCGCTTCGATTGGCATCCCAGGACGGGATTCATCGGCACGCCGCGGTTGCTGCCCGGCTTGCACTTGGCGGGGCGGGACGACGATGCTTACAAACTGCTCCTGACCAGGACCGCTCCCTCCTGGCTCTACCCGGTGAGCATCGGGGCCACGACCATCTGGGAGCAATGGGTTGCCTGGGATGGCAAGACTCCGCAAGGCGGCATGAATTCGCTCAACCATTACTCCTTCGGCTCGGTCGGGGAATACCTCTATGGCATGGTGGGCGGTATCCAACCCGCAGCACCCGGCTACAAGCAGATCCACGTCCAGCCTGTGATCCGCGACGGTCTCACTTGGGCTAAGACCAGTTATGATTCCATCTGCGGCAAGATCGCCACCTCTTGGAAAGTCGAGGCTGACAAACTCGAACTGGATGTAACCATCCCCGCCAACACGGCGGCCACGGTTTATGTCCCGGCCAGGGATGCCAAGACGGTAACTGAATCCGGCCGGCCTGCTGCGCAATCGGACGGAGTGCGATTCCTGCGAATGGAACGCGACGCGGCCGTTTACGAAGTGGGTTCCGGTACGTATGAGTTTGAGGCGCATAGGTAGGAGGACGCCGCATGGGTCTCCGTACTCGCCGCGAGTTTCTTAAGACCATCCCCTGTTCCGCCCTGGTGGCCGCAGAGCTCACCGCTTCGCCGAGGCTTGCCCTAGAGCGGCTTCCCGGCTCGATTGATCCGCGTGGTCCCATCCGGAATCCGGGTATGAAGGTCGTCATCGGCGATGGTGGCGTGCAGGCCGGCGCCTGCATTTTCGCCGATCACATCCGGGAGCACACTCCATGGCGGGCGAGGTGGATATGGCTCAACTCCGATGCTCCTCAAGACCCGGCCCAGGGCGCCGGCGGACAGAAGCCTGTCGCTGCGTGTTTGCGAAAAGAAATTCTCCTGGCTGAAACCCCAGCACGAGTGTTGGCTTGGGTCAGTGCGGGATTACGGTACCGGCTCTACGTAAACGGCACGCTGGTTTCGCGCGGCCCGGCCGACGCGGGCACGGACTATGATGGCCTGCCAACCGGTCTATGGTTCTATGAGCAGCGTGACTTGACCCCGTTTTTCCGGAAAGGGAAGAACGCCATCGCTGTGGAGGTTTTCATCGAGAAGCTCGGCGGCTGGTATGGGTGGAGCGGAGGTGGCGGGTTCTTGTTCGAGGCAGAGGTCACCATGCCCGATCAGAGTAACCTCATGCTACAGACCGACCCTTCATGGCGTGGCTTGACGGCCGATTATTTCCAGATGGCTTCATTGCCTCTCCAAAACGATACCGATCGTTCCATGCATTTACACTACATCCCTTCCAAGGAGCTGCCAGGCTGGCGGGCCGCGGCGTTTAATGACTCCGCTTGGCGGGAATGTGCCACCGTCGAACCTCCCATTCGTCATTTGATAGCCAGTCAGATACCTCCTCTGATGGAAGCGCAGTACCCACCTCTCCGCTTTGTGCGGGCGAGCAATGGAGTCCAATGCCATGAGAAGCCGTTTCAGAATGGGCAGAGTGTGACCTTCACCTCCGACGGCAGTTTCGCCATCCAGTTTGACCGGATCCTCTGCGGTTACGTGGGGCTAAAGATCAAGGGTGGCGAGGGTGCAACGCTCACGATCGGGCCCAGCGAAACGAACCATGCCGGGGGCCATCGGCTCGCGACGATCCTCCTGGGTAAAGGGGTACAGTTTTTTGAGTTTCCTTTTCTCACCAGCTTCACGGTGATCAACATTGAGGCCACCCATGTGACCTCGCCGGTCGAGATTCAGGACGTTCGCGCCACCTTCAATTCCTATCCGGTGTCCTACCGGGGATCGTTTACGTGCAGCGACGAATCACTCAACCGCATCTGGCAGGTTGCTCGCTGGGCTACGCAAATCTCCATGCAGGACTATTACCTTGATTCGCCTGACCACCAGGAACCCCTGGGAGATTTCGGCGACTATCTCATTGAATCGTTGGTGAGCAATTATGCTTTTGGCGACTCGCAGCTTATCCGTCAGGACCTCTGCAAGTTTGCCTGCATTCTGGAAAAACAGGACTATCACAATTTTCACACCAGCTATGCGCTCATGTGGGTCCAGGCGCTGCTCGGCTACTACGACCATACGGGCGACAAAGTTCTGGTGGAGGAGCTGGCTCCCCAGGTTCATGCTTTGCTTCGCCTTTTCGAGTCGTATCGGGGGAAGAACGGCTTGATTTGCGAGGCCCCGAATTACATGTTCATGGATTGGGTGACGATTGCGGGGTTTCCCTGCCACCACCCGCCCGCCGTCATCGGACAGGGTTATATGACGGCCCTTTATTACCGGGGCTTGGCCGATGGGGAGCGCATTGCCGGAATCGAGGCGGATCGGGATCAAGCCGGGAAATACAGGCAACTCCGCCGGCTTGTCGCGGCGGCGTTCAATAGCGAGCTTTGGAGTGCGGAAAAAGGACTCTTCCGTGATGGCAAGCCGTTCCAGACCTCTGTGAAACCCAACCGCTGGCTGTCGGCGGACAAAGATATCGTCACCTGCAGCCCTCACGTCAACACCCTCGCTGTGCTTTACGACCTTGCGCCCAAGGAGCAGCAAGCGGCCATTCTGGAAAAGATGGGGGCGGAACAGCCGTTGAATTGCACTCCCTACTTCATGCACTTCGTCCTCTGCGCGTTTGCGCACGCAGGGTTGTTCGGTAGGTACGGGACGGATCAGATGCGCCGGTGGAAAATCGTTAGCGAAACCCAGTCGTTCCATGAGATGTGGACGTCAGGTGACCTGAGCCATGGCTGGTGCAGTTCGCCGCTCTTTCATCTCTCTTCCCAGGTCCTGGGCGTTACACCAGCGGACCCGGGCTTCAAGAAAGTCTTGATACGGCCCGA
>Ga0326727_10027654_pt1 | contig 10392 bp, 11 predicted proteins | sample MB2enrmetagenome_FD_207643 | JGI IMG/M metagenome (GOLD analysis project Ga0326727, IMG submission 207643) | Lab enriched peat soil microbial communities from McLean, Ithaca, NY, United States - MB29MY | ecosystem: Environmental > Terrestrial > Soil > Wetlands > Peat | place: USA: New York...
TGAATCCTCAACAATCTTGGTTAGCGTTGACCGGGTTTTCTTATTCTCGGTACCCTTGATGAGCTTCGTGTAGCTCTCGACAATGTCTTCTTCAACCGCAAGCCAGTAAGAGAGGTTCTCTTCTATGACGGCGTGAAATCCGGATTCCACATCCTTTTCTGCTTTTATAGCCTGGTCGACCGTCTGAATGTCTTCGATTATTCGTTCTCTGCCTTTCGACACCATACATTATCACCATATTGAACAGAATCCAGCGAACAGCCCCTTAATTGCATCGGCTGCCGCATGGTAAACTAGGTTAGGGTAGAGACCTGTAACTAAACTTAACCCAATCAAAACATAACACGGGATAAATAATAAGATGGGTGTTTTGGTTACGCTACGTTCGTTGAGGTAGACGCTTGGTTTCGCGAACACCACTATCTTGATGATTTTGAAGTAGTACGTTATAGATATCAGCACGTTGAGCAGCATCAGTACAACTGCCGCATCCAGCACTGGTGAACCTACCGCGATGTTCGAAAGTACGATAAAGAATTCACTCCAGAACAGACCAAAGGGTGGAGCACCCGTCATCCCCAACGCACCAACAGCAAAGAGAGCGGCTAAGATGGGGCTCTTTCTTCCAAGCCCAGCAATTTCGGTTAAGCTTCGTGTTCCAATTTGATAAGTTACTATGCCCGCTAGGAGGAAGAGCATTCCTTTCAGCAAGGCATGATTCCAGATTTGGAAGAGGCTTGCGGAAAAGCCTGCTAGAGTCAACGGTGCGATCCCGAGCAGAATGTAACCTACCTGTCCTATGCTTGAGTATGCTAACATTCTTTTCAAATCATCTTGTTGTAGCGCGGAAAGATTTCCAACGAACATCGTCACAACCGCGGCGGTAGCGAGCAATGGTTGCGCGAGGGATACATATTCTGGCTGTACGAGGATAGGGCCAAGTACTCGAATGAATGCGTAACTTCCCAGGCCCGTCATTATCCCCGCAAGGATCGCTGTCATCGGAGCAGGAGACGCAGGATACGCGTCAGGTAACCACATGTGCATTGGGACTACCGCAGCCTCCACCCCGAACCCTACAAAGATCAGGAGCAGCGCAAGCGCTCCAACTGGAGTAAATGTTGCGAATGATTCCTGGAATGCTGCGAAGTTCAACGTTCCTGTGAGCCCATAAACCAAAGCGATCCCATATAGCGCTATGAGACTTCCGATCCCGCTCATCATCAGGTACTTGATCGATGCTTCGATCGCGTCCCACTTATGCTTGTAAAATGCGACAAGACCGTAGCCTGCTATACTCATTCCTTCCCAGCCGATGAAGAATGTGAGAAGATCACCTGCGATTGTAATTGTGTAAATCGCCAAATAGAGCAACAAGATTAGTGCTTGGAAAAGAGCCACGTTATCCTCCTGCGACATGTAGACAGATGCATAGACGGTAACGAGAATGGTCAACAGGAGAGCGATTGAAGATATGTATATGCTCAGCTTGGTTATTGTGAAGGTTGTTGCCAGTAAGCTCGGTTCAAGTTGTATTGTGAGAGGCTTCCCCGTTGAGAAGACTTCAGAAGCCTGAACCCAATTAATTATGGTGACCGCTGTGAGCGTTGCCAATCCGGTCACACTGCTGACTACCGAGCGTCTTCCAACTCTCCTCCTAAGGAGAATGTCTAGTGCCAATACGGCGAAAGCGCCTATGAAACATGGCGCAAACATTACCAATGGTGTAAACTGATCAATCATAGGCTAAACAACACCCAAAATGCCAAGATCGCAATAAGCGCTAGAATCGGCCAAAGATTTTCAGCGATAATCCCGGTCTGAATTCTCCTAATGGAATTTGAGATTCTCAGACATGGTTGTACGAAGATTCTAGAGTAGACCGCGTCAAAGCCATAGCCTGCTAGCATACCCTTTCTTATTATTGCAAGCGCAGGGTGACTCTGGAGTATAGCTGAAGCATTCGGGCGATTCAAGTAGAAAACGAAGTAGCATGGTATGAATCCGATCAAAATTGCGAAAAGCGCTGATGCGATGATTGGTAATTCCAAGACAATATCTGTTGATTGGTTGAGTAAACCTGCGACGGGTATCTCCATGAAGCCCAACCCAAGTACGGCCACGCTGAGAATCATTAACGGAAGTGTCATGGTCCAAGGTGATTCGTGCAGATTTCTTTCCTGTGCAAGCTTGCACTCAGGACCCAAGAAGGTTTTGAATAACGCACGGAACATGTAATATGACGTCAAGATCGTTGTGATGAGGATCAGTAGAACCTGAACGTTCAGGTGAGCTAATGAGAGTTCAGTCACAATGAGATCCTTGCTCCAGAATCCGACGAACGGAGGTATTCCCACAAGAGCAAGGGTAGCAAACAGAAAGGCTACGAATGTGAGCGGCATACGTTTACGCAATCCGCCCATTTCATCCATATTGCGAGTGCCTAGCATATGGATCACAGAGCCGGCCGCCAGGAATCCAAGAGCCTTGAAGTAAGCTTGGCTCATTAAGTGAAATTGAGAAGCGAACCAACCACCGGACGTACCGATCCCGAGGGCGGCAAACATCAAACCGAGCTGACTGATTGTTGAGTAAGCCAACACTCGCTTGATATCGGTGGTGACTGTAGCGAGACTCGCTGCAAGCAGAGCAGAGATTACTCCAACCCAACCCACAGAAGTCAGCCAGGTCTGGCTGCTTGAGAAAATGGGAAAGGTTCTGGCGATCAAGTAAACTCCAGCATTCACCATAGTTGCTGCATGAATCAGAGCACTAACTGTTGTCGGTCCCTCCATTGCATCCGGCAGCCAAACATGAAGGGGCACCTGAGCTGACTTGCCCATCGCGCCCACAAGCACGAGCAGCCCCACGGACGTTAGAATCGACGCAGGTATCGATCCGTGCGTCGACATCGTGGCTAGTTTCTGAAAATCTACGCTACCCGTAGTCGTATACAGCCAGACAAATCCGATAAGAAGAGCTGCGTCGCCAACCCTTGTTACTAAGAAGGCCTTCAGCCCAGCCTTCACAGCCTCTTGTTTGTCGTACCAGAAGGCTATGAGAAACGCGGAGCAGATACCCACGATCTCCCAAAAGATGTACAGTTGAAGAAAGTTGCCGGCGATTACTAAGCCGGACATAGCTCCGATGAAAAGTAACACCAGACAGTAGTATCTTGGAAGTCCTGTCTCATGTTCCATGTAACCCTGCGAGTAGAGTACGATTAAAAATCCAAGAGAATTGACTATAACGATCAGTAAGGCAGCAAGTCCGTCAACATATTCGGTTACCTGAAAACCATAAGCCGGTAGCCAAGAAACCGTTGATATGATTGTCTGCCCATTTAATACTTCAATCAGCAGGGTCAACGAAAGTAGAAGCGAGATTCCTACAATCGCAGTCGCAAACCAGTTCCGAATTTTAGTGTGGCCTGAAAGGGCTAGTACGAGAGGAATCGAGATGATTGGTAGAGCCCAGACCAACCATTCAGCATAGAATGAGTTCAATGTGCCAATCTCCTTATTTCCCAAGGATTCAGAGTTCCAAATCTACGGAACACTACAATGACAAATGAAAGAGCGAGTGCCTCAACACTTGCTCCGATAGAGATGGAAATCACGATCAGGGACGTTGAGAATTGTGATGGTATACCAGAAATCAAGCCGCTAGCAAAGAGCGATAGGTTGACGCCCCACACCATGACTTGAAAGCCCATAATCATTTTCACTAGGTTTTTCGTGGTTACGACTGCGCCGAAGCCCGAAAAGAACAAGATTGCCGCGAAGACCTGCATCATTTGTGATTCGATCATTTTTCGACTCCACGTTCACGAGAGAACAAATTGACAATTCCAAGCATCGCGCTCGCAACTAGAATCGTGATCAGGATCAGGTCCCAAGATCGCATTGTCCACATGAATGATAGCGCATCCGTAGGAGGGTTCGGGATCGCTGAGAGTTGTAACTGTTCGCTGATTCGATTTGGGAGCGGTGTAAAATTCGAGACTATGAGAATCAGAGGAGTCGCGGCAAGCGCAGTTATTATGATTGCGACGGCCGACGATTTGCTAGGCTTGTCGACTTGTGTTGATGCCTGGTTACCGACGATCATCATTATGACCATGAACAGGACAGAGATGGCGCCTGAGAAGGTTACAATATGAAACAGACCAGCGAAGGCGGCGCCGTCCGTTATCAGGATCAATCCGAACATTATGCTGGAATAGAACAACATAATTAATGACCAGATTAGTTTGCGCGCGACTAGCGCAACGATTGTTACACTTACGAGCATAGTGCCGAGAACGAAGGTCAGTTCGTAGCTCACTTTGGTAGCGCCTTCCTCATCGTCAAACTGTCTCTATTCGGAGTAGCAAGTTCGAATTGTTTCGACATCTCCAATGCTTTGAATGCACAGTTGTCCACGCATTCGCCGCAGAAAATGCAGGATGCGAGCTCGAAGAGTGGCCGCTTCACTGGCAATTCGCGATCACCTACCTTGCGCTTCCCCAGGTCAATCATGGTTATCACGCTGGCCGGGCAGACTAATGCGCAAACTGAACATCCGGTGCACTTCTCGGGGTCAATATCCAGTTTACCTCGGAAGCGATCAGGCAATACGATTTTCTCGTACGGATATGCTTCGGTTGTAGGTTTCTCTAACATTACCCGGATCATTTCAGGTATTGCGGCGCCCACTTTCCTATGAGGCAACGATCAAACCTCCTTGGATGAGAATTAGAATGAGAAGAATTTGGCAGAGGCTTAGAGGGGTAAGAATTTTCCAGAACAGCTGAGTAGCTTGACCGATTTTTATTCGAGTAAGCGAGGTCTTGAGGACAAATATTACGAAACCTACTCCTAGAATTTTTACTGTGAAGTAGATGAAATAAAGTATGGAAACTGGAACTCCAAAGTTCCAGACCGGACCTAAGGGGCCGCCTAGGAACAATGAAACAGCTAGTGCGCATCCGAACACATAACTTACTTCTTTTGTCAATTTGAGAAAGGCTAGAGCTCGGCCTGAAAACTCTGTTAGCCAACCTCCAACGATTTCTGTTTTAGCGCTGGGAATATCGAACGGGGCTTTCTCAAGTTCTGCCATCATGGCGACTATGAATACGCAGAAGGCGATCGGTGCAAGGAACACGTTCCATACCCTAGTCTGCGCTCCGACAATTCCTTCTACCGAGAGGCTTCTCGAGCATAGCGCGGCTGCGACTATTGAGAGGACTAACGGGATTTCATAGCTTACGTATTGTAGTACCAATCTTCCGGTAGCGACTGTTGTGAAGCTGCTTGCGGAACTGAAACTTAGTATCGAGACCACGAAAGCTGAGAATCCCAGCAGGAAGAGAATTGCGAGGATGTCGAACTGGAAACCTGCAATTGATGTTGGGCTTATGATTGGAATGAAGAGCATCGATAGGATTGGTGCCATGAAGAATAATGCTGGTGCAAATAGGAAAACTAGCTTATCGGCATGGGAAGGGATTATTTCTTCTTTGAAGAGAAGTTTGAGGAAATCTGCGAGCGGTTGGAGTGTTCCGTAAGGGCCTGCGATCATTGGTCCGATTCGACCCTGCATTCTTGCTGAGGTCTTTCGATCTAGCCAATCGAACAGGAAGCCCATTCCGATCGTATACAGTGCTCCAGGGAAGATGATGGCTTCCAATATCTCAAGGATCATGCTTTCTTTTTCCTATCGGGAAAGTAGTAGTTGATGCCGTACTGTCGGAGTTGCTCGCCTGACCACGTCCATTGTTTGTTTTCCTCAGTGTCGAGAAATGACATTCGATCCATGCAGCCAAAGCATGGGTCGATTGCGGTGAGCACTACCGGTACGTCCGCGAGCGTTTGCCCTTTCAGAATCTCCAAAGCTAAGGGTAGGTTTGCTAGGGTTGGCTGGCGTGACTTCACCCGATCGGGTGTACGACCACCGGTGGATTTTACGTAGTAGAATATTTCTCCACGAGGCGCTTCGCAACGCGATGAATGCTCTCCGGCAGGGATGACTGGGGGAATTTTGACCTTAATCGGTCCGTCTGGTAGGTTTTCTACTGCATAACTGATCATGTTCGCTGATGCGATGATCTCGTCGAGTCGCAATCGAAGAAGAGCTTGTACATCTCCCTCATTGCGCGTCACGATCTCGAACGGCACTTCGCCGTAAGCTGCGTACGGGTTGTTGAGACGAACATCTTGCCGTAGGCCTACATATCTTGCCATCGGACCGACGGCACAAAGTTTCTCTACCGTGTCTTGTGTGACGTGCGCACCCACTTTTTGGGTACGTTCAAGCATCGTTTCTTCCGTGTCGATGATGTCTCTATAGTAACGTGCCCGATCGGTCATGAACTTCATGCGTTCAACTATGTGCTTTTCCATACCTTCAGGCATATCGCGGCGTACGCCACAGAAGGCGTTCATTGATTTGTGGACTCGATTTCCTGAAATTGCTTCAACAAGATCGAGGACAACTTCGCGATCTTGCCACACCCACATGAAGAGTGTATCGAAACCCGCCCAGTGCCCCATTAAGCCTACCCAGAGAAGGTGGCTGTGGATTCGCTCCATCTCACATATAATCAGCCGTATGTATTCGGCACGCTTAGGAACTTGAAAGATCGTTAACCCTTCAACTGCTTGACCATAGCAGAGACTGTGGACGAAACTACAGATTCCGCAAGTCCGCTCGAACATGTACATGTTCTGAACCCACGGCCGCATTTCTGCTGCTTTCTCGAGACCGCGGTGTACGTAACCGATTCTTGGAATAACGTCGACAATTCTTTCGCCCTCCAGTATGATCTTGAAGTACTCCGGTTCTTTGAGGGATGGGTGAATTGGACCGAACGGTACAAGGTTCTCTGCCGAATATTCCATTAGTCCAGCTGATTCTTCTCTACGTTTGTTGAAATCAGTACTCATTTTTTCGGTTCAGCCTCCAAATGTAATCGTTTTCGAATTTCTGCTGGCTTAGAGCTCTTCAGCAACGGTGGTGGCAGGTCTGACGGCCAGTTGTCTGGTAGGAGCAGCTTCTTGTCATTCCACGGGTTTCCTTCAAATCCTGTCCCAAACATGTCGTGTACTTCCATCTCATACAGTATCGCACCTGGGATGATTTTCACAATCGAAGGGGCAGCTGATGTCTTCGCAACTTTGGTTCTCACGTGGATGGTTTCACGTTCATACGAAAAGTGGTACATTATTCCAATTTCCTGGCCCAAGTCGAGGCCTGTTATGGTCGTAAGATTGCGCACTTTGAGATCTTGCACTAAATGTGTGATGAAGGTTCGAAGATTGTCCTTCTCCACCTCTATGACTGTCTCACCCTTTCTCAGGGTGACAACTTTCGAGTTCGTTTCGTTGGCGATTTTCCCGATTTGCTCGAGAATATTTTCACTCATTCGACCTCACCTAACAATTTCAACACGCCGTACATGATGGCTTCAGGCCGCGGAGGGCAACCTGGGATGAACATATCCACTGGGATTACGTCTTGTATCCCTTGACCCACATTGTAGCAGCCTTTGAAAACTCCGCCTGTAGCGGCGCATGCTCCTATTGCGATTACGTGTTTAGGCTCGGGAAGTTGTGAGTAAACGCGCTTCAACGGTTCCTTTGTCTGTGCGTTGACCGTGCCAGTAACTATGAGTACGTCGGCATGTCTTGGGCTGGGGACTAGAACCGCACCGAATCGTTCAATGTCATATCGTGGTGTTAAACTGGCTACTAGTTCGATGTCACATCCATTACATGAGGACGCGTTGATGTGGAATACCCATGGGGATCGTGTTCTAGCCCATTTCGCCAGTTGTTCAAGCAAGTTCCGCACCTCCGGTGTTGACAAACCAAAGCATCAAGATGAAGAGAGAGAAACCGCCGGAGAGCGTGAATAGAAAAGGCCACAATATGTCTCCCGCAGTAATTGAGCTGGCAAGCAACATGCCGACAACATCGAAAGCCACGAATAGGACTGCGTACACGAACAGTTCTGAGTGATATTTCCCGCGTTCCGGAGGGAGTTCCTCTCCTCCAGAGAACGCTTCAAATTTGGTTCCCTTTCCGGTGCTTACCTTGCCAATTTTGCCGGCTATGATGTAGAAAATGAATACGAATATGATCACGGACATGAGGACGGTTACTAGATCAATGCTAACTAGCGAATGCGCTCTCCTCCATTATGCTTGCTTTAATGAACCCCACAATTGACTTTGCTGAAGCGCCGACTTTCGGCGATAAGCTCCTACCGATTTCAAGCTGTTCAGGTTGAATTGCTAACACCCAAGACTGACTATTCGGCAGGAACCGTTCGGCAAGCAACTTCAATGGGATTCCATGCGTTGTGAAAAAAGGATAATTTGTCTCATTCATTGTGACAAGTCGTGCTTCTCCGGTTCGCAAATTCATGTCGCATGCGTCGATGAATACGACGTGTTTAGGTCTAAGCGTTGCGATTCTTGCGATGATTGCCTCAACATTGTCTTCACCATTGAATAATTGTATCGAGCCCGACGTCTTCTTGCCCAGAGACTCAACGATGAAACTGCCCACGTGATCATCTCCACGCAACGGATGACCTACACCCACCAACACGACTTTGGAATCTGCTGCAGCCGCAACTAAGATGCCCTTAAGGACAGTCTGCCATTCAATTGGGACCGTTTGGTTCATTTCCTTCGGCTCCAACAGTTTGACAACCACCAGGTTCCCGTTTGGAAATGATGGTAATTAAGAGGTTGGCGTAATTCTCGGAGTTGATAAGACGAGGAACATAGAATTCTGTTCGCTAAGGCTATTTTTTGATAGCTTCATCTCATCTCAAAGATGATGCCCTCTCGTCGACCGTGAGAGTGACCTACTTCAGTGCAGTTGCTGGTTGCTGACTGAAGTCCGGCATCACACTTCAAAAGAGTTGGATGCGTCCAGGGTTATACTGGCGGAATTTCCTTGAACGCCAATTCGATGTCTAATCCGTGTTTCTTATGGTATGCCACACTCGTGTAGTATACAGCTACGCAACCGACGACTATTCCTAAGGCAAGTACAGCTCCGTATGACGTGAGCGTAACGATGAGTGGGTTGATCAGAGCTAGATACCCGATGTAGAGAAAGCAGATGGTCGTTAGGAGTCCAAGTATGCTGATCACAGGAATGCTGCCGATCTTCTTCCTCATGAACCCGGGAGCCATGAGTAACAGGTCTTTTTTGGTGAATGGGAATATCATCGTGGCTATTCCGGGTACGACGAAGGAGAATGACCAAAGGAAGGTACCAATGGTTTCAGCCGTGGGCCAACTCGTGAACCAGTAGAGCCCTAGAATCACTATTGATAGCACCGTGATCGCTATTATCGATACGTAAGGTGTTCTGAAACGTTTGCTCACGTTCGCCATCCTAGTTGGGATGATCCGGTCGAAGGACCAGGCAAAGAAGTATCTGCTAGGTATCCAGAAGTAGACGAACGGTGCAGGTAACGAACCCACCAGTATAGTGAAAATGATCACGAATATGAGAGCCTGGTTCGGGTACGCTATCAGAGAGAGAATCAGAGTATGCGTTGGTGCATAGGGTATCAAATTAGAGTAAGCACTCGGCGCGTTATCCCATAAGAATCCGAGCGAATACATCCAGTTAGGGCCTACCGCGTTTAGTGTCAACGTAGCAGTAACTGACCAGAAAATTATTCCGAGAGCAAGTGACAACATCAGCGCAATTGGAATCGTTCGTTTTACGTTCTTGACCTCGCCAGCCATTACGGTGGCAAAGTTTCCTCCCAACAAGAATAAGGCCGCGAACGGAAGACTTGCCAGTGATCCCATAATTGTAATCGTGGGAGGAGACCATCCCTGTTGAGCGGATAATGCTGTTATGCCGGAATACGTCGAGTACTGCCCAAGCACGGTGTTCCATTTCGCTGCAAATGCGGCCGGCGAAGTTGTACCTAGCAAGAACCACATAATTATGATCCCTACAACAGCAGTTCCCCAGCTCACATACAGGAAACTCTTGACTGCTTTCGCTCCAACTATCGCGAGAACAGCGAAGCAGAGTGTTATTGCTATTGAAAGAGCGAACCCTCCAATCGGGGCACCTAACCAAGTTCCGAGTGCAACTGTTCCCTGTGAACTGTACAGGAAACCCCAGGTTTGTACCGATGTTGAAATTGCCGAAGCAAAGGCCGCAGTCCCGCCGACGTATGCGGTCGCAAAGACCGAGAACATGTAAAGAAAAGACCACGCAAACCCAACCGCCGGGTGAATAATTCTTGCAACCCAAACGTAGTCATTACCGGACCTGGGCATTATGACTCCCATCGCCCAGTAAATCAGCATCAGTAGCACGAATGGTATCCCAGTAAGCAACAATGCGTAGGTAAGGTTGGCTCCTG
>Ga0326727_10027655_pt1 | contig 10392 bp, 12 predicted proteins | sample MB2enrmetagenome_FD_207643 | JGI IMG/M metagenome (GOLD analysis project Ga0326727, IMG submission 207643) | Lab enriched peat soil microbial communities from McLean, Ithaca, NY, United States - MB29MY | ecosystem: Environmental > Terrestrial > Soil > Wetlands > Peat | place: USA: New York...
CTCCAGTGGTCCCAGCGCTGAAGGTGCCGCTCCAGACGTCCTGGGGATCAGTGTTCTTGTTCCACCCCCCTGTTGGATTCGCGATTGTCCGTATGGGGATGTTTGGATCCACCCCGTCCGCATACGCGTCCTCCACGAAGGGCAAGCACCGGTCCACCCAAGGCACGCCTTGGTACTCGGCCTGTTCCTCTTGGCCGATGGCCCAGTTGACGGCTGATGTCTCGGCCGGAGTTGCGGCTGAGGCGCTCTCAACCCCTGTGGCCACAACAGCCGCCACCGCAAGGGCAATGACCAGTAGGGCCAAGAGCCTTCGCCGCATAGTTCATCTCCTGGATTGGGGGGTCCGACTTCAACCGGACGGTAGCACCGGGATCCTCCGGACGACCGAATGAATCCAAGCGCGGAGGTTTCGGGCTTCCCTATCACCTATCGCCATGAGCTTTGCCGTGATGATGAACACGGATGGTAGTTGTGCTGATTGGGAATCCGAGTGTTCTGGCCAACAGGTCGGTGAGTGCTTCAGGAACGCTCAAGGCGTTTTCGGTGGGCGGCATAACTGGGATGAGGGGCCAGAAGCACTCTCAAAGTCGCTGGCGGCGCGTCCGGTCCACTTTCCAAGTGGCAAACTCGGTACTCCGATTGATGGCTTCGGTGACCGGCGACGCGGGCGAGACGGTTGTACGCCCTCCACGCGCCGGTGAGCGATTCCCTCGCGTCCTCCTCGTCGTCGGGGACGCGGTCGTCGAGTTCGACAAGCCGAGCGTTGAGCGCGCGGAGGGCGTCTTTCAGGTGTTCGTGCTGGGCGTCGTCGATCACGCGCCCGACGCCACGAAGTTTCAGCAGGGGTGGAGGTTCCTCCAGTTCCCGCACGCGCCCCGCTCCAACTCATTGAGAGTGGGCTGGACGGCATACTTCCGCAGGAATCCGTCACCCGTCCGGTACTACAACGGCACTACATTCTCAGTTCTGAGCGCCAGCCTCTTCTCGGGTGATCGGTCCCTGACCTGCTTCTCTGAGCTGCGCTGATCCGCATTAGTCCCCAGGTTGGTTCATTAGCAGTGAGTCCGATTCGGCCGCTCTCGCACCTCTCCAGCTGGGAGTTTAGATTTCCGAAAGGCACTGTGGCCTACCGTTGGCCTACCTCCCGCTGGTACCATTCTGACATGACGGGAACGATGCGTGAGCGCTCGCCGGGGCACTGGCAACTGCGCGCCTTCGTTGGCCGAGATCCGATGACCCGAAGGAAGCGCCAAGTTCAGCGAACCTTCCACGGCACAAAGCGGGAGGCTGAGAAGGCGCTGGCCGCCCTCGTCACCGACGTCAGCCAGGGCAGGGTCGACAACACGCGTGCGACAGTCGGCCAGCTCCTCGACGCGTGGGTCGAGCACATCAAACCCATTCGCCACCCAAAGACCGTTCACGAAGCCAGCAGATCGATCGAATTGCGTTTGCGTCCCGCGCTGGGCCACATCCGGCTGGACAAGCTCAGCCCCGCCGACCTCGACCGCTGGTATGGCCAATGGCTCTTAGAGGGCCTGTCGACGTCGACAGTTCGCCGGCTGCACGCTGTGCTTTCAGCGGCCCTGCACACCGGGGAGCGATGGGGATGGATTATCAATTCCCCCGCTCGCAGAGCCTCGCCTCCAACCGCGCGCCCGCGGGAGTTCGTCGTTCCCACGCCCAAGCAGCTTGGTCTCCTCTATCAGGAGGCGCTCAAGCGAGATCATGTTCTCGCCACTGCCGTGGGCCTCGCCGCACTGACCGGCGCGCGTAGAGGCGAGCTATGCGCATTGAAGTGGTCTGACGTCAATTTGAACGTGGGGAGAATTCGCATTGCCCGTTCGATCTCGTCCGTGGGAGACCGGCTCCTGGAGGGTCCTACCAAGACCCACGCGATTCGAGACGTAGCGATCGATGAAGTCGCATTGCAACTCCTGAGGGACCGCTGGGATGACATGTGTGAGGTCGCCAAGCAAGCGCACGTGAACCTTGTCGAGGACCCCTATGTGCTCAGCAGAGCTATCGACGGGGAGGAGTTCCTTGATCCCAATTCGCTCACCTCGTCGTTCTCTCGACTCTGTAGAGGCATGGAAGCTCAGGCACTCGAGAGGGCGAGGGCGCAAGGTCGTCGAACGCTCAGGACGGACGAGCTGTGGCCCTTCCGCTTCCATGACCTCCGTCACTTCAGCGTCACAACGCTCATCGCGGCAGGAGTCGACGTGAAGACCGTCGCCGAACGCCATGGCCACGCGCAAGTGACGATGACGCTCAATCGCTACGCGCACGCACTACCCGAGCGCGACAGGGATGCGGCCACCGTCCTCAGCAAGGCGCTGGCCGGTTGACTCCGCCCCCGGCATCGCCCTGATGCCGTTTGGAAGCAACGTCTGATGGAGCGTGAGGTGGTGCAGTTGCCGGCACGGCGGGTTACGGCGGCCCGGAAGCTGGGGTCGGCATAAGGTGTGGCGCCGTAGGTGCACCTATCCGAGGTGGTTGAGTCCATTGGATATTCTCACTGATATTCTGACGATGGCTTATCAAGACATGAGGAGCCAGACCGTTGAGTACTGATGTGAACATGCCAGGGACTATATGTATCCAGCGGCGCCAGGTGTTGCAGGACTTGTTGCGCCGATACACTGTATTGATAGACGGGGTTTCCGTCGGAAAGCTGGCGGCCCTAAGAACTGGGCGTTATGCCGTTAGTTCGGGGTGTCACTCCGTTCAACTGCGGTTTGGTGCGGCCGGAATTTCTAGAAGCGACGTTCTAGCGGTTGATGTTGCTTCCGGGGAGACACGAGTGGTGCGAACTGCACGACAGTCACTGAGAAATATCCTCTTCTTGCCACTTCATTTCTTTAATCCGTACCGGTTCCTGCCACGGCCGTGGATCCGATTGCACCTCGAGGATCGAAACTGACTGCGCGTAACGTGCCGAACGGATGCGAAACGTGACTACGATCACGCGCAGCGATCACGTGTATCAGCAACCGCCCATCACGGCAGGGTCCCGTCGTACCTTTCCCTCGTCACCCCTGGCATTCGTCTGGGTTTGTCAGCGCAGAGTACGAGAAGAACGCGTCGAGGTAGGCAATCTCGAACCCTATGACTGTGAGGTCACAGGGGGGCCTGTAGCTTTGAGCGATCTGGCTCTTGGTTGCTGATTCCAGATCGGTAAGGTCATCTATCGCTGCCGCGGAGCACACATCTTTCCCTGCCCCGGGTTCAAGGTCAGCCACGGCCTGCTTCAAGGGACCAATGATGACGCCGGAGCTAGCATTCGTGGGTTCCTCTCTCCACGCTGCGGCAGCCTTGTTGGTTACGGTGTTGCAGTCGAAGTTGTACGGGGCACTCTGCGGTACCCTGAAGAAGCGGTCCAAGGCGGATTGTGCGGCCCTCCACTCGGCGTTCTCTCGGGGGCTAATCATGGCATCAGGCATGTGCTCGATTACTCTTAGTTCAGCGATGGCAGCGGAGTACTTGGCTTTCTCGCCTGTACCCGTTGACTCGGCGAGCCTGAGGTCCCGCACGGCCACAGGAAGAGCCAGGTTCTGGTAGGCGCCTCCTTCCGCCACGCCGCTTCCCAACCATTGCCGTTTCGCTGCCTGGTACATCGAACGCGACGATCCGTCTAGCGGTGCCGTGCTACAGGACGCAAACAACAAGGCGACGGCCACGAACGAGAGGCTTTTCAGAGCTCCGACCACGATCCAATACTGCCACGCCTCCCCTAGATGACGGCATCGGGACGCGTTATGGCGACACCCAGGAGACCACGGTGGCCGCCACCTCTTGGCACTAGGGCGCTCTCAGGTCCGCCGGCGTGAATGCTGATCGAGAACAGGAGCGGCACGCCGATCGACGGTTAGGTCGTGCCGATCGTTCTCGAATGGCGTTTCCGGACCTTGCCGACCCGCCAGGGGCTGGCGTGCTTCGGCCGGGAGGTATTGCGAGGAGAGCCCAAGGAACTCCTAATTGTCACCGGGCTCGGTCATCCTGACGATCGGGGTCGAGACCTCGCTACAGCGCCAGCGGCGACAGGGGAGACCGAGGATGACAACAGCGGCAGGGTGATCGACGGTCGCTTCGGTGAGCCTCTCTCGGTCGACGTCCACAAGCATCGAGTTCGTCGTCGCCTCGACATTCGATGCCTCGTCTGTCCCATCGCCCCTTCGTCTCATGAACCATCCGGTTCACCTCCCCTCACAGCTACCTGTCGGCTCTCTCGCTCCCCCTCCGGTGCCCGCCCTTTCGCACCTCTGTCGTTCTTGAGTGCAAGGTTGCTCCCGTCTTGTTGTCACTCGAGTTGAGCTAACCCGAACGAGTCCGGCTTAGACACCCTTGGAGGTACCGCCCTCTGGGCGGGACCTCCGGCGTCGTGCTCCTTCTGCAATCCCTTCGTAATGCCCCGCCCTTGCCGTAGCCCTGATGATTCTCTCGGTCTCCGTCCACGGCTCGAACGACGGCACGCCGCTCCTAGTGATCGGCCGGCGCATTGTCGAGCACCTGGAAGGCGGGCGCGCTGTCGCGGGCGGGCGTCGTCCGGGCACCGTCTGGCGCGCGCTCGGTTGAGTTGGACACCGATCAGTGGAGGGCTGGCCAAGATGGCACTCATGACGGTGCTCGACGAGGGGAACGGGTGCGTGTCGGCCCCGAATACCTCACCCCTGTCACCACTGACGGTGCGGGATTGCCTGGCGTAGAGCCGTCGGGGATGATTCATTCGGACCAAACCTACAATGTGCCCGTGAAGTAGTACCTAGCCCATCAAGTATCCACGTGCACTGGATCTTCCGCACCTCGATTCCACGCACGAAAAGTCCGTGGTCATCGACGCCAAACGGCGTTGGTGCTATCTACCTGACTTCGTAAATCGCATCCTTGAGTAGGTAATACACGGTTCCGTTCGACGACACCATTCCTCCCTCGGTGGGCAGTATCCCGTTCGCTTGCGGAACGTTCGGGTCGATCGACAAGCCGCGGTCATCGAACCTGCCAATCGCGTAGCCGGAATTCGTAACGGTCGAAAACCAAATCGAATGGTCAACGGTCACTGACGAGAGGACTGATGCACGAAATTCTGCGACGAACCGAGCCGCGTGGAGGTCCACAAGCGCCTCGACCGGTAACGACCGTCGCGTCGCAGTCGAAATGAGGAAGTTGCCGTCAAAACACGACAGCTCTTGTCCGCCATACTGTGTGACATCCAATTGGCTGAGCATCTTTCCGCTCAAGGAAGTGACCGTGAGTGTCATCCGAGATCCAGTTCGGAGCTGGTCGGTCGTGAGGATTCCGAGGCGCCTTCCACACACCACTGTTGATTGCGGCGACAAAGGGACTCCCGAAATACCCCGTAGGAGGGTGCGAACGACGCCATGATCGATCTCAAGTAGCTGCGAGGTCCCATAGAAGTCATGACCCTCGGACGATATGACGAAAGCTATTGCATGGTAGGCTTGAACCGCCATCGCGTCGGGGATCCTGTATGCCGCAACAATGGCGCCATTGACGGAAGAGAATTTGCGCACCAAACCGCCACCAATGGCCGCAATGGCTGGCATGTCGTGCGCTTCGCTCGATGGTAACGAGGGCGACGCGGCTACCCAGACGTAGGCACCGGCGGCCGATAGTTCGGGGAGTGTGGCAAGAGTTCTCGTGCGGATGATTCGCTTCGAGATAGGTGAAATCTCGACGAGTATTCCTGGCGTAGGTTTCGTAGGAACGCACGAAGCTGGACTCCGGTAGCACGGCGACGCTTCGGTAGAAAGACCAGCAAATGAGACCCACAGATCTGACCCGGCGACACCAATAGAGACGGCGCCTTCTTGACCGAATGCACGAAGCGAAGTCGGCAACGTCACGAGTCGCGTCACACGGAAGTTCGCGGACCCGCTAACAGAGCTACTGATTCCTTCCAACAAGAGCAGTGAGACCCCGAGCACAAGAGCGAGGAGTCGGAAGACTCTCACCCAACCCACGTCAATCAGACGCGTCCAAGGAGAAACGATGTCAGCGTTCGTCTTGTGACTACTCGCCATAGTTGAAGCGATTATCTTAGCTCGCATCCTGAGTTCGCTGTAGACGGGATTGGTTTGAGGAATCATGTCGCAAGCGACAACAAGGGAGAGGAAGCTCAGGCCAGTGAGGAGGGGACCCCCATCCATGTTGGCCCGCGAGGAAGTCGACGAGCCGCTTCGCTGCCGACATGACGCTGACACGAACGTCGTCTCGGCGTTCGTGTCAGCGTCACCCGTCCCGTCGTCCGGCAGCTGTTAGCAGCCGAGCAGGCCGAATTGCTAATGGGGATCGACCACCTCGCCTGATCAACGAGCGAGGCTGGTCAGCCGAGTCACCGACCGGTGAGCACTGCCAGTCCCAGGGCCTCAAGCCCTGCGCCTAGATCGTGCCCCGGTCGATCGGTGAGGTCTCCTTCGACGGCCGGTGGGATGTCATGCCTCGAGCACTGAACTGTTAGGAGGCTGCTGGAGTCTTCGGGCTCGACCCGCTGCCGGCCGAGGACCACTCGACCGGACGAAGGACCTCAGTGGAGTGCCGCGCGGCGTGAGGTTCAGGTGCGGTCGTCTGCAGGGAGCTCAGAACTTGACCATCATTCATCTTCTTGATTGCCTGAAGCCCGGAGTGTACGGTTCGGCTGGAACCGACTTGGGGAGGCGAGCGATGCGCTTGCGAGCGGCAGTCGCGGCCTTGGGTGTGATCGTCGGACTAGTGGTGGCCAACATCGGATTCTCGCCGGGCATTAGCTCAGCGGTCGGTTCGACGTGCTGGAACTCGACGCTAGTTTGCTATGCGCGCGGAACGTTCAACGATGGCTCCGCTTGGGGCGGTGGATATGTCGAGACCGAAGTCGCGAATATGTCTGCCACCGAATCATCCTGGATCAATCAAGAGCTGTGGGTCACAACGAACGGCAATTCGAATGCTTACTGGGCGGAGATCGGTTACAGCGCCAACCAACCGTATTGTCCAGGGAACGTTCTACGGTGGTTCCTCTACTACCAGAACCCCAACAATAGCTATCACGAGTGTTTCGGGGTAAGCCCGTCAGTCGGCAGTTGGCATCAGCTTGAGATTCAGGAAGACACAAGCAGCCAGTGGTACATCTATCTCGATGGCAAGACGATTGCCATCGATACTGGAACGAGCGGCTGGAACTACAACGACTACAGCGGTCTCGAGTACCACTACGGCACGTACACCAACATGTACACCAACGGCTACTACTCCTACAACGAAGTGCGGGGCACTGGCTGTTGCGATTGGTATTCTTGGGATGAAGGCGGAACTGAGGCCGAGTACCCGACCGATTATAACTGGATCTGGACTTCAACCGATCCGTGGATTCACGGATACGACTCGTGAGGTATTGAGGTGGAGCAGCGAAGTCAGAATCGAAGATATTACCGCGGAGCGCTGATACTTGCCGCAATATTCACGGTCTCCGGAGGTGCTGCCGGAATTCTGACTCGCGTCAGCTCAGCTGGCGCAGGAAGTTCGGCACCTTCGGCTGCCATACGCGCTCAACCATCGGGAACCACCGGTCCGTCATCATCACTGGTTCCTGCGTCGACGCCTTCTGTGAACACGATTCCGAGTTCGGACCAGAGTCACTACGTCGCGGGACCGTTCATCAGCGAGGGCGCGATCGAGTCGATGGCTACACAGTTGGCGACTAACGCAGATCCCGCGCCCGTGACGGTGATCTCGGCAAAGCTTGAAAGCGTCGCGGCAGCGAGCCAAGACGTTGGTTTGCGGGTGGCGAGCTTCTACACCGGCGACGATCGAATGGTGTGGCTCGTGTGGCTGGATGGCCCTTACGTGCCAAGCTGCATCACGAATCCGTGCCCAGCCGCAATTGGCGGCGTCTACTTCATGGTGTTCGACGCAACAACTGGTGACAGCCTCGGGGTAGGGAGGGTTGTCAGTGCACCAGGCATGCCGAGCGCGGCGAGGACATCAAACGGTTGAGTGTTCGACCGACTTCGCGCACCCAAAATTGAGACCTGTCACATAGCTCGGGGGGAAGAAAGATCCTCCTCGTGGATTGCTTGTTGATTGCGGATGTCGAAGACTCCTCCGCCGTGGTCTTTGGATGCGCCGGTACTAGTGAACGAGTCCGCTGAGGATGTCGCGTTTTCGGACGTGAGCCAAATCGAAGTCCTAAAGGGTCCTGCAATCCGATTCAGGTTGTGCCGGGGCCAAACGGACGCGTCCGAGGGAAGCTCCGTATGAGCGGTGGCGAACACCGCCGCCGACAGGGTCGCGTTGGGCCTCGCGCCGTTCGCTCCCAGAACGGGGCAGACGGCGGCCAGGGTGGCAAGGACTCGTGAGAGGGCCAGGTCGGGCCCCGAATTCGTAGTCGCGGATGAGCCCGCCGAGGATGTCGCTGGCAACTAACAGTGGCGCGACGTGGAAAAGTGAGAATGTGCCATCGAGCCGGGGGTTCGCACGGGAAGCCTCCTGCCCTTCTGCCCTGAATTGCGTCGCCCTCATAGTCGGCAAGGACGTTCTCGGCGCCCTGGTGACTCTTGACGGTGGCAGGCAGTGGCAGGCTGTACGCGTCCCCCGGGACGCATTGTTGGTCGGTACCTCATGCCCTACAGCGAGTGATTGCGTCGCAGTGGGCTCGAAGCCGGGCTCAGCGCCGGCCGCATCGCCACTGCGTCTGATCGTGGGATGTCCTGGGCTTTGGGGCACGTCCTGTAGGAAGTTGAGAGGTTCTATGGCGTGGCGTGTACCGCTCCGACAGTGTGTACGGCCATAGGAACAACCGAAGGCAGTGTTGTCATCGTCACGATGGATGGTGGAAGGAGTTGGCAGGCTCTGTCCATGCCCTCCAACTGATCGAAGAGCCCGCGACCGTCGTCGTCATCACATGGGACATGAACAAAGCACGACCTTCTGACGTTCCAAGTGCGTCAGCCACGGTGCCAGACGTCCAGGAGAGCCTCCAGGGGAACTGCGCGCTTTCGCGCACCCTGGGTAGTTGGACACCGACCAAAGGCGTTCTTCGGTGAATTGGCGGCAGACCGTACGGTTCCTTTCGGGCGGGGACTGAGCTTCGAGGCGTCCAGCTAGTCGCTTGCTAATCAACGGCACGGATTGGGGGTCGTTGCAGACAACGTGCCAGATCCCGCCAAGCCGGCTACCAGGCAGGACGCCACGGGGACGGACCTCGAAGACAGATCTCAGCAGTTTGGGGGACTCCTTCGTGACGCGCTGGCTTCCGTGGGTTCCGGCGGATGCCGCCCGAGGCGTGGAAGATCTCGGCGACCTTTCCGGTGGAGTTGCCAACGCCCCTCGATGACGCGGCGAGCGAATTCTCGCGGGACTTGGCCTACCTTTTGGCCTACCAATCAGTCGAACGCCCTCTGATTCACAGGATCCAGTCGGACAGTGGCGAAAGACATCCCAGCTCAGGCCCACTCCAGTGGTCTTCAACCGACGGGAGAGACGCCCCGGCGACCATTAGCAGTGAGTCCGATTCGGCCGCTCTCGCACCTCTCCCGAAGTGTCCTGCTCGGGTCGGCGCAGCGACCACGAGGACGGGACCAAGGGTAGTCAAGTTGAGCCTGACGGGCCGACAGCTCGGGGGCCGGTTCGAAGTCCGAGCGGGTATCGTCGGCAGCCTCAGGCCGTGAACGGTGTCCGATCAGGACGCGAGGAGATCCGTTGTCGAAGTCGGCTGCGATGCCTGCCAGATTCGTCCGTCCGACCACGCGGCCCGGTGGCACGCCGGTGCGGAGCCGTGCACGTCGGTCGGTCCGAGTGGTCAGCGGTCTGGCAGTGTTCGTGGTGGCGGCGCTGTTCGGTTCGGCGTCGGGCGCGTCGCCGGTCGTGGACCACGCGTTCTCGCCGTCCGGGTCACTCGTGGCGGTCGGCGGTGTCCCGGGCCGGCCGTTCGGGGCCCGTCGTGTCGGGTCACTCGCCGCCACACGGATGGTTTCACTCGGCGTCGCGCTGCGGCCGCGAGATGCGGGGGCACTTCGCGCGTTCGCCCAGGCGGTCTCGATGCCCAGTTCTCCCCTCTACCACCGCTATCTGACCCCCGGGGAGTTCGCGGCCGAGTTCGGCCCTTCGAGACCAAGCACGGCGGCGGTCGAGAAGGCGCTGCGCGGTGCGCGACTGCGCGTCGGGACCGTTTCGGCGAACGGTCTCATCGTCCCGGTTTCAGGGACCGTCGCCGAGGTCGACGCCGCGTTCCACACCCACCTCGTCGCCTACCGGCTCGCCGGCGGCAGGGAGGGCTGGGCGCCGTCGAAGGCGCCTCGGCTTCCGTGGAGTGTGGCGCACTCGGTGTCAGCCGTGCTCGGTCTCGACGATCTCGTGCTTGCCCATTCATCCGTCGTACGCCCTCATGAGGAGCGGTCGGGA
>Ga0326727_10027657_pt1 | contig 10392 bp, 7 predicted proteins | sample MB2enrmetagenome_FD_207643 | JGI IMG/M metagenome (GOLD analysis project Ga0326727, IMG submission 207643) | Lab enriched peat soil microbial communities from McLean, Ithaca, NY, United States - MB29MY | ecosystem: Environmental > Terrestrial > Soil > Wetlands > Peat | place: USA: New York...
GTTTGGCTTCTCCCTCGACCAGATGCGCGAACTCGCCGCCAACGCCGTCGAAGCCAGCTTCCTCCCACCCACCCGCAAACTCGCCCTCCTCGGGCAAATCGAGCAGTACCAGTAGCCCCGCTCACTGGCATTTTCGGGCTCGCGCGACGGATTGGCCGGCATCTCCGCTGCACCGAACTTTGCGATGAATAAACACAGCAAGCGTGCCCCCCCGATGTATACTCTCGTGCCAGAGCGTCCCGGTGTCGTTCTCCGCTCCAATTCGCCGCGTATTCGTGCGCGTCCCAGGACGCGTACCCGGAATGTCGTGCGTTCGCACTGTGGCTGTCTTGATCGCGCTCTTCGCCTGCGCGCTGCAAGCCTTCGCCGGCGGATCTCCCACGACCACCACGCTCACCTTCATTGCAAACGGCAGCCCCGTCAACACCCTCATCCAAGGCAGGCTGATTACCCTCACCGCCTCGGTCACCTCCAACGGAGCTCCGCTCACCGTCGGCCAGGTCGAGTTTTGCGACGCCTCCTACCCCTATTGCACGGACGTTCACCAACTCGCCCTCGCGCAATTGACCAGCGCGGGCACGGCCACCTTTCGCTTCATCCCCAGCACTGGGAGCCATCGGTACAAGGCGATCTTCCTCGGCACCAATAACTACGCGTCCAGTACATCCAGCGTGCAGACGCTTACGGTGACGCCATCGGGCTATAACGATCTCTCCTCCACAACGCTTGCCTTCAGCGGCAGTCCCGGTGATTACACCCTGACGGCCACCGTCACCGGAGGCAGCGATCCCGCCGCACCGTCCGGCACTGTCTCTTTCCTGGATACCGACAACGCGAACTATGTGCTGGGCACGGCAACATTGGTGCCGACCGTCAGTCAGCTCACCTTCGTCAACTCCTCCAATCCATCGTTAGGGGAAATCGTAGGTTCATTCGAGGTGGGAGACTTCAATGGGGATGGCATACCCGATCTTGCCGTCCCGTCCTTTGGAAGCGGTACCAGCGGGACCGTCATCATCCTGTTGGGCAATGGCGATGGCACTTTTACCCAGGGCCAAACCTTTGCAACGCCGCACGCAATCCAGGTTACCAAGGTGGCAGACTTCAATGGCGATGGCATCGCCGATCTGGTGATGCTGGAAGCTCTCCAAACTGGCCAAACTGACACTGCTTGGCTGCAGACCGCGCTTGGCAATGGAGATGGGACCTTCACCTTATTGCCGCCCACGCTCTTAACCATGGGTTCTGAAAATCCACAATTAGGTGGATTTGCAGTTGGGGACTTCAATGGCGACGGTAAGACCGATCTGGTCATCGAGTATTCACCGATCTCGGCGTCAACCAATCCGTTATCTCTGTGGTTCTTTCCCGGCAACGGAGACGGGACCTTCGGGTCGCCGACCGTCGCGTACCAGAATTCGGGTTTGGGCTCATGCGGCACGGTGGCTGACTTCAACGGGGACGGCAACCTGGATCTGGCCTGTTCGAACGGCGGGAGCGGCGGCGCCCTTAACCCACCCCCCGGCAGCATCTCTGTGCTGCTTGGAGACGGCCAAGGCTCGTTCAGCCCCGGGTCCAGCGTAACGGTAGGTGCCGGCGCAACCTCTATCGCCGTGGCCGACTTCAACGGAGACGGCAAGGCAGACTTGGCCACGGTGTCTTGGTACTACTCTGCTCCCAACATACTAGTCACCACTGCCGCTGTGGCGTTGGGAAATGGAGATGGGACTTTCGCCGCCCCCACCTCCCTTCCGGTTTCGCTCAATGCTCAGACCGTGGTTGTGGCGGGGGATTTCAATGGAGACGGCTTGCCGGATTTTGCGGCCATCTATGGCGTGAGCGCCACCCCGCCGACACTCTTTACCGTCTATCTCAGCAATGGCAACGGCACTTTCTCGGCAAACGATGTCACGGTTCCCGATTCCGTACGTGGCAGCTTGAGTTATGCGGCCGGCGACTTCAATCGGGATGGCAGGTGGGACCTTGCGTTGAATGGTGGGGGCATTGGCCCGCTGGGAATCTTCCTGTCGGAGCCTACCTCGGCCACGGCAACGGTGACCGGCATCTCCCCGGTGGGCACCGGGATCCATCTGATCGACGCCAGCTATCCCGGCTCTGGGATTGTTTTGAGTCCCAGCAGCTCCAACACCGTCGGTCTCGAGGCCGAGCCGGAGCCAACCACGCTAACGCTCCTTGCAGCTCCCACCGGCGGTGTCTACCAGCAGCCCTTCACCCTGGCTGCAACCGTCGCTCCAACCACTGCGCAGAATCACACCGCCGGTGGGACGGTCACCTTCTATAGCAACGGCGTCAGCCTCGGCACCAGCGCGCTCGCCAGCGGCGCGGCCACGCTGAATGTATCCACCGTGCTGCCCGTCGGCACCTATAACCTGACGGCGACTTACTCCGGCGATAGCAACTTTGCCGGCAGCACTGACTCGCTGCAATTCATAGTCTCGGCGTCGCCTTCGCCCATTACCTTCACCGTCCCGAACCACACCTTCGGCGACCCGCCATTCACCGTCGCGGCCGCATCGGTCTCCACCGGCGCCTTCACCTACTCGGTCGTCAGCGGTCCCGCAACCATCTCCGGCAACACGGTCACGCTCACCGGAGCGGGCACCGTGGTCCTCCAGGCCAGCCAGGCAGCCAGCGGCAACTACGCTGCCGCATTCGACACCGCGGTCTTTACGGTAGCCGAGGAAGCGCAGACCATCGCCTTCCCGGCCCCGGCTTCGCCCCTCAGCTTTGGCGCTGCCCCCATCGCGCTCTCCGCTGCCGCCAGCTCGGGATTGCCCGTAGCCTTCAGCGTCCTCTCCGGTCCGGCCACACTCACCGGCTCCACAGTCACCATCACCGGCGTGGGCCCCGTGGTCATCGCGGCCAACCAGCCGGGCAACCAGAACTACCTCGCCGCCTCCCAGGTCTCGCACACCATCGTCGTCAACAAGGGGCTTCCTGCACTTACGATGACCGCGTCCCAAAATCCTGTCTTCGTTCGGAATCCCGTCACCCTCACCGCAACCGTCGCGTCTTCCGCGGCCACGCCCACTGGCTCCATCACCTTCTCCGACGGGTCAACCTTGCTCGGTACGGAAGCGCTCAACGCCGGCGTCGCCAGCCTCACGGTTGCCACGCTCCCGCTGGGCCCGAACTCCATCACCGCCTCCTACAGTGGCGATGGCAGTTTCAACACCGTAACCAGCACTGCCCTCAACCAGGCCGTCCAGGACTTTGCCTTCACCGTCGCCGGCAGCACCACCCAGACCGTCCAGTATGGGGGTGCCGCGACCTACACATTTGCCATTGGCTCAGTCGACGGCCCGACCACACCCTCCGCCATTGGATTTGCCGTCTCCGGCGCACCGGCTGGCTCCATCATCAGCTTTACGCCCGCGACCGTAGCGGCGGGCACCGGCACCGCCAACCCCGCCCTCACCATCCAGGTTCCCAGCGTCATCGCCGCGTCGCAGGGCCGCGGGCACAGCCCTGCAACCTCGCTGGCCGCGCTCGCACTGGTTTGCGTGTTGCTGCCCCTCCGCTGCAGGATGGGCCTTCGCGGCAACCGCTCAAGCCGGTTTTTCTCCGCTCTGCTGCTTCTGGCCAGCGCGGGAGCCTGCGCGGGAGCAACGGGCTGTGGTGCAAATGAAATCGTCACCAGGGTACAAACCTTCGCCATCACCGCTACCGCATCCTCCGGCGCACTGTCGCATTCCGCCGCCACAACCTTGACTGTGCAGTAGTGCGCCCGAATTGCCCGCCCAGCCGGAACGTACGCAAACATCGTCGCCAATGTGCGACAATCGCAGCGTCCCCGGTTTATTCCGCTCTGCCCACTCTGCCCACTCTATTCAGGAGGGTACCCCGATGCCCACCCCCGCGTCTCCGCCGGTCCTTACCGTTGATGTGCAGCGCTGCGCCGGCAACGTCTTCGTCCTGCACTGCCACGGCCGCCTGGTCGCGGGAGCCACCAGCGTCCTCACCGACGCGGTCACCCCGCTGATTCCCCAGACCAAGCGCATCGTCCTTGACCTCTCCGACCTGCAGCATACCGACAGCATGGGCCTCGGCACCCTGGTGCGCTTATACGTCTCCGCCAAATCCGCCGGCTGCAGCCTGGAGCTGATGCACCTCAGCAAACAGATTAGCCACCTGCTGGGCCTCACCAATCTGGCCTCGGTCTTGACGGTAATTGGCGAGAGCGGCATTAAGTTTATGTGACCCAGTCTGTCACAGGGTCAGTCCAATACCGACTAGTCGGTATGCTGCTGTGACGACTCAAGACGCTAGGCTATGCCTTAGTCTTTACGCGAAGCGTCAGGACGGATACGCGAAGTACTACTTACCGTCGGGAGCGGGCACCATCACCGCGCTCGGATCGACCTTCGGAATCCCAAAGTGTCCGCTCAGATGGAGCAGATCCAGCGGCCGCAGATCGCCCGCCACCTGGATCACATTCAGCTCCTTTGTTGCCCGTACCAGCACGGCCATCCGGTCAATGTCCGCGCCGGTAAAGTGCAGCCAAACGTCCGTGATCGTCGTCTTCGGCTGCGCCGCATTCGCCGGAGTCTGGTTGCCGTTGCCTAGGTGCTTCCATCCCGACTGGCGAAACGCCGTCATGATCGACGCCATCGTCTCCGGGGTGTAGAAAGCCGGCTCCTTATAGCGATACGTGTCGAAGCTGATGCTGGTCAGCGCCGCCGCCGCGCGGTCCGCCTCGAGTCCGCCCTGCTGCAGTAGTCCCTGCGCCACCTGCATCATCGACCGATCGAAGACCACTCCAGTATGTGTCGCCGGCTGGTCGGCCAGCGTGGCCAGATTGTCCTGCACACCTGGCGGCATTTGCCCTTGCAGCGTCGCGCCCCCGGCGGCTGCACACAGAATCGACATAGCTAACGCAAGCGTACCCAGGCGCAGAGGAAGAGGCATGACAGTTTCTCCTTCACTCTGTTGGACACGCTTCACGTGCAGGAAGTTACCGCTTTAGCGCGATTTTTCGTGCGGCTATTGCGCGGCCCTGGGAGCGAAGTAGCCGGTGTGCGCCCGGACCTGATAGCGGGTATCGTTCGCGTGCAGGTAGATGGTCCGGAAGGCGCCATCCTGTTTGAAGTTCGCCGGCAGGTATTCCAGCAGATACTGGCTGCGCAGCTCTTCCTCGATGCTGCTGAAGCCCGAGGCGACGTCCTCAATCTGGGTCGGAAAAAAGGCGCGCCCTCCGGTTTCATCTGCAATCTTCTTCAAGCTATCGTCGCCCTGGTCGCGTGACGGTTTCACGTCCGTACTGATCGCGTAGACGATGGTCTCGGCCCGCTGACATTCCTTAATCGCGTCCGTGATGAGGGCATGACTGTAGTTGTCGTCGCCGTCGGAGACCAGGATGATCGCCTTGCGCACCGCGCCCGCCTCCTTCAGAGTCAACATCTGGTCCTTGCAGGTCGAGTAAAGCGCGTCGTAGAGGGCGGTGCCTCCGCCGGGACGCAGCTTCTTGATGCCCTGATTCAACAGATCGATGTTGTTGGTGAATCCCTGCGATACATCCATTTCGACATCAAAGCCTTCCACGAACGCGCGATCATTGCGGTGCAACACCTGCAGCAGAAACGCGACCGCCGAATCCTGCTCAAATGCGAACCGTCCGCGGATCGAGCTGCTGGTGTCCAGCATGATGCCCACCCGCAGCGGCAGGTTCGTCTGCTGGTAGAAATGCAGTACCTTCTCCGGAGGACGGCCGTCATCCAGTAGTCCAAAGCTCGACTGATTCAGGCCGGTGACGAAGTTGCCCTTCTTGTCGGTCACGGTAAAGACCAGGTCGACCTCGTTGACGCTGACGGGGATCGTTGGAACGTCTGCGTCGGGCGCCCCCTGCGCGGCAGATGCAGGCTGCGGGGTCTGCGCGGGCGCTTGCTGTGGGGATGGGGCGGTTTGGGCGAGCGAGGCCAGAGGAGCAAGAGCGAGCGCAAGCAGCGTATGGCGCGCGAGAACAGAAACGACCTGGGACAGCCTACGAGAGTTGCTACACAGTTCCATCACTCTTACGATTCTATCCAACCGGCGCGTGCTCCGCCCTTAGCCAGGCCAGAAAGTCTTCGAGGTCCGCCGGCAACGGAGCATCGATTGCCAATGCCTTGCCGGTCCGCGGATGAGAGAACTCAAGATGCGCCGCATGGAGAAAGTTCCGGCCCAACTGCAAACCGCTCTCCTCGATTGGACGATCCGATTCGCCCTTCAGTGCCGCCGGCCGGATCTCACGTGGTGCGCCGTACAGCGTGTCGGCCACAACCGGATGCCCAAGGGATTGCATATGCACACGGATCTGGTGGGTCCGTCCGGTCTCAATGCGCACCTCGACCAGCGTAAACGCTCCATATCGGGTAGTCAGCCGCTCCTGCACCGCGATGTGTGAAACTGCGCTGCGCCCATCTGCTCTGCGTGTTGTCATGCGCGTCCGCCGCACCAGATCCCGCGCGATCGGCAGGTTAATCGTCACGTTGTCCTTAGCCAGCGTTCCGTGGACGAGCGCGATGTAGGTCTTCGCCACGCGCCGGTCGGCGAACATCTCGCTCAGCTTGCGATGGGTTACGTCGTCTTTCGCGACGACGATCGCGCCGCTGGTCTGCTTGTCGAGGCGATGCACGATCCCCGGCCGCAGATCGCCGCCGACTTCAGACAGCGCACCCATGTGGTGCAGAAGCGCATTCACCAGCGTGCCCTTGCTCCTGCTGTCATCGCTCGGCCCGGCTCCGGCGTGAACCATCATGCCCGCAGGTTTGTTGACCACGGCGAGGTATTTGTCCTCATAAAGGATATCGAGCGGAATGTCCTCTGGTGTTGCGTGCAGCGGCTCCGGGTGGGGCTCGCCCTCGATCGCGATCGATTCGCCGCCGTGCAGCTTGTGCTTGCCCTTGGGCGAGGCGCCATCGACCCGTACCTGGCCGGCTTCGATTAGCATCTGCACGCGTACCCGGCTGATCTCCGGGATTGCTTGCGCCAGGTATGCATCCAGCCTCAATCCAGCGGCGGTCGCGTCGGCCACAAAGGTACGCACACCGCCTTCGAGTTCGGTGTCCTCATCCAAGTCGAGGACCGGGACCAGCACCTCGGGCTCGGCCTGCACGCCTCGCATCGCCCTGTACTCGGCCCGCACCGAGCGTCTGCGGTGGCCTTTGGGCAGCATGTTCTTTGACGGCATGGCTCATCGCCTGAGTGGAGAAGAGAAACAAAACCGACCCGCGGGGCCGTGAGGCGAAGCGCTGGTGAACCCGTCCTAAGACGGTGGGACCCAGCCGTGGCTCTTTAGGCATTCCGGACTGGCGGACAGCACACCGAGCCATATATACGAGCGAGGTCCCTGTTCAATGATTAAAGGTTCAACCAGCGTTGTTCCCCCGCACCTGCTTTGCAGGCCGGTTTCTAGGTTGGATGCTAACCGGGAGGCCCTGGCATTGCAAGTGGGGGACCTGGAGGGCCACGCCCGTCAGTGTTCCGGATCAGTTCGAGGCGACCGACGCGGATTGCGCCTCGCGGGCCTTTACAATCAATTTCTTGAGTTTGCCCTCCACGTCCGAGCCTTCGCCCAGCATCTCCGAGGTCAGCACCCCGTCGCTGTCGATCGTGAAGTAATGCGGAATCGCATTGATGCCGAACAGTTTGCTCAACTCATGATTTGCGTCGCGATACTGCACCCAGGTCATCCCGTTCTTGGCGATAAACTCCTTCCACTGCGCCTCGTCCGAGTCCCAGCTGATGCTGATGATCACCAGGGGTTGGCCGCCAAACTCCTTCGCGATCTTCTTCATGTGCGGCAGTTCTTCGTTGCACGGGCCGCACCATGTGGCCCAGAAATCGATCAGCACTACCCGCCCGCCCATCTCGTCCAGCGTGAACTTCGATCCGTCGAGCGCAGTAACCGTAAACGCTGGTGCACGCTTGGCATATGACATGGCTGGATTCTCGGCAAAATGCTTGGCACGGAGATAAGCCGGATCGTTGGGTGACGCCTGCGCCACGCACGCCTCAAACTGCTGCCGCGCGGCATCGATCTGGCCCATGCGTGCCAGCACCGTCCCATCGAGGAAGAGCGCGGTTAGGTTCCTGGGGTAATCCGCAAGCGCGGCCCTCAGAATCTCGTCGATCAACTGTAGCTGCGCCGGTTTCGGTTTGTCGCCAGCCAGCGCATACAGCGCCTGGCCCCGCAACGCCTCGGCGACCGACTTGTCGGCCGGCAGGTCCACAACGGTTGCAAGCTCTGCTGCAGTTGCGGCGGCATCCTTGTAGTTGCCCATCTTCATCTGAAGCGTGTTCATCTGCTCCAGGCAGGCCGCGCACCTGCCGCCGGCAATCTTGTTTGCCTTTTTATAGGCTTCGACAGCGAAGAACAGGTCGCCAGTTCCGGACAGCTTCTTCGCGTCTGCCATCGCGGCCAGGAAATGCGGGTCGGATTTGTACGGTGCCGCTGGGCCTTTTGCGATGGGTGTGCCGACTGCACCCTGAGTGGGCGGCTGGACATTAGTCTGCGCGTAACCAGCAGCCCCTGCGCTGAATGCAAGAGCGCCCAGCAGCACCAAGGTCGTTTGAAGAGTTTGAGTGAGCATGGCAGCGCTCCCAAGACGCGTGAGATTGGGCTTCTGGTCGATTGCACGCCAGCTTACACCATCATTCTTCTGGCTGCGCAAAAGCTCAACAAGATTGAGGCAGTATTCTTGACCCGTTTATGTAAAGTTTCCATAAAATAACGATAGCGATCCGCACGAGACTTAACCGGCGCGCAATCTTCCGGAGACGGTAGTTGGCCGTCTTCCCAACCCGCAGCGGGCCGCGGACTAACCTCTTCGTTGCTCGCTGCCATCAAAGCCAGTACCATTCCGTCTCGCCGCGGTGAACGGATGCAGGAGCAGCCCAGGCATGGCCAAAGAGTGGATTGAGAAACTCGCACGTGACATCAAGCAGAAGAACCGTGAAGCCGCGGAAGATTACGGGCGCGAGCAGCATTACGCCGGCGTAATCTCCACGTCGGGGAAGGAGTTCTTCGTCGCGCTCGTCATCTGCCTTCAGGAGAACGTAAATGCGCTGCGCAGCCGGCTGCAGGGCGACCCGGTGGCCGCCGAGACCGAAGTCCAGACCATCAAGGCGGACGAGGCAAAGATCACCCGTGCGCGTTTCCCCTGGGTGGACGCGCAACTCATCCACCGCGACGATACCGTCACGCTGGACTACGCCAAAGGCCCCGGCCTAGAAGGCGATCCCACGGTCGATCGCAAGACCTGCGCATTCGTCTTTAAGGTCGCCGCCGATGACACCATCTTTGTTCAGGAAGCATTCGCCACCCGGCCCCATCGGTATGAGCAGCCGGAGGATCTGGCGCGCCACATCACGGAGATTCTCTTCAGCGTCTAGCCGTGGCTCTTCCGAGCCGCGGCGTGTTGCACAGGATATGCACAGAATCCAGCTTGCCCTGCGGAGCGCCGGCTGGTATTCTGATTGTGTTGCGGGTGGGGTATGTCATCGCCTCGGGGAATTGCCTGCAACTGCGAAGTACCGCCCTCTTGGCAGATAAGAGGAAAGATAGCTTCGCACCTTGGCATGATTGGGTGGCTCCGGACTGGATGTTTTGGGTGCCGGTCAGCTGCTTGCTAAGGGATCGACGGAGCGCAGTCCAAGTGTTTGATCGCGGTCGGCAGCCTGGAAGCACGGGCGGACCGGAACCCAAACCCAAGCTACTGCAGTCGAATAGAGATGCTTAGGAGCTGAGTGCTCCGCGTCCGGGTCTCGGGCGTCCGGTTATTTTCACTTTTGCGCTGTGCGGAACCCAAGGTTGGTTCGGGGTTGACTTTCAGGGTGCATCCGAAAAAGATCGTCGTTTTGCTTGACAAGCAGACGACTCTCGGATAGTCTTGAAAAGTTCGCGCAAAACGTCACTCGCTCCTGAGTGGCTCTCGAAAGTCGAAGCTGAACTCAAGCAAAATGTTGGGTTTGGCAGCAGACAGCAAGAAATAATCGAGGGCTGGCCGTTCGGCATCAGGTGGCACCAGACGAAAACACAGCGCCATCAAGTTCGAGGACACACGGTTTTGGTCTTCATTGATCAGCCGAGTCCTTGATCCAAAGCTGCCCGCTCAGGCGGATTGCAGTTCGGATCTTTGACAACATAGTTGAACGTGCCAGTCGTGAGATGATGTCGAATTTGGTTTAGTCATTCTCACTAGTTATGACCTCCGGCTCTTTCGAGCAGTCGGAGGCGTCCGATCCATCCCGACCCCTGTCGCGGGTGGCGGACAAACCAAGATTAAACGAGAGTTTGATCCTGGCTCAGAATCAACGCTGGCGGCGTGCCTAACACATGCAAGTCGCACGAGAAAGTGGAGCAATCCATGAGTAAAGTGGCGCACGGGTGAG
>Ga0326727_10027658_pt1 | contig 10392 bp, 11 predicted proteins | sample MB2enrmetagenome_FD_207643 | JGI IMG/M metagenome (GOLD analysis project Ga0326727, IMG submission 207643) | Lab enriched peat soil microbial communities from McLean, Ithaca, NY, United States - MB29MY | ecosystem: Environmental > Terrestrial > Soil > Wetlands > Peat | place: USA: New York...
CATTCATGGCGGAAAGCGTCACAAGGAAGGATGAAAATGCTTGAAAGATTGGTGCCACGGACGTGCCGTCAGGCGCGTCCGTGCACGGATGAGCTTCGCACATCCGTGGCACCACGGGTTCAATCTGCTGACCATCGAGGGTGAGCCTTTTCATAGAAATTCCTATAGAATCCCCGCTGGAGGACGACGTGGTATGGTCACGTCTATCTGGCGTATTCGACGGCTCGTGCTTCTCGTATAACTACTATCTTAATCTGACCTGGATAAGAGAGCTCCTTTTCGATCTTCTTTCGTATGTCGCGGGCCAGGAGGGTCAGAGCTTCATCTCCGATATTCGAATTTTCCACTATGATACGAATTTCTCTGCCCGCCTGTATGGCGAAGGATTTGCTCACGCCTTTGAATGAATCGGCTATTCTTTCCAAATCTTCGAGACGTTTGACATAGTTCTCCAGCATCTCCCGCCGTGCCCCCGGTCTGGCCGCGGACAACGTGTCAGCCGCCTGGACAAGCACAGCCAACGTGCTGGTGGGGTCTTCATCGCCGTGATGTGCTGCGATGGCGTTCACAATCAGTGGTGACTCTCCGTACCGGCGCGCTATATCCGCGCCGATGATGGCATGAGCCCCCTCTACCTCATGATCTATGGCTTTGCCTATGTCGTGAAGAAGACCGGCGCGCTTTGCCTTCTTGGGATTGAGGCCTAGTTCCGCGGCCATGATGCCGCACAAAAAAGCCACTTCAATGGAATGTTGGTAAACATTCTGAGCGAAGGAAGTCCTGTATTTAAGCTTACCGACGAGTTTTATCAACTCGGCATTGATCCCATGAACTCCCACATCAAAGCTGGCTTGTTCCCCAGCTTCGACGATGGTCTACTTCACGCCGAATAGAGTTATAGCCGGAAAGAATTACCGCCTCAGGAGTGTCGTCAATGATCAGGTCTATTCCGGTAGCGGCTTCTATGGCTCGGATATTGCGACCTTCGCGTCCGATTATCCGCCCCTTCATCTCCTCGTTTGGAAGGTTCACCACTGAAACCGTTCGCTCCGCGATGTAGTCCGCTGCATACCGACCGATGGCTGCCGAAATGATTTCCTTGGCTTTTTTGTCCGCCTGAGTGTGCGTTTCTTCCTCTATTTGCCGAATGATCCTCGCGCTTTCCATTCGCGTTTCGTCGCCGACCTTTTTGAGGAGCATCTCCTTGGCTTCGGTGGCGGACAGACCAGCCAGAAATTCTAATTTTTCGAGTTGTTTTTTGACGAGCTTATCCGCCTCAGCCTCTTTCTCTTTCGCTCTCTTGTACCCTGAATCTAGTTCCTTTTCACTCTTGGCCAAGGTGGATTCTTTGGTTTCGAGTTGTGAGGCTTTTCTTTCGAGATTCTCTTCCTTTTTCAGGAGACGGGACTCTCGAGCCGAAAGTTCGGCGCGCCGTTCCTTTATTTCGTGCTCAAGATCAGCTCGGGATTGAAAAAGTTTGTCTTTGGCCTGAAGAAGGGCCTCTTTTTTTATGGTTTCAGCTTCTTTTTGTGCGGACTTTTTGATTTCGTCCGCTTCAGATTTAGCTGACTGGCCCCGGCTCTTGTCGAGGAATCTGGCTGCGGCGTATCCGGCCGCTACCCCCACCATTATCGCGACAAGGGCGGGAATCAACAAGGAAATCAATTCCACAGCCCACTCCGTTTTATGAATATGACGGGATGCTTCATGGACGTCACAGGAAAGGATGTCGAATATCGGAAGAATGGGCCAAGGGTAAGAAGAATGAACCGCGTGCTGATTACCCAACTAACAACATGTCTATCTGCTCCTCCGAATGGTCATCCCGAGGCTGCCGCCCACATCCCGGTTGTCAGCTCAAAAGGATCGAGCGATCAGGCGATAGGAAGGAATCCCCCGCGATCAGCCGTGCGGACAGAACTTTTGAACCTGGTTACCCAGGTGGGACCCTGACGACTGCTTCAGGCTTCCTGCTTCATGGCAGGCGTGCTCACCACAGCCGGGGGCGGTTCCCATTTTTTGAGTGTTGGCTCAAAAAATTGCCGTCCATCACGCGCTGCGCAGGGGACTATCCATGCATCAAACGACCCGATCGATGGCTTTCAGAAGCCGGTCGGTCTTTTCCTCCAATTCTCTTATGGTCTGATCTTTGACCTGTTTGCATTGGAACATCTCGTCTGTGATGTTCAACAGTGTTAGGATCACTAAATCCAGCGTCGATACCACTGTAGCCTGGCGCTCAATTTCATCGGATTTTTCCTTGATGAAATCGGCCAGCGTTTCGATATATCTTTTGTTCCCGTGTCCCCTTATGCTGTATTCACGACCGAACAACCGTACCTTAACGGCTTCGGTCAACTCCTCGGAGTCGTTCCGGTAATCCAAAGCGTCTCCGGCCACATGCTCTTTCAGGTGAAGGCCTCCAACTTCTCGATAATCCTGTCCAGCTTGCCCTTCGCCGACTTATTATCCTTTTGCATCTTCTTGAGAGTGCGATCCAATTCACTGATTCGCTTGTCCCTCTTCTCCAACTCCTTGCCAAAACGTTCCTGTTCTTTCTTGGATTGATCGTTCTGCTCTATCAAGTGCATGATCTTCTCTTCGAGAAGAGCAAGCTTATCGTGATCCATAGGGGGCTCCATCGAGATTTTTTGAGAACCGCTTTAATTATATTTCTTTAGGAATAGGTGTCAAGAAGTATCTTGAACAGGCTTAGGGCCTGATACCGGATACTAACCTTTAATTTCCGGTTCCATTCAGAGGATCTTTTCATACAAAATACCCGTTGACAAAAGTTCTGCCGATACCCTGTAGTACGGACTATAGGTGCCAGTACTAATCAATCTGTCCGGCTAAAGGCGGAACTGTTTACGACCCTTAAGATTCAGGCTCTTCCTGTTTGGGGCCACCCGAATCGGCGAGTTTCTGAATCTTCCTGTGAAACGTGTTTCGACTCATTCCGAGCCACTTGGCGGCCCGCAGTTTGTTCCCACGGCTCCGCTCCAGAACCTTAATGATCAGACGCTTTTCGACCTCTCCCATTATTAGAGGATGAATACCTTTAACATTGTTGTCCACAAGGTATTCTACCAACATGTCAATGGAGTCCGCAATATTGGTTTTGAGCACTGCTTTAGCTTTGCCGGTTCTCCGGGGATTTTCCTGCATTTCCGCACTGAGCCTCTTATCGGTTTTTTCACTTGTCATGAGATAGCAGCTTTCCCGAAAAACGTTTCCGCGAACTGCATAAGCATGTCAGGATCTTGCATGGTGAAAACCGTACGCCGAAATTCAGCCCCCTCCGAGAATCCTTTGGAGTACCATGCCAAATGCTTTTGCATGCGGTGAACAGCAGTTCCACGATCCCACCATTCGAGAATGTACCCGAAGTGCTCGCGGATCACGTCGAAAATCGTCATCAGGTGATCAGAAATCCCGCCACAGCCGGTAGATCGTTCGAGAATCCATCCCGGTAGCCACGGCTTTCCAATCGCCCCCCTTCCTACCATAACACCGTCACAGCCTGTAAAGCTTGTCATGGTCACAGCGTCCTGCACCTGTAGGATTCCGCCATTGCCAATTACAGGTATATGCACGGAACGCTTGACCTCTTCCAGGATATCCAAAGAAGGAGGACCGGAATGAGCCCTGGATCGGCTGCGAGAATGCACAATCAGGGCGTCCGCTCCTTCGGACTCTATGACGCGGGCCATGTCCGCGGCATTTCGGTTCTGTTCGTCCCAGCCCGACCTGATCTTTACAGTGAGGGGGATAGTAAGGACCTTTCGTATAGCGCCTACAATACGGCCCGCAAGTGCCACATTCCTCATCAAAGCGGCCCCTGCGCCTCGTCTGACGACCTTTTTCACAGGGCAACCCATATTCACGTCTATAGCGGCGGCCCCTGTGTCTTGAATTCGTTTTGCGGCTTCAGCCATAACAGCCGGATCGGTTCCCGCGATTTGAAAGACAGTCGGGATTGTCCGACTGGGAGACTCCATGACACTATAAGCGCCCCAGGCTCTTGCAACGCCATCCGCGCTGAGCATCTCAGCCCAGACGGCCGACACTCCGAACCACTGGACTATTCTTCGAAAAGGGGGATCAGTAATCCCGGCCATTGGGGCCAGAAAAACGTTCCCCGCGACTTCAAGGTTTCCGATCTTCATCAGATGACCCTGGTCCCTGCCCCTTCCTTAAAGGAAAAATCTTTTGCTTGGCCCTGGTGACAGCGAGGCTTCCAGGAGGCACGTCTCTGGTGATCGTACTGCCCGCGCCTACAACGCTCCCTTCGCCTATCGCGACAGGTGCAACAAATTGCACATCTGAACCTATGAAGCATCTATCGCCAATAGTTGTGAGGTGTTTCTTCTTCCCGTCATAGTTGCAGGTAATGGTTCCACATCCAATATTGACATCGGCACCAATCCGGCTGTCGCCAAGATAGGTCAGGTGAGAAGCCTTTGAACCGTCTCCTACTACGGTTTTCTTGACCTCCACGAAGTTGCCGATCCTCGCATTCTTCCCGATTTTGGCCTCCGGCCTGAGATGAGCCATCGGGCCCACGGTAGTCCCCGCGTCCACCGTCGCACTGTCAAGGCGGGATCCCTGCAAAATCTTCACGTGGTCTGCCACTTTGCTGTCAATAATATAGACGCCGGATTCTATCACGCAGTCTTTCCCGATCTCGGTAAAGCCGGAGATTGTCACGCAAGGGTGAACAACGGTGTCTGTGTCGATCCGGGCCTGCACGTCAACATACACTGATGAAGGATCAAGAAGGGTGACTCCCGAGTTCATAAGATCTTCGCGAATGTGATTCCATACTATCTTAGAGACACAGGCCAAGTCGGAACGGGTGTTGATTCCGATTGCTTCTTGGGCATCCGGGAGTACAAAAGCGTGGACAGGGATCTTTTCTTTCGCTGCCTCGCTTACGATGTCGGTCAGGTAGTACTCTCCCTGAGAATTATCCGCCCCGAGTTTACCCACCAGCGAGTACAGCACGTCTGCATTTACCAGGTACACGCCCGCGTTGATCTCCCTTATGGCCTTTTCTGCCTCGTCCGCATCCCTCTCTTCGACAATGCGGGCAACTCGTCCATCTTGTGTCCTGACGATTCTCCCATAACCCGTGGAACTGGGAGGGTACGTGGTCATCAAAGTGAGTTTGCCGTCATTGTCCTTATGGAAACGCATAAATTCCTTTATTGTTCCGGGCTGAAGAAGCGGAACGTCCCCGCATAGGATCAAGACATCCCCGGAAAAGCCCTTGAACAATTCCCGGGCGGAAGCCACTGCATGCCCCGTCCCGAGTTGAGGTTCCTGTAGGGCAAATTGTACGCCGGGTCCTTGGACAACCTTCTTCACTTCGGCCGATTCATGACCCACAACAATTGCGATGGACTGGACGCCGCAGGAACGAACTGAGTCCACAACATACGAAATCATTGGGCGGCCTGCTACAGGGTGCAGAACCTTACACACCCTGGATTTCATGCGCGTCCCTTTCCCCGCGGCCAATATCAGAGCAACAAATTCTTTCATAATAGAGACAAAGTTTGTCTGGTCTAAATTTGACTTGGCAAACTTATCCCTTTGTCATAAAGCTGTCAAGCTGGTCTTATGCTTGGGAAGAACCTTTTCAATTCTGATGCTTCTGGCGGCCCCTTGAATGTAGAGGAGTGGATTATGTTCTAGAACGCTGCTCGGGGTTTTCGCTATAAGTTGAAAGGTTACACTCAAACTGTGTTTCAGGCTATCAGCAGGAGGATTTCGACAGTGAAATCAAACCGAACATTCAAAGTAGCTGTGCTTGGGTCCGCTTCAGCTTCTGATGACTCGTCAGGCTGGAAGAAAGCCGAGCGAATCGGTGCAGCAGTGGCGGCTAGAGGGGGAGTGCTGTTGACAGGAGCATGCCCCGGCTTCCCGCATGCCGCTGTCTTGGGAGCGAACTCGAGAGGAGGATTGTCCGTAGGGATTTCTCCAGCGGCCAATAGAGAAGACCACATAGAGGCTTATGCATACCCTGTGGAAAGCCGCATCATACTTTTCACGGGCATGGGGACCAGAGGACGGAATGTCATACTGGTGAGGAGCGCAGATGCTTGTGTTTTTATAGGCGGCGGAATGGGGACTCTGAATGAGTTCACCATTGCGTGCGCCGATCTGGGGCGGAATTGCGCCATTGGAGTCCTCGCCAGGAGCGGCGGTTTTTCTGATGAATTCATGCGCCTGGTGGACCTTTCGGGAAAGGCTCCACAAGCGCTCCTGGTTGTGGAATCCGACCCTGAGAGGCTCCTAAAGAAACTTTTCAAACATATCAGCAGAGAATGATCCTTCAAACCGGTTTCGGGAGGATTGCAACAAAAAACCTGATTTTTCAATGAGATGGCCTCTAATAAACCTTGACCGTCGTTCGGAAATGTGCTAATAGTCAGGTGCCGCATCTGACAATGAACTCGCTAGTTCTTCTTTATAGAATTGGGGACCGGCATGAAAACATCGAGGCCCATCGCAAATCCGCGTATGTTCATCAAAAAGTTCCACAATATCCAGTCACGTATGATGATTGCTATAATGATCGCTTTGTTGGTGGTCGTTTCAGTTAGCTGCTATCCCGTGCCCGTATTCGCTGAGTTGCCTCAAGGCCTGACAGAAGCATTGGAAAATCAAAAGGCGGGTAGGTTAAAAGAGGCCGTCGAAATCTATACTGAAGTGATCGCCAAGAATCCTCGCTCCGCAGAGGCTTACAACTGGCGGGGAATAGCGTACGAAGACCTCGGTCAACTCGATCAGGCGCTGGAGGATTTCAACAAAGCCATACAAATCGCTCCTGATTATGCTGACGCGTACAACAATCGCGGGGAGATATATCGAAAGAAAAACATGATTCCGCAGGCCATTGGCGATTATCGCAAGGCCACGGAACTGGAGAAGAACTTTGCCGAAGCCTATTACAATATGGGGCTCATGTACGAAATTCAAAAGAGGGATGGGCTCGCGGTAAGGGAATATGAGAATTATCTGAAATTCAAAGCAGACGCGACGGACAAACAACAGGTTCTGGACAAGATCGAAGCTTTGAAGAAGACCGCGGGAGCCCAGCAGCCTCCTCCACCTTCCGCGGAAAAGAAGCCGGGAGAAAGACCCGGGGTCCCGAAGCCGCTGCCAGGAAAGAAGGCTGGAGAAGCGCCCTCGGACCCTCGGCCCGGTGATCTCAAAAAGCCGGTCGCCCCACCCGGCGTTGACCTCGGCATACCCGGCGTCCCGCCGATCCCGATGTCTCCTGATATGATGGCTGCAATGGCCGCGGGGACCGGTCTGGTTGGGTTCATCATTTCAGCTATTTCCTATTTATTCCCCGCAATAATGCTCTTTCTAATTGCCAGGAAAACAAACACGAGTTTGCCGTGGTTGGCATTTATCCCGATCGCTCAATTCATCTTGGCGCTGAATATAGCCGGAAAACCAATCTGGTGGGCCCTGTTGTTGCTCATGCCGGTGGTCTGGGTGGCGGCGCCCTTCCTCGAAATGGCAGTTCCTACCGACGGTATACTTCCGCTTGCCATTGTAGGAATCAGTCTTATTGTGCTAGCGGTCGCGTCACTTCTCATCTGCCTTGGGATTGCCCGTGCTAGGGGAAAGTCCGCAATCTGGGGCGTGCTCCTGTTTATTCCTTGTACTGCCCCGATCGCCCTTGCTTACTTGGGGCTTTCGAAATAGTTACACAGCCTTATGAAGGACCCTTCGCTTCGGCCTGAACATTTCCTTCGCGACAGAGTTGTCAGGCTAGAGTCTCTAATCACCTCCGGTGAGGGCGGGCTTGAAACCCGCCCCCACCGAGAAGGCGCGACCGCCGCGGGTGACAGGGCAATGACCGGCACAGAGCCCGGCCCTGCCATTAAATTTTCCAGCTGCGAAGGAGGGTCAGCCCGATTCTCTACATCATCCCCTCTCCTGGTCCTCAGTCTGCGTCCATCGCACAGCGATCTTTCGGGATTCAATCAGTTATCGGCAAGACTTCTGAACCGTACAGCCAGCCCCTTGTTGGTGGGGATGAAGATTGTCCACGGCTCTGAGACCTTTGGTTCAGGGATACAGGACGTGTCGTTGTCCGGTGGCCGCGAAGAACTCCGTCCCGCCGGCTGGAGGGACTTGAAGTTCCCGGTGGAATCTTTCGGAACTTACGGCTCGCCGCGCGGTTGGCGGGATATCCGGGAAATTGAGCTTACCTTCACGCGGGAAAAGGATTTCGGGGGAAGCGAGCCGATCGACATTGAAATAGAGTCTCTCGATGGGGAGTTTCGAGAAATACCACCAGGGCCGCGCTTGACACCTCAGGGGCTGAAGGAAGTGCTTAGTTCTCGCGTTCGGTATAATGCGGAATTACCGACGAAGAACCAAACGCTCGACGATTGGATTCGAGAAGTCTGGTCGCCCGGTCCCCCCTTCGTGACCGGCGATTCCGGGCTACTCATTCCGCCGCCGCACCAGTATCCTCGCGAAGCCGCTGACGAAATCCTTAGTGGTAGAATTATGGGGCAGACGGTTGGGTATCCGTTCGCCTGGGATATCAGTCCGTCGGGAGTTCTGGAATGGTCTCACTTCCTGCACCGCCACCATTTTATGAGAGAGCTGATCCTGGCCCTGGTTCGGGAAAAGGATGAACGCTACGGTCAAGAGTTGGACGGACTCATATCGAGCTGGATCAGTTTCAATCCTGTCCCGGTCGGTTCCAACGGAGGAGCGGGGCCATCCTGGGAAACCCTGTCCGCGGCTTGGCGACTGAGGGAATGGCTTTGGCTGGCAGGGATAGTCTGGCCGGATGGATCGTTTCGAGAATCCACCAAAACAGACATACTTCGCTCTATCTGGGAGCATGCTCGCAGCCTGATGGACCACCGAGGCCATCCCAACAACTGGATCATTGTGGAATCGTCGGCGTTGGCTCTTGCCGGGATCTGCTTTCCAGGGTTCTGGGAAGCCGGGCTCTGGCTGAAAACTGGATTAGAAAGACTGGAAAGCGAGTTTCATAGACAATTCTATGCGGACGGCGTTCATTTCGAGATTTCCCCTCTTTATCATTCGATTTGCTTGCAGGCTGCGCTTGAAGTCAAGCAAGCGGGAGAGGCGCGAGGGGTGCCACTTCCTGAGATATTTGATGCACCACTGGAAAGGTGTGCCGATTACCTGGTCGCACTGTGCAGACCGGATTTCACCTGGCCTTCATTGAACGATTCGGGCTCCACTTCTTCGGATTACACCGCTTTGATGCGTAAAGCCGGCGAAGTGTTTCAGCGGTCGGACCTGGTGTGGATCGGTTCACGAGGAGCACAGGGAACACCGCCGAATCGCGGATTCAGCAGTTTTTCAGATGCCGGGATTGCTACGTTCAGATCTCACTACGGCCCGGACGCGAACTTTTTGGTGTTCAGGGCAGGGCCTCCCGGCGCGTCACACGTACACGGGGATGCGCTTTCAATTGACGTTGCTGCTATAGGAGTTCCACGGCTTGTAGATCCAGGAATTACAACCTATGCCCCGGATAGAATAACGGAATATTATCGCTCACCCTATGCACATAATGTGCTTTTGATTGACGGCCAGGGACCTGACCGTTCCTCCTTGACGTTCCGGGAGAAGATCCGGCAGCCTGGATCGGACTTTTCATGCCGGAGCGAAGCGTTTGTGGATGTAGCCACAGGCGTCTGCCGCGGCCCGTGGCGAGGGGTCGGAGATGAGTGCGCCCACACTCGCACGGTAGTCTTCCTCAAGCCGGATTACTGGATTGTGCGGGATCTGGTGGAAGGGGTGGGGGAGCACGAGATCTCAGTGTGCTGGCAATTCTACCCGAGCCGAATAGAATTGGACATTGAGACACTCATAGCGCGATGTGTCGACGTGCGCGGCCCGCGATTCGAGCTTCTTCCTTTGTTAGGCTCAAACCGAGCCGATGTTGAAATCTCGACCGGCTTATTGAACCCGCCCCGAGGCTGGGTATCACTGAACGGTTCGGACATGCCCGCGACAAACTGCGCTTATAGGGTCAATGCCATCCTTCCGGCTGCCTTGGTCTGGCTCCTGCTGCCTGTGAGCAAGGGGCCGGTTTCCGGGGTTCAAGCTACCCGGCGGGACTTGGATGAAGGGGCAATGACTCTGGAGATTTGCTTTCCTGCTGGTCGTGGGGACCTGATAAGGTTGGACAAGGAACGCGTCGAAGTGAAAAGCCTTTTACCCAACAGATTTCAATAATAAGGCCTCCGGCACTATGTCAAAACTGTTGAAATCTGCCGCCAGAGGTATTCCTAGGTGTCACGCTATGCTTAGAGTAATTTTCAAAAGTTTTGTCGTAATGCACAACGTGTGTCGGAGCCAGACTGGAGTTGTGGG
>Ga0326727_10027661_pt1 | contig 10391 bp, 6 predicted proteins | sample MB2enrmetagenome_FD_207643 | JGI IMG/M metagenome (GOLD analysis project Ga0326727, IMG submission 207643) | Lab enriched peat soil microbial communities from McLean, Ithaca, NY, United States - MB29MY | ecosystem: Environmental > Terrestrial > Soil > Wetlands > Peat | place: USA: New York...
CGGCGGCAAAAAAAACGCCGTTTCCGGGCCAGGCTCATCCAGCTTGGCCTCGCAAACGAGCGACCCGCCGGTGTTGATGACATTGCTCACCACGGCGCGACCGAAATAAATGATCCGGTTGCCGGTGGTGATTTTGAAATTGGCCAGCACCTCCGAAGCCTGCAGGGTCGCCGCAAGATTGTCGGCCTCGAAGGTCAGCCCCTGCCGCGTCAACCGCGCGAGCCGGGCGCGCGATTCCACGCCGTCCGCCGTCTTGAAAGTGACTTCGCTTTCCGCGGCGGCCTGTGCCGGAACGGTCTTTTTTTCGGGCGGGCGAACCGGACCGCGCCCGCCGCCGCCGTCACTGGTTTTGGCAACGAGGCTCATCTCACGGCAGAATGAAACATTTTTCGCGCCGAAACAACGGCGATTATTCCGCCAGCAAACCAAACTTCCGCAGCAGGGCCATCAGCAGGGCGTTGAATTCAGCCGGTTTCTCCAGCATTGGAAAATGTCCCACGCCATCCATCATGACGTAATCCGATTGCGGCGAAAGCGAGCGGGCGTAGGCTTCGTAAGCGTTGTTCCACCACGGGCTGCGGACGTTGATGACGAGAACGGGCGCGTTGACCTTCCGCAAAATCCAGTCGGGCTGATCCGGGCCGAACATTCCCAGCATCGCGCCCAGCATGACGTGCTGCGGCGTCGCCAGCATTTCGGACATCACACGGTCGCGCAACCCGTCGGTGCCGGGAACAGGAAAAAAGGTGCTGATGAATTTTCTGGCGTGACCGAGATATTGCGGCGACCCGAACGGCCCCACCAGCGCCCGCGCTTCCGCCGGCGTGCCGGCAGGCCGGCGGAGCAGGCCGTCCACGGATACCAGCGCGGCAAATATCTCCGGCGACTTGTAGTGAACACGGCAGAGCACCGCCGCGCCCATGCTGTGGCCGATGAAGACGGCATTGTCCACACGGGCATCACGCAGCACCGCGAGAACGGCTTCCGCAAAAAAATCCATTGTGTAAGCCGTTTGCGGCTTGTCGCTCCGGCCGTGGCCGGGGAGATCAATGAGAATGAGCCGCGCCTTGTCCGCCAGCGCCGGAACCTGCTCGCGCCAGAAACCGAGATTGCCCGCCCAGCAGTGGATGAAAACGATGGTGCGGCTTCCCTGGCCGGCAGTGACATAATGAATCCGGTCCGCGCCGACGGAAACGAAGTGAGATTGGGCGCCGGCCACGCTTGCAAAGGAAACATTGTTGGTCATGCCAGAAATTTCTTCCCGTTGATAATCAATAATCAGCCATTTGATGCTACGCAACGAAGGCCTCGCCCGCAAACAGTTAGTTGGGCGATTGCGCGCGCGTGATTCGAGGGGTTGCTTTTCAGGCGGGACTAAAAATGCATTCCCACCGACACAATCACGGCGCTGCTGGTGAAGCCGTAGGTTCCATCGGCACTTCCTCCAGAGAAATTTCCGGGCGTGGTTGATGGTTTGCTGCCGGTGACCGTGTGCGATGGGCCGTAGCCGAATTGATAGGCGACATCAAAATTAAAAGTTTTTCCCTTGAACCCGGTTCCGATACTGAAGAAATCCCGATCCATGTCCGCCGCCAGCGGAGTGTAATAAGTGTCCGGCACGGAATTCTCGTTGAAGACATATCCGGCGCTCACGTGCCAGCCGCTGTCAAAATATCGTGTTATGCCGAACTCATACATCCAGCTCGCCTGCCAGTCCAGGTTCACAGGGACATTTTGATAAAAAGGTGGATTCAATGTCGGGGCTGATTGCTCGATGGTAATGGTGCCAAAGCTGCTCCAGTCCGTGTAGTTCGCGTCAAATTCGAGGTTCCATTTGGGCGTGGGCCGGTAGGAAACGCCGAAGACAGCGGTCAGCGGAAAGGTGAAGTCGGCTGATGCACCTCGCTGCGCAGGTGTATTATACGGTCGTGGTTGCAACTGGAAATCCGTGTTGCCCTGAAAATTCAGACTTGCGGAACTGCGAAAGGTGGCCCCGAACGAAATTTTTGGATGTGGCTGCCAAAGAATGCCGGCGTTGTAACCCACGCTCCAGCCGTTGCCGGTGAAGTTGAAATAGTCAGCCAATGGCGACGAAAGACGCAGACCTTGATCCATGCTGATACTCCCGTAATTCACCATCACGCCGGCACCCACCGAAAGACCGGGCAACAGCTTGACCGCCACCACCGGATTGATGGTGATGTATTTCAGCGAACCGCCGATGGCCACCGAACGGAAACCCGTGTCCTGCGGCCAGTGCATCTTCCCGCCATAAGGCGCATAAACGCCCAAGCCCAGGCTCAACGGAAGTTTCTCCGGAGTGAAGGTGTAGAAGAATTGCGGCAGCCATGCGAAATGGTCCGAGCTGTTGTAAGTCTGTCCGCTGTTGGGCTGGCCGGCGGGAGGCTGGAAGGTTGGCTGGTAATAGACACTGTTCAGACCGCCTCGAAAATTATTCCCCGAGAGCTGCGTGATGCCCGCCGGGTTGTAATATATGGCCGATGGATTGTCCGCCGTGGCCACAAACGCCTCACCGCGAGCTGTCGCAAAGGCATCCTGATCTGGAAGTCCAAAGCCATTCGCCGACGCATTCCAGACTGAAACGCCCGAAATCAGCATCACCAGCAGACTCCATGTATTGTGTCTGTTCATAATTTCCGGCGCATTGGCATCCGGCTTCTGAACGGATGCCATGAACAGGAGTATGTAATGTATCTTCGCAGGCAGCTTACCCAACACTCCGCATCATGCCAGCAAATATGCAACTGCCATCCGAAACCATTGCAAAAGGAGCGTGGCGGCTTCCGGCAGAAAGCCGAGACGCCAATTTTTGATCCTGTATAAACCACGGGCGACCAGCAACGAAGAATCCAAGAATTACCAGTCACCCGTTGCCCGGAACGTCCGGACAAACTACAGGAGTCGAGGTCACGAGACCCGCATTATCTGATTCCGAATTGAAAAATGCGGATTGAAGAATTGAGGGTGGAGTCGGAGTGATTGTTTGGCTTTCGCCCCCACCCGACTCTCAACCCTCAACCATTCAGGTGGACATGATGGAGCCGGGACCGGTCCAGTTACTCGCCCCCGTGCTGCCGCCGATGGCCCGCGCCCGAACGGCATACATTGTGCCCGGCACAAGATTTGGAATCACAATCCGCCGCGCCTGCGTGGAGATGCACGCCTCCACCCACGTCTTGCCGCCATCTGTGCTCGTCTGCACCTGATACGTCTTGGCATTGCGCACCGGCAGCAATTGCAGGAGCACATGCGTGGTGCCGTTGTTCAGCAGGCTCACGATGGACGTGTCATCCAGTGGTGACGAGCTGCGGTTGGTGCTGGCCGGCAGGTAACCGGTTCCCAGCATGAGTTCCATGTTGTTTGCCGCCACCACCTCCACGGTGTTCGCATCGCTGTTCAAGGCGTCCGACAAGACATCGAACGCGTTGTTCTTGGCTGCGATTTCCACCCTCCCGCCGATGATGGTGGCCGCCAGTTTGGCGCTCAAGTCATCCGCGAAGGCCTTGATGTCCTTGGGGGCCACCGCCAGATTTGCGAATTTGGTGGGGTCAAGATTGACGGCCACGTTGTTTCCGAAGGTAACCAACTGTGCGGCTGGATATTGGTAAAAATTCCGCAGCACTTTCAACTTTGCTTGTTGCATTTAATCCATAACTTTCTGGATTCTTCTTCTACAGGCATCCCCGCCACCCCGGTCACAGTGCGATACCCTGGAATTTTGCGTAGCATGGATTATGCCAGCCCCTTAATCATCAAAATTTCCTCCAAACAATCGCATGATGTTGAAAATTCTCCCACCAACCATTGCCAGTCGGTCATAAACCATTGCTTTCCCATGGCAAACCATTGCTTGTTGGTCACGAACCACCGCTTGTCCGTCGTAAACCATTGCTGCTTAGGCATCAATCATTGCTTGTCCATCACCAATCACTGCTTATTGATCGAGAACCATTGCTTCTCCGTCACCAACCATTGCTGGCTGGTCATCAACCATTGCTTGTCCGCCGCCGACCAATGCCGGTCGCTGACCGACTTCGTAAACAAAACGGGCGGATTCAGCCAGTGTAACGGGAAGTGTATCAAAATAGAACACGCCTGTCATTAAATTGAACAAATACCACCTTTTTTTGCACTTGGATAAAATGCCGGATTAAGGCGAAACAGAATTCGTTTGAATGCCTGGCGATGAATTTATCAATTGCTTCACTGATGAATCTGGAATATTGTTTAATTCGACGGCAGCCCTCCATTTTTCAACGAACGGTTTTGCAGCCTCTGGATCAATTCTGTTGAGCGCCCAAAGCCGCTGGTATAGGCGGATAAAAAGGTGGCTTAAATGATCCTAAAATATTGGTTAAAATCGAAACCGCCGATTCGACGTTGGTGCCGAACTTGCCCAACGCCCCAAAATACATGCCATTGGTTTCTGTTTGAATACAATGCAATGGACGATGGCCGGCACTACCATGGGCGCGACATTGGCGGCATGGGCTTAAGGCAAACGGTCTTACAACTTGGTTTCGTCAATGATTGGACAATCAATTTCCACGTCAACATTTCCGTTGCCGGTATCAACTACACCCCAAAGCGCCACATAAGGATAAATCCATTCTTTAGGGTGATACGAATCTCCACCGAGATAACAAAGATAGACTTCCTTGATGGTCAAACTTTTTACCGTCGGCCAGTCAATCGGGAAGACGTTCATTGGCAGCCCTTGTTGGACAGCTTTGCCTTCACGTATCCATTCCATGATCTTTTCCGGCGTGGCGGTCGGATAGGATTTGTCGCGTTCCAGTTTCGGCCAGGTCATGTCAATCTTCGCAATGTCAGCGTGATTTCCAAGATCAATCCGACAACTGTTTCTCATTACTTCCGCACCGTCAAGGCGGCGGGTGAAAATAACACCGCGCGAATCTATGTTGGTGATATAGGAGTGATTGACATCATACTCGGTCTTGTCTTCCATGAAATGAACACGCAATTGGCCGTTCGTTTTTAGCATCAGTTCAGAAGAACCGATGCCGAGTTTTGGCAAGATGGCGCGGGTAAGTTTCAATATGCGATTTTCCGGCGGAACCCCGACACTCAAGTTCGTTGCCCTTCTCGGGTTGGCTCTTCCGTCGGAATATGTAATGACACCATCGAGCGAATATACCCGCAGTTGTCGTGTTAAGTTTGGAGCTGTGTTTTGACTTACAAACAACAGCGCATCTACATTGGTAATGTTATTGACATAAGTCCGATCTTTGTCGGTGAACGACCCCAGCTTCATCAGATACGAAATAACTTTGGGCGAGAATTTCATCGGAACGGTTCTATAAACCCAAATTGTTTTGGGAATGGAATTGGTGGCAGCAGTCCACCGCACGTCAAGGTTTGCGCGCTGGAATGGCATTCCTAATCCTAATTCCTCAAGTGGCGGGTTTCTAGAGAAACCCGCCACGCAAATTGCCTGGAGTAAAACTACAAGTATTGTTTTTTTCATCGGCGTCAGGGAGTGTAAACCGTGGCTGTGTGATAAAAATAAGAACCGGTTGGCGGGTAATTGGTTTGCAGCGTGTCGTTCAAGCAGGCATCGTTGCCCGAAACAGCAAAAATAACCGGAGCTGAAATGGACAATTTTTCGTTAGCGTAAGCTTGACTTCCCGCCGCATACCAAGCCTGTTCCACAGTCATTGGAGCAACGGGTTGTGATGCCGTAGGATTACCAAACAAGTTTTTGGCCAAATCCGCCATGAGTTCGTCACTGGAATACATGATAGTATCCGCGCCCAGAATCAGATGCAGGTTGCTGTTCACAGGCCGGACCCCCGCATTGTGCATGCTCGACCATTTGGCATGAGTCAGACTGTAGCAAGCGCCAATGACCATCCATTTAAGCCCGTTTGTTCCCGCCCCGCCGAAATTCATTTCCGACATTCTGACATATTGAGCACCCGTGCCTGCTGTTATCGGAAAATATATCTGCTGGCAACCGCCAGCCGTATAATCCGCCGAAGTTCCAATCGTGCCGTGAAGCATCAAGACCCCCAGATTAACGGAGTTGAAAGGCGTCCCGCTGCCTCTCAAATCGTTAATGCTCAATTGACCGTCTGCCTTGATAAAACCTTTGCTCCAGCCGCCCTTTTGCATTGCGGCGACAAAATTATTCGCTTCGGTGGTAAACGGTAGAACCGGCCCAAATTGTGGGCGGTAATCAGCCGAACCAAATCCTTCCACATAAATTCTGCTCGGTGGTTGTCCGCCCGGGTATGTGAGTGGTTTTGGAATTGATGAGTATCCATTTGTCCCATTTGCAGAATAAGTGTCATAGGCTATGCCGAATGTTCCAGCAACTCCTCTGACTGGATTATTCGGCGGACGTTGTGGCGTTGCGGAAGAATCTTGGGAAGATGCCGACGAACCACCGCCGGAAGCTGCGGGGGCAAAACTGCCGCCACTATTCATTGCACTGAATGAAATGCGGGAAACGGACGGTCTTAAAGACTGGATTTCTGCTGGCGAAGCTTCAAAGATTGTCAAACCACTGGTGTCAATTCCCGGGGGATAAAGAGCCAACGGCACTGGTGCCCCTGACAAGTCCACTGGCACGGCCCACAATTCCATGGAGGAACTAGAATCCGAACCGACAGCCGATGATCGAGCAAATGAAGGGGACGGCGGATTGCCGCCACTGCCTCCGCTTGAACCGCCACTTACGAAGTCGCTGGATTCTCCATTGGTCTGCGCTAAAATGTAGTAATAATAAATTCCGTTTGGAATATTTGTGCCATTGGAAGTGCCGTCCCAATTGTAAAGCATGGATGTTCCGCTACCCGATGCCGTTTGCACAACATTGCTGTAAACGTCAACGATGTTCAGAGTCCAATTACAATTAGCGGCAAAGACCGCGCTGACTTGTTGCGTTTGTCCTGACGATGGATCAAAAGACGGCTGTGAAAAGGAAATTCTTGTAACGAGGTTGCTAAACAGCACTGGAACAAAAACTGAAACTCCATGACCAGAAGCAATGGACCCGGCATTGCTTGCATCTCCATGCCCCGATTCACATTCAACGGATGCAAACAAAGTATGCGTTTCGTTTCCCCACTCGCAAGTGTTGATGCTGTAAGTAGCCATCTCATAGTTGGTCGAACCATCTGTCCAATTTGTTGTGCTGTCAGCCATTTGCATTTCCTGGCCATCCACATAAAGTTTCGTTCCCGAAATAACCGGCTGGTCGGTTGTGGCAACAACTGTAATGGTCAGTTCTCCGGTCGCAGCAGTGCCGCTTGTCGGCGAAGTGATGGAAACCGATGGCTCATCAAAAACAACACTGTCTTGGCCTTCGTCAAGAATCCGATAAAACCGCAACGCCGAATTTTTCGGATGCACGACTACCGGAGCCAAATTGTAATTGCCGGTATCGAGCCAAAAAGTATTTGTGCCTTGAGATGGGTATTGGTCATAAAGGATTTGCCATGCCGTGCTGCCATCGGAATTGGTTGCGAGCGCGTTCGCAAACTGAATTTGATACAATTCGCCGTTGGTGCTTGCCCAAGTTAAGCGGATGGCCTGCTCATCCGTTGATGTGGCTGCGGTGAATTGCAGATTGGTGTTGATTTGTGCAAATGCAGATGTGGCGAGTGCCAATTCCAGCGCGCTCACCATGATTGTTTTCCCAATGATTTTCATGGTTTTAGCTTTTCCTCTTGGCTGATTGTTTTCCGCAGAAATCTGAAAGGCGCACACCTCATGCTCCCATCAGAAGGTAACCCGCTAAGGCACCCCAAGTGAAAAACACAAGGCGGCGCCCACTCGGGCGTGCGTCTTGGCTTCGTTCACTTGTTATGCCTTAAAAAATTTAGCGGGTTTTTCTGTGGCTTTGAGTAGCGGCCAACGCTACGCAAATTGATTTGTTAAAGAACTGTCTCATTTTTACTTCTTCCTTCCACGCTTTCCAAGAATTATTTGAATGAAAAACGGCATATTTTTGGAGACCTCTGCAAAACCGGCGTAGCGGCTCCTCGGCAGAGAGCCGCATCCATAAATTCTTTGGAAAATGCGGCGCTCTGCCGGGACACGCCGCGGTGGATGGCTGCTTTTGCAGGAGTCTCAAATTATAAGTTATTACCGTCTTGACTCCTTTTCCGGCATGAGGTAGACACGCGGCATGAAATGCATGTTTCAGTCCACAATTTGTGTTTTGTTGCTCGGATTGGCTGTTCTTCCGGCACACGCGGCCTTCAAGTCGCTCTATGTCTTTGGCGACTCCCTTTCAAGCACGACAGATAATCCGGATGTCGGATCCCTTTATTATGGCCAGCGTTATTCCAACGGCCGGGTCTGGGTTGAAGTGCTGGCGCAACGGCAGGGATTGACTTATGACGCCACCAAAAACAATTCCTACTGGAACCACACCAGCACCCAGATGGTTGCAGACACCAAAAGTTTCACCGCGCCAGCGGATGTGGCGAATGACCTGTTCATCGTCTGGGTTTGCAATGCCGACACATTTGATGCCGCGACGACCGGAACTCCCTTGACCCCGACCCAATGGCAGGCCACCAACCTTCTATCGCAGGCCAATCATTTGCAAATCATCACCAATCTGTATGCCAGGGGCGTCCGCACATTGATTCTGCCGAATGCCGTGGACCTTTCCGAGATTCCGGCCTTCAACGCCGGAACTTTGGCGCCCGCCATACACGCCGGATGCGTCAACTACAATTCTCAATTCTCCAACACCATCAAACAGGCAAGGGCCTTGTGTCCCGGCCTTACAATCTACACCCCGGACTTTTGCACCCTGTTGAACAATGTGCTGACCAACGCCGCCAACTACGGTCTGACCAATGCATTTGTGAATGGACACACCATTGATGCCTTGGATGCGAGTTATCGTGCTCCCAAGATTTTCCCGGTGGCTGTCACCAATGGCTATGGCACCAATTTCATCTTTTGGGATCCCCAAGACCCGACCGCGCAGTTCCACGAGGTGATTGCCGATGTCGTCCAGCAGATCATCTCCCCGGTGCAAATCGGCCAGATCACCGCGTTCAACGGCAGCAACCGGCTGGATGTGGTCAACTATCCGGCCGGGTTGGGCGGTTTTGTGGAGAACACCACGAATCTGACGCAGACCAGTTGGACGGCCCTGCAAAACATCACCAGCACCAACACAACGCCGTCCTTTTTTGTTCTGACCCCGGCAGCGACGAACACGACGTCGCCGATTGTTCCCGCATATTCAGGCGGTCTGCCCGAACCGGGCGGAGCGGTGGTGGTGACCGCACTGGATTTTTACCGGCTACATTTCCCCTTTGCCTGGAACTGGCCGTGACCGGCGGAAGAAATCACGCCGCAGCCGCCGTGACCGGCGCCGCTTTGGACAGTGTTTTGTAACCCCAGCGCAGCATCCGCTCGGTGGTTTCCCAGCCGATGCACGCGTCGGTAATGCTCACGCCGTAGCGCAAATCCTTCAGGTTTTTTGGGATCGGCTGGTTGCCTTCGTTCAAATGGCTCTCGATCATCGTGCCGATGAGCGAATGCGCGCCCGCAATCCGTTGTTGAATCACGCTGCGCCAGACATCTTCCTGCCTCGCGAATTTTTTTTCCGAATTCGCGTGGCTGCAATCCACCATCAGCACCGGCGGCAGCTTTTCGGAAATCAACTTCTGCTCCGCCGCGCGGAGGCTTGCCGCGTCGTAATTCGTCTTCGACCGCCCGCCGCGCAGCACGACGTGCGCGTGCGGATTGCCCGTCGTGCGCACGACAGCCGTGACGCCATCTTCGTTGATGCCCAGAAAACTGTGCGGATGCTGCATCGCGCCGATCGCGTCAATCGCCACCTGCAGGCTGCCATCCGTGCCGTTTTTCAAGCCGACGGGCATCGAAAGGCCGCTGGCCATTTCGCGGTGCGTCTGCGATTCCGTCGTCCGCGCCCCCACCGCCGCCCACGAAACCAGGTCCGCGATGTATTGCGGCACGATTGGGTCGAGAAATTCCGTCGCCGCCGGCAGCCCCATGTCCGTGATGGCGAGCAGCAACTTCCGCGCAATTTTCAACCCCGTCTCAATGTCCTGCGAACCGTCGAGGTTCGGATCGTTGATGAGGCCCTTCCAGCCGATGGTTGTGCGAGGCTTTTCAAAATAGACGCGCATCACGATTTCCATTTGCCCGGCAAACTCCTTTTGCAGCCCGCTCAACCGCGTCGCGTATTCCAGCGCGCCCTTCTCGTCATGGATCGAGCACGGTCCGATGACGACGAGCAGGCGCGGATCCTCCTGCCGCAAAATACGGATGATGCGCTCACGGCTCTGCGCGACCACCGCATTGACGGCATCGGACGCTGGCGACTGCGCCTTGAGTTCGCGCGGCGTCAGCAG
>Ga0326727_10027663_pt1 | contig 10391 bp, 8 predicted proteins | sample MB2enrmetagenome_FD_207643 | JGI IMG/M metagenome (GOLD analysis project Ga0326727, IMG submission 207643) | Lab enriched peat soil microbial communities from McLean, Ithaca, NY, United States - MB29MY | ecosystem: Environmental > Terrestrial > Soil > Wetlands > Peat | place: USA: New York...
GTGCGGCGTGGACGGGGAGGTCCACGCGACAGCCGATCAACCGCCCCAACAAGCAAAGACCGCTCGCTGGGGACCCCGGCCAGGAGGCCGGCGCTACCTGCTCTAGTCAGTAGCTCGCCCTAATCCCTGTTCCCTGATCCCTGATCCCTGTTCCTTGATCCCTTTTTCGCCAGCCGCGTCAAAACCGCTTGCTCGCGCAGAACCTGCATCAGCGGACGGGCCGGTGTTCCCCACAGCACGGTTCCCGGCTTGACGCCCATGCCTACGTTGGTGACCGTCTTGCCGCTCAGCACGCCTGCCTGACCACCCAGGATGACGCCGGGACCGATGTGGGCGTGGTCGCCGATGCCCACCTGGCCGGCGAGTACCGCGCCGTTTCCCACGGTGCAGGAACCGCTGATGCCCACTCCTGTGACCAGAATTACGTCTTCGCCGATTTCGCAGTTATGGCCGACGTGGACCAGGTTGTCTGTCTTGGTTCCCCGGCCGATTTTTGTCTGCTTCAGCGCGCCGCGGTCGATGGTGGTATTGGCGCCAATCTCCACGTCGTCTTCGACGAGCAGCGTGCCCTGCTGCGGGAACTGCGTGTATGCGCCAGTATTCTCGTCGCGCACGTAGCCGAAGCCGTCCGCACCCAGCACTGCGCCGGCATGGACGATCACGCGGTTGCCGAGCGTGGTTCCGGGATAGAGGACGGCGCGGGGGTAGATGCGGCAGTTCTCGCCAATGCGCACACCCTCGCCAATGATCGCTCCAGCTTCAATGCGTGTTCCAGCGCCAATCTGCGTATTCTCGCCGACCACCGCGCAAGGGCCGACCGTGACATTCTCACCGAGTTCAGCACCTTCTCCAATGACCGCTGTTGGGTGCACTCCTGTGGCGGGCAGCTCGGGTTTGAGCAACTGGGCCGCCCGCGCAAACCAGAGGCGTGGCTGGTCGGCTTCCACGACACACTTGCCTTGCGGCGGATCGGCGGGGGCTTTGCGCAGAACGATCACGCCTGCATGACTGGCAAGGGCCTTGGCCGCCGAGGCTGCATCTTCTGCAAAGACCAACTCGAAGACTCCAGCCATCTCGACGGAGTAGACGCCCTCGACCTGCCGCTCCGGGTCTCCCGCAACTAAATTGCCGCCGAGGGCTTCGATCAGGTCGCGTAATTTCATGCAATTCTCCTCAATACAGCCCCGGCTCACCGGCCGGCCTGGTCTTCCAGCGGCGGTGAATCCACAGCCACTGGTCAGGATAGCGCCGAATCCAGGCTTCAATGGCGCTCGTGCATTGCTGTGTGGCGGCGTGGATGTCGGCGTGCATGTCCCCAGTGCGTGTAAGAACCAGCTCCGGGCCAAAGTGGAGCACGTAACGGCGCTCGGCCTTCTCCCACAGCATAAAGGCCGGCAGCACGGCCGCGCCGGTCTTGAGGGCGATGCGGGCCAGGCCAGTTGCGGTACAGGCCTGTTGACCGAAAAACTCCACAAACTCGCCCTGCGGCGGGGTCATATTCGTATCCATCAGCATGGCCACGGTCTCGCCTGAGCGCATAGCGTTTAGCAGGCCCCGCGCGAAGTCGTTCTTGGGCAGCATGCGGTTGCCGTAGCGGCAGCGATTGGCGTTGACGAACTCATCGAGGAACTGGTTGTCGAGTGGACGAATGACCACGCTCATGGTGTGGCCCATCATCGAGAGGTAAAAACCCGACAGCTCCCAGGCGCCCAGGTGGCCGGTAACGATCAGCACCCCCTTGCCGCGCGCCTGCGCAGCCAGGTAGTGGTCGAGGCCCTCGGTGCGCATCCAGCCGCGACAGTTCTCGACGGTGTAGCGGTTCATGCGGCAGAATTCGACCAACTGCCAGCCGAGGTGACGGAAGATGCCTCGTAGAATACTGTCGCGATCCGCTGCGGAGAGCGTGGGCAGGGCTATCTCCAGGTTGCGCTCGCCTACGCGGCGCAGACGGCCGTGCAAGCGATAGACGCTCCAGGCAAGCACGCCGGAGAGACGGCGGGCGAGGCCGCGCGGCAGACGGCCCAGGGGGCGCGCCACGGCCAGCACCAGCCAAAACTCGAGACGTTCACGCATTGTAGAAGGCAAAGTCTAGTCTAATCTCCCCGCAGAAGCAAAGGAGGGGCAGCCCACAGGACCGCCCCTCTCGCTTCCTTTCCCTGCTGGTTCGCTACTTGCGGTTTCTGGCAGCGACAAAGTAATGCGCCACGTCAAGCACAAAGGCCTTGGCCCCTTCGGGTACATCCACGCTGCCCTTGAGTACGGACTCGAACTTGTGCGGAGCGCCGAAGTAGAGCTCGGTGTCTTCCGAGTTCTGGCTCACGCTGGTGCCGTCCAGGTCGATGCCGGCAAAGAGCCCCTTGTTGCGCGAGTAGCTGAGCAGCTCAGCGCTCATTTTCCAGTCTGTGGAGGCCTGACCGGCGCGCCCCACCGGGCCCGCCGCCGCTGAGGCATCGCCGCCGATCTTGAACTTGTTCTTCAACAGATCCTGCAAACCGCGATCATTGACTGCCACCAGCACCAGGTCAGTGGACTGGCCGCCGATCTGCAGTCCCCACGAACCACCCGCCATGCGGATGAATACCGGCGCGCTCCAGCCCTGACCGGTGCGGCAGGTCACTACCCCCTGGCCATACTGTCCGCCAAAGACAAAGGCGCCCTTGATCATTCCGGGCACTACGGCGACGCAGGTGGCGCGCTCGAGAATATTCATGGGGATGGTTTTGTCCTGGGCCGCCATAATCTCGTCCAGAACCGTCTTGGCGGCGTCGATACGCGCCTGCAAGCTCTCCCGCGTGGAGCCCGCGAAAGCGGCCGATGGAAGCATGAAACAGAGGCAGAGCAAAGCGAGTGTCTTTTTCATATCCTGATCCTTTCCACAGACAGGCTACAACATTCGAGCGCTTTTGCGCACGGATTATCCGTGAATTGGGGAGGAATCAGGACCGGACGAAGCGGTTTTGTCTTTTGGAAGTTAAGATGAACCGTGGGGGAGGGCTAATGGGATAAATAGCAGGGCCGGGTCCGCGGTGAAAGGCAAAAAAATAGGAGTTCCCAGGCTTCACGGAAGTCATGCCGCCTGGGAACTCCTTTCCCCAGATCTGCGTTGTTTCTGGAATAATTCTGTGATAGTCGTCACGATTGCGTGTGATCAATTTTGCACAAGGAGCATGTTACGAAAGGAGCGTGGATAAAAGTAATATCAACTATTAACTGATGAGTAACTAGCAGCGAAGCATGCTCTGGCGCAGGATTTCATCCCAATGCTTCGATCTAAACCATTGAATATAAAGATTATTACGATAAGATTATGTGTAGCAGCAACCCCTGCATTTCACTGGTGATCCACGAACTTCGGGCCCGAGGCAGGAACCGGACGGCGATCAGTCGGGCGGCGAACATCATGACGGCGATCACTGATTCCGGCGGAATCGAGTAGCGCGGGGTTCGACGCGCGCATCAGCAAATCGAGCCGGTGCTCCGCACCCGTCTTGCGCATCAACCGGCCGACATGAGCCTGGACGGTACGTTCTTCGATGCCCAGTTCACGGGCGATCTCGCGATTGGAGTAGGCCTGGAGGATCAGATCGAGTACCTGGCGCTCGCGTACGGTCAAGCGAGGGGGTTCGTTTGCGAGGCTTGTGCTGGAAGCTTCCAGTAGCCTGTCGATCAGCATGGAGAGCAGCCGCCGCGGAGCCCAGATGGAGCCGCTGATGACCATTTCGACAGCCTCATGCACAATCTGTGGGCTGGCCTTCAGATCGAGGTAGGCGCGAGCACCGGCCATGATCGATTCCAGGACCAGATTGTCGTCATTCTCCGGGCCGATGACGATCAACCGCATTTTGGGACGCTTGAGCCGGATGGCGTCCAAGGTCCACAGACTCTCAGATGAAGAGTTCAGGTCCACAACCATGTACTCCAGAGTGGAGTCGGATAGGAGTTCGTCCATCTTCCCGGCGACCGGAATAAGTTGCGCGCAGCCCTCTCCTGGATTGCGTTCGAAGATGCTGGCAAGGCCCTCCAGACGCAGCGGCTCGGCGGTCAGCAAACCCACGCGAATCGGTTCAGCGTTGCGCATCAAGCTCATCCCGCGCCTCCCGGCTCAGTGGAGGCACCAGCCAAATCCATACAAGGATATCCTACGGAATAGGGCACCGGCAGCAATTGCATCTCGCTGAAGGGCTCGATTATTCGATGCCGGATGACTGTTCTCTTATTCAATGGTGACTCTGAATCGACATTCGTATCATGGTCCGTCTTGCCAGTGCCCAGATTTTACACGGAAACGCGAAAGGGGCTTCAAAAAGTCATCCTACGAAGTATTTCAGCGCTTTTCAATAGGGAAAAAGCGCGAATCGGCCTCCTCGCAACCACAGGAATCCGGTCGGACCCTCCACCACGAACCGATTTTCCGGGAGGAAATATCGGTCATTGGGCATATTTGCCGTATGGGGTTCCATAATCGCTCTAAATCTTGTAGCATCATTGCTGTAAGTCGTAGTACAGTCAATTCAGTTGCGCCAGCGAGGTACTCCTTTGATTAAGCAGGACATCGTCCATCATGTGATTGAGCGCACGGGCCTGCCCCGCAGCAAAGCGGAGGCTGCCGTGGATACAGTCTTCGAGGGCCTGAAACAGGCTCTAACGGCCGGCGAGCGCATTGAATTGCGCGGCTTCGGCGTTTTCAGCGTCCGCGCCCGCAAGACCGGCATCGGCCGCAATCCCCGCACCGGAACCGAGGTCAGCATCAAGCCCGGCAAGGCGGTGCGCTTCAAACCCGGCAAGGAACTGCACGCGCTGGAGACTGGCGAGCCCGCCAAATAGGCGCACGTCCAGCAAGGCCAACAACCCTTCTACCGCACCGACCGGGGCCAGTTGACCGCATGAAAAAGATCCCTGCTCTGCCAGCGTTGCTGGTCGCCTTGCTGCTCTTCTGCTGGGGCGGCGCGATGTACGCACAAAGCTTCGACCTCGCCACGGGCCGTCTGCCGGTGGCGTCGCTCGGCGGCCTGTGGCGCTTCCACACGGGCGACAACCCGGCCTGGGCCGGCCCCAGCTTCGACGACTCGCAGTGGCCACTGCTGCGCTCCGGCGAAGGCTGGTATAGCCAGGGCTATCCCGGCTACACCGGCATGGCCTGGTATCGCTTCAAGGCGCAGGCGCCCGCGAGCCTGGATCATCTAACCTTGTTTTTTTCACACATCTACACAAACTATGAGGTCTACGCCGACGGAAAAATGATCGGCAGTTTCGGCAAGATGCCGCCCGACCCGGTTCCTTATGGCGGCTGGTCCAACCAGATTTACTCCCTCCCACCCGGTAACGCCTCGAGCCGGCAGATCGAGATCGCCATCCGCGTTTGGCATTGGCAGGGATGGGCGAAAGAACACAGTGGCGGGCCCGAATCCTTCGCGCTGATAGGTGATTCAGCGGTGATTCAAACCTTGCATGACGAGGCTCAAGGCCAACAGCTCTTCGGTTATACCAACACCATCATCCTCTCGCTCCTGCAAACCTTTACCGCGATCGCCGTCTTCATACTTTTCCTGCTGCGGCGCACGGAGCGCGAGTATCTTTATTTTTCCCTGATCCTGGCCTTCAGCGCGATGCATGGGTGGGCCCTCTTGTGGTTCTGGTTGCAACCTTCGCCGGTTACTTTCATGAGCACTCTCCAGGTCGTCGCCGGTGTCCTTTGTGTCGGCCTCGCGCAGCTTGCCTTTTACCGGCAGTTGCTCAAGGCACGGCGTTCGCCTTTCTATTGGGTATCCGCTGCCTGCCTTCTAGCTGGCATTGCCTACGTTCTTGTGATTAATTCTTCACTGCACGCTGTCCCCACCAACTATTCTCAATTCTCACTGGTGGTTTTCTTGGCGATACTGCCAAATTCTCTCTGGATCCTGTCGCTGCTCCTCCTGCGCGCACGGCAAAACATGGAGGATGCGCGCCTCTTGCTCCTGCCGATCCTGCTGCAAACCTCGGCTTCGCTCTTCCAGAATGCCGCCATTATTACATTCTCTGCCGGCTGGCAACACCGGCTGGCTTACGATATCCCCCTGATCAGCCATCCTTTCCCGATCTCCATTGAACAGGCGGGCAACCTGCTTTTTCTTCTGGCCGTCTTCGCCATTCTGATTCTTCGTTTTACCCGGACTCGAAGCCAGGAAGAACGCTTCGCGGCCGAGGTGCAGGCGGCACGCAAAGTCCAGCGGTACCTGATTCCCGAGCACCTGCCCGATACGCCGGGCCTGGCCATCGAAAGCGTCTACCGGCCCTCGCGCGAGGTGGGTGGTGACTTCTTTCAAGTGCTTCCCAACTTGACCGACGGTAGCACGCTGATTGTGGTGGGGGATGTGGCCGGCAAGGGCATGGAGGCCGGAATGCTGGCCACGCTGATCGTGGGCGGAATCCGGACGGCAGCTTCCTTTACCACCGAGCCGCTGCGAATTCTCTCGCTGCTCAATGAGCGGATGCAGGGGCGCGGCCTGGCCACCTGCGTGGCGCTACACATCGAGCGCGACGGCAGCGCCACTCTGGCCAATGCCGGCCATCTGCCGCCTTACCTGAACGGTCAGGAGATGGTGATGGAAGGCGCGCTGCCGCTGGGCTCAGCTCCGGGAATCACTTTTCCTGTTTTACGATTCAAGCTGGCCGAGGGCGACGCGTTGATGCTGATGACCGACGGCGTAGCCGAGGCGCAAAACGCTGAAGGCCATCTGTTCGGCTTCGAGCGAATTGCGGAGATGCTGCGCAAGGGCGTCGCCGCCACCGCTCTGGCCACTGCCGCGCAGGATTTCGGACAGGAAGACGATATAACCGTGTTGACGGTGGCGCGGACAATGGCTGCTGTCTGTGCCTGAATTATGTTATCGATTAGCTGCCAGAAGAAAGGACTTGCCTCACTCGATGCACGTTCACAATGTACACGAACGCGCGTTCCCAATGCCCCTGGCCACTGTGGGAGCGCTGTTCGATACTCTCACCAGCCGCGAAGATCGTCTGTGGCCGAGCGGCAAATGGCCGCCAATGCGCTTTGACCGGCCCCTGGCTGTGGGCGCGGTGGGCGGCCACGGGCCTGTCCGCTACTCCGTCGAGGAGTACCACCCCGGCCGCTCGATTCGCTTCCGCTTTACCGCTCCGCGCGGCTTCAATGGAACGCATCGCTTTGAAGTCGAGGAGCGGGGCGGGAAGACCGTTCTGCGCCATGTAATCGATATGCGCGCCTTAGGTCCGGCGCGCCTAAGCTGGCCGCTCTTTTTCCGTCCGTTGCACGATGCCTGCCTCGAAGATAGCCTGGACTGCGCAACGGCTTCGCTGGGAATCCAACTTGAGCGTCCGGCGCGCTGGTCGATCTACGTGCGTCTGCTTCGTGCCATTCGACAGTCAGTTATCAGGTCAGGACGACGATAACTTGCCGAAGGCGGCTGCCCCACCGCAGGTGGTCACATCAGCCGCAGCGCATCCACATCCACAATCAGATTTCTGCGCGGGATTTGGGCGGCGTCCGCGTGAGCCAGCATACCGCGCAGGGCGGCGTTGAGCGCTTTACGCGAGGCTGCCTTGAGAATCATGTGAAAACGGTAGACACCTTTGATGCGGGCGATGGGCGCGGTGCAGGGGCCGAGGACGCGCACTCCTTCCGGCGCGGCATGTTGGAACCATTTGCCCAGCTCCGCCGACCACCCGGCCGCTTCTTCTAGTTTGTTGGATTGCACCAGGACGTTGGCTAGTACGCCGAAGGGCGGATAGTGCATCCAGCGCCGGTACTTCAGTTCGCGCTCGACGAAGCTGTTGTAGTCGTGGGTGCTGGCGGCGAGAATCGCGTAATGGTCTGGATAGTAGGTTTGCACCACGACGCGGCCCGGCAGTTCGCCCCGTCCGGCGCGGCCTGAGACCTGCGTCATCAACTGGAAGACCCGCTCGGCGGCGCGAAAGTCGGGCATAGAAAGCGCGTAGTCGCAACCCACCACGCCGACGAGCGTTACGCCGTGAATGTCGTGACCCTTGGCGATCATCTGCGTGCCGACGAGCAGGTTGATCTCGCCCGAATGCAGGCGGGCCAGCAGCCGTTCCAGATCGTAGCGGCCGCGCACCGTGTCGCGATCCATGCGGCCGATGCGCGCGGTAGGAAAGATTTCGCCCAGTCGCTCTTCACCTTGTTGAGATCCCGCACCAAGATAGTAAAGGTGCTCACTGTCGCACTTGGGGCAGCGCGCCGGGACGACGCGCCGGAATCCGCAGTAGTGGCATTCCAGGCGCTGGCCTTCGCGGGCCACTTCGGCATCTTCACCCGTCGGCTTGTGGTGGGTCAGCGCGATGGCGCAGTTCTGGCACTCCAGCTTCTCTCCGCAGGCGCGGCAGAGGACGGCAAAGGAGTAGCCGCGGCGGTTGATCAGGATTAGCGCCTGCTCGCCGCGATCCAGCGCGGTCTGCGTCTGCTCCACCAGGGCGCGCGAAAAGAGCTGCTCCTGCCCAGTCTGCTGAAACTCGCGGCGCATATCGATCACTTCGACCGCGGGCAGCGGCCGGTTCATCACGCGGTCGCGCATCTCGATCCGCTGGTACTTGCCCGCGGCCGAGTTCTGCCAGCTCTCCAGCGACGGAGTGGCCGAGCCCATCACCACCACGGCGCCTTCGATTTTGGCCCGCATCACGGCCACGTCACGAGCGTTGTAGCGCGGCGTCTCCTCCTGCTTGTAGCTCTGGTCGTGTTCCTCGTCCACCAGGATCAGGCCGAGATGGGGCACCGGCGCGAAGATCGCCGAGCGAGTGCCGACGACGATGGGCGCATCGCCCCGCCGGATGCGCCGCCACTGTTCGCTGCGCTCCTCGGGAGTGAGCGCGGAGTGCAGCAGCGCGACTTTATCTCCGAAGGCCTCGTCCAGCAGGCCCACCGACTGCGGGGTGAGGCCGATCTCCGGAACCAGCATTATCGACGCCAGGCCACGGTCCAGCGCCCGCTGCATCGCCGCCAGATAAACCGCCGTTTTCCCCGAGCCGGTCACACCGTGCAGCAAAAAGGGATGGAATCCACCCAAGGCCGTCGCCAGGCTGGCCAGGGCGTCGATCTGCGGCTCATTGAGCCGGAGCGGCGAAGGCTGGCTCTGCAAACCGCCCATGCGAAAGATTGCCGGCCTCTCGTCAATGCGCACCAGTCCGCGCCGCACAAGGGTTTGCAACGTGGACGAGGGCAGATCTTTGCGCCGCAGCTCGGCCAGCGGCAGTTCGCCGTCGCAGGCCGCAAGCTCAGCCAAGATGGCCTGCTGCTTCACGGTCAGCGCGGGCAGCCGGGCTTCGGGAATGAGCACGGCAAACCGCTCCGTGCGCCGCGCATCGCGCTCCACGGCAGCCGTCTCGCGGATAATCCATTTCTTGCGCGTGAGGCCGGCCAGCACGGGTAGAGTGGCCGCGGTAGCCGTGCGCAGCGTGGAGACCTTCACCGGCTCGCCCGAGGCAAGGCGGGCCAGCACACGGCGCTCCAGGTCCTGCTCCTCGGTGGAACACTTCTCGTGCCGCCCCCTTTTGCGCTTCGAAGCATCCTTTGGTCCGAGAACAAAACGGGGTTCCCCAGGTCCCGATTTTCGGAGTTGAGAGTCTGCCTCATTCCCTTCCAAACTCTTCGCCAGCACATCCCGCCCCAGGTCGGTGATGCGGTAGTAGACGGTGCGCCGCACCTCGGCCATCAGCGGCAGCATCCCGCGCAGCACCTCGCCCAGCGGCGCAAGGTAATACTGCGCCATCCATTCGGCCAGGGCCAGCAGCGGTTCGCTGAGCAGCGGCTCGTCGTCCAGAACCGCTTCCAGGTAACGAACTTCAAAGTCGGCCGGAGCCATGGCGCTGAGCCCGGTCACCACGCCGATCAGCTTTTCGTTGCGAAAGGGAACGATCACCCGCGCACCGCGCTGCGGCAGTTGTCCCTCCCGCACCGCGTAGGTGAACGCGCGGTCCAGCGGCACCGGCAATGCGACTTCGCAGTAAGCGGGCATGGGAGGCCAGATTCAGTGTAGGGGATGGGACCGAAAGCCTGCGATGACAGAATAGTGCAGGCTGCGCTCCTGTGCGAAACTCTCTTTGGAATCAGCGAGATTGCCGGTGCAAGCGAATAGCGAGCGGCTGCTCCAACCAATGGTGGGCCTGCAGGGATTCGAACCCCGAACCAAGGGATTATGAGTTTTTCCGAAAATCGGCGCAGAAACCGGCCTAACCCACTGAAAACAATAACGAAATATGACCAACCGCCCGCACGGAAGGAAAATGCACCACCGTTGATAATGTTGGGTTTAGCAGAGGCCGATTGAGCCTGTACGTCACAATTTACGTCACAGTATAGCGGCGCGTAGTTTACGTCACAAATACGACACACATCCAGTTGTACATGCTCCTTTAGAGTCTCG
>Ga0326727_10027664_pt1 | contig 10391 bp, 6 predicted proteins | sample MB2enrmetagenome_FD_207643 | JGI IMG/M metagenome (GOLD analysis project Ga0326727, IMG submission 207643) | Lab enriched peat soil microbial communities from McLean, Ithaca, NY, United States - MB29MY | ecosystem: Environmental > Terrestrial > Soil > Wetlands > Peat | place: USA: New York...
CAGAAAAGCCTCGACCCGGATATCGATGAGGTCTATTACTGGGCATATTTCGCGGAGTATTTCTCTCCCTGGAAAGATCCTGCCAGCCCTGGACAGGAAGTTGAAGGCACGGGGATGACGTTGGAGGAAATGCTGGATGAACTTGCAATCGAAGAGAAGGAAATAGCCTGCGTTCCTGAGACCTTCCAGGTGCCACCTCGCCAGATTGCCGCCGTTGAGTGCGAGCAAATGGTCGTTCGACTAGACTCCATAGTGTTCATGGCCATCCCGAAACATGCCAGCTTTTATGTGCAGACTGTAGAATTGCCACTCGCCATGCTCGAAGCCGCGGCAGCTACCAAAACTTCACCCGCCCACGTCTGACCCACCAATAATCACGCACATTTCGTATCGCACCCAAACCGCATAGGAGGGACCTTCAGAGCCATGGAGCCCATAACCGATATCGCCACATATTTACGCGCCCACGCCCAAGAGTTAGGGGACAGAATTCTTGAATCCTACCCGCCGTTGCATTCCATCGACAACCCGCCGTCACCCATGATTGGCAAGCTCCTTCGGAAACCTTATCTGGCTCAGACCCTCGCCATCATGGGTCTGGTCCGGCGTTGGCAGAAGGCCCGCGCGGGTGCTGTGATTGCGGAGTGCGGTACGGGCAAGACGCTGATATCGCTCGGTGCGATTCAAACCCACGCTGAGAACCGGCCCTTTACGGCTGTCGCAATGGTCCCACCTCAATTGGTCGAGAAGTGGTGCCGGGAAGCAATGCTCACGCTGCCCCGCCTCCGTGTGTTCATCATCGACGGGCTACGGACGCCCACCAGCTCCAACGGTCATCACGGCGTGAATGAAGTCAAGCTCCGAAACAAACGCATCGTGCGCGAGGGATTGCGGACCAGCTTGAGCGAGTTGCGCCTGCGCAGGACCTCGCCCTCGGCCCGCAAACGCTGGGATTGTAACTTAAGGCATAATTTTGCCGGGTTTAAACCATATCTTCGCCGCTCGCCGGTCCCTAAGTCCTTTCTTTGCGAAACCCGGCCTGATCCATTCAGGCGTTCCTTAAACCATAACCTTGCCGAAAGTGCATTTTTAAACCATAAGCTTGCCGCGGGAACATGAGCCCCGGACCTCTGATCTTTTTTCTATCCGAAAACTATGCCCATCCCACAAACGATTCAGGATTATTTGTGTGCTTTCGCTCCCGAGTTGGGAGAACGTATTCTTGCGATGCATCCTCCCTTACACCAGATGGACGACCCGGTCTCGCCTCGAATGCGCACCCTATTGCGAAGGCCTTACCCAGCCCAGGAGTTGGTGGCCATGGGTGTCGTTCAGCGCTGGCAAAGGGCACGGGCCGCTGCAGTCGTCGGGGAGTGCGGCACAGGCAAGACTCTGGTGGCGCTGGCGGCTATGCATTGCCACGCCGACGGAAGGCCCTACACTGCGGTCGCGATGGTGCCGGGGCATCTGACCGCCAAAATGGCCCGAGAAACTTTTCAAACGCTGCCCAGAGTGAGAGTCTTCTTCATCGACGCTTTGCGCGATGGAGCCGGAATCAGTTCCCCGTACGGCGTTAACGAAGTGAAACTGCGCCACGGAAAGATCGTGCGGGAAGGCTTCCACACCACGTTGACCGATCTGCGTCTCCGGAAAAATCATAAGACTGCACGGCAACGCTGGCAACAGGAGGTCTGTTCAGGTCCAGCTTTATTTATAGTTGGACGTGATCGAGCCAAGTTGGGATGGTTCTGGCGGCACGCTTACGAGGTGGCGCAGTGCGGCCGCTATCAAGGCAGCGTCGTCAATCCGGACACCGGATGCCCTGTCTACGTCGGCGAGGATCGCTTGCTCGCTTCTGATTTTGGCAAGGTGCGGCTGAGCGAGGTTATTGGGGGCGCAGGCGATGAAGAAAAAGACCTAAAGGTGAGGCGACGCCGTCAGCGTTATGGCCCGCTCTGGCAGGCTGACGGGAAAAGGATCCGCCGCGTGGCGCCGATGGAATTTATCGGGCGTTATCTTTCCAGCTTCTTCGACTACGGCATCGGTGACGAAGTGCATCAATTGACAGCGGGCGATACGGCGCAAGGGAACGCTCTTGGAACTCTCGCCGCCTGCACCGACCGGCTGGTGGTTCTCACCGGCACCTTGCTGAGCGGCTATGCAGATGACCTCTACCATCTCTTGTTTCGGCTGGAGGCAGGGAGGATGGCGAGGCTCGGGTATGAGTGGGGCGACGCGGGTGTGCGGTCCTTTGCCGAGACGTATGGGGTGCTCGAGAAAATCACAACCATTCAGCCAGCCGATAACGCCTGCTCCAAGGCCCGCGTCACCACCCAGGTCAAGCGACGGCCGGGAGCTTCGCCGCTGCTGTTCGGGAAGTTCCTGATGGAGTTGGGAGCCTTCATCTCGCTTGAGGACATCTCGTGCGACTTGCCGACCTACACCGAGGAGGTGATCGGAGTTGCGATGGATCCTCCCCTGCGCGCGGCCTACCGCCAGTTGGAGGAAGACGTGAAGCGCGCCCTCAAGGAGCACCGTGGCAACCATTCGGTGATGAGTGTCGGCCTCAACGTGCTCTTAATGTACCCTGACCGGCCCTACGAGGTCGGTGAGTTGTGGGGTTGGGAGTTCAATGAGGAAACCGGCCGGAGGGAAAAGTTTCTGATTGGCCGAGCTGATGATTTGGATCGCGAGTGGCTGCAAGCCAAGGAGCGCCGCTTGCTCGAGATCATCCAGGAGGAGATCCGGGCAGGCCGTTGCTGCCACGTCTATGCAGTATATACACAGAAGCGGGACGTGACTCGGCGCCTGGAAAGTATTCTGACACGCGAAGGTCTCCGCGTGGCCGTGCTCAGCGCCAGTGTGCCCACCGAGAAGCGCGAGGCATGGTTCGAGAGGAAGCTGCAGGAGAAAGTACAGGTAACGATCTCGCATCCTAAAATTATCGAGACCGGACTTGATCTCCTCAGCCATCCCACCCTGATTTTTTATGAATCGGGCTATTCTCTTCACACGCTGCGTCAGGCGAGTCGGCGATCGTGGCGCATTGGACAGTGGCAGCCGGTTCGCGTTTATTACCTGCACTATGAGGACACGGTGCAGACGGCATGCCTGCGACTCATGGGTAAGAAGCTGCTGGTTTCGCTGGCGATGGAGGGAAAGTTTTCCGGAGAAGGACTTCAAGCACTCGACGACGGTGACGACATGCTGACTGCCATGGCGCGGGAGCTCGTGACCGAACGGGGAATCGGCGAGCCGGCCGCGGCGATATGGAGGCGGATTCAGGCCGCACAAGATAAGATGCTGCCGGCCCCGGCTATCCCGGCCGAGCCAAAGCCAGTGACCAAGGATGTACAGCAAACGGTACCCTTGGTAGCACCGACGCTCAGCGTTGCGGTTGCAGCCAATGCCGTAAAGTTCGGCTCGCGGCCGCCCTCAAGTCGTGCCCCTCGGAGGAGAAGGGAGCCCGAGGGAGCGCAGCTCGCGCTGTTCTGAAAGTGGCCAGACGACATCTGGGTCTCCAAACTTCCTTGCCTGGCGCCGGCAGTCGTTCACTAAGCCATCGTTACCTTGCCGTTCTCCAAAAACCTGTTGCAATCACCTTGAATGTGTGAAAGTATGCACCTATGCATAGAAAGAAGGGCGAAAGACCAGAGAGAGTGAAGGCGTGGTTCCAGAAGGCGGTCCGAGAGCTGTGGCCCGTGGCCATAGGATCGTTGTCGCTGCGCAGGAGTCCCTGCATTCGAAAGCATTGCCGGCTCTGCGAGGCAGGCCAGGGGCACCAGAGCTATGCTCTCTATGGCCGCAAGGGAACACGGCGCTTCGCCATCTACGTGCCGGACGAACTTGCTCCGGAAGTGGAACGAGCCGTGCACAACGGGCGGCGACTTCAGGAACTTGTCGCAGAAGCCGGCCGGAGATACACGCTGGCGCTGAAGCAGGCGCGTCACTCCAAGCACCAGGGTAGGGGCTGACGGTAGCGATAGTAGTGCGGGGGAGGACTTCACCATGCTGAGCGAAGATGAGTTTCAGTCATGGGGTGGCCGGTTGGGCCTGTCGGGTGAGGCGCTGACAGCGATTGCTCAGATCCGAGGTGCTGATCCCGCAAGACGAGTGGGGGGCGGGCGTGAGAATGTCAGTGGGCGCTATCCCAGCCGCAAAATGGGCGTCACCATCCAGTTTGAAAGTCATCGTGTGGAGCTGGCCTTCATCTACCAGATGGAACACGATGACGACATTCTCGAGTACTATGACCAGCCCCCCGCGATCCAGCTGAAGTATGAGGCGGTCGGCGGGAAGCGCCTTGGGGTTTGGCACACGCCCGACTTCTTCGTCCTGCGCAGAAGGTCGGCAGGCTGGGAAGAATGCAAGGCCGAGAGCGAGTTGAACAGGCTCGCGGAGAAGAGCCCGCATCGTTACCAACGCGAGGGCGGGCGCTGGCGATGCCCTCCCGGAGAAGCTTATGCCACCCAATTCGGACTTTACTATCGGTTTCGCTCATCGGCCGAAATTAACTGGATCTTTCAACGCAACGTGCAGTTCCTGGAGGACTACTGGCGCTTTGAAGCGGGCATCGTGCCGCGGGAGGTCCGTGAGCAGGTGCGAGCCGAAGCCGTCACCAGCCCCGGCCTCTCACTGAGCGATTTGGTTGAGCGAACTCAAGCCACCGCCAGCCGTGACGACCTTTACCGGATGATTGCCGCCGGCGACCTCTCGGTGGATCTCGACGTCGCCGCCCTTGTCGAACCCGATAAGGTGCGCGTCTTTCCCAATCCCGAGTCGACGAGGGCGTCGAAGGCTATCGAGGGTCAAGCCGGCGCGGCAAGCTCTCCGCCGGTCATTCGTCTCGCAGCGGGCAGTTCGTTTGTGTGGGACGCCAGGGTATGGAAAATCGTGAACCTGGGAGAGCGAAGGGTCAGCCTGCTGGGGGAAGATGGCGCCTTCACGGAGATTCCTCTTGAGACGTTTGAGGGGCTCATCAGGGAGGGTCGGATTGCGGCCGCCGGCCGCACCGACTCCTCTGACTCGAGGGTGTTTCAGATCTTTAAAGCAGCGAGCGAGGACGACCTGAAGGTGGCCAATCGTCGCTATGAGATCGTCCAGCGGCACCTGAACGGCGAGCAGCTTGCGGAAGAGGAGGCGGTGCCGGAAAGGACGCTTCGTTTTTGGATGGCCGGTTACAAGCGAGCCAAAGAGGAATACCAATGCGGGTACGTCGGTTTGATTCCCAGCACCGGGCAACGCGGGAACCGCCGCAGAAAACTGTCAGCCGAGAGTCAGGTTTTGCTGGACGAGTTCATTCGGAACGATTATGAAACGCTCAAGCAGAAGTCCCGTTTTGCCGCCTGGGCCAGTCTGCTGCGAAAGGCGGAGGAGACTGGGGTCCGAGCGCCCAGTTACGTTACGTTCTGCCACGCCGTGCCTCAGCGGCCCAACTTCGAGCAGGCTTTGAAGCGGCAGGGGCATCGGGCTGCATATCAACACAAGCCATTCTACTGGGAGCTGACCCAAACGACCCCGCGCCACGGCGACCGCCCCTTTGAAATCGGACACATTGACCACACCCTGCTCGACGTGGAGGTCGTGAGCTCACAGACGAATCGCGCCCTCGGCCGCCCGTGGATGACGCTTCTGACGGATGCATTTTCCCGCCGCCTTCTGGCCTTCTATCTCACCTTTGATGAGCCCAGCTACCGTTCGTGCATGATGATCTTACGGGAGTGTGTACGGCGGCATGCTCGGCTTCCGCAGATTGCCATCCTTGACGGTGGACCCGAATTCAAGAGCACCTATCTCGAAACCTTATTGGCGAGATACCAATGCACGAAGAAAACGAGGCCGCCCGCGGCGAGCCGCTTCGGCTCTGTGATCGAACGCCTGTTCTCGACGACGAACACCCGCTTCATTTACAACCTGCGCGGCAATACTCAGATCACGCGCCATGTGCGTCAGGTGACCAAGTCAGTCGATCCCAAAGCGCTGGCTGCCTGGACGCTCGCGGAGCTGCATCATCGGCTTTCGGAGTACCTGTTCGAAGTGTATGACACGTTGGAGCATCCGGCTTTGGGCCAAAGCCCTCGGCAGGCTTTTGAGGCGGGCTTGGAAGCTTTTGGGTTTCGGCCCGAACGTAGGATTCCGTACAACCGCGATTTTATAATCGCGACGCTCCCGAGCGTACCAAAAGGCACGGCTAAAGTTATTCCAGGCCGCGGCGTGAAGATCAATCATATCTATTACTGGTCGGGTAGCTTTCAGGATCCAGTCGAAGAAAATCAGCATGTTCCAGTCCGCTATGATCCATTTGACGCCGGCACGGCTTATGCCTACGTGGGCCGCCGCTGGGTTGAATGTTACTCCGAATACTTCCCTGTTTTTCACAGCCATTCCGAGAAGGAGTTGATGGTCGCAAGCATCGAAATTCGCCGCCGACGGCAGTGCCACTCTCAGGAGATTGCAGTCACAGCCAGAAAGTTGGGGACCTTCCTGCATTCGATTGAAGCTGAAGAGGTTCTCCTGTTGCAGCGGCTACGCGATCGAGAAGCCGAAGCCACACGAATTGTCGCAGCCGTTGTTAACGCCACACCCCCTTGCCCAGAGGTAGCAGAACATAAGACTGCGCCAGACGAAGTTATGGCCGATGAAGCCGACCCTCTGGTAACGGGCGAAGAGATCTACGGAGAATTCTGAATGGCCGTATCGCCGGGATTCCCCCGCAGCCTACTGGATGCGCCGACGAGCGCGCGGCTGGCCCACTTTCGATCCTTCACCGTGGCGCACCCGCTGCTAGTGGAGGCGAAAGAGAAGCTGACTGCGGCTATTTGGGACTCGGAACCCAATACGCTGATCTTTGTCGTGGGACCCACCGGCGTGGGAAAAACTACCCTGCTCATCCGAACCGAGCAGATCCTTGCGGAGCAGTTACGCACGGAGATGGACGAGAACCGGGAACGGATCGCGGTGGTGAGTGTCGAGGCCATGGCTCCGGAATCAGGCAGCTTCTCCTGGCGGGACCTTTTCAAGAGGCTTCTTCAAAAATTGGATGAACCATTGATCGAATATAAGCGCGATTTGCGAATGGAGTTGGCTCCGCCCCGGTCTCCGATCCGGCCCAATCCGAGCGCTGCTCAATACCGGTATGGGGTGGAGCAAGCGCTCCAGTTTCGCCGTCCCGTCGCGGTTTTGATCGACGAAGCACAGCACTTGGCCAAGATGGCTTCTGGGCGGAGACTTCTCGACCAACTGGATGTCATTAAATCCCTAGCCAGCCAGACGCGGACGGTTCACGTGTTGTTTGGGACCTATGACCTTCTCGCCTTTCGCAACCTGAACGGGCAACTGAGTCGAAGGAGCATCGACATCCATTTCGCGCGCTACCGTGCGGAAGTCATCGAGGAACGACAGGCTTTCGTGAACGTCGTACGCTCATTCGCCCGGCAGTTGCCCTTGCCGGTGCAGCCTGACCTGGAAGGGGACTGGGAGTATCTGTTCGAAAGAAGCATGGGTTGTATCGGCGTACTGAAACAATGGTTGATGCGATCGTTGTCCGCGGCGCTGCGGACCGGCGAATCCACCCTAACGCGCCAAAATTTGGAAAGCCACGCCCTCTCGGTTTCTCAAGTGGAAAAGATTCTGTCGGAAGCGAGCGAAGGAGAGCTCCGGCTGAAAGATAGTCATGACGCCCGATTACTGCTCCGCGAAAAGCTCGGCTTGGCTCCGCCTGGGAATCGCTGCCAGGGGGTAAAAGCAGCAAGAGGGGAGGAGCCCAGGAGAGCGAGTGCGAACCGACGCCCTGGCGAGCGGCGTCCAGTGCGCGACGCCATCGGCGCACCTGAGATTCTCCATGCAGCAGGCCTTTGAATCTTGGAATCTCACTCTCCCGCCGATGAGGCCACGCAGCCGGCTCTACTCGCCGGCGCCGGCAGGGATTGGTACGGCCTCTGTGGAGAGCCTGAGTGGCTACGTGGTTCGGCTTGCGGAAGCCCATGCCGTCTCTACGGGCGACCTGGTTCGCCGTGAGCTCTCTCGCTATGTCCGTCTGCCGCTCGTTTTCTACAGCAATGACGTAAACGGACTCCAAGAGGGTGCTGCACGGTGGGTACAGGCGGTGGAAGCCGCTACCTTACGCTCCGATCTCCGCTACCTCACACTTCTGCAGTTCAGAAACCTCTTCCCCCGTCCGGTACTACTTCGCAAGACTCGAGCGTGGTGCCCTGAATGCTACCAAGCGATGGCCGCGACAGGACTGGTCTTCGAGCCGCTGCTGTGGTGCCTCAAGCTCGTTGAGGTATGCCCTCAGCATCACCGGCTTCTGGTCGCTTTTTGCAACCACTGCCACCGATCCCAACCGCCGATCTGTGCTGCTTCCCGAACAGGCCGCTGTTCTCGTTGCGGGATGCGGCTGGGATGCACCTCTGGGCGACTGGCTCATGAGACATCAAAGCAGCTTCCGACGGAATACCAATCGTGGGTGGCTGGTGCCATCGGACAGCTCCTGGCTCGCGCTCCGGAGGCGCAACCCGAATCTCTCTGGGGTCGTATCCGAGAGATCCTGGTCGCATGCACAAAGACTTTCGCCGAAGATAACCGGGCAGCCCTGGCCGATACGGTCCGATGTAATCGGAGTATGATTTATGACTGGCTGAACGGGCCCAGGAGACCGCGAATCGATAACTTCTTTCGCGCCTGGTTTCATCTGAAGCTGCCGGTGTCGCTCATGTTCTCTCCCGACTCGGCGCAGCTCCTGCGGCAGGCGGATGACCAAACGACGGTTAGAATCGAAAGGGCGCGTAAGTTGGCGCCGAAACGTCGCCCTGAGCAGATTCAGGCGGCTTTGAAGGAGACGCTCAAGGAGGAGCCGCCTCCGAGCCTCTCCGAAGTCGCCCGTAGGATGGGGTACAGTACGACCACCCGACTGAGCCAGGTGGCTCGAGCGCTCAGCAGCCAGATCGTCATCAAGCACCGCCGCTCTGGGCGCAGTCATTGGTGGGTCAGGGGGGGAGCAAAACCGATTTGCGAGCTGTCTCAGGTAAAGAAGGTTCTCCAAGGCTACCTCAATGCTGAAAGCCAGATTCCGCCCCTGGATCGAATTGCAGCATCGCTTGGGTATGCGATCGATCAGTCCCTCCGCCAGAAATTTCCGGAGTTGTGCCGAGCTCTGTCCGCCAAACTCGCACGCCAGAAGGAAGCACGGCTAGCGGCCATTGCGCCTACTCTGGAGCGGGCACTTCAAGAAACACCGCCACCTTCCGTGCGAGAAATCTGCCAGCGGGTCGGCTTCTCAGCTGGTTGCGTCCTCAAAGCCCATTCCCCGGCCCTGTACCAACGACTCAAGGCCCGGCGACGCGAGTATGCTGACGCGTGCCGGGCGGAAGTGAAGAACAAGCTAAAGGCCGTGCTGAACGAAGTGCCGCCACCACCGCCCAAGGAAGTCTATGCGCGGTTGGGCATTAGCGAGTCGATTTGCATCTACACTTTTCCAGAACTGCGCCGGGCGATCGTCGCTCGGTACCGGCAATATCGGGCCCAGCACTCTCAGGCTCGGCGGGAAGCGGTTCGGGAAGAGATTCGGGCGGTTGTCCGCCAGATCCACATGCAAGGGGTTTGCCCCTCGTTCCCGCGGGTGGTAGGGCTACTGAAAAGCGCACCGCCGGGGGATTGGAAGCTCCTCCATGAGTTCGTAAACAGCGCCCGCAAGGAGGTGACCGATAATTGCAAGGTATGATACCTCTTCGGCGAGATCGGTCCATCGACCCGTACATCTACCCTCCCTCGTCTTTAGCCCCAAAGCCTTCACCTCCCGGATCTTGGGCATGGAGTCCTGACGCCGATACCGTTCCTACCTCGGCTGAAACGATCAGAATTTAAACCATAACCTTGCCGAACGGCAAAGTTATGCTTTAAGTCACATGGGATTCGATTTGCCCTTCTCCAGCACTGTTTGTGGTGGGGCGGGACCGCGCCAAGCTCGGGTACTTCTGGAGGCACGCCTACCAAGTCGCCCGTTGTGGGCGTTATCAGGGCAGTGTAGTAAATCCTGACAGTGGCTCTCCGGTCTATCTCGGCGAAGATGGCGAACGATTGCTGGCGATGGATTTCAAGAAGATGAAGCTCAGCGAAATGCTGGGCCAAGGGGAAGGAACAAACCATGCCCGCCGGCCAGTCTACAGTGCGCTTTGGCAGGCTGATGGAAAGAAGATTCGACGGTTTGCGCCAGTCGACTTCATCGGCCGGTACATGGATGGGTTCTTCGATTACGCCATCGCCGACGAAGTTCATGAACTGAAGGGAGGAGACACAGCCCAAGGCAATGCTCTGGGCACATTGGCTGCGTCTGCCCGGCACATTGCCGCGCTCACTGGGACACTATTGGGCGGCTATGCCGATGAGCTTTT
>Ga0326727_10027665_pt1 | contig 10391 bp, 12 predicted proteins | sample MB2enrmetagenome_FD_207643 | JGI IMG/M metagenome (GOLD analysis project Ga0326727, IMG submission 207643) | Lab enriched peat soil microbial communities from McLean, Ithaca, NY, United States - MB29MY | ecosystem: Environmental > Terrestrial > Soil > Wetlands > Peat | place: USA: New York...
CTTGGATTTCAACGTTCAGTTCGGGTTGAGTCAGCAAGGCACCGGCGACCTCGTCCAAGGTCTGCAGCGATGGAGCGGTTAACCGTGACAAGTTGAACTCGAAATCCACCGCACGAACGATCACCGACTGCTCGATGATGTGGCAGTTCTCGTCGACCTTGAAGCCGGCCGGCGCCTGGCACGGCGGGGGAGGCGGCGGTGCAGCCGCGGCCGCCGGCGGGGGCGGCGGGGGCGGCGGCGCTGAAACGGGCGGGGGCGGCGGCGCGGCGACGGCGACCAGCTCATGCCCGCCGAACCGATAGCCGATGCCGATCCCGAACAAATAGGGGTCAATATGGACGGTCGAAACCCTCGGTCCGCCGGCCAAGTACAGATCGGAGCCGATCTTGGCCCATTTCACGTCTGCATTCAGATACCAGTGATCCTGGAGCTTGTAATCGAACCCCGCTTGCAGTGCAGGCCCCACGCTGGTGGAGTTGAGCTTCAGCTCACCGACTCCAGGGACCGCCAGATTCACATCCGAAATGCTCGTCACGTTGATACCGGCGCCTACATACGGCTGAAAATCCTGATCCGGCAGGAAATCGTATTTTGCGGTCAGGATCGGCGGTAAATGCTTGAAAGTGCCGATAGGAGTGCCGCTGACGGTGACGTTTTGACTCTGCGGATACGTGAGTACCAATTCCGTCGACCAGTTCGGCGTGAAGAAATATTCGAAGTCCAGATCCGGCAGCCACTTGTCGTTGATATGAATTGCATTCTCCGGCGCAATGCCCGTAATCGCAGCGGATTTGTTCGCCGGGTCCAGGTAGACACCGCGCAGGCGCACTTCCCAGGGACCGTCATCGGCGCGGGCGGAAGTGAACGCGATTGCCATGCTCAGCGCCGACAGACCCAGTGTGCTCAACAGGCGCATATTCATGATGGGCATCCTTTATTCATTTGCTCGATCTGCAGCGCCTCTTTGCGCCACCGTTTATGTAATGAGCAAAATTCTAGTTTGCGAACACCTCTCTCGATATCCGTAATTCCCGAAGCTTTTCGGCGTATGGGGCGTCAGCGCGCCCGCACGCACGCTCGAGCCCCATGAGTGCCGCAATGTGCGATACCGTACAGACGATTGGTCCTGGTCGAGATCAGATGAACCTCGCCGTTTTGTTGCTGTGGGGAGGTATAAGGATGAAGATTCGTCCGCCGCGAGCGCGACACTACCTGCCACGGGGCCTATTGGCCTTGATGCTGTTTGGCACCTTTTCCTCGTCGATCATGGCGGCCTCCATTGAATTACCGCCAATTGTCGAGCCTGCGAGCAGCGAACATCACGCCGGCAAGGTGATCTGGGCTGATCTGGCGACTCCGGACCTCGCCAGCGCGAAGCGCTTCTATGGCGGATTGTTCGGCTGGACCTTCCGTGAGCTTCATGCTCGCCACACGGACTACATCCTCGCGCTGCTCGATGGCCGACCGGTCGCAGGTTTGCTCCAGAAGGCCATATCGCCTGGCGAACGCCGGCAGCCGGCGTGGCTCACCTTCATCGCCGCCAGCGATGTCGACGCCACGACGCGGAACGCGCTGGCGAATGGTGCCAAAATCTTGGCTCAGGCCAGAGATTTTCCGCAACGCGGCCGGCAAGCGGTGCTTGCCGATCCCCAGGGGGCCGTTTTTGCGGTACTCGCCTCGAGCAGCGGCGACCCGCCCGACTTTCTGGCGGCACCCGGGGAGTGGATCTGGAGCGCGCTCCTCACCCATGATCCGGACAAAGACGCTGCCTTCTACCAGGCTCTGTTCGGCTACGACGTCTTCGAGCTCCCGAGTGACGATGGTTTAGAGCACGTGATCCTGTCGAGCGATGATTTTTCGCGCGCAAGCATAAACGGGCTGCCGACCGATTCATCCCGACGTCATCCTCATTGGCTCAACTTCGTGAGGGTGGTAGACGCGGCCGACGCGGCAGCCCACGCGGTTGCCCTCGGCGGGCGCGTGCTGGTCGAACCGCGCATCGATCGGCACGGCGGCAAGGTGTCCGTTGTCGCCGATCCGATGGGCGCGCCCATTGGGTTGATGGAGTGGTCCGACACCGGCAGCACACAGGAGCCGAAATGACTATCACGGTTCAACGCAGGAGGGCGATGGCCCTGGGCCTGCTGACGCTCACGGTGATGTATGCCTGTGCGGTAGACGGGGGCTATGAGGGAGGCGTTGCGGTCGCCGACTACTATGAGCCTGGTGGATACGAGTACGGCAGCTGGGGACCCGGTTATCAGGTGGGACCGGCCCGAGGCGGCGAGCATCGACCGGCGCAGGCCGGCCACAGCTATCGGCCGGCCGCCCCGTCCCGAGCAACGCCGTCTATCGCGGCACATCCGCGTGGGCGTTGAATTCTCCCGGTAGGATCCATCGGAGCGGCACGTACATTCCCTGCCGTCGCAAAGAGTTTGGTGGCTTCAACTCTTTGATTTGGTTAAGCTCTCGCCCGCATGAAACGCGTAGTTGGCGAGCTGGGTGTCGAAAAGGTCCACGTCTGGCGCGGCGATCGCCATGTATTGAAGGGCGTGAGCCTCACGCTTCGGCCCGGCGAGATCCTGCATGTGTCCGGTCCGAATGGGACCGGCAAGACGACGCTGCTGCGCGTGGTTTGCGGCCTGCTCCGGCCGGAACAGGGACGGGTGTCGTGGCTGGGGAAGTCGATCGCCGCCATCCGGGACGAATATCAGGCGGCGCTGGCCTATGCCTCCCATGAGCCGGCGCTCAAGGGCGATCTGACCGCACTGGAAAATCTGCGATTCTCGGTGGGTTTGAAGCGACGAGTCGCGCCGGCGGAGCTGCGCGCCAGCTTGGAGCGCACGGGTGTCGCCGCCTGCGCCGATCTGCCGGTGCGGGTGCTGTCGGCCGGCCAGCGGCGGCGAGTTGCCCTGGCGCGAGTGCTGGCCATGGCCGCTTCACTGTGGCTGCTGGACGAGCCGTTCACCAATCTCGACGCGGCGGGTGCCGACCTGGTGTCGGGGCTGCTGCAATCCCATGCGGCACAAGGCGGATTGGCGCTGGTCGTCGCCCATCACGACCTTAAACTCGACTGCCCGGTGCGCCGCCTGGAACTTGCCGCATGAAGGTGGGCGCCTGGGGAGCCATGATACTGGTCGTGCGCCGTGAACTGTGCCTCAGTTTCCGGCGGCCCGATCAATTATTGCAACCTTTGGTGTTTTTTTTGATCGTAACTACGTTGTTTCCCCTGGGTTTGACATTGCAGCTGTCGCTGCTGCGAGACATGGCACCGGGTGTGCTTTGGGTTGCGGCACTGTTATCGTCTCTGTTGTCGCTGGATTCGCTGTTCAAGAGCGATGCGGATGACGGCACATTGGAGCAGCTGGCACTCTGCGGCCAGGGATTGACGGTCATCGTGGTCGCGAAAACGTTTGCGCATTGGCTGGTCTCGGGCGCGGCGCTGGTGCTGGTATCGCCGGTGGTGGCAACCGCCTTGGGGATTCCGGTCGGCGCGTTTTCGATCATGATGCTGAGCTTGGGGCTGGGCACCCTGACCTTGAGCTGGTTGGGCGCCATCGGCGCGGCTCTTACGGTCGGGCTGCGGCGCGGGAATGTGCTCTTGTCCCTGATCGTGCTGCCGCTCGCGATGCCGCTGTTGATCTTCGGCGCCGGCGCCACGGACAGAGCGATATCGGGCGTGAGCCCGGCGGGAGCATTGTATTTTCTGGCGGCGCTTTGCGTGTTCACCTGCACGCTGGCGCCGTTCGCGGCAACCGTGGCGTTGCGCATCACGCTCGAATGAGGTTTTGATACAACGATCATGTGGACCTGGTTTTACAAGCTGGCCTCTCCGCCGCATGTGTACACGGCGGCAGCCGCGCTCGCGCCATGGTTCCTGGGGCTCGCCGCGATCGGTATCGGTTATGGGCTGGTCGCCGGGTTGGTTTTCGCGCCTCCCGATTATCAGCAAGGCGATGCATTTCGGATCATCTACGTCCACGCGCCGAGCGCCTGGATGTCGCTGTTCGCCTATACGACCATGGCGGTTGCGGGGGCCATCGCGCTCATCTGGCGCATCAAAATGGGCCATGCGGTGGCGGCCGCATCGGCGCCCATCGGCGCCTCTTTCACTTTGCTGGCATTGGTCACCGGTTCGCTGTGGGGCCGGCCGATGTGGGGCACTTATTGGGCGTGGGACCCGCGGCTCACCTCGGAACTGATCCTGCTGTTTCTCTACGCCGGCGTGATGTCGCTGCGTTCGGCATTCGAGGATCCGGCCCGGGGCGATCGGGCGGCCGCGCTTCTGGGCGTCGTCGGGCTGGTAAACGTCCCCATCATTCATTATTCGGTGCTGTGGTGGAACTCACTGCACCAGGGCGCGACGGTCGCGAAGCTGGGCAGGCCCTCCATGCCGGGCAGCATGTTGTGGCCCTTGCTATCGATGCTGCTCGGGTTCATGTTGTTCTATGGCGCGGTGCTGTGCACGCGCCTGCAAGGCGAAGTGCTCAATCGGGAGCGGCAGGCCAAATGGGTGCGGGAGGCGATCCAATCGTGAGCAATGGCTTTTGGTCCATGGGCGGCTACGCGCGATACGTCTGGCCGTGCTTCGCGTTTGCCTGCCTCGTTCTCGCCTGGAATCTCTGGTCGGCGCGCCGCTACCGTGCCGCGGCGCGCCTGCGGGCCGCCCGTATGCTGGTGATGGAGGCAGGTGTGGACTCATGACTCCGCGGCGAAAACGCCTATTCGTCGTTCTGGGCATCCTGGGCGGCGTGGCCGCCTCGGTGGCGCTGGCCGTCATGGCCTCGCGCGAGAACATCATGTTCTATTACGATCCCAGCCAGGTCGCCTCGGGCAAGGCACCGCTCACCCGGCGCTTTCGCATCGGCGGGATGGTGGTCAAGGGCAGCGTCACGCGCAAGCCCGGCGATTTGCAGGTCCGATTCGTGCTCACCGACTTTGCACACCAGGTGCCGGTGGAATACACCGGCGTGCTGCCGGATCTGTTTCGCGAAGGGCAGGGAATCATTGCGCACGGGACCTTGAGCCCGCAGGGAACGTTCGTGGCGGACGAGGTTCTGGCCAAGCACGATGAGAAGTACATGCCGCCCGAAGTGGCCGCATCGCTCAAGAACAAGGCTCCCCAGGCTCCGGCCGGCAACGCAGCGCAGCCCAAGCCCGTGCCCGCCGGGCCTACCACCTAACATCGGGATATCGACATGGCAGCGGAATTGGGAGTCTTTTCACTCATCCTGGCCTTCGTGCTCAGCTTGTCGCAGGCCTTCTTCGGCCTCGCGGGCGCCTGGCGCGGAAAACCCGTCTGGATGGCGGTGGCGCGTCCGGCGGTGACGGGGCAATTCGTGTTCGTCGTCATGGCCTTCGCCTGCCTCGTGTACTGCTTCGTCAACGACGATTTCTCCGTGCTGTATGTGGCGCGTAATTCGAATTCGCAGCTGCCCCTGTTCTACAAGGTGGCCGCCCTGTGGGGCGCGCACGAAGGCTCGCTGCTGCTATGGATCTTGATCCTGTCGATTTGGAGCGTGGCCGTCGCCGCCTTCAGCCGCCAGCTGCCCGAGAGTTTCTCCAGCCGGGTGCTGGGCGTGATGGGGCTGATCAGCGGCGGCTTCATGTTGTTCACCTTGTGGACCTCGAATCCCTTTCTGCGCCTGATGCCGGCGGCGGAGGACGGCGCGGATTTGAACCCCGTCTTGCAGGATTTCGCGCTCGCAATTCATCCACCCATGCTCTATACCGGCTATGTGGGCTTCTCGGTGGCCTTCGCCTTCGCCATTGCCGCCATGCTGGAAGGGCGCCTGGATCAGGCCTGGGCCAAGTGGACCCGCCCCTGGACGATTTTCGCCTGGCTGTTTCAGACCATCGGCATCGCGCTCGGCAGCTGGTGGGCCTACTACGAGCTGGGCTGGGGCGGATGGTGGTTCTGGGATCCGGTGGAAAACGCCTCGTTCATGCCTTGGCTGGTGGGAACGGCGCTCATCCACTCGCTCAGCGTCACGGAGAAGCGCGGCATCTTCAAGAGCTGGACGCTGCTGCTGGCGATATTCGCCTTCTCCCTGAGCCTGGTGGGGACCTTCCTGGTGCGCTCGGGCGTGCTGGTGTCGGTGCATTCCTTCGCCACCGATCCGACCCGAGGGCTCTACATCCTCGCCTTCCTGGTATTGACCATCGGCGGTTCGCTGACCCTGTATGCGTGGCGGGCGCCGAAGCTGTATGCACCCGGCGGCTTCGAGCTGTTCTCGCGCGAATTCTTTATTCTGGTGAACAACGTGCTGCTGGTGATCGTCGCCGGGCTGGTGCTCTGGGGCACCCTGTCGCCCCTGGTGTACGAACTGCTGGGGATAGGCAAGATCTCCGTCGGCCCCCCGGTGTTCGCGGTGATGTTCCTGGTGCCCATGCTGCCGCTGATGGTATTTTTGGCCGTGGGCATGCATTCGGCCTGGCGGCGAGGCAAGCTCACCGTGACGGCGGGTCCTCTCGGCTGGCTGCTGGGAGCGTCGATACTCCTAGCTATCGCGATCCAAGGGATCGTGTTTCGTCAGTTCCATGTGGTGGGGCTCATCGGATTCAGCCTCGGGTTCTGGGTGATATTCTCGTCCTTGCTCGAACCCATCCGCCGATGGCGGCAAAAGCAAACCATCACTTCTGCGTTGCTCGGAATGTGCATCGCGCATCTCGGCGTCGGAATGTTCGCCATCGGCGCCAGCGGCGTGGAGAGCTACAAGATCGAGAAGGACGTGGCCTTGAAGCCGGGCGAGAGCTACAGCATCGCCGGGTACGATTTCAAATTCGTCAGCGCCAAGAATGTGCGCGGACCGAATTACGACGCGGTCGAGGCCTTGATGCAAGTGACGCGCGGCGCAAAGCCCGTGGCCACCTTGAAGCCGCAGAAGCGGCATTTCTGGGTGCAGCAGACCGACAACAGCCAGGCCGCCATCTCGGTCAACTGGGCGCGCGATTTGTTCGTCGCCATGGGCAACCCCTTGGGCGAGGGTGCCTGGAGCATGCGCATCCAGTACAAGCCGCTGGTTCGCTACATCTGGCTGGGCGCCTTGGTGATGGCGATCGGCGGCCTCGTCGCCGCCACGGACCGCCGCTACCGGGTCCGGGTACCGGCCACCTCGCCGGATGCGGCGGCTGCGCCTCCGGCGCCACGCGTAGAACCCGGTATCGCCTGATGTGGAAATTCCTATTGCCGTTCACGGCGTTCATAGCACTCGTCGTTCTATTCGCGTTCGGGCTCAACCCGCATCGCGACATCCACGCCTTGCCCTCGCCGCTGATCGGCAAGCCGGCGCCGACATTCACTCTCAGCGATGTGCTCGATCCTTCGCACTCCGTCAGCAATGCGGCGCTCAGCGGGCAGGTATATGTGCTGAATGTGTGGGGTACCTGGTGCGCGCAATGCCGCGTCGAGCATCCGGAGCTGCTGGCCATTTCCCGCACCCATGTGGTCCCCATCATAGGGCTGGTCTACATGGACGAGCGCGGCAAGGCAAAACAGTGGCTGGAGCAGCTGGGTAATCCCTATCAGTCGGTTGCATTCGACAGCGACGGGCGCACGGCCATCGATTGGGGAGTCTACGGGGCGCCGGAGACCTTCCTGGTGGATGGGCGAGGCCGGGTGATTTATAAATTCATCTCGCCCATGACTCAGGAAGTCTGGGAGCAGGAGTTTCTGCCGCGTATCGCCGCCGCGCGCCGGGGGGGCGCATGAATCGTCCGGCACGGCGCATGCTCCGGACTCCGGGCGGATTGCCCGGGCGTTTGGGCGGAATGCCGCTGCGCCTGGGCGCGCTTGCAATGCTGCTGGTCTGCTTTGCGGGGACCTTCGCCCGCTCGGCGGCGGATCAGGCGGTGGACGCCTTCGGGCAGCTCAAAGATCCGGTCCTGCAAGCCCGCTACGAACGAATCACCGGGCAGCTGCGCTGCCTGGTCTGCCAGAACGAGTCCATTGCCGACTCGAATGTGGAGCTCGCCAGCGATCTTCGCAGGCAGGTGCGCGAGATGCTGGTCGCCGGGCGCAGCGATGATGCGATACTCGATTTCATGACGGATCGCTATGGCGAGTTCGTACGCTTCAGCCCTCCGCTGGAAGCCAAAACCCTGCTCATCTGGGGCGCGCCTTTCGCGATGATGCTGCTGGGCGGTGTCATCATCTATCGCGTGGCGCGCCAACGTTCGCGCATGCCGCTGGACGATGAGTCCGCCACAGGACCGGAAATACATTAAGCAATGAATACATTTCTCATCATCGCCGCCGTCATGGCCGCGATCGCCGCAGGCGCGGTCGCCCTCCCGCTGTTGCGCGACAGACAGAGCCGGATGCTCGGAGCGCTGGCGGCGATCATGGTCATCGGCGCGGCGGCCGTCCTGTACCCGCTGTGGTCCAACTGGAATTGGCACGCCGAGGCGCAGTCCCGGGCCGTTGCAAGCCCGGACGTCCTCGCCATGGTCGCCAAGCTGGAAAAGCGCCTGCACGACGAGCCCAACGATGTGGCAGGCTGGTTGATGCTGGGGCGCTCCTATGTGGCCTTGGATCGCCTGGACGAGGCCATCGCTGCCTACGATCATGCGCATCAGCTGGATTCCAAGAGCGCGGACGCCGCCATGGGGCTGGCCGAAGCCATGAGCTTGCGGGCGGGCGGAGAGATCACACCGCCGGCCGCGGAACTGTTCGAGGAGGCCCTGGCCCTGGCGCCCACCAACCCCAAGGCCCTGTTGTACGGCGGTTTCGCTGCTGCCGTGCGCGGCGATCGCGCGCTGGCGCGTGACCGATGGCAGGCGCTCAAGGATTTGCACCCGCCGCCGCAGATCGTGCAGATGCTCGATGAACACATCGCGCAGCTGGGACTGCCGGCCGGCTCCACCGCCGGCAGTGCGCCTGCTGCGACCGCCGAGACCGCCGCGCCTGCTGCGCCTGCCGGGGCGGGCGCGCCGGCGGGGGAATCGGCAGCCGCCGAGGTCACCGTCAACATCAGCATTGCGCCCGCCTTGAAGTCACGACTGGTATCGGAGGCTCCTTTGTTCGTCTTCGCGCGTGAACCCGGCAGCCAGGGACCGCCGCTCGCGGCCAAGCGGCTGTCGAGCACGGCCATCGGCACCCAGATTCATCTGTCGCCGGCCGATTCCATGCTGCCGGGGCATGCCCTGGCCAGCGGCCAGCGGGTATCGATCACGGCGCGGGTGTCCTTCGGCGGTCAGCCCGTGCCCTCGGCAGGCGATTTGTACGGTGAGGTCTCTTATGATGTAGGCCGCGACGGAGTGCGCAATCTGGTGATCGATCGCGTCGCCGAATAGGGGTAGGGAGATGAGCTATGGAATGGCGCAGGTTCTGGTTCAGAGCGACGATCGTCTGCGCCGTCGTCACCTTCGTCCCCGCGCCGTCCGGGCCCGAACCCATCAGGGCGCGGATTCGATGATGGCTTTCAAGCCCTCGAGGAGTTCGGTGGCCAGCCGCAGCTGCTCGTGGTCGATATTGGCCAGCAATTCCTTGCGAAACGCCACCGCTTCGGCGCGTACCTTGTCGTACAGCAGATTGCCGGCCGGCGTTACCACGATGCGCTTGATGCGCCGGTCGGTGGCAGAGGGCTCCCGGACGACCAACCCCGCCTTGACCAGGCGGTCGATCATGGCCACCATGGTCGCACCCTCGACTTCCAGACTCTCGGCCAGTTCGGACTGCGAGAGAGGCTCGCGCGCCTTGGCGGCGCAGGCAATGGCCATCCAGCTCGCCTGACTGAGGCCTAAATACTTCAGCCTTCGGTCCACGGCCTGACGCCAGGCCCGGGACGTGTTGTGCAGTGCGCTGCTGAAGCGCTCCTCGATATCGCTAATGTGCAAAGACCTCGAATAGTTCAAAGACCTCAAATAGTTAGCGCTCTAAGTTGAATATATCATAAGCGGCGGCGCTGACCCCAGGGAACCCGCCGATGACCTCGATGTCTAGGGTTTTATGAACAGCGCCTCGTTGATGCCGACCACGAGTCTTCACGAAGGCGTGCTGCCGCGCCGCTGGCTCTCCGACGGACAGTTCCTGGATCCCAGCGATCCGGCCATCCTTGCCATCACTGATTTCACCCGCGAGCATCCGGTCACCGTCGGCGAAGAGCGGCAGGTTGACGCTGCATTGGAAGAGATGATCCATCTGGGCGTTCGCGCCATGCTGGTGATGCGCGAACAACGCGTCGTGGGATTGATCACCTCGTACGACATCCAGGGCGAGAGGCCGCTGCAGTTCCTGCAGACATCCAATTACAGCCGGCACGAGGATATTCGAGTCGGCCACATCATGACGCCTTGGGATCGATTGTTGGCGGCGGATTGGGAGAGCATTCAATCGGCGCGCGCCGGCGATTTACTGCATGTGATGGAAGAGGCGCAGATGACGCATCTGC
>Ga0326727_10027666_pt1 | contig 10391 bp, 9 predicted proteins | sample MB2enrmetagenome_FD_207643 | JGI IMG/M metagenome (GOLD analysis project Ga0326727, IMG submission 207643) | Lab enriched peat soil microbial communities from McLean, Ithaca, NY, United States - MB29MY | ecosystem: Environmental > Terrestrial > Soil > Wetlands > Peat | place: USA: New York...
CCCGGAGGCCTTGGCAACCATGCCCCACTTCAGACCGGTGGGATAACCGCCGCCGCCTCTACCCCGCAGTCCGCTCTCCGTAATCTGCCGGATCACTCCGTTCGGCGTCATATCGTTCAGCGCCGTCAGCAGAGCCCGGTAGCCCTCACGAGAAATGTAGTCGTCAATCTTTTCCGGATCGATGTGGCCGGAGTTTTCCAGAACCACGTGAACCTGCTGGTCAAAGTGCTCGCGCAGGTCGCACTGCAGTTCCGCGACGGGCTCGTTGCCCAGGCTGGCCGCCACAGCTTCGGCGTGGCTGGCATTCACGTGTTGATAGAGAACTTCTTCGGGATCCACCAGCACCAGGGGGCCGGCGGCGCACAATCCCATGCAGCCGGTGCGGCGGACCAGCGCATTCTTGCCCTGCGTCTCCACCGCCTTGGCCAGGGCTTCCTTCAGCTTGTCCGAGTGCTGGCTCATGCACCCGGTGCCCATACAGACGTTGATCTCGTGATCGTACTTCGCGTTTTCCGCGCGCACCGATTCGGCGATCTGATCCAGTTCTTCTATGGTCATTCGACAGCCCACCTTTCCAGTTGCGCCAGCATATCTTCGCCGGTCATCTGGCCTACCAGTTCACCGTCGGTCAGCACCACCGGAGCACGGCCGCATGCGCCTACACAGCGCGCCGTCATCAGGCTGATCGCGCCGTCCTTGGTAGTCTGCCCTTGCGGAATCCCCAGGCGCTTTTCTGCCGCGGCCACCAGCTTGTCGGTGCCCTTGATGTAGCAGGCCGTACCGGTGCAGATGGTCATGGTGTGCTTGCCGGGCGGCTTCAGGCTGAAGTAGTGGTAAAAGGTCACCACTCCATAGGCCTGGCTCAACGGCACGCGAAGGGACCGGGCCACAAAAGTGATGGCATCGTCGTCCAGATAACCGAATGCGGATTGTACGGTGTGGAGTGTTTCAATGAGTGCATAACGCGCAAAACCGTTCTTGCGCATAGTGCCGTTGACGATCTTCCATCGTTTGTCGTCGCTTGGCAGCGGCGGGGGTGTGAATGCTGGCACGATTCCTCCCGTTTACGGAACAAGACGCACTGCGATTGTGCTGCCGCGCGAGGTTCCGTGTCTAGCTCTCTTGTACGGCCACGGGGTCGCCTCCATCCGTGATCGCGGTCACCTGCGTGGCAGGCTATCTCACTCTGTGCCGAGAAGATAGAAAGCCTTGCAGCTCAACATATAAGGCACTTTAGCTATCCGAGCGCAGGCAGGTGGTCGGAAATCCCGAAAAGAAAAATTACTCCGATAATGAAGCTGTAAGCCGCGCCGGTCCAGGCGATGGCATGGTACAGACGCGGGTGGTGATGCCCGCTGGCGCGGAACGCTCCGCCCATCGTCGCGGTCATCACCGCATTCATGGTTACCAAGCCCATGCAAAAAGCCGCTAGGCCCATCACTCCGTTGGTCGTGCCACCCAGACTTTTGGCAAGGAAGAAGAGCGCTAACTGGCTGGGCGTCTCGGCGCCCACGCCGTGCAGAACGCCGATCAGAAAGACCGATTTCCCGTTGTACATCCATTGAAAACGCTCAGGTTGCGGCGCTTCCCGGTTCCAGCATCGGCGAACTTTCCACCCCATCCAGAGAACACCGTTGATGGCGATGGCCAGCCGGCTCTCGATGCGGCTGTGCGAGTGGCCGTGCGCATCCTTGCGCAGAATTCCCGCCACCACCCCAATGCCCAGCACAATCAGCGTGAGCCCGATCAGCCGCTCGGTCCAGTGGTCCAATCCCTCGGGCAGTCCGATGTGAAACTCAAGCACGGCGATGCCCAGCGCGGCCACAGTGAAGGCATGGCCCAGGGCATAGGTCAATCCCAGCCGCAATCCGCTGCGCCAGTTCCGCTGTACGGCCGTAATGTCCGAGATGGCGGCCAGGTGGTCATAGTCGAAGCCGTGTTGCAGACCCAACAGCAGGCAGGAGCCGAGCGCGGCATCGAGTTTCCAGTCGCCGAAAATAGGTGTCACAGAGCCCAGTATAGTCGAGAATCGCTTTGGTCATGAGCAGGGCTCCCGTGACCCTCCAGACGAAAATGCGCAGGCAATGGGGAGCGGCGTTCGAAGGCAACTTCTTTGGCGGCAAAGCGATGGCGCCCTCGGCCGGTTTCCGCTTATCTGGCTGGAACAACTTGAATATTGTAGTCGCGATAGTCGATGGTCACGGTTGTCCGGCCAAGAAGAAAGCTGTCTGAAACCGCTCTTGCGTGCGTGGCCATGGCAAACCCGTTCACGTTGACGTAGTGCCGCTCCACCCGTGCCGGTCCGGTAAAGACAGAAGGGCTTTGCGTTGAGGTTCCCTCGATGCGGACGATCGAACCGTTCTCGGCGTCCACCCACAAGGTTCCCGCGATCATATTGGTCGCCTTGCGCCGGGGAGAGACAGCCAGCGCGAAGCACTCGCGTCCATCCAGGCGCTGCATCCCGCCTGGTTTCAGTTGCATCTCGTAGTTGGCGGATGTGAACCAGGAATGTTCCCGGATGCCGGGCAGATTGATGGTCTTTTCATTGTCCAGGAGTGTGGCCAGCACATGCTTGCGAATGAACTCGGAGCCGGATTCCGACAGAATGGTGTAATTCTTGCCGCTCTCCTTCCGATAGACGGTCTGCACAGTCATCTCCGCTGCGGGGTGGGTCTCATCCTTGCCCCGGTAAACGGCATAGTGTTCGGTAACGGTATACGACGCGACGTGATCGACTCTATTCTTGACCGCCGCGTCCACTCGCTGAATGACGGAAACGGCATCGAGCTGCTGGGCCGCAAGTGCGGTCGCTCCCACCCCTGCACAGAGAATCGCAGCCATCATTCGTCCCAGGCCAATTTCCCAAAGATTCATTCTGCCGGTTTCTCCCGTGGATCCCGCTTCCTCCAGAGTAAGCCCTCTGCGTCATGTCTCCGCCGTCGGCCTCCTCGAGTTATGCGCTATGCTGGTCTCCGGTGTGAGGCTTTCTCTTGACGGACAGAACCCAACCCGAAGGAGCGCTGCTGAAGCGCGAAGCGCTGCTGGTTTGCGGCGTGGTGCAGGGCGTAGGTTTTCGTCCCTTCGTCTACCGGCTGGCCCTGGAAGAAGGTCTGGCGGGGTTTATCGGCAACGACACCGACGGCGTGACGATTGAAGTCGAGGGACCGGAACCGCGATTGGCAGCGTTTCTGGCCCGCCTGCGTTCGGAAGCTCCCCCCTTGTCGCGCATCGACTCGGTTGCGGTGAACGATTTGCCCCTTGCCGGGGACGCCAGGTTCCGCATCGTTTCCAGCCAGGTTCTGGGCCGCGTCAGCACCGGGATTCCTGCGGATGCGGCAACCTGCCCGGATTGCCTGCGCGAACTGCTCGACCCCCGCGACCGCCGCTATCGCTATCCGTTCCTCAACTGCACCAACTGCGGCCCGCGCTACACCATCACGCGGCGCATTCCCTACGACCGCCCGCAGACCTCGATGGCGAAATTCCCCATGTGCCCGGCCTGCCAGCGCGAATACGACGACCCGCTGAACCGCCGGTTCCACGCCCAGCCAAACGCCTGTTGGGAGTGCGGGCCGAGTGTCTGGCTGGTCGGCGCCGATGGCGGCGAGATTACGGTCGAAGACCCGGTCACTGCCTGCATCGGCCGCTTGCTCGCCGGCCAGATCATGGCCATCAAAGGCATTGGCGGCTTCCACCTGAGCGTGGATGCAACCAATCAAGCCGCCGTCATGCGCCTGCGCCAGCGCAAGCGCCGCTATGGAAAGCCGCTGGCCGTGATGGTGCGCGATCTGGAGGCAGCGCGCGCGGTGTGCGCTCTCACGGCCGAAGAAGAAGCGCTGCTCACCACACCGGCGCGGCCCATTGTGCTGGCGCGGCGTCGTGAAGGCTGCGGGATTGCGGAAGGCGTGGCCCCGGGGATTCCGTGGCTGGGCGTCTACCTTCCTTACGCACCGCTGCAACACCTGCTCTTCGCCGACCGTCGCGTACGGGCCTTGGTGATGACCTCCGCCAACTTGACCGAGGAGCCGATTGCCATCGACAACGACGAAGCGCAGAAGCGCTTGGGTGGCATTGCCGACGCTTTCCTGATGCACGACCGCGAAATTCTGCAACGCTGCGACGACTCGGTGGCTGCAGTGGTGGATGGCGCTGCGCAACTGGTTCGCCGCGCGCGCGGTTTTGTGCCGCTGGCTGTGGAGTTGCCTCTCGACGCGCCGCCGCTGCTGGCCGTGGGCGGGCACTTGAAGAATGTGTTCGCGTTGGCGCGGGGAAAATTTGCCTATCAGAGCCAGCACTTGGGCGATCTCGAAAACCTGACCGGCTTGGAGTTTTTCCGCGAGTCACTCGACCACTTGATGCGCACCTTCGAAATCGAACCGCGAACTGTCGTGCACGACCTGCATCCTGGCTATCTCTCCACCGGCTGGGCCAAAGAATGGGCGCGCGAACGTGGACTCGACTCGATCGCCGTGCAGCATCATCACGCGCACGTGGCCGGATGCATGGCCGAGCACGGGCTCAGCGGCGAAGTCATCGGGATGGCTCTCGATGGAACCGGCTACGGCACGGACGGCCGCATCTGGGGCGGGGAAGTGCTGCTGTCGAAGCTGAATGGGTTCGAGCGCTTTGCGCATCTTGAATACGTACCCATGCCGGGCGGGGAAGCGGCCATTAAAGAACCGTGGCGCATGGCCCTCGGGCACTTGCGCGCGGCGGGCTTCGATCCAGGCTCGGCTGAGACATTGGCGTTGGTAGGCGCAACCGGGCAGGAGGCGCGGGTGTTGGCGCGGATGATGGAACGCAACCTGAACTCTCCGCTCACTTCAAGCCTGGGCCGCCTGTTCGATGCCGCTGCGGCCGTAGTTTTGAAGCGGCGCGTGGTGGACTACGAAGCGCAGGCAGCCATCGAACTCGAAGGCGTTGCCGTGGACGAGCCGGACGACGAGCCGGACGACGAGCCGGGCTACAGCATGGAGTTTGCGGCAGGGGATTGGGCTGGCCACATTCCGCTGCGAATCGGCGCTGCGCCGTTGTGGCGGGAGTTGGTGGACGATTTGCGGACCGAAGTGAGCAAGGCGCGGATTGCGGCCCGGTTCCATGCCGGGGTTGCGGCGGGTTTCGTGCACGCGGCGCTCCTGGCCAGGGAAGCGACGGGCTTGGGAAAGGTCGCGCTGAGCGGCGGCTGCATGCACAACCGCCGTCTGGCGCGACTGCTGCGGCTAAAGTTGGAAGCAGAAGGATTCGAGGTGTTTCAACACGCCCGAGTCAGTCCAGGGGACGGTGGATTGAGTTATGGCCAGGCAGCGGTGGCCGCGGCCATGCTATCCAAACGGAGTTAGCATTGAGTTATGTGCCGGATTAACATCTTCATCGGGAGGAGCATGCGCTATGCGGGTTCGATTCATGGTTGCAAATGTCTTTCGAGTTGTTGCCGGAGTCCTCAGTCTCGCGGTTTTGGGCTACGGCGCGCGCTCGTGCGGCTCGGCCGACTTTCGCCAGGATGCAGTGCTGATGGGCCTGTTTTGCATCCTGCCGCTTCTCAGCCTTCCCGTGTTCCTCCTGTCGTTCAAGTGGTCCCGATGCTCGGCCGCATTGCAATGGATATTTGCCGTGGGCTATCTTGCGGTCTATTCCATGCTGGACTGGAGAACCTGTGCTGAACTGGGTTACTGCCGGGGCGTGGCATGGACCGTATTTGAAACATCGAAGGCGCGGCCCGTGGAGGCCTATTTCGCGGTCGCGGTCTTCAGTCTCGCCGCCTTGTCTCTCAATGGAATGCGCGTCGCGCGAAAGGGATCGGACTCGTAAGTCATGTATCTCTTCAATATCCTTCTCCTCGCCCTTCGGCTTGCAATCGCTTGACATAAATGAGCGCTGCCCGGCCCAGCGGATAGTAGTTTTCCCTCCGCCCTTCGCAGGAATAGCCTTGCGCCTCGTAGAGCCGGATCGCGCCCGCATTTCCGGCCTCCACATGCAGCCAGATCAATGCCGCTCCCGCCAGCCGCGCGGACTCCTCGATGCGGGCGAGCAGCCCACTGCCAATGCCCCTGCCGCGCGCCTCCGGGGCCACCTCAATGGTCTGAATGTAGGCCGCGACTTCGCTCTTTCGTTGCGCCCACACGACAATGGCGAAGCCCGCGAGCCGGCCCCCTTGTTCCGCAATCCAGGTGGCGGCCTGTTGGCGCTGGACGAGCTGCCGCATGTATCCGCGGTCAAAGCGCGAGGGCGGCGCAAAGCAAGCCTCCTCAAGCGCGTAAAGCTCGGCGAAGTCTTGGGGGTCGTATGGACGGTAGTGCACAGTTCAACTGTACGGCACCCGCAACGCAAAGAGCCATCCCGAGAGAGGATGGCTCTTTGCGTTGCGATCTATTGCGCCAATCTACAGCAGGGTTAGACCTTCGCTTCCAGGTCCTTGATCACGTCGAAGAAACGCTGATCCAACCGCCGATTGGTCGCGATGGCTTCCTTGATCGTGATATCGGTGATGTCCAAACCCTTCAGCACCGCGATGCGGCCCCACTTCTTGTCGTGGACCATGTCGATGGCGTGCAGCCCGTAGCGCTGACCCAGGGTGCGGTCGTAGGCCGTGGGAACGCCGCCGCGCTGCGTGTGGCCCAGGTTCACTGAGCGCGTCTCGAAGCCGGTTTTCTTTTCGATCAGGTCGGCCAGCGCCTCGCCGATGCCCGACAGCCGGGCATGACCGAAGGAGTCCAACTGTGCCGATTCGTCGATCACCTGGCCCACTTCGGGCAAATGGCAGCCCTCGGCCACCACCACCACGCCGTAGTGCTTGCCGTGGTCGTAGTTGTACTTGAGCAGCGCGCACACGTGGTCGATGTCGATGTCCTTTTCGGGGACCAGGATCACGTGAGCGCCGCCGGCTACGCCAGAAGCATAGGCGATCCAGCCGGCATCGCGGCCCATCACTTCCACCACGATCACGCGGTTGTGTGAGTCGGCGGTGGTATGGATGCGGTCGATGGCCTCGGTGGCGATCATGACGGCGGTATCGAACCCAAAGGTTGTATCGGTCCCGTTGATGTCGTTGTCGATGGTCTTGGGCACGCCCACCGAGGGTACGCCGTTCTCGCTCAGGAAGAGGGTGACCGACTGCGTATCGTCGCCGCCCAGGGCAATCAGCGCATCGATCTTGTTGGCCTTCAGAACTTCCTGGACCTTCTCGATGCCGCCGGGAACCTTCTTCACATTGGTGCGCGAAGAATGCAGAATCGTTCCGCCCTTTAGCTGAATGCCGTCGACAGCTTCCAGGGTGAGGGGGATCCAGTTGTTGTCGAGCACGCCGCGCCAGCCGTTGAGAAAGCCGATGAACTCATCGCCATAGGTATTGATGCCCTTCTTCACGGCCGCATAGATCACCGCATTCAATCCGGGGCAGTCGCCGCCACCGGTCAATAAAGCAACTCGCATCGTAAAATCTCCTCATCGAATTTGCGCGGCCCTAAGCCGAGCTGGGAACCTGTCCCTGGTCTGTGCGTCCAGAACGGAGAGATTACCGGTCTCGACGTCTTGTCCAGTTTACTCCGCCGCTATAACAACAGATCGTGACCGCCCTCACGTTCGTCCCGAATCTGCTCTAACCCGTTTCCTTGTTGGAAAGAACACGCCACGAAGTGGTTCAATAGGGTATGCCCGGAACTGGAGCCCTGTTGCTGCTGGCCTTCGCCAGCCTGGTTGCCGTCTTATTGCTGGTGCTGTTGCAGTTGACCCGGTTGGGATTCCTGGTCCGCTCCACCATCCCCGACCGCCCCCGCCGGCGCATGTTCATCGCCTCGGTTTCCTTCCTGTTCACATTTGTCGGGGTCCGTATCCTGGTCCGGCTCATCGTCCACAACGAGGGGCCCTTCCAGTGGGTGGTGGTGCGCGGACAGCACATTCATCACCTGGTCTGGGGAATTCTCATTCTGCTCCTGGTCGGCTACGGATGGCTGCTGGACCTGGGACGGTCCCACTCGCCGCTTTCCATCTTCTTCAGCCGCCTCATGTCGGTCAGCTACGGGGTGGGCGCGGCGCTCACCCTGGACGAGTTCGCCATCTGGCTCAACCTGGAACCCGATGCCTACTGGTCGCGCACCGGCCGCCTCTCCATCGACGCCGTCATTCTCTTCGGAACTCTGCTGGCCATGGGAGCCTGGGGCGCGCCCTTCTTTCGCGGCCTTAGCCGCATGTGGAACAAGCGCGCCCAGTTTGGTCGGGGACTGGGCCGCGGCCTCAGCTTCCCAATTCGCCGCGTGCGGTTGCTTCGTCCTCGTAAAGTGCGTCGATTACCGCCGCGTATCGTTCCGTAATCACCCGCCGCTTCAGCTTCATCGACGGCGTCAGCTCACCCGTATCCTGCGACCACTCCTCGGCCGTCACGCGGAAGCGCTTCAGGCTCTCAAAGTTGGCCAGGCTGGCGTTCACCTCCCGCACAATCCCGGCGTAAAGCGCAATCACGCGGCTGTCGGCCACCAGTTCGGCGCGGTCCTTGGTCTCGATCCCGTGATGCTGCGCCCACTCCTCCAGCGCACCAAAGTTGGGCGAGATGAGCACCGAGATGAACTTGTGCCGGTCGCCCACCAGCGCCGCCTGCGACACCATCAGGCTGGTCTTCAGCTTGTTCTCGATCGGCTGCGGCGCCACCATCTTCCCGCCTGAGGTCTTCAGCAACTCCTTCTTGCGGTCGGTGATGTAAAGAAACCCGTCGTCGTCCAGGTGCGCAATGTCCCCGGTGCGGAACCAGCCATCCTTGTCAATGCTCTCCGCCGTGGCCGCCGGCTTGTGCCAGTAGCCCTTGAACACCGACGGCCCCCGCACCAGCAGTTCCCCGTCCTCGGCCAGTTTCAGTTCGACATTGCCAATGGGCATGCCCACGGCGCCCATGCGGTGCGTAATGGGGGTGTTCAGGGCGATCACCGGCGAGGTCTCCGTCAGCCCGTACCCCTCCCAAAGAGCGATCCCCACCGAGGCAAACCATTTCGCCGTGTCGATCCCCAGCGGAGCGCCGCCCACAACGAAGAGCTTCACCCGCCCCCCGAATGCCTCGCGCACCTTGCTATAGACCAGCTTGTTGGCCAGCTTCCACAAGGCCGACGAGGGCTGGCGGCCGTCGTAAACCGTGTCCTGGTGGCGCGAGCCCAGGGCCACAGCCCAGGCCAGAAGCCGCCGTTTCGCCGCCGAAAGCGCTGTTTGCCGCTCCACTTCCTGGCGAATCTTCTCAAACACCCGCGGCACGCCCACAAACACCGTCGGCCGGACATCTTTCATGGCCTGGGGCAGCTTGTCGAACTTTGAACAATACGCCATCTGCACTCCGTGGGAGTACATCACGTAGTCCAGCGCCCGCGCCGTAACGTGCGAGAGAGGCAGGAAGGAGATCAACGCGTCGGACGCGTCGAAGGTGAAATCGTTGGCGATAATGTTCTGGTTGGCGGCGATGTTGTCGTGGGTCAGCATCACGCCCTTGGGCTCGCCCGTGGTTCCCGAGGTGTAGATCAGCGTGGCCACGTCCTTGGGCTCAACCGAGCGTACCAGCGCGTCGAACACCGGATCGTGCTCCGCCCCGCGGGCGTCGGCCCCATTCATCAACTCGCTGAAAGCAATGGCCCCCTCGGGCGCCGCGGCCGAATCCATGATCACGATCCGCTCCAGCGAAGTCTTGTCGCGGACGGCGTTCAGCTTGTCGAACTGCTGGCGCGTCGACACCAAGGCAATCTTGCAGCCGGCATCCTGAACCAGGGCCGCGATCTGCTCCCCCGTCAGGGTCGGGTAAATTGGCACATCGATGGCCCCCATGGCCAGCGCGGCAAAGTCCGTCACCGCCCACTCCCAGCGATTCTCGCTGACCAGCGCGATGCGGTCGCCCTTTTGCGCGCCCCAGCTCAGAAAAGCCTCCGCAAGGGCGCGAACCCGCTGGTAAATCTGGTCGGAGGAGATCGGTTGCCACTGCCCAAACTCGTCCTGCCACAGCACGGCGCGCGGGTTGGCTGCCGCTGATACGCGGCGAAAAAGATCATTGATGGTGGAAAGCGGTGCGAGAATTGTCATTTTGATTTGTATAGGGCAAGCGGGGAATCCTCACCCACGGCCATTTGAGAGTGTAACAGCGCCAAGCCGTTTCGGTCCCACGGGCGGCTTTTCGCCAGCCCGCCAGCCTCAGGACCGCCACCCACTCAAGAGTTGCGCGATTTCGGGTCAAAACGGCGTTTACCGTTATTTATGGAAGTTCGGTGCTGTGCGGGTCGGCATCGGAGGTCGAAATTAGCTGCACCCGGGTATACCAAAAGCGCGCATTGCGATGGTTCCGTATAGCTGAAGGACCAACGGCGACACACTGAGCGTGGACGCCTGCGCTGCGAGCATTACTCGCAGCGCAGGGCCGTCATAGGGTCGAT
>Ga0326727_10027668_pt1 | contig 10390 bp, 11 predicted proteins | sample MB2enrmetagenome_FD_207643 | JGI IMG/M metagenome (GOLD analysis project Ga0326727, IMG submission 207643) | Lab enriched peat soil microbial communities from McLean, Ithaca, NY, United States - MB29MY | ecosystem: Environmental > Terrestrial > Soil > Wetlands > Peat | place: USA: New York...
CCCAACTCCTTGCGGGAGAAATACAGGAACGAGATGGCATCGCGGCCGCACGGGCCGGTGCTCAGATCGGAATAGCCGCCGTCGTTGGGAAATTCGGTCTGCCGGTGTGCGGTCTGTTTCTCCTGGTCGAAAGTCGTCTTCTCGCGGGCTGTTTTGGAACCGTGGATGGTGTCGCGTTCGAATTCCGTTGAGCAATAGCCGGCGGCCATCGATGCGGTGTACTTGTCCTTGATGCTGAAGCCCGTCACGGACGCGTCGATCGAGACCGCGTAGTCCCAGCCGGTGGAGGTTTTGCGGGCTGAAAAATTGGCATCGCCCAGACTCAGGCCGCTCGAGTAGTTGATGGTGTAATGCAGGGATTCGTTCTGGAACGGAAACCCCGTCTGGGCGGGCGCCGCGGGAACGAGGCACAGGGAGGCGAGAATCGCGGCGACACAGGCACCGCTCCCTAGCGGTCGCGGCTCTGTAATTCGCCGAGTAGAATTCCGGGAATTTTTCATCGATGGGTCATTATGTGAGGAGCCATGCCGCTGACAGCGGCGCGCGGCTCCTCCACTACCTGATGGAACGCTTCCAGAGTCATCTGGGCCGTCTTTTGCCAGCTGAAATGCGCGGCCCGCTGAATACCCAGACGTTCCATGCGCGCGCGCAGTTCCGGGTCCACCAGAACGTCCGCGATGGCGCGAACCATTTCGTCGATGGCGTAAGGATCGAACAGGATTGCCGCTCCGTCCACTACCTCCGGCAGCGCCGACGCATCGGAACAGACCACCGCGCGCCCACACGCCATGGCTTCCAGCGCCGGAAATCCGAAACCTTCGTAAAAAGACGGAAAGACAAAGCAATCGCAGGCGTTGTAGAGTTGCAGCAGGTCCGGATCGGAAACGAAGCCGAAGAACTGAATGCGGTCTTCCACGCCGCTGTCGCGCGCCGCGTCATGCACTTTGGAGGAAAACCAGGTCGGTTTACCGACTAAAACCAGGTTGTGGGTTAGTTGCGGATAGGCTTTTACCAGGCGGGCAAAGGCGCGGATCAGACCGATGTGGTTCTTGCGCGGTTGCATGTCGCCGACCGACAGAATAAACGGTCCCTTGATGGCATACCGTTCCCGCACGGTGGCCGTGGCGGCTTCCCGCGATATGGGGCGAAACTCCGGCGCTGCGGCGAGTGGCACCACGGTCACTTTATTCTCTTCTAAATTAGGATAGACGCGCAAAATCGCATTTCGTGCATGCTGTGTGCCGGTAAGTATTCTGGCCGCGCGCTGAACCGTGCGGCCGACCGTCCATCTTAGCTGCAGCGCGCGATCGCGCGTGAAGTATTCCGGGTGCTCGAGGTAGCTCACATCGTGCACCGTAGTCACCACCGGAATATTGCAGCCGACCGGAGCCGTGTACTGTACGTGGAGCACGTCGGGGCGGTCTTTGCGAATGCGGTGGGCTAAGTCGAACCCTAAACGCAGGAACGGGTTAGCGGCGATGCGGCGGACCTGAATGTGCTCCGGAACCCAGGCGCACGCTTCCACGCCGGATACGTACGCCAGGATGTCGCGATCCTGGTTGTGGAGGGCAAACGCGTTCAAGAGGCTTCGGACGTAGACCTCGTTGCCTGTCAGGTGCCTGCCGATGGCGTGGGCATCAATGGCGATGAGCATTGATTGTTCCAGTATAGCGGACCATAATGACTCTCCGGTGTGTCAAAAGTCCAGATTTCAACCAGCCTCACTCCCTGCAAACTTCTCAGCACCAATAGCCTGCCAACGCGGCGCCGATCGGCTCGTGTGAGTTAATGCACGCTTGTAACCGTGGCGACACTTAGCGCTGACGTGATAAACACGCCAGGGGTTCCAAACTCTCGGATAGACGGCAAGTGTGGAGGAGTTCGAACATAGAACGCGTTCCCCATTAGTCGCGTGCCGATCGCGTTGGCATCGACGCCGATAGGCATCAGTGGAACCAGTATAGCGAAGCTGAACGGGCCCGGCCGTTTTACAATTCCAATTTCTTCCAGGCACGTTCCCAGGTAAACTCCCGCTCCACCAGGAACCTCCCTGACTGGCCCATCCGCCGCCGGAGATCGGCATTTTCAAACAGCCGCGTTACGGCTGCGGCGAATCCCGACGCGCTATCGGCGATCAGCAGGTTCTCGCCGTCCTGGGCGGGCAGACCCTCCGCGCCAATCGTGGTGGAGACAACCGGCAATCCCGCCGACCAGGCTTCCAGGATCTTGAACCGCGTGCCGCTCCCGGCGAGCAGGGGAACTACCGCAACGCGCGCGCGGGCCAGCTCACTGACGGCGTCGTCCACCTCGCCGGCAACTTCGATTCGCGGGTCGCCCGAGGTGAAACGGCTCACCGCCGCGGGATTTTTCCCCACCAGCCTCCAGATAAGCGCCGGCCAACGCTGGCGGAGCAGGGGCCAGATTTCCGTGCGGAAGAAACGCACCGCGCTGAGGTTGGGATGGTATTCCATATTGCCGGAAAAAACCACGACTTCTTCGTCGGTGGCCGGCGGCTGTGGGACCCAGGGCACCGCGTTGGGGTAGACGGTAATCTGCGCGCCGGGAGCGATGGCGCGCGCGGCCTCAGCGTCGCTCGCGGAAGTGGTGAGTACTTGTGAGAATCGTGGCAGCCAGGCGCGTTCCAAAGTGAACGACGCATCGCGAAAAACACGATGTGCGAAGGCAGTGGCGCGCCCTTCCACGGCCGCACAGCGGGCGTGCAGTATAGACTCGATGTTGTGAAGATCGAGCACGGTTCGCCGGCAGGCCGGCGCGATCTGTTCCCAGTAGGGCGCGCACCAGGAATGCTCGATGAGGCCGATCTCATATCTTGCCGAACCGATGGCATTCGCCACTTCACGCTGGAAACCTGCGAAGCGATCCACCAGGGGTGGAACATGGCGAATGACCCGGGAGCTGTTTCGCATAGCTCGCGCCGTTTGGCCGCGTCCGGTGGGTGGCAACTGGATAACGGAGGTGCGCCGGATTAATCCCGCGGGCAGATGCGAGGCGGGGTCCGATGCGCCGGGCTGGCGGAAAAGGATGAGGTCGACGGAGTGTGTGCGGGCGAGATATTGGATTAGGGAAGCGGTGCGCAATGCTCCGCCACCGGCTAACGGATAAGGAGCTTCGGGAGCCAAAACCAGCGCGGCGCCGGACGTGGGGCATGCTTCAGCTTGCCCGGGCGAGCAAAGCTCGCCCTGCACTGTTCGATCAGCTCTCAAAGCGCCTCCGGGCCTCCAGGTAAACCTCATGCGTCAGGCGGGCGGTGCGTTCCCACGAAAATTCCCGGGCACGGGCCAGGGACAGGGCCCTCCGTTCCACCACCCACCCGGGCTGTTCCAGCGCCTGGCACATGGCGCGCGTGAGCGCCCCGGCACCGTCGGCGTAAATCGCGGCATCTCCGCCGGCCTCCACTACCGCGCTGGAAGCGATCACTGGCGCGCCGCACTGCATCGCTTCCAGCACGGGCAAGCCGAAGCCTTCATACAAAGAGGGGCAAACCAGGGCCAGCGCCCCCGAGTATAGCTCCGCCAGTCTCGCGTCGGGCACTTCGCCGATGAGTTGCAATCCCGGCTCCTCCGGTATCTCCGGGGCGTCGGCGCGTTTCCGTCCGGCTAAAATCAAGTCGACACGTTGGCGCCGCCGGACTTCGCGCCACGCGTCCACCAGCATCGGCAAATTCTTGCGCGGCTCCAGCGTCCCCACAAAGAGAAAGTAGGGATTGCTTCGCGCGGGCGAATCGACGCGCTGAAGCCAAGGCGCGGGCGCTTCCGGGATGGCCACCACCCGATCGGGCTGTAGGTGAAAGTGCTCGATAGCCTGCCTCCGCACGGCATCGCCGGGAGTAATGATCATAGTAGCGATTCCCAGGTCGAGCAGCAGCGGTGTGCGGCGGCGCACCCGCTGAGCGGCACGATGCCACTTCGGATCCATCCAAGGGGAAAGATCGTGCAGGGTCAGTACGCTGGGACGGCGGGGAATGTAGGGGACCGCGAAATCCGGTCCGTGCACCAGGTCGATGGCGAGGCGGCGCATTTCGCGTTCCAGGCCCCAGATCCACCAGCGTCGCTCGGCGGCATTGCGCGGACCGCCTCCCCGTTTCAGATTGCCGGGACCGTTCTCGGGAATGCGGAACGGTTGGTCGGAGAGCAGATAGAATTCGTCCTCCGGGAAGGCCCGGGCGAGCGCCAGGCTGAGCTCGCCGGTGTAACGCGCCAGGCCCCCGCTCGAGAGCCCGAGCGACGCGGCCTCGATCGCCACTCGCATGCAGACAAGTTTAACTGCTCACAGCCTCGCGGTTGCCGTAGTTCTTCTCGTAGTAAGTCCGGTACGCGCCGCTGCGAACGCGCGCGACCCAGGCGGAGTTGCTGCGATACCAATCGATGGTGCGGGCGAGACCCGCCTCGAAATCCATGAGGGGGCGCCAGGAGGTTTCCCGCATCAGCTTCTCGCTGGAGAGCGCATACCGGCGGTCGTGCCCCGGACGATCGGGGACGTATTGGATCAGGCTCTCCGGCTTGCCGGTGGCCGCCAGCAGTTTGTGGATCACGTCGAGATTCGGCAGCGAGCGATTGCCGCCGATGTTATAGATCTCGCCCTCGCGGCCGCCGCGCAGGATGGCCAGAATGCCGCGGCAATGATCGTCTACATAGAGCCAGTCGCGCACCTGTTGGCCGTCACCGTATACCGGCAGAGGCCGGTCTTCGAGCGCGTTGGAAATCATCAGCGGAATCAGCTTTTCGGGAAATTGGTAAGGACCGTAATTATTCGATGCCCGAGTGATGAGTACCGGCATCTTATAAGTGACGAAGTAAGAACGCGCCAGCAGGTCGGACCCGGCTTTGGATGCCGAGTAAGGGCTGCTGGGGTTGAGCGGGAATTCTTCGTCGGCTTCCAGCGGCGCCTTCAGACTGCCGTACACCTCATCGGTGGAAACATGCACGAAGCGTTTCAAACGGTGCTTTCGCGCGCCCTCCAGGAGGGTGAAAGTGCCGCGAAGATTGGTCTGAATCACCGGTTCCGGCGAGAGGATGCTGCGGTCCACGTGCGATTCGGCGGCGAAATGGACGATCGCGTCCGGCTTCTCCTCGGCCAGCAGCGAATCCACCAGCGCGGCGTCGCAGATATCGCCCTCCACGAAACGATACCGCGGGTCCTTTTCGATGGATGTCAGGTTCTCCAGGTTGCCGGCGTAAGTCAGCTTATCGAGATTGACCACGTGCATGTCGGTCTCGCCGATCGCCATGCGCACAAATGCCGACCCGATGAACCCTGCTCCACCTGTAACAATGACTTTCACAGATTCTCCGTGCTACTGAATTTGGGACCGATACACAACCATGCACCGCAATGGGAGACTCCCGAACCGAAGCTGCCGGGACGCTGAGACTCGCGGAACCTTAAAAGGTGCTCGCAGAATTCGCTAACCGCTTGCCTGCGCGCGCGGCTCATTATTCCCGCGTTGAAACAGAGCCGGGCCCAGAGGGCACCCCGCAAGGGAGCGGTGCTTTTCGCCGATTCAGTAGAATTTTGCAAGGTCCTGTTAAGCCTCTGTGGCCTCCGCTGCCTCCGTGCTCTCGATTCTTGAATTTGACTTTGTCTTTCTCGCTGTCTCCGTGCCTCCGTGGTGAGGATCGTTTTGGTTGCTTGCCTTTACTTCTTTTGCGTTTCCCAATCGTAATTGATGGACGGATCGTCCCAAGGCAGGCGGCCTTCGTCCTTGGGATTATAGAACTGGTCAGTGATGTAGACCAGCAATGCGTCCTGACGGCCGATGATCTTGTACCCGTGCGCTACCCCCGGCGGAATCAGCACCTGCCAGGGGCGCATGGGCCCGAGATACAGCGTATTGCGCGCGCCGAAGGTCGGCGATCCCAGCCGCAGATCGGCCAATACCACCTGGAAGAGTCCCGAAACGGGAGTCCAGCAATCGGTCTGATGCAGATGGAAATGAAAAGCCTTGATGGCGCCGCGATAATTCATGGCGGCCGACACCTGGCTGCGCTCGGGCGGAAAACCGGCCGCCAATCCGTGGCCGATGCGCTGCACTTCCAGGAAATATCCGCGATCGTCGGGGAACACGGAGAAAGGTTGTACGCGCACGCCGGCGATGAGGTCGGGCGAGTCCGTTTTTCCGATGACGGCGCCAATGCCCCTGGAATTCTCGGGATAAGCCAGCCGCAGATCCCCGTGTGAGGCGATGATCCGCGCGGCGGTTGGAGGAGCGGATTGAGCAGGCATCAGACGCGCACCACACCCTGCTTGGCAGCTACCGACTGCGCCACCAGATTCGCCGCCCGCAAGAGCGATTCGAAGGTTCCGGCGTCCGTCCACCAGCCCTGCAGATAAGAAAACGTCATCGTGCCTTCCTCGATATAAGCATTGTTGACGTCGGTAATCTCCAGTTCGCCGCGGTGCGAAGGAACTAAGGTGCGGATCTTATCGAATACCGTGGCATCGTACATATAGATACCGGTCACGGCAAGATTCGATTTCGGCCGCTTGGGCTTCTCCTCGATACCCACCACCCTGCCGCCGGATACTTCAGCCACGCCGAAGCGTTCGGCATCCTGCACTTCTTTCAGCAGAATATGAGCGCCGGCTGCCTGCGCCTGGAACTTCTCCGCCGCCTCGCGGATATCGTGCTCAATGATGTTATCGCCCAGCACCACGCAGATTTTCTGCCCATCGGCAAAATGTTCGGCCAATCCCAGCGCGTCGGCGATTCCGCCCTCGCCCTCCTGGTAAGTGTAGTTAATGTGTTTCAGCCCGAATTCCTTGCCGTTGGCTAACAGCCGCAGGAAATCGCGCGAATTCCTGCCGCCAGTGACGATCATGATATCCCGAATGCCGGCGTCCACCAGGGTTTGAATCGGGAAGTAAATCATGGGACGGTCGTAGATGGGCAGCAGGTGTTTGTTGGTGATTTTAGTCAGCGGAAACAGCCTGCTTCCCGTCCCGCCCGCGAGCACGATGCCCTTCATAAGCCTTCATCATACAATACGGTTCCGGCGGGCCGGAGAAACCGGCTAAAATACCTGTACCATGACGCATTACGAATGGAATCGAGTGCCGGCCGAGCAATTGAATCCGCACATTTCCCGTAAGGCCATCCACAGTGGGAATATGACCGTCGCCCGGCTGGAATTGCTGAAGGATGCCGTGGTCGCCGAACACAGCCATCACAATGAACAGATCACCATGGTGGAACGCGGCGCGCTCAAATTCGCCATCGATGGCGGCCACAAGGTGGTCCGCACGGGTGAGACATTGGTGATCCCCTCCAACGTTCCGCACGGCGTGACGGCGCTGGAAGATACCGTGGTGTTCGACATTTTCGCGCCGTCACGGGACGACTGGCCACGATAGCGATGGGTCCGCTGAAGCGAAGTTTCCAAACTCTTTCACTGGCGATGCTATTCGCCGTGATGGCTGTTGCCCAAGCCAATGGGCCTGACATAACCAAGCGCCTCGACGGCATCGAGAAAGCCACCCGAGCCGCGCAGATGTCCGGCGATAATGCCTGGATGCTCACCAGTTCGGCGCTGGTCCTGATGATGACCGCTCCCGGGCTGGCGCTCTTTTATTGCGGCCTGGTACGGCGCAAGAACGTGCTCGCCACCATGATGCACGGCTTCGTCCTCATGGGTGTGGTGACCGTTTTGTGGGCGGTAGTGGGCTACAGTCTGACGTTTTCCGAAGGTTCGCCATTTGTCGGGGGGCTGCGCTACTTATTTCTGAACGGTGTGGGCGCCGACCCGAACGGCGATTATGCGGCGACCATTCCGCAGCAGACCTATATGGTCTACCAGCTCATGTTCGCCATCATCACGCCGGCCCTGATCTGCGGCGCGTTCGCCGAACGCATGCGATTTTCGGCCATGCTTCTGTTCATGACGCTGTGGATGTTCGTGGTTTACTTTCCGATGGCGCATATGGTCTGGGGCAAGGGCGGATTGCTGAACGGCTCGCTGGGCGGCCGATATCCGGCGTGGGATTTCGCCGGCGGCACGGTGGTCCACATCACCTCGGGAGTTTCGGCGCTGGTCTGCGCGCTCTACATGGGAAAGAGGAAGGGGTACCCGCACGAATCGATGAGGCCGCACAATCTGGTGCTGAGCGTGATCGGCGCGGCCATGTTGTGGGTCGGTTGGTTCGGCTTCAACGCCGGCAGCGCTTTGAGTGCCGGACCGCTGGCCACCAGCGCCTTCGTGGCCACGCATTTCGGCGCGGCGGCGGCGGCGTTGTCGTGGCTGTTCGTGGAATGGTGGGTTACCGGAAAGCCCAGCGTCCTGGGCGCGATTTCGGGCGCGGTGGCCGGGCTGGTGGCCATTACCCCCGCTTCGGGCTTCGTCCAGCCGATGGCCGCCATACTCATCGGCGCAGCGGCGGGTGTTGTCTGCTATTTGATGGTCAGCAAGGTGAAGCAGAAATTCGGCTATGACGATTCGCTCGACGCGTTCGGCGTCCACGGAGCCGGCGGGACGCTGGGCGCGATCCTCACCGGGGTTTTCGCCACTAAGGCAGTTAACGACCTCCGGTCAGGCAAGCCGATGGGGTGGGTGGATGGCGACGGCGGACAGGTGGTCAATCAACTCATCGCGGTGGCGATTTCATGGGCGCTGGCCGCGGTGGGGACGCTGGTCATCTTGAAAATCTGCGACGCGCTGTTAGGCGTGCGCGTGAACGCCAATGAGGAGACGGAAGGGCTCGATTTGAGCCAGCACGGCGAGGAAGGGTACAACCTGGAGGGGTAAGACGCCTTTCTCGGGTCGAGGCCAAAAATTATTAGCCACAGATGAACGCAGATAAACACAGATGAAGACTCAGCCCTTTTCTTATCTGTGTTTATCTGCGTTCATCTGTGGCTAAATCTGTTTTATTCGAACTCCCACGGCCGGAAGCGATGCTGGTGCTCCGCCATATCGACGCGCTTTCCGCGAAAGCGGACGCCTTCCAATTCCAGGCGCGTGCGCTGTTCCATTCCCGCCTCGTACTTCAATTTGATCTCCCCGCCCGCGCCCACCACGCGCTGCCAGGGCAGGGAACCGCCTGCGCCGCGCAGTAGTTGCGCCACTTGTCGATGGTAGAGCGGATAACCGGCAGCGGCCGCCACCTGCGAATAGGTCGCTACTTTCCCGCGCGGAATCGATCGGATGGTCTTGCGAATCGCGGCATCGCGCGTGGCGCTCTTAGGGGCGCGCACCAGGCGTCTCGCGGCTTCTCTCGCGGTCAACTTACGTTTCATTTCGCATTCGACGGCCTGCATGAAAGAATATCAGAAGGGCGTCTGGTATGAGATATTTCGATTATTGCGAATATTTCGTTTAGTGCTAAACTGAAATAGAGAGCCAATCATGGTTGACGATGCTATCTCGATTCCACCGCAGGATGCTGACAGCCTTCACAGCCTAAGCCGAATCCTTCGTCATGGCTCGCCCACTCTCGTCGGTTCGAAAGGCGAGCAGGCCATCCTCCCGGCGCCGCTCTACGACCTGCTCAAAGATATCGTGCGGACCCTGGAGTCCGGGCGTTCGTTGGTTCTGATGCCGGAGGACCGGCAACTCACCACCCAGCGGGCAGCCGAACTGCTCGGCATGTCGCGGCCCTATCTAATCCGTCTCCTCGACGCCGGCGAGATGCCGTATCTTCTCGTCGGCAAGCATAGGCGAATCGCACTGCGCGATGTCCTCGCCTATGCAAAACGGCGCGCTGAACGCCGGAGGTCCGCTCTCGATACGATGGCGCGCGACGCCTTCGAAGCAGGCCTCTACGCCAAGGCTGCAATCCCCGAAGGCGGCAGCGACGAATAGAAAACGGCCGATCGCGCTTCTCGATGCCTGCGTCCTGATTCCGATGCCGGTCGCGGACACCATGCTGCGTCTGGCGGAGCCGCCGGCTCTCTACGAGGCCAGCTGGAGCGGCGAAATCCTGGCGGAGGTCACACGCACACTGGTTGGACGCTTCGGCAAGACACCGCAGAAAGCTCTCTACCGTGAAGCAGCGATGCGGGAATTCTTTCCCGATTCACTGGTCGAGAACTATCAACATCTCGTTCGGGAAATGGAGAACCACCCCAAGGATCGGCACGTCCTGGCCGCTGCCGTCGCGTGCCGCGCCGATTGCCTGGCCACATTCAACCTGAAGGACTTTCCCGCCGCGGCCGCGGCTCGGCACAAAATAGAAGTGATTGGGCCGTCGGCCCTCTTAAAACGGCTGTTGGTTCTCGATCGCGCCCTCGTCGAGCAGAGGTTGCGGGATCAGGCTGCGGCAATCAATATCCCGCTGAACGGTCTCCTGGAACGCCTCGAGGACTCGCCTCCCGGATTCGTTTCGTTGCTTCGCAAGCCTCCGAACTCCTGAACAGTCCGGGGGCGAGTTTCACTCG
>Ga0326727_10027670_pt1 | contig 10389 bp, 10 predicted proteins | sample MB2enrmetagenome_FD_207643 | JGI IMG/M metagenome (GOLD analysis project Ga0326727, IMG submission 207643) | Lab enriched peat soil microbial communities from McLean, Ithaca, NY, United States - MB29MY | ecosystem: Environmental > Terrestrial > Soil > Wetlands > Peat | place: USA: New York...
CGACGTCATCATCGTCGCATCCGTCTCCTGCATCTACGGCATCGGCTCGCCCGAAGCGTACTACGGCATGTTGCTGATGATCGAGAAGGGCCAGTCGATCGCCCGCGAGACAATCCTGCGAAAGCTTGTCGAGATTCAATACGACCGCACCGAAGACCTTCGCCGTGGGACGTTTCGCGTTCGCGGCGACATGATCGAAATCTATCCGCCCTACGACGATTTTGGCGTGCGCATCGAGCTTTGGGGCAGCCAGATCGAAGCCATTCGCAAAATCGATCCGCTCACGGGAGAAATTCTCTCGCGTGATGCTGAACTAGAGCGCCTCACGATCTATCCCAAGACGCACTACGTTCTCCCCGCCGAACAACGCGAACGCGCGATTCAAGGCATCTACGAGGAGCTTGAGTGGTGGAAGGGCGAGCTCGACCGGCAGGGCAAAGTCGTCGAATCGCAGCGCGTCGTGCAGCGCACGCACTTCGACATCGAAATGATGCGCACCATCGGATATTGTCACGGCATCGAAAACTATTCGCGGCATCTGTCCGGACGTTTGCCGGGAGAAGCTCCGCCAACCCTGCTCGATTACGTTCCGTCGGATTTTCTGCTCTTCATCGACGAAGCGCACCAAACGATTCCGCAGGTTCGCGGGATGTATCACGGCGACCGCTCGCGCAAGCAGACGCTTGTCGATTACGGTTTTCGCATGCCCTCGGCGCTCGACAATCGCCCGCTCACATTCGAGGAGTTCGAGCACCGCGTGAATCAAGCCATTTACGTCTCGGCGACTCCCGGCCCTTACGAGCTGACAAAATCCGGCGGCGTCGTGGCCGAGCAGGTGATTCGCCCAACAGGGCTTGTTGACCCGGAGGTTGAGGTGCGTCCCGTGAAAGGGCAGGTGGACGACCTGCTCGAGGAGATTCGCGTGCGCGCAGAGAAAAATCAGCGCGTCCTGGTGACCACGCTGACGAAGCGCATGTCTGAAGATCTCGCCGAGTATTTCGCCGAAGTCGGCGTGCGCTGCCGTTACCTGCACTCGGAAATCGAAACGCTCGAACGCGTGCGCATTCTGCGCGATTTGCGCCGCGGTGAATTCGACGTGCTGATCGGTATCAATCTCCTTCGCGAAGGGCTTGACCTTCCGGAGGTGTCGATGGTCGCCATCCTCGATGCGGACAAGGAAGGGTATCTCCGCAGCGCGACTTCGCTGATACAGACGATGGGCCGTTGTGCGCGCCACCTGGAAAGCCGCGCAATTCTCTATGCCGATAGGATGACGGATTCCATGCGCCAGGCCATTGGCGAAACCAATCGCCGTCGCGCGAAACAGCAAGCCTATAACACCGAACACAACATCACGCCGCAATCCATCGTCAAGGCCGTGGACATGCAACTCGCCTCGATTGTCGAAGCCGATTACGTCACCATTCCAATCGAGGACGTTGCGATTGGCGAGATTTCCAACGAGGAACAACTGGTTCAGGCAATTGCGCAACTCGAAGCGCAGATGCGCGAAGCTGCCAAGAATTTTGAATTCGAGCGCGCCGCGGCGTTGCGCGACCGCATTCGCTCTCTCAAACGACGAGACCTTGGCGTCATCGCTTCCACGGAAGCGGTTCCCGCTCCAGCGCCCGCTGCCGTGGTGCCTGCCGCTGTGCCTACAAAAGCGACGCCGCCCAGCGAGAAGACGGTCTCGCAGTCTCCGCGCACACGAAGTCGCCCCTCGCGCAGGTAGATATCGTTCTTGGTGAGTCTGTCTGCAGGCGCGAAGACAAAACGCCACTTGCCAGACACGAAATGCGTCGGCTTGACTAATCACATCCCGAGCTTATACTTCGCACGAGGCAACTCACTGAAACAGTGATAACTGGAGCGTATATGGCGACCACCGACACAGTTCTGACGAAGCGGCAACTAAGGGACTTTCGAGGTTCACTCACGGAGTGTATCTGTTCGTGACAATCATCTTGTCCTTTAACGCCGGAATGCTGACTACTTTGGGCCTTCGTTACGGGTCGCCTATCCACGATTCTCTGCGAATGAATTTCCTCGTGACAGGCTGTTTCTCGCTTTTTGCAGCTGCCTTTATTGGTGTGATCATTCTAATCAGAACTGAATGTCGGTCACACTTAGACGCAATAACGCGCTAGTCCGCAAATTTCCTCCAGCGCAAAATCGGCGAACAAGCTATCCTATTACGCTCGATGGCGCGAACCGTCTCCATCATCGGCGCAGGACGATTGGGCAGGACGCTTGGCAAGCGCTTGCATAAGCTTGGATGGCGCGTCGGCGCGGTTGTCACCCGTTCAAGCGCATCTTCACGCGCCGCAGTTCGCGCGATTGGAGGGGGAACTCCGCACGCAGGTTTGACTCCGTGCGCACTGGAGGCCGATCTAGTCTTGATAACCACGCCCGATGGCACGTTGGCTGATGTCGCGCGGGCGCTTGCTGAAATGGGCGGGCGCGAGTGCCGCGGCAAGATAATCTTGCACGGAAGCGGCGCGCTCGATAGCAGCGTCCTTGCGCCTCTAGCACGGCGTGGCGCATTCACGGGATCGCTTCATCCAATGCAAACCTTCAGTGACCGCGTGGCGACGAACCTGCGCGGTGTGGTTTTCACTGTCGAAGGAGATCCACGTGCGCAACGAATGGGGCGGGGAATTGCGCGAGGGCTGGGCGGCATTCCGGTCGCTCTGAAAAGCGAAAGCAAAGGCGCGTACCACGCAGGAGGCACGCTCGTCGGAGGTCACGCACTGGCTTTGGTGGAGGCCGCGACGCAAGTTCTCATGAGAATTGGCTTCACGCGGCGGCGCGCGGCGCAGGCGCTGCTGCCATTGATTCGTCAAACACTCGAAAACTTCGAGCGACTCGGACCAAAAGCGTCGTTCACCGGCCCTATCTCGCGCGGTGATTATGCAACCGTTAAGAAGCATCGGGATGCGTTTCTCAAGCATCCGCGCGAGTTTCAGGACGCGTATGCGGCGGTCGCGTTTCTCGCGGGCCGCGTGCTCTCGCGAAATCCTGAAAAGACAATTCAGCATCTCAAACGCACATTGCAAAGCCCTCGTGGAGGCAATCAGTGAAGAAACTTCATATTCCGGTCGAGCACACGAAGCTTGCGAACGGCTTGCGAGTCGTGGTGTCGCCCGATCGCTCGGCGCCATTCGTGACGGTCGGCGTTTATTATCAGATCGGATTTCGTCTCGAGCCTCGCGGTCGCAGCGGGTTCGCGCACCTGTTCGAGCACATGATGTTCCAGGGCTCGGAAAACGCCGGGAAAATGGAACACATCCGGCTGATCAATTCCTCCGGCGGGCTGCTCAACGGCACCACGAATTACGACATCACGAACTATTTCGAGTCGGTGCCCTCGAACGCGCTTGAACGCGTGCTGTGGCTCGAAGCGGATCGCATGCGCGCGCTCAAAGTGGATGAAGAGAATCTGCGCAATCAGCGCGACGTGGTGAAGGAAGAAGTTCGCGTGAACGTGATGAACCAGCCGTACGGCGGCTTTCCGTGGCTCGATCTTCCTCCCGTCGCGTTTCGCAATTGGCCGAATGCCCACAATTTCTATGGCGATTTCTCCGATCTCGATGCGGCCACGCTCGAAGACGTGCGAACTTTCTTTCACACTTACTACGCGCCGAATAATGCCGTGCTGCTCGTTCTCGGAGACGTCGACCCGCCGGAAGCGATTGCGTTCGCCAAGCGTTATTTCGAGGACATCCCCGCAAACCCCAAGCCCGCGTTGGCGGACGTGAGCGAGCCGCCGCAGGTGGAAGAGCGTCGCGGTGAAGTCGTTGAAAAGTTTGGGCCGCTGCCCGCGCTGGCTATCGGGTACACCATGCCTCCGCGGGAATCGAGCGACTGGTTTGCAGCCGGAATATTGGACCGTGTATTGCACGGCGGGCGCGCGGGACGCATTTACCGCGAACTTGTGCTCGAAAAACAGATTGCGGTGGACGCCGACGGCGCGGCGGATTTGCTGGAAACGAATGGCCCCACGCAAATGGTGACGCGCATCTTCCACAAGCCCGAATTTACAAGCGATGCGACCGTCGCCGCATTCGACGGGATAATTCGCGAATTGCAGGAAAAGGAAATCAGTGCGGAAGAACTGGACCCCGTGAAAGTGAAATTCCGCTCGGATTATTACTCGATGCTCGAAGGAGGCATGGGTTCTCATATGCCGCGATTCGGGCTGATGCATTATCTGGCGTGCTTCACGCTCTTCGATGGGGATCCGCACCGCGTGAACACCATTCTCGACGGTTTCCTCGGCGTTACACCGGCTCAAACGCAAGCCGTCGCGCGGAAATACCTTGTTCCCCGAAACCGCGCAATTCTCGTGCGCCGCCCCGTTTCGACAGGAGTTTCGCAATGACTACTCCATCCGCAATAGACTCGCAAAACAAAATGGCGCCGCGCTTGGGCGCGGAGCGCCCTCTCGCATGGCCAAAGCGCACCGTTCGCGCGCTCAAGAGCGGCATGCAAGTGGTGCTGGCGGAATCGCACGCGTTCCCGAAGATTTCGGCGCAGCTTGCCTTCCGAAGCGGGAACGCAGTTGCCGCGCATTGCTCACCGGGTCTCGCTGAAATGACGGCGACCGTGGTTCGAACCGGGACCGCTTCCCGTTCGAGTCGCCGCATCGAGGAAGACTTGCGCCGCATGGGCGCGAATTTGGTTACGACCGCTGGCGCCGATACGAGCGCAATTTCGGTATCAGGGCTGGCGGAATTCTCGAATGGCTTGCTCGAATTAATGGCGGATCTCGCGCGCAACGCTTCGTTTCCCGAAGACGAGTTTGAACGCGAGCGCCGGCAGAAAATCGAGGAGCTGCGCGTCGAGCGCGCCACGCCGGGCTTTCTTGCAAGCGAGCGCATGCGGCGAGTCCTCTTCGGCGAGCATCCATACGCAATCGTCTCGCCGTCGCCGGAGGACGTGGCCGCGTATAAAAGGGAAGACCTCGAAAAGTTTTATCGCGAAAACTATGTCCCGTCGCATGCGCTATTCATCGTTGTGGGCGATTTCGAGACTGCCGCGATGCTCGAAGAAATCGAAAGAGTGTTTGGCGGGTGGTCCGCGGAGGAGCCTGAGTCGCCCGAGGAACTTCCCCCGCCGCACTATTCCGGCCGCCACGTTCACCTGGTGCACTTGCCGGGGAGCGTGCAAACACAACTATTGGTGGCCAATCTTGCGATCACGCGCCGCGATCCCGACTGGTATCGACTGGTGCTGGCGAATTCGATTTACGGAGGCGCTTTCCATTCGCGTCTCGTCGCCAACATTCGGGAGCAAAAGGGTTACACGTACAGTCCGCGCAGCGGCCTCAGCGCTCTGCGGCACTACGGTTATTTCACCGTGCACGCGGCCGTTCGGCATGAAGTGGTTGCCGCGACGCTCACGGAAATCTTTTATGAGTTGGACCGAATTCGATCACTTCCGGTGACTCCGGAAGAACTCGATGGAGCGCGAAGTTACCTGAGCGGCGTTTTCTCTCTCGGCGTCGCGACGCAGGATGGGCTGCTCGGCCAGCTTTCCACGATTTATCTCGATCGCTTGCCGGAGGATTACCTGGAGACGTACCGCGCGCGCATCCATGCGCTCACGGCGGATGACGTGCTCGCGGCGGCGCGCCGCCATTTCGATTCGCCGAACGCGCAGATCATCGTAGTTGGCGACCGGGGACAGATCGCGGATCAGGCCGCGGTCTTTGGCGATGTGGAGACATTCGATGCCCAAGGAAATCAAGCCTGAAGACGAGACATCCCTTCCGTCGAGTTCTCAAGTCTCAGGCGACGATCCAGCAAATACGGAACCTCAAACTGGGTTTAGACATTGGATGTCTGAGAACCAATCGTCCCTGCCCGCGTTGATGCTGATCATCGCGTACGCAACCGTGATTCTTTACTTGATCTTTCTTCTTGTGTTCGGCGGACCAAGTGTCATAACAAAGATACTCACCGGAATTCTTATTGGCTCACTTTTCGTCGCGTATGTTGTATTTAGGTTCAGCCAGCCCTTGGACGAAGAAGGACACACAATATGGGATTTTCGTCGTGCACCGCAAACGGAACGATTCGAGAAGGTCGTCGCCGTGGTCTTGTGGTCTTTCATTGCAATAAGTCTCTGTTTGTTGCTCCTCTACGCGCGTGCACATCAAGCGCGATGATGGATTTCGTGTTTTGGCCGAGCTTGCTTGTTGCTTTTGCCGCAGCTGCGATCTTCCTGGCATTTCAGACCGCAGCGCAAACGAAGCCGTCGGCGTACCCGCTTGATTTGAATACAGCGACGGTGGAGCAACTCGAACAATTGCCCGGAATGCAGAAGGGCATTGCGGAAGCAGTCGTGAAGTTCCGCGAGAAAAGCGGGCCATTCCAACGCGTCGAAGACTTGCGCGCAATTCGCGGAATATCAAAGGCGAGATTCCAGAAGATCCGGCCCTACGTCACGGTAATCCCGCCTGTTCACACCTCAGGCTAGATTGAGTTGCGCGGTGGGCCTTACGAGTTTTGGTGAGTCTTCTTCGTGGACCCGAGCGCAAGCGGCACTTGATCGACAATTTCCAGGCCATACCCTTCGAGCGCCACAACCTTACGAGGGCTATTCGTGAGGACGCGAATGCGCCGCAAACCGAGATCGATCATAATTTGCGCGCCGATTCCGCTTTCCCGTTGCACCATCCGCTGGCGTCCCAAATCGCGGTCGAGCTGTTCGCGCTCATGGTAGCGGATTCGCGGTTGCGCCTCGCCTTCCCCTGCGCGCGCGTCGATTTGAAATCCGCGGCCCCTGTGATGCAGATAGACGAACACGCCGCGCCCAGCCTCAGCAATCGCGGCAAGCGATCCATCGATCAGCGCACGGCAGTCGCATGCGGACGCTCCAAAGACGTCGCCCGTCAAGCAGTGCGAGTGCATGCGAACCAGCGTAGATTCGTTCGAAGACGCATCGCCCGGAATCTCGCCTCGCACCAGCGCGACGTGCAACTCCTGATCGACGTCGCTGGAATACGCGATCATCCGGAAATCGCCGTGCCGCGTGGGCAGCATCGATTCGGCGATTCGGCGAACGTATCTTTCGTGCTGCATGCGATAGCGGATCAGGTCCGCGACGGTCAGCAATTTCAATTCGTGCGTCCGGCAGAACTCGGTTAGCTGGGGGATGCGTGCCATCGTTCCATCGTCGTTCATAATTTCGCAAATCACGGCGGAATGGTCGAGGCCTGCGATTCGCGCCAGGTCCACGGAAGCTTCCGTTTGTCCCGCGCGCACCAGCACGCCGCCGCTCCGCGCGCGCAGCGTATAAACGTGCCCGGGACGCGCCAGGTCTTCCGGCCTCGTATTGGGGTCCGTCGCCGCGAGAATCGTCGTGGCGCGATCCGATGCGCTGGTGCCAGTCGTGGTGCCGCGCCGCGCGTCGATAGGCTCGCAGAAGGGGGTGCCGAACGCAGAGGTGTTTCGCGGAGAAATTGGTTTCAAGTCCAGTGCGTCGCAGCGCTGCTCGGTGAGCGCGAGGCAAATCAGCCCGCGGCCGTACTTGGCCATGAAGTTGATCGCTTCGGGAGTGACCTTCTCCGCCGCCATCGCGAGATCGCCTTCGTTTTCGCGGTCCTCATCGTCGACGAGGACAATCATGCGGCCCCGGCGAATCTCTTCGATCGCCTCTTCGACGGTCGCGAATGGAAAGTTCGGCTCGCTCATCCTAGTGAATCCACTTCAGCAGAAGAAAATGAAAGCCTGCGCCCATGATTCCCGCACCTGGAATCGTCAAAATCCATGCCCAAAGAATGCGCCGCGTAACGCCCCAGCGGACGGCCGTAATTCTCCGCGAAGCTCCCACTCCGGCGATGGCCCCGGTGATAACATGCGTGGTGCTCGCGGGAATCCCCGCCGAAGCTGTTCCGATCAAAGTGACCGCAGCCGCCGTCTCCGCGGCGAATCCGCCGAACGGATTGAGCTTTGTAATCTTTTGGCCCATCGTCTTTACCACACGCCAGCCTCCTGCCATTGTACCCCCCGCGATTGCGAGGTGACAGCAGAGGATCACCCAAAAAGGAACTGCGTAATTGCGAAGAGTTCCGCTGGAGACCAGCGCCGCCGTTATGATACCCATTCCCTTTTGTGCGTCGTTCGTTCCATGCCCCAAGCTGAACGCGCCCGCCGACACCAACTGAAGTCTCCGAAACCATTTGTCCACTTGCCGCGGCGCTTTGCGGCGAACGATCCAACTCGTCACAACCGTGACCACAAGACCCGCTGCCATTCCGATTAGCGGCCCAATGAATATGAAAATGACGGGCTTAATCCAGCCATGGACGATGATCGCGTGGAAGCCGGCAGCTGCCACTGCGGCCCCTCCATACCCGCCCATCAACGCATGCGAAGAACTTGCCGGCAACCCCATGCGGATCGTGGCGTAATTCCAGATAATGGCCCCCAGCAACCCGGCCAGCAGCACGCTTTCGTTCACGAGTTTCAAATCCACCAAGCCGTTGCCCATTGTTTTTGCGACTGCCGTTCCGAAAAAGAAAGCCGCGAAGAAATTCCAAAATGCAGCCCACGCAACAGCCCACAGTGGCCGCAAGACACGCGTGGAAACCACGGTCGCAATCGAGCTGGCGGCGTCATGCCAGCCATTGGTGAACTCGAACGCCAGAGTGACCAGGACAATCACGATCAGCAAATGATAGTTGGTCACGCGGTCGCGCTCCCTTGCAGGGCCGGACGAGTGGGCGACACTTCAAATGGCGGGGTGGTTTGCACGGCTCAGGCGTTCTTCAGTGTGACGGTTTCGATGACGTTGGCCACGTCTTCGCACTTGTCGGTGGCGAATTCCAAGGTCTCGATAATCTCTTTCCACTTGATCACCTCCACCGGGTCCTTTTCTTGATCGAACAGATCGGCGATCAGATCGCGGCACTGGTGGTCGCCCTGATTTTCCAGGCGATTGATTTCGATGCAGTGGTCGAGGATGTGATCCTGCTTCTCGAGAACTTTTAGAGCGGCCACAATCTGCACAGTGGCGTCGCGCACGGTCTTGGCCATGTCCAGAACGCCCGGGCGAAGCGTTTTAATGCGATACGTCACCAGGCGCATCGCGGCTGCGTCCATCAAGTCGATCACGTCATCGATCTTGCTTGCCAGTTCATGGATATCTTCCCGGTCGAAGGGTGTGATGAATGTCTGGTTGAGCCGGGTCATGATGTCGTGCGTGATGTTGTCGCCCACGTGCTCGAACGATTCGACCTTGTCCGCGCCAACAGCTGGGTTGTCGAAATTCTCGAGCATTTCCACCAGCGCCAGCGCCCCGTTATGGACGTTTTCCGCCTGGCGGTTGAACATCTCGAAAAAGGTCTTTTCGTGCGGAAGGATTCTCTTGAGCAGTCCCGACATTATGCCAGCCCCCGGTGTTACCGCTGTGTTACGAAAAGATGAATGCGAGGTGAACGCACGACTATACCCGAATGCCCCCCGGCGAACAAGGTCGCGCCAGCTTGGGAAACAGATAGGGAGTTTCGTGAAGAGATTAACTTATTGAAAAGAAAGGCTCAAAGTCCACCATGGAGCCGTCCAAATATGCGGGCAAGCATTACCGACATGAGCAGGATTCCTGCTCCGAGGACGACCACATGCCGCGTCTTACGCAGATCGAAGCTCCCGACTCGACACACGAGCAGGTAGCCGACGGCTAGATTGAAGAGGCCCCAAAGCACATTAACCGTGGAGGAGGACAATCCTACGCCGGGTGGTGATGCGAAGGGGCTTTGAAAGGCAGCACCGACAACTCCACTCATGAAATGAGGCAGAGCATTTGTGAGAAACGCGCCTCCGAAGAAGTACGCCACATAGTGATACCAACGCATTGTTGCTCCCTTCCGCCTGTCAAATCATACGAAAAGCTGAACGCGATTTGAACGCATGACTATACCCATATTCGCCTGCGCCGAACAAGGACGAGGAACGCGCTGGGTTATGTTGTGATTCAATGCCCGATTCGTGCGTGAACCGGGACTTGGACGAGGCTCTTGGGGACGGACTTGGAACTTTAGAGGATGAGTTTCCGTATAGACCTTCATGAACCGAGGAACCTCAGTGCCGGTTTTTTTCAGAGCTTTTCGGTGGCTGAATTAGCCAAGGAAGAGCATCATGCTGGGCGGTTTCCGGGGAATTCGATCCTCGGCATTTATCTGAAAGGCTGAAATGGCGAACTCTGACAATGAAATATCGCAGATCAGGTACGCGAGGCTTGCAGGCTTCATGTTTCTATTCGTCATAGTTGTCGATCTGTTGGGTATGTTTATTACAAACCGCGTTGCAGGTCCCGGAAATTTCGCAGAGACCGCTCATCGAATTATGGGAGCTGAGCTGCTCTATCGTATCGGCCTGGCCAGCG
>Ga0326727_10027671_pt1 | contig 10388 bp, 6 predicted proteins | sample MB2enrmetagenome_FD_207643 | JGI IMG/M metagenome (GOLD analysis project Ga0326727, IMG submission 207643) | Lab enriched peat soil microbial communities from McLean, Ithaca, NY, United States - MB29MY | ecosystem: Environmental > Terrestrial > Soil > Wetlands > Peat | place: USA: New York...
GCTCGAGAAGATCGGATTGTGGGGCGAGGCGGCTGTCACCAACGTAACGAGCTATTTCGGAATCGATACCGCGATGTTAAAGACCGCGGCAATGCCGGAACAACATTGGAAGAGACAACTGCCCGGTGGTACTGCTGTAGACACAATCATCCACCCGATCACGCTGGCGGTAAAACTCACCGGTGCGCCGACCAGTATAGCGGTCATTTATTCCGGCAGTCCGCGGCAACCGGACGAGTTGCAAGTGATGTGGAAGGGGGCGGTTGGCATTGCATCGGTGATGGCTTCGACCAGGGGGTGTCCTTTCAGACGGACAACCGAGGTCACCACCGATAAAGGTTCGATCTTGATCGATCATTCCACGGAGATTGCCATTCCCATGGATAGCGGAATCGGGCCGAAGGCGGCGCGTAAGATTCAGCGGAACATGATCCTGGGCCTGGGCATGATAACGGGAACGATACGTTCGACGTGGCAGGTTGCCAGAAGAAAGCTAAAAGACAACCCGGGCGTCCGTTTCCATGTTGCCGCGTATTACAGGCAGCTGTCAAGCAGTGGGCCAGTTTTGGTTTCAAAGGAAGATGTGATCCATGCGACACAAGTGCTCTCCAAAATAAATGAGGAACTCCTTAAGGCCATCCCTGGCCGGGACCAACCCGGAGTGATGAACGAGGCGTCGGTCAAAGAAGGCGAATCAAGAACTCTTGCAGGAAAGGTTTTTCTCACCGGAGCATCGGGGTTGCTCGGGAGCACCCTGTGCGAGTGTTTGTCGAATTCGGGGCGGCTGGTTCGGGCGCAGGTGAGGAGGAGCAGGAATGCGGATATGCTCCGGTCGAAGAACGTGGAGCGACTTTACGTGGATTTCAGCAATGGACCGATTAACTATGAAGAAGTAATAGGGGGAGCCGAAGAAATCATTCATTGCGCTCACTCGGCCGGAGCCGTCACTTGGGAGCAATTCAAAAGCGTCAATGTTGATACGTCGGTGGCGCTCTATAAAGCCGCCAGGACCTCGGGTTGCAGAAAGTTCGTCTATATTTCCAGCGTCGCCGTCTATGGAGTTCACAATAGATACCCAAATGTTGTCAATGAAGCGACTCCTGCGATTTTGGGCCAGTCACGGTATGATTTCTATGTCAGATCCAAAACGATTGCGGAACAGGAGTTGATCAGACTCGCGAAGGAAGGCGGGCCGTCCCTGCTGATCGTTAGGCCGGGGATATTGTATGCCGCCGACGGAAGACGCCTCTTGAAGAAAGCCATCCCGCTGCGGGATGGCCGACTAGTTCTCGCTTTCGGAGCCGGGAGGAACCATCTTCCCTATACGCGCGTGGACGCCGTGGCCCGGACCATCTGTGCCGCTTTAGATAAGATCCCCTTTTCGACCGGGATTTACCAACTGGCCGGCGATTCGAACGAAACCTCGCGTGAATTCCTTGTTAATCGGGCCAGGAAATTGGGCATTTCGTGCCAGTTCTTGACGATCCCGGCCGCGCCAGTACGGTGGCTGGCCTGGACGATGGAAATGGCTCATCTTGTTGCATTCCGGAAACGTCCTCCGAAATTGACGCGCTATCTGCTCGACTCCTCGACTCGAGACTTGAGGTACGATTGCTCCAAAGCCGAGAAGGATCTCGGCTGGAACCGGGCCGAGGCGACCAGTCTCTGACCAAGTCGCGTGTTATCCCGCCGGCAAGACGAGATGCTAAGCTAGTTAAATGGCGGCCCCGTTCTACCCGGCCGATTCCTTGGTGGTGAGCGTAGTTTACCAATCATACTGGCCGTTGCATATCACCCGATAACGACGCTAATACAACTCGCGATGAGAATCACATTTGTGCTTCCGGCAGTGACATTGCATGGCGGTGTTCGGGTAGTTGCGATCTACGCTGAGCGACTGAAGCGACGGGGCCACGAGGTCACGGTCGTTGCTCCACCGCTCCACATCTCGATACGACGCAAGATTAAATCATTGGTATTGGGCCGCGGTTGGCCCAGCCTTCGTTGGGAAGAGGCCTACTTTGCTGAGACGGCTGTGAAGCCGCACATTCTGGAGTCGTTCAGGCCGGTATTGGCGGGTGATGTGCCCGATGCCGATGTAGTTGTAGCTACATACTATACCACGGCAGACTGGGTTCGCCTGCTGCCTGCCGAAAAGGGCGGGAAGGCGATTTTAATCCAGAACTACGAGGTTGAGGATGGCGAAACAAACCCGGAGCTGGATGCTAGCTGGCGCATGCCGATGCAGAAGATTGTCATTTCGAGATGGTTGCTGGAACTTGCGCGGGAGAAATTTGGGGATGCGCGGGCCTGCCAGGTGCCCTACGGGATAGACTTCCAGCAGTTTGATGCTCCGCTGAGGCAGAAACAGGAAGTACCTACGGTTGGCCTGCTTTACAGCAAGGCCTGGTACAAGGCGTGCGGTGTAAGTCTGGCTGCTGTGAAGAAGGTGGCCGCGAGTCTGCCCAGATTACGGCTGATCTGCTTTGGTTTCCAGCGTCCCGGGCCGGTCGCCCTGAGACTGCCTCGTTACGCTGAGTTTCACTTCCGTCCGGCCCAGAGCAAACTGAAGGAGCTTTACAGCCAGTGCGATGTCTGGTTGTGCGGAAGCGACCGGGAGGGTTTTCACATGCCGCCGATGGAGGCAATGGCCTGCCGTTGCCCGGTCGTATCCACCCGCGTTGGGGGGCCGATGGACATGATAGAGGAAGGCCTGAACGGCCATTTGGTGGAACGAAGGGATGTGGCGGCGCTTGCCGACCGGGTCCTGGACGTATTGAATTTGTCACCGGGAGATTGGAAGAGAATGTCCGACGCAGCCTACTGCACGGCGAGGCGTTACAATTGGGACGATGCGACGGACCTGTTTGAGAAAGCTCTTGAACTTGCGATCGAGCGGAACCGGCGCCGCGAGTGGGAGCAGTCGCATCATGCAGATTCGTGATCCGCTCCAGTTCCCGCTTGATGTGAATCGGCTCTCGAGGGTGCAGAGCGCAAAGAAGCCGACCTGCGAAACTGCCTCGGAGGGGACGGCTGCGCGGCTAAGCTGAAAAGGCAGTGCCGTTGGGACAAAGCCTGTGACGAAGTTCTCAAAATGGGTGCGGTCACGTTGCAAGTTGCTTAAAAGCGACGGGATTGCCGCTGTGCCAAACCGGCTCGGAATGTGCGTTCAAGCCCGGCTTCACATGCTGCGCCGTAAATGCCAGAGAGTCCGATGTGAAACAAAGCTACAGGGGCCGTGGCCTGCGGACAGGCCCTTGATCTCCGTCATTATTCCGTGTTTCAACTACGGGGCGTATCTGAAAGGCGCAATAGAATCTGTACTTGGGCAGACCTTTCAACGCCTGGAAATCATCGTCATCAACGATGGTTCCACGGATGTCATGACGAAAGAGATATTGCGGGATCTTCAGTATCCCAAAACGAGAGTAGCTCATCAAAGAAACGTGGGTCTGGCCCAAACCAGGAACATTGGGGCCGAGCTGGCAGCCGGGAAGTATCTTTGCTATCTGGACGCGGATGACTTTATCGAGCCGACCTACCTGGAGAAGACTTTGGCTATTCTGGAGAACGATGAGAGTCTTGGGAGCTGCTATAGCTGGGTTCGCTGTTTTGGTGACTGCGATTCGATTTGGGAGACCCGCGACTTAGAACCATTCTGGCTCAAGAAAGGTACGACCGCGTCGTCCCACAGTGTGATACGGAAGGCCGCGTGGGAGAGGGTCAAGGAACTCAATGGCTCGGGCTTTTTGTCCAAGTACAATGGGTATTTTGAGGACTGGGTGTTTTGGATTGACATGGTGCAATGTGGTTATCGAGGCCAAGTTCTCAAAGAACCGCTCATCCGTTATCGCGTGCACAAGAACTCTCTCGGCGCGATGCACAAGCCCGGCTTCGACGAGATGGTTAAGGTCCTTCACGAGGACAGGAAACGGTTCTTTCATGACCGCCGGTATGTGAGGGAGTTAGAGAAGAAATTGAACCGGAGAATATACATCGAAAACAACTGCATAAACCTGTCGTGTACCGAATCTTACCGAGGGCCCCACAAGCTGGCCTGCATCGCAGGCTGGGCTGAGACCTCACGACGCACTGGAACAAATGGGTGTTAGTAAAGAACTGATCGTTCCGGCCTTGGCAGATTCAGTGGCGGGCAGGCCGAACGAGCGAGCGCACCCGCGGCACAGCTACGGCCAGATCCTGAAATCCTCGGCGGTCATCGGCGGGGCTTCGGTGGTGAAGATTGGCGTCGGGATTATTCGCTCGAAGGCGATGGCGCTATTGCTGGGGCCCGAGGGGTTCGGCTTGATGGGCTTGTTCAGCTCGGTCGCCGACCTCGCGCAGAGTGTTGCCGGCATGGGGATAAACAGCAGTGGCGTCCGGCAGATCGCGGCAGCAGTCGGCTCGGGGGAAAGTGCCCAAATCGCAAAGACAGCGATCGTACTGCGCCGGACAGCGAGATTTCTCGGGATTTTCGGCGCGGTGCTGCTGGTGGTGTTTTCGCGGCCGGTGTCTTTCCTGACCTTTCAGACGTATGACCGCGCGGGTGGCGTCGCTTTGCTAGCCTTGGCCGTCCTCTTTGGTTCGATGGCCGGCGGCCAGACGGCACTTATCCAGGGAATGCGGCACATAAGGAACCTGGCGATGATGGGGGTGCTCGGGGCGCTGTTTGGCACGGCCATTAGTATCCCGCTGGTCTATTTCTTTGGGCAAGACGGTGTTGTGCCATCGTTGGTGGCCGCGGCGGGAATGTCGGTACTGACCTCCTGGTGGTATAGCCGGAAAATCCGGACCGAGCACGTGTCGCTGAGTTGGGCCCAGGTGAGGGACGAGGCGGCTGGTCTGCTCAAACTCGGGTTTGCCTTCATGGCCAGCGGGCTGTTGACTTTGGGGGCGGCTTACGCGATCCGCGTCCTGGTAGTTCACAAGCTCGGCCTGGCAGCCGCGGGACTCTATCAATCGGCCTGGACGCTGGGCGGCCTCTATGTGGGTTTCATTCTGCAGTCTATGGGCGCGGACTTCTACCCACGCCTGACCGCCATCGCGGGCGGCGATCGCGAGTGCAACCGTCTGGTAAACGAGCAGGCGCAGGTTAGCCTTCTGCTGGCTGGCCCCGGTGTCATCGCGACCTTGACGTTGGCACCGCTGGTCATCTATTTGTTCTATTCCGCGAAATTCGACGCGGCGGTCGGCATCCTGCGCTGGCTGTGCTTCGGAACCGCCCTGCAGGTCATTGCCTGGCCAATGGGCTTCATCGTGCTGGCCAAAGGGGCACAGAAGATCTTCTTTTGGACGGAGGTGGCGGCCACCGTCGTTCAAGTTGGCCTGGCTTGGATTCTGGTTGCACGTTTCGGTTTGGCCGGGGCCGGAGCGGCGTTCTTCGGCCTGTATGTGTGGCACGGACTGCTGATTTACTTCATCGTGCGCCGGCTGAGCGGGTTCCGCTGGTCCGCCGTGAACAGGCGTACGGGCTGTTTCGTTCTTTCCCTCATCGCGGGCGTTTTCTGCGGGTTTTATGTTTTGCCGTTCTGGCTGGCCAGCACGCTCGGAATTGCGGCTACCTTGGTGAGCGGGGTTTATTCGGTGCGCACGCTCCTGCACTTGACCTCGTTGGAACGGATCCCGCTGCCCATCAGGAAACTGCTCGTGCGGCTGCGGGTTGCGCCTCCGGATGTGCTTGGCTGAGTTTCCTGTAGGAATAGACATTTTGATGCAAAATCCGGTGGTTAGCTTCGTCGTCCCCTGCTACAAGCTGGCGCATTTGCTGCCCGAGTGCATCCAATCCATCCTGTCGCAGACGTACCGGGAGTTGGAAATCCTCATCATGGACGATTGCTCGCCCGACAATACTGCGGACGTGGCCCGCTCATTTGGTGATCCGCGGGTGAGGCACATACGCAATGAGCCGAACCTGGGGCATCTGCGCAACTACAACAAGGGCATCGGGCTGTGTCGTGGCCGGTATATCTGGTTGATTTCCGCGGATGATTATCTGCGGAAGCCGTACGTCCTGGGGCGGTATGCGTCGGTTTTGGAGCAGAATCCAAATGCCGGATACGCTTTTTGTCCCGGCTTCGGTGTGCTCGAGGGGCAAGAAACGCGAGTGCTCGGTCGTTATCCTGTCCGTGGCGGACGTGACCGGATCATTCGCGGCCATGTTTTGTTACGCTCGCTTCTGTATTGGAATTTCGTGCTGGCCGCCTCGGGCCTAGTTCGCCGGGAATGCTACGAAAAGCTTGGGGCTTTCCCGCTGGATATGCCTTGGGCAGGGGATTGGTATCTGTGGTGTCACTTTGCGCTCCACTATGATGTGGCGTATTTCGCGGAGCCGATGGTGTGCTATCGCACTCATGAATTGAGCATGACGAACAAGCTCTTCAAGGAGAATGTTGCGACGTGTTGTGAGGAGGATGTCCGTATTCCCTGGACCATCAAGCAGAAGGCAGACGAGGCAGGATTTCGCGCTGTTTCACGGGACTGCCTGGACGCCGTCGCTCAGATCTATGCGCTAACGATAGCCACCAAGCGCTACGGAATGTCCAAGCCATCGCTAACCTTCGCGCAGTTCGAAGAGTCATTGTGTCGGCACACGGCGTCTGAAGCAGAACGGGAGCGGGTCCGCGCCCGGGTTGATGCGGGGGTCGGGAATGAGTACTACTGGCAGCGGGAGACGGGGTTGGCCAGAAAATATTACCAGTCGGCCCTCAAGAGGAACCCTTGGATGCTGACCGTTTACGCCAAACGACTACTCCTTTCTCTCGGCAAACCGGGAGATTACGTCAGGAAGAGGATTTTATCCTCGCCCTGAATGGCCGGACGACCAGCCAGCATGACCCGCCGCCTTGCCATTCTCGGAACCGGGGGAAGCGCCTACGACGTGCTCGATATCGTAAGGGGCCTCAACGCGCAGTCGCCGACCTGGGAAGTGGCTGGCTTCCTCGACGATGCGCGGGCTCCGGGCAGCCGTTACCTCGATCTCCCGATCCTGGGGGCGCTGAAGGACGCAGCCCGTTTTCCAGACTGCAGCTTCATCAACGTGATCGGCAGCGAAAGCAGTTACCGGCGACGGGCCGAGATTGTTCATTCGACCGGTCTTGCTGCTGAGCGGTTTGCGACGCTCGTGCATCCGAAGGCGTCCGTTTCACCCTGGGCGCGTCTGGGGCGCGGGGTGTACGTTTCCTTTGGAGCCAGCATTGGCGGCGGCGTCGTCACCGGCGACCATGTTTCGTTCAGCCCAGCTTGCGTTATTGGGCACGATTCGATGATTGCGGACTGTGCGCTCATCGCTCCTGCTGCGGTCATCAGCGGATTCGTGCGGGTTGGCCGCAGTTGCTACATTGGGGCCGGGGCGATGATTCGCCAGCGGCTTCAGATCGGGGATGGCGCCCTGGTCGGCATGGGGGCGGTGGTGCTGCAGTATGTGGCCCCGGGTGCCACCGTGGTGGGAAACCCCGCCAGGTTGCTCGTGCGAGCAGGCGCTGCTTGATGTAATCGAGCAGCGGTTGCGAATCCACTGATTCTTGGCTTCAAGCCCCCAGCACCTCCGGAATGGAGGTGCTGGGGGCTTTGCATTTGGGATAAGTGTCCAGCACGCGGATGACCGGGGAGCGGCGATATGCGCGTGGATGGCCCATTTGACACCGAAACCACTAGGGCCCATATTGTATTTTATTAGGTCTCAGTTGGTCCAGCCCGATCGAAAGGAATTCCATGATGCGGAGAATGCTTTTTCTGACAATGTTGGCGGTTCAAACGCTGGGCGCTGCCACGGTGACGTTTAATGGCGGGGTGACGTATCAAACCATTGACGGGTTTGGAGCGAGCATTAATCACCGGAGCTGGACCAACGACGACTTGAAATCGGTGATAGATGCGCTGGTGGACGAGGCGGGAATGACGTTATTTCGGGTGATTTACGACAAGACCGACTGGGAGGCGACCAACGAGAATGTGAGTCCCTACGTAATGAACTGGGGTTACTACAACCAGGTGTACAGCTCGGCTGAGTTCCAGAAGATGTGGGGTCTGGTGGGGTATCTCAACCAGAAGGGGATCAGTAACGGGGTAATGTTTGATTTTCAAGGGAATGGCCCGGCGTGGCTGGGGAGCCCCGCGCTGAACACGGGCATGGAGCCGGAGTGGGCTCAGATGGTGGCGTCGCTGTTGATCTACGCCCGGCAGACGAACCAATTGCAATTCGGTTTGGTGGGGCCGGACAACGAGATGGATCAGACGGTGCAGGGTGTTAATATGTCGGCGTCGCAATACGTGACGGCTTTGCACGATCTGTCGCAACTTCTGGATGCCAATGGCATGAGCGACCTGCGATTCGTGGGGCCGGATCTGGCCACCACAGTGACCTCGTACACGTCGCAGATGCTGGCCGATCCGGTGGTGATGTCGAAGGTGGCGCATTTCGGTGTGCACAGTTACGCCGATGGCGGTAGCGGCTCGGCGGGGGTGTATAATTATATTCAGGGTTCGGCCTACCCCAACCGAAGCCTCTGGGTGACGGAGTTTAACGTCTGGTGCTCGGCCTGCGATTCGGGGGTGCTGGGGACTTACGACTGGAGCTACTGCGAGGGCACGGCGGAGTACCTGATGCAGCATTTGTTGAATAATGCGTCGGCCGGGCTTGTGTGGGAGGGTTACGACAGCCAGTACAACTACTACAGCCCGTTGGAATGGAGTTACTGGGGGTTGTTTGGGGTGGATAACCCGAACGCGGCGGTGAAGACCTACACGCCGCGGAAGAACTTTTACACGCTGGCGCAGATCAGCAAATTCGTCCGGCCCGGGGCGCAACGGATTGGGGTGAGTGGATCGGTCTCGTCGCTCTCGCCGCTGCTGGCGTTCAATCATGCGGGTTTGGGCCAAATCACGATTGTGGGGATAAACACGTCGAGCAGCGCGTCCACCCTGAGCGGGGCGCTGGCATCACTGCCAACGGTTACGCACTTGGACCTTTACTACACGTCGGCCACCGCCAACCTCGCCCCTGGAGGCAGCGTGGCGGTCAACAACGGGACATTCAACGCGACGATTCCGGCGGATTGCGTGTTCACGTTGACCGGGTTCACCGGGGTCAATGTCGCCCTCACGACTCCGGCCAACGGCGCGCAGTTCACCGCGGCGGCGACGATCCCGCTGGCCGCTACGGCCACGACCGCGGCGGGCAGCATTGCGCTGGTTGGGTTCTACAACGGGGCGACCGAGCTTGGCGAAGCCACCCTCGCGCCGTACGGGTTTACGTGGAACAACGTGCCGGTGGGCAATTATGCGCTGACCGCTGTCGCCGGTGACACGTTTGGGAACGTCGGCACGTCGGCCGTGGTGAACGTAACCGTGGTCGGCCCCATGGCGCAGATTGATGTCACCCCGGCCAGGGCCGCCGTGGCGCCGGGCGGGCAGCAGCAGTTCAGCGCCACGGGTGCTGACTTGCTTGGTCATACGCTCCTCGCCCAGCCGACCTTGGAGCGGTCGGTGAGCGGCGGCGGGACTCTTGCGTTCGCGGCGTCAGCCCAAACGAATCCGATTGCCGGGAGTTGGACGCTGGTCTTTGACGACGAGTTTAACGGAACCACTTTGAACACCAACCTCTGGAATCCGACAGGTTGGGTAGATAATCCAGGTCTCGAATTAGAGACCTATTATGCCACCAATGTTGTCGTGACAAATGGATTGCTTCAACTGTGGGTATATCATCCGAGTTCGGGGGTTTACACGTCTGGCAAGGTGACGACGATGGACAAGTTCTGGCAGAAGTACGGCTATTTTGAGGCGTCCATTAACGTGCCGCGCATTGGTGGTTTCTGGCCAGCGTGGTGGCTGCTGAAGGAACCATACAACACGAATGATGTTTCTGAACCTGACTGGCCGCCAGAAGTGGACATTTTTGAAATAGTGGGCGAAAGCGGCGGCGCACAGACGAGCATAAGCTGCAATGTTTTTTATGGTCCCAATTACCCGTTGCCGGGTGGTGGCAGCGCGGGTTACGATGAAGTGGTGGGCTCCATATCCGATGCGACCACTGGCTTTCATACGTACGGGTATCAGTGGACGCCGACCAGTCATACATTTTATCAGGATGGAGTTTTGTTGGGGTCCACCTCCGCGCATCCTTATACTCTTTATCCGATGTGGGCAATCTTGCAGATGGCGATTTACTCAACGCCAGTCGGCACTTTACCGGCAGCGATGCAGGTGGACTATGTGAGAATCTGGGCATTGACCAACCAACTTCCGCCGATCATCATCAGCCAGCCTTCGACCCAGACGGTTGTGATCAATACTCCCGCGACCTTCAGCGTAACTTGCACCAATGCTCTGTCGTACCAGTGGACTATGGCCGGAACGAATGTGACCGGAGCGACGTCCAGCACCTGGAC